>ENA-UOOK01005718-UOOK01005718.1-fermentation-metagenome-genome-assembly--contig:-NODE-5718-length-12348-cov-2.657691_pt1 | contig 12348 bp, 10 predicted proteins | sample MGYA00245777_ERZ724023 | MGnify/ENA primary metagenome ERZ724023 (study PRJEB28704, sample SAMN03018312) | fermentation metagenome | biome: anthropogenic terrestrial biome; feature: soil; material... | reverse complement strand
TTACCGAGATAAAAATATGAATGAAATTGATCTGCTGATTGAGGATAACGGTATATTGTATCCTCTGGAGATAAAGAAACATGCCGATCCACAAAAAAAGGATATCGCGGTATTTTCTCAGCTTGACAAAATACCTTCCGTCAAACGCGGACCGGGAGGCGTTATTTGCTTGTACGACAATCTAATTACGCTAAAGGATCATGATCGTGTGATACCTGTGAAATATTTATAATGTTAAACAAGACATGTGGCGACATAACAAAAGTATGATACTGTGTTTTAGCATGATTTTTCTTCTGCAACAAATTCATAACTTGCATGATTGCTTGTTAGGTCAAACAGTAATGCATCATGTTTCCAAAAGTGAAAACGTGCTTTAACATTGTTGCTTTCTCTTACTGATCCGTTCATTTGGCCTTGTACGGGAGATCGAAGGGGGTGCCCTTTTGGAGGTTCAAACAGTTCAACTTGCAAGCGGTATTTACCTTGCTTTAATGATATATGATTTGCATTTGATTCAAGAATCTTTACACCGCTGTATGTGGCAAGTCTGTATTCTATGCTTTTATGAATGATTGCACCAATACAACCGATAAACCTCAATCCTAAAAAAGGAATGTTTGCTATGGATACCATGATACTGCTCTCCTCATCGAAGGAATTACAATGAATCCACTGATAAAAGTTTGGAAAGGACGTTCCGCTGTCTTTTTCAATGTACCCTCTTCCCTGATCAAAACTAATCACTTCACGATCCATCATTAATGATCCGGACAATGAATGCATCATACTGATCACTCCGTGCCGGCACTCCATAGGCAAGAACCGAAAAGGTCCCATGATATCCGAGCGAAGAGGTGTTAAATCACCATATCTAATTTCACCTCGGATGCCCGGCAGATCAATCAAAGTGTTTTGCTTTGAAAACACACACTTGCCGGCATAAATGGATCCATTCTCCACACGAAGCCGGTCTATGTCAAAATGCCTTGAATCCTGATCGGTTATGACCTGTATAAATGCACCGCATTTTGCTATACCGGGGATAAATGCAATGGTTCTGTCTTTGATCTGATGCTTGAAATACCATCCTTCGAAACGGCTCTTTTCCATTCTTTATATACCTCCTAACTTTAATGATATCCATAAATGCGGGCAAAATACAAAAACGAAAGGTGGATTTTAAATATGAATATGAATTTTGATGCCGTTTATTTTGAACCCGACATATTAAAATATGAATTAGGGCAAATGCTTAGGAAAAAGTATGATGAGCTTCCTTGGACTCCCATCGAAAGCCACAACCGAATTCCGGAATTCAGCAACGCAAGTAATAAGGAATTTCCAAAACTAAAACAGCATCTGATCATCGGTATCCGGAAAACCCATAAGTACAGCGCCAACGAAAAGGTATCCAATTGGTTGGTTCCCTACACTTCCTCCGGATGCAGAGCTATGTGTTTATATTGCTATTTGGTGTGCAACTACAATAAATGTGCCTACCTTCGTTTATTCGTCAATCGGGAGCAGATGATGGACAAGATCCTAAAAACAGATGCCACTAGTGCCGTTCCTCAAACATTTGAGATTGGCAGCAACAGTGATTTGGCATTAGAGAACCGGATAACGGATAATTTAATATGGACCATAGAAAGATTCTCGAAAGAAGGCCGTGGTTCTTTGACGTTTCCTACAAAATTCGATATGGTTCAACCTTTGCTCTCTTTGGATCATCGAGGAAAGATCATATTTCGCATGAGCGTTAATCCGGTGGAGATTATTCGTCGTATAGAAATTGGTACTTCACCATTGAGTAGCCGCATCCAAGCACTTAATGATATGGCTGAAGCCGGATATCCGGTTGGATTATTGATTGCTCCGGTTATTTTACTTCCTGAATGGAAAAAGCTTTATGGTGAACTTATTGAACAACTGGCAGACAGCCTTAGCAACAAAGTAAAAAAGACAGGGTTTATAGAAATCATATTGATGACCTACAGCTTTGTTCACAACGCCATCAATACCGAGGCTTTTCCTAATGCAGTCAATCTGTATGATCGAAGCCAAATGACAGGTCGCGGTAGAGGTAAATACAGCTATCGCACGGATGCACGTGAAGATGCACAAGAATATCTAAGAGAAAAGCTGTCCAAATGCTTGGGTTCTATGCCCATATTATATATATCATAATGTACATCACTCGTCCTATCCGGTTAAAAGAACAGAATTCAACGAAATATCTTTTCTACCTCAGTTGTATCCTTTATATAGGAAACTAGTACCTTGTCTATGCAGCATATGGCCTCCTTTGTTGAATATTTTGATTTGTCTCATAAGGTTTGTGTGCCCGTACACGTGCATCTATGGACGAATGCCATAGTATGTACACAGGCTTTACCGCTAAGTCCAATTTGTGTAAGGTACGAGCCAATATATCGAAAAAACAGTCATCAAAGCATCATACAAGATGTCATCTTCATATGCTCTGGCTGTGATCTCGCTGGACATCAAGATATAAACCGTATTGGATTTCAGGGTCGGCAAACAATTTGACCATTTCCTTGTAGATGAGTTTGCAGTCGGTTATATATTACCCGGCTCATTTGCTTTCCGAATATTTCGCGTGTTACCTTTATAGCCTTTCATTCTGTACAATAAGCGAAATATTCTACATCAACAGTTGAAATGAAAAAACGACAGAATCTTAAAAGAGAAGCTGCCGTTTTATTTGGTTGCCATAGTTATTATCTATGATTAGATTTCCATCAAATCTTCTGCCTCACAGCCCAAGGTGCGTGCGATTCTGCTCAGGGTGATCGCCTGCGTTTTGTTGATGTCTCTATTACGTTGCTCGTAAAGCTGTATCATCCGAAGCGAGGTGCCCGACGCTTCCGCTAACTCTTTTTGTGTCATGCCGCTTGCCTTGCGTATCCGCTGCAGGTTACTCGTGCCTGTGGCGGTATTTTTTTTGATGATTTCATCGGCTACAGAAACGAATTTGGAGATGTCAGCTTCATGAAGCGTAGGATAAAGAGACAGTACTCGTTCCATGGTAAGTCCGTTCTTCTGCATATCGGCGAAACGGCGCGTGGTATACCACTGATAATACGCAAGTATCCATCCCGCCCAATATTCCATGCTCTTTTCCACATTCTCCGCCGGCGGGGTGTCCGGGCGAGAATTAAGCGTTCTGTAAATGACCTCGGAGGCCAGCTCCGGGCCGGAGAGCCCGGTGACATATTTAGGGTTGCCTTTTTCAAAGGCTTCCGCAACTCCGGACACGATGAAGTGCCCGAAAAATTCCTCTGCGTCAAACTCGCAGTCATTTACGGCATAATCCAACATGTCGCCAAGGTTGTTCATGGCATCATCCAGATACGTTTCGTCGTATACGTTCGTCATCGTTCTCCCACCTTTCACGCAAAATGTCCATCAAGTAAATCGAATTGGCAACCCGTTGTGATTCCCGTTCTTTCCGATAAGCCGCCCGAGCCTCTTTATCCCTCGCACTCTTTTTCGTATAATAAAACTCTCTGTCGGCAATCTCGCTACGGACAAAAGAGATATGCTCAAAGGCAGTTTTGGATTTAAGAACCGTCTGCTCGCCCAGCTTGCCCAGATACATCGCTTTTTGGAGCTGAGTCAGAGAAAGGGTGTTGTTCAAAAAAGCGTTGGCAAAGGAGAAGTAGGAATCATTCGCCCGGTACCCCACAATAACATCTATATTTTGAACATCGGGCAGAAAATTATCCAATAGATACTTTTTGCCCTCCGCCGCGACGACGTTGGAGATACGAAAGCTTCGGTTGTTCAACAGCATGGCAATCCAGTTCAGTATGTTATAGTCTGCTCCCGAAAGATGCATAACAGCTAAACCGGCGGTGTCCAACTCATATTGATTCGCATATCCGCTATTTTCCTCCGTACACGCCCATTCCTTTGCAAGCTCCATCTCACGAGTGCAATAGAATCCCAGTCCGTAATCGTTGCGGGGATTGCCTTCCCCATAAATAGGTTCTTTAATGATCCGGGCGGAGCCATAATATATCATTATTTTTTTTGACATCGAAAACACCTTCTTATTCATTATAATATCTCCGTAGCGATACCCTGTCAAGAGGTATTCGATTTTTTTCTGACTTTTGTCTTTATTTCCTTTATTCAACTACTTTGGCTTCGGTTACCAGTCCTACAGCCTTTAATACACCAAGAACAGGAATTTGTACCACTGCATTGACCAAATATCCGGTTGATGCGGATGTCTTTATAGCTTGCGCAATTCGTGCCGATCAATTTCTTTGTCCTTGCCGGCTATATCCGGGATAATAATGTTCATCAATCGTCCTATCCGGTTAAAAGAACAGAATTCAACGAAATATCTTTTCTACATCAGCCGTATCCTTCATATAGGTTACTTGTGCCTTTCCGAATTGTTTCTCAAACTCTTCTTGGTTGCGGAATGAGATGATTGTTTTATTCTTTTCCACTGCATGTACAATCAACATTTTGTTTTGCATCGTTTGATCGTTGATGGGGAAACCTGTGTCGATGATCGTTTGAGCTTTGTCAATGCAGGATATGGCTTCTTGTTGAATATCTAGATTTGTCTCATAGGGTTTGTTTGCCAATACATGTGCACCCATGGACGATGCTACAGGATAATCACATTCACTTTCATAAAGAATACCGGTGGTAAACCCAATTCTGTTTTTTGCAAACAGTCGGTACATTGAAACCCCGGTACCACAACATGCAACAATAAAGTGTTGATGGGATTTACCGGCGGAAAGCTCCACTGATCCGGTGACATGGGAAAATCGCTTTGGACTCATATCAAACAGACGGTTGATCATATCTTCTTCATCCATGGCCTCCGGTGCCCCGTCGTACATGATCCGTTGATCTTTCATAGCAATGATATGTTGGCAGGCTTTTACCGCCAAGTCCAATTCGTGCAAAGAAAGAATCACCGACATATTCCGATCCCTTGCCAAGTAATTCAATAAATCCATGATTTCCAGCTTGTGCTTAATATCCAAATGCGTTGTAGGTTCATCCAATAACAAAATTTTCGGTTCTTGTGCAATAGCCCTGGCGATCAACACCTTTTGCTTCTCACCATCACTTAATGTGGAATAAACTCGATTTGCCAATTCAATTGCTCCTGTTTGTTCCAAACTTGTTTGAGCAATCACCCGGTCTTTGTCATTTAACCTCCCCATGAATCCGGTGTGGGGGTATCTTCCCATACAGGTGATTTCCATGGCGGTCATAAAATCCACTGATATTCTTTGTGTCAATACCACAGCTAACAACTTGGACAGTTCATTTCTTTTGTATTCTTTTAATCTCTTGTCAAGTAAAAGGACATCTCCACTGATGGAAGGCAACAACCCGGCAATGGTTTTTAGCAATGTGGATTTACCGGCACCGTTTTTTCCCATAAAACAAGTGAGCTCCCCTGCCTTGATATCAAAGCTCATGTTTTCGCATATAATCTTTTTTTCATATCCGATGGATAAATCTTTCACTTTTACAGTCGTATCCGTCACCTTTACAATCTCCTTTTCCTTTCTTTAGGTACTTGACCGGTTTTTCATAATCATATGAATGACAATGGGTACACCGAACACCGATGTCACGGTGCTCAAAGCCAATTCCCTCGGGGAGAATACGGTACGGGCCAATATATCGCAAAAAGCCGTCATGAAAGCACCGTACAAGATGCATCCGGGTATGAGGACTCTACTGTCCGACGTTTTAAACAACATTCTTACAATATGAGGTACCGCCAACCCTATAAACGCAATGGGGCCTGCAAAAGCCGTGACTACTGCGGTTAAAACACTTGAAACTAATATGATAATGATCCTGAACAAACGTAAATTGACACCCATACTTTTGGCATAATCTTCCCCTAACAAAAAAGCATTTAATTGCTTGCCAATTAAAATGGATGCAAGGAAAAAGATCAGGGAGATGAACGCAAGCATGACTACCTCGTTCCACATGAACCCGGAGAAGCTTCCCATGGAATAAATGACAAAGCCTTTCACCGCTTCCTTATCGGCAAAGGTCATTAAAAAGCCGGTACCGGCAGAACAAAAATATCCGATCATAATACCGATAATCAATAAAGTGGATGCATTCTTCACGCGCATGGCAAATAATAATACGATGGCCATAACGGCCAATGCTCCGGTAAAAGCGGCAAAGAACCTGCCGATAGGAGTGCTTCCAAAAAGTCCGGATTGCAAACCTGCCAACATGAATAAAGCAGCAACAAAAGTGGATCCGTTGGATATTCCTAAAACATAGGGATCCACAATGGGGTTTCTGAAAAAGATCTGTAACAGCAAACCGGCTACCGCTAAAGCGGCTCCCCCTAAAAGGGAAGCCGCTAATCTCGGCATCCTTATGTCCTTAATAATATCCCGGTACAGCCCGTCATCTTGACCATACGTGACTATAACCGAGGATATGGCCTTATCTTTCAAATCAATATTGGAAAAAAGCCCGGGTTCAACCTCCATGGAGCCGTACTCATCATGGACAACGATGATGTTTTGTGCATTTTCCATAGGTATTTCTTCATATGCGTCTCGTTCGTATCGGACGGTTTGTTCTTTTTCACTTGCAAATAACTGTTTGACAACTTCCTTTGGCGGTATTCTCACAGAACCTACGGATATGCCGACAATACTGACGGCAAACAACAGCAGAATCCCTAATAAGTACAAAACCGGAACCTTCTTATTCACATTCTTTTGAACCCTTTGTTTACTCATTTCCCTTTTCCTTTATACCAACACGCCATGATCTATTGAGCCATAGAGTTCGGCATTTTCGTTAAATATTTAATACGATACCCTACATAGATATCCGGGTAAAAAACTGCAGACATGTCCTCAATGATGTCTTGGGTATACGGTGCAATTTGATACCATGAAGGAGCATAATTCCATACATTACCCGTCTTGACCGACTTTAAGTTTTTCAAAACGTCCATTTGTCCGATCATCCATTCAACGGAGATCTCCGGTGTGTAACTTGTGACAAATCCGGAATAAATAAATACATCGGCATCCTTTGCTCGTTTATAGAATTCTTCCGGGTCGATCATCACTGATCTGCCATTTCCGGTTCCTAAATCCGAGAACACATAATCTCCTCCGGCCATTTCAATCCATTTTGCAATGTAGGATCCGGAATCCGGTACATACATTCCGCTGCCACCAAAGGGAACCACATTGCCCCATACCACTTTGGGTTTTGTTTCTCCTTCATAACGGCTTTTGATGGTGTTAATCTTGGCCGCAGCACTGTTTGTGTACAAAGATGTCACCATTTCCTTATTATATAAAGCGGAAATCAATGATCCGATTTCCAACCTTGCAAAAGGATCTTCTTCCAGCCAATCGGTGCATACTACATAACGTATCCCGAATTCATCCAGCTTTTTAACAATGTTCGGTGTATCCCAATTATCATCATACAAAATCACCAAATCGGGATTCAATTTTTTCAGCGCTTCATAATCAATAGCAGAATTATCTCCGATAAATTGCATGGTTCCATTTTCGTGGGCTTTTTTAAAGTCTGCAATAAACCAGTCTTGTGCCGGGGTTGTCGTTCCTACAACCGAGTCGGTTTCATCAATGACATCCAATATACCGGCATATGTGGTGGAAAACAAGACTACTTTTTCGATGGGTACGGTGATGATTTGCACATTCTTGTCGTACAAATATTTTAGGGGTATCTTGGTCTTCCCGTCAGCAAGCAAGAGCTTTCTGCCATTGGTATCAGTCAACAACTTTAATCCGTTATCAAGGTATTCAATTCCGAACACCTTACTAAAATCGTTGCGGTAATAGGGCATATCTACAGATAGGTTGTTATTCTCATAGGTAAATGTCAGACCTTTTAATCTTTCAAAAAAGTCCAAAGATACATAGGTCCTGCCGTTTTGAATGACCACCGGTCTTTTGTTGGCAAAGTAGTTGTCATTGGTATACACTGTTCTTCTTCCGTTTGCCAATGAATATGTATTGTATCCATCTTGAACCTTGATGGACTTGTCAACCGGGTCTTGGGTTACAAAAATTCCTATTTGCTCGCATACCAATCGCAAAGGAACCATTAACACTCCATTGTCTTCATATGCAACCGCGTCAATATAGTCAATGGCTTCTCCGTTGATTTCCACAGTGATACCCTGTGTTGATGCGCCAAAAGCCACCGGCATCATAGAGACTGCCAGGACCACGGCCAGCAATAAACTGATCAATTTTTTCATTATGAACCTCCCTTTATATATCGACGGCAATGGAAACTAACAAAGAAAAGTAATGATAAAAGTAAAAAACCTTGCCGAAAAATTTCAGCAAGGAAAGTATACATATTACTATGGTTCGTATGCTCTCCATCGCTCGTAGAGTTACACTGCATCCTTTTACCGGGCAGGTCTTCTGACTCGGATTCACAGCGTTTCTTCCCTTCCCGCAACTAAGCAGTGGACATGAATGACGCTCATCCATACAGCGGCGTGACCGTGCAGGCTTTTTACCTGCTTCCCTTTTAATAGGTGCAAACAACCATGTTTGTACCTAACCCGATAAGCTTGTTATTTAAATATATATGCACTTTTTCACAGAAAAATGAGTGCACTTTTTTTAGTGATCTTATTTAATCATGTGCTCATCACATTATGACCAGTCTAGCCAAAATATAGCACCATGTCAAGGATAAAAAAACCGCAAAGATTGTATTTCCTTATGCTAAACAATGTTAGTTTGTCAAGCAGCTCACTTCTTCCGTAACCTACGGCGAATGTCGGAAAATGCTTTTTGATGTGAAAAGCGCTTGCGGATAGGGTCGACATAACCATCCTTTGTGAAAAACACAGGCTCACCACTCACTTTGGTGGACAATTCTCGATGTATCCTCATAGTTGCCTCGTAAATCTGATAAAGGTCTTATGTTCGGCATAATGTTCTCCCCTAGATTGGTTTAAACTAATTTAATCATATCGAAGCAGGATTTCACAATATTCCATACACATTTGCGTTTAACCTTAAAAGTTACAGACAAAAGTGAAACAGTGTGTTTAGCATGAAGATTAATAGCTGGTTTAAGATGTAAAATAAGATAATATTAATTAAAATTTATATTGACATTGCCAATTTATGTTATATAATAGGTGTCAGTGGCTAGTGTCATAATAATAAATCAATTACATAAAGGTAGGCAATGCTTATGTAACAAAGGTAATAAGTATAAAAATCGATGTAATATAGATGAAAAGAACTACATTTTCAAAGTTATAAGTGTCTATATGCACGACGAAAATTTTTCGCGTTATTAGAATTAAATGAACATTCAATAACGAATTGAAAACAATGAGTCTTAATGCGAGCTTCATTTGCGCTCTTTGGATTTTACGAAAACATTTTTGAGCGGGTCTTTAATAATGAAGAAAAGATTTTTTGTTGGTTTGTTGGTTTTGATCTTATCTATGTCGTCTCTTAGCATTGTTTTGGCACAATGCCCGTCATGCGGGGGACCCAATATTCTTTCTTGCTCCGGTTCGATATGTGGATATTTCTTCCCTCACACTACATGCCCAAAAGGTGGCTATTACGTCGATGTGTACACTGTTTCGGAATGTCCATCCTATCCTGAGCACACAATTTTTCTTGACAGCACCCATCTATGCTATTGCAATGGTTGCTACTCTAGTGTTTGTCCGTATTAAATAATTATGGATAACAAGAATGATCTGCATATATTATACTAGAGCACTGCAGTACTCATTCTCCCATAGGTTCGAATGGGTGTTGCAGCTGAAATCAGCGTAATAACAGTGTATCGCACTTAGAAAATCGAAGAAAAAGTGGAGCTCGCTTAAAGAAAAGATCAATCTACGCCCTTCCGAAAGGGCAAGTTTAAACACCTACCCTGTGGGCATTTGCTCACGGAAATATAGGTGTAATATAATTGAAGTTGGTAGTCTTTGCTTAAGATACTAACATAAATTTAAACTGGTGAGTGTATTTATGAAAAAACTAATCGTTTACTTTATAATTTTATGTATGATATTGTTTACCGGTTGTCAGGAGACAAATAATAATATCCAAGAGAATACTGTTGATTTTAATGTAGGTGAAAAGAATATATTGGATGAAAAACCGATTAAGATTCTACTGCATAGCCGATACAAAAATTTTGGTATTCCCTATTACGTCGCCGGTCTTACGGGTGAACTTTTTTACCAAAACTTGTTCAACAAAATAAGCGAGCTTTGCATAGAAAAGTTCGGGTACTCCGTAGAATTTATCACTTATCCCCAAGATAAAACAGAAAACGAATATGTTGCAGCTTTTCAAGCAGGTTTAGAGTATGATTTGATTTTTCCCACAAGAGTGTGTGACTATGGTCAGCTTGGGAACTTTAAACCTCTTGGTTACTGGAATGAAGATTTTTTTGATATGTATATGGATTTATCGCCTTACCTTGGGGCTTATTGTCCCGATGTTTATAATCACATGAAAAGTTTGGACTATATCATGGATATGGTCACAAGGCGGGGAAAAATTCTTGCTCTTTATGCCGGGATACCGGATATCAGTCATACGACATTGATGGTAAGAAACAATATCGTAAACCGGTATAATGTCCAAGGGATCGGCAACTACGACGAGCTATACGAGTTAATGGAAACGATGAACGCTCAAGAAGGTATCCATGAACAAAACCGAATATTGATTGATGATAGAACACTGCTCGGTGAAACGACAATAAGAGCCGGTTATTATGCAGGATATAACCTTTTTTATGATAAGCAAAGTATTATTTGTAAATTGGACGATGAAAATTTCAAACCGCTTCTCATCGAAGATACAAACTTATTAGACTATTTTTTTGATGAATTCGCTCGTTTTTTTGATCAATCCTATTTCATGCATCAAGAAAGGGGAATGGGTTACGATCCTCTTTTCTCGGAAAAAGGACCGGGAATGTTTTTATCTAACGACATTTTTATAACCGCAAACTATCTTTTCGAATACGACGATTATCCGAAAGAAATTCCATGGAACAACTACACTATGTTTGTTTTCGATGACAGTGTACCGGTCATTCGTTCGATAGACAGTATCCAACTCATCCTTGTGTCGAGTACTTGCACACAACCGGAGAAAGCGTTGAGTTTCGTCAATTGGTTGTTTACGGACGAAAAAATTGCCGATCTACTGACGTTCGGTGTAACCGGAGGCCAATATACAAATTACCTTTTTACGCCGGAGGGAAATCTTTATTATAAAAAAGATAATAAACAACATCCTTCCGTGTACCGATTCCACAACCTCATTGCCAATTTTTCCGACCGCTTCTTTCCCTTTGAAAATACTTCATTGGATCAGTCGGAACAAATCCTGCGTATGGCTCCGAAAGCGATCTATCCGCCTTTATACCGCTATCTCGAATCGGCCCACAGCGACCGTTATAATACATATAGTTCTTTGAATATGGCATTTGGCACTCATCAAATTATGGAAAAAAGATCCGACTATATCTACAACTCCATCATCAAGCTATTTGATGATCCTATGGCGACGACTGCGGAAAAGATGAAAAGGGATTTGGATGAAATGACGGATAAGGACAAACTGCTTGACTTTTGTTATGAACACATAAGTAAGCTCACGAATTAATTTAAAGTAAGAACTTCAGAGCTAAAGAATCTATTGAATAACCGAGGTGTAGCATTAGCCATCGGACTTAAAAAGCATACCTAACGGATAGAATTCAGCGTTTTAATCTTGAGTGAACTTCATGCCATCCGGTGCAACTACAAGCTTGTCTTCAACATCGTTTTCCCTGTAAATAATACCCACATCTCTTCCGGTGAATTCTGTGATTGATTCCTTCACGTCAAGCTCCTCCCCGTCACCTCCTATGATTTCAGGTACAGATCCGTAGTTGACCGGATAAATCAAATTATTGTGTTCAGGATGAATACTACCTATTGATCGGTCGATTTTCACGTTTACTTATTTGCCAAGATAGGATTTTACAAGTGTCTTTCGTTCTTCGTCTGTCATTTAATTATTTGTGTATTCAGTAATTGACACCATATACGGTACCATGGTATAATTTAAAAAAGGAAGTGATGAAACTGTCTAAATGGGAATAACTAATATCTAAGATCACTACTCTGTCCAGAGGAGTAAGGTTTTCAGAACTTAAGAAAATATTGGAGGCCTACGGATACGAAGGTAGAAAACCAAGAAGTGGCAGTAGCCATTGGACTTTTAGAAAACAAGGTAAACCACCTATTACAATACC
>ENA-UOOK01005717-UOOK01005717.1-fermentation-metagenome-genome-assembly--contig:-NODE-5717-length-12352-cov-3.464341_pt1 | contig 12352 bp, 8 predicted proteins | sample MGYA00245777_ERZ724023 | MGnify/ENA primary metagenome ERZ724023 (study PRJEB28704, sample SAMN03018312) | fermentation metagenome | biome: anthropogenic terrestrial biome; feature: soil; material... | reverse complement strand
ACGCATTCCAGTTTCCTACGGCACACTGCAGCTCCTGCAGCGCAATAATGGCGGTAGACAGCGGAAGAACGATTCGGAAGAAGATCCGAAAATTGCTGGCGCCGTCGATTTCAGCCGATTCACGCAACTCCGTGGGGATGGTGCTTTGGAAGAAGGTGCGTGCGATCATCATCTGCATAAACCCTGTTGCGCCGGGGACAATCATAACCCAAATCGTGTCATTCCAGTGGAGGGTTTTTGTAATCAGCAGGTAAAACGGAATCAGGCCTCCGCCGAAGAACATGGGAATCATAAACACAACCGTGAAGAAACCTCTCCATCGCAAGTCACGCCGTGACAGCGCATAGGCTGCCGGCAGCGTCACCGCCAGGTTGATCAGCGTGGCGGCAACTGTGTAGAAAATGGTGTTGCGGTAGCCGAGCCAGACATCGGCATAGTTCAGAACCATTTCGTAACCTGCAAACGTAATGCCTTTGGGTAAGAAGATGACTTCCCCGTTCCCGACAGAATTTGCATTCGAGAAAGACGCGATAACAACGAAATACAGCGGGTAGGCCACGATCAAAAGCAACAAGACCAGCAGGATAATATTAACTGCATTGAACACCCGGTCGCCGGTGGAATCTTTTACAGCCATATGCAACCTCCTTTCAAAATAGCGATGTATCGCCGATCTTGCCGGCAATCCAATTTACAAGCATCATGAGTGCCAGATTGATCACGTTATTGAATAAGCCGACAGCCGTACCCAGGCTGAAATTTCGTTTTGTCACACCTACTTTATAAATATATGTAGAAATAACCTCGGACCTGGACAGATTGAGGGATGACTGCATCAGATAAATCTTCTCAAACCCGACAGACATAATACTGGCAGTGCTGAGAATCAATAGAATGACAATGGTTTGCCGGATGTGCGGCAGGTTAATATGCCAGATGCGTTGGAACCGGGAGGCGCCGTCGATAACTGCAGCCTCATGCAGCTCAGGAGGCACGCCGGACAACGATGCAAAATAAATAATTGAAGAGTAACCGAGCCCCTGCCAGATACCGGACCAGACATACATATGCGGGAAGTAGTTCGCCTGGTTCAGGAACGGGACCGGACCCAGGTTGATCCTATCAAGCAATTGGTTTATTATGCCGCTGTTCGTAAAAAATAGTTTGATCATACCGACAATGACAACCGTCGAGATGAAGTGCGGCGCATAGGTGACGTTCTGAACGATCTTCATAAACCGCTTGCTTTTGAGTTCGTTCAGCATGAGGGCAAGGATAATCGGGAGCGGGAAGCCGGCGATCATGCCGTATAGGCTCAAGGTGATCGTGTTCAGCAGGACATCCCGGAACATGCGACCGTCAAGGAAAAGCTTAAAGTTCTTTAAAATCGGGTCAGCCCATGGACTGTGCGTAATACCGGCGCGCATGCTGAAGTCCTTGAATGCCAACTGAATACCGTACATTGGGGTGTAACAGAAGATGATAGTGTAGATAAGAGCAGGTGCAATGAAAACGTATAGCTGCCAGTTTTTGAATATGCTGAACCAATAACGTTTGCGACGGTTTAATGGCTTAGCTGGTGAGGTTGTCATTTGTGAGATGCTGCTTACATTCATACTGGAAAACCACCTTTCTCTATGAATATCAGTTTATCTGAATTATGTTCCAATTAACATAGCTGATCTTTACAATTCCATGTGACTTTTTTACTTTTTTCAAATACCAGTGTATAATTGATGCAAAGGAGGAATAGAAATGAAAAAATCGGTAAAGATTCTGACTCTGATTCTCATTCTGTCGCTGGTATTTGCAGCATGCAGCTCGGGTGGAAAAGAAGCCACCGGATCCAGCGCTCCCCCTGAAACAAGGACATCGGAAACCACGGCAGCCGTGTCGACGGAAGAGTCCGATGATCCTGTCTTCAATGAATTGGGTATACTTCCCCTCTTCAAACAGCCGGTTACCCTGACGATCGGCATTCCAAGTAAGGTATCGGATGATTTGGACAACAACTATTACACCAGGCTTCTTGAGGAAAAGTCCAATGCCGATCTGGAGTTTCAGCTCATCGGCGGTACCGGCGCAGACTTCAGGCAGAAACTTTCCCTGATGATCGCCAGCAACAGCGAGTTGCCCGACATCATCCTGGGAGGTCTGGAGATGCAGCAATCCAACCAGTATGGCAGCATGGGAGTCTTTCTTTCCCTCAATAACTATTATGAGAATTCTTCTTTTTATATCAGGCATTATATGGATCTGGGAGACAGGGAGACGTTGCTTCCCTATGCCACCGCTCCCGACGGGAACATCTACGGCATTTTCAAGGATACACGGGAAATGGCAGATGATTTTATGTACCGTGCCTGGATCAACAAGACCTGGCTGGATGCTCTCGGCCAGGAAATCCCTGTTACCACCGAGGATTTCTACAATGTGCTGACGGCCTTCAAGACCCAGGACCCCAATGGCAACGGCCAGGCCGACGAGCTTCCCCTTGTCGGCTCCACATCCTGGAACCGGCAGCCCTTTGAGTTTCTGATGAACGCCTTCACCTATACGAGCGCAGGCGGGGCCAACAATGTTCCCTATCTTCAGATCAAGGACGGGAAGCTGGCTGCCTCCTATGTTCTGCCGGAGTGGAAGGCCGGTCTGGAATATCAGAACCGCCTTGTAACCGACGGCCTGATCTCCGGTCTTACCTATACCCAGGGCGATGCCGAGCTGAAGCAGATCCTGGAAAACGAGGATGTGCAACTGGTAGGGGTGATCCCCACCAACAGCATGAGCGTATACCTGGCGGACAGTATCCGCAAGCAGGACTTCGTGCCGCTGCCGCCCCTGACCGGACCGGAAGGCGTAAATTTTGTCACCAGGGTAACCTTCCTTCCCATCAATTCCTTTTTCATCACCAAATACTGCAACAATCCGGAAGCCGCCTTCCGTCTGGGCGATCTGATGTGGGAGGAAGAACTGTCCGTCACGTCCCGTTTCGGCGAAAAAGGGATACACTGGCAGTATTATTCGGGAGACAAGAAGAGCCTCTATGATTACATGGGAATTCCGGCAAGGTTGGAAATTCTGCAGAATATCTGGGGCCAGGAAGAAGCCAAAAAAGTACACTGGGGTGATTTTCAGCCGGCAAAGAGAACCTATGAGATGGGTGTCATGGCCCAGGTCTTCGACGGCAATATCTATGATTCCCAGTATATGACTGCCGTTTCCGTACCCTGCTATGCCGACAAGACGCCCGAGGATGCGGTGCTTTACATTCCCTTTACGGATGAGGAATGGATTGCGATCTCCGATATTGCCAATTTCATCCGTACTTATGTGGACGAAAGCAAAACGCGTTTTATTGTGGGCGATCTGGGCTTCTCCGAATGGGACAATTATGTCAATGAGCTGAACAAGATGGGTCTGGAAGACTATCTTACCATCTGCCGGCAAGCCTATGACCGTATGGAGTCACTGAAATAAAGGCAACGTCGTTTTTTTCCGGCGGAGGAGGTCTTTCTGCTTCTCCAGAGTTTATTGCGTGGTAGTTTGTTGATTCCTGCCTCTGACCTGTAACGTTACATTTTCAGATTTTTTTATTTTAGATGGAGAGATGAAAAAATAATTCTTAAACTGTTTTGAAAACGTAAATGGATCGGGAAATCCCGTCTTATGGGCAGCCTCTTTGACGGAAAGACGGTCTTTGATCAAGAGATTTCTTGCATATTCCATTTTTGCTTTTGTAATATATTGTTTGGGGGGAATTCCAATATATTTTTTAAAGTACCTGCAAAAATAGTTTTCATTAAAGCCTGCTATGGACGCCAGCATACCGTTATTTATGGGTTTATCTATATTGTCGTGAATAAATTTTATTACGGGGGACAGTGGCTTCATATTTGAAAAAGAATGATTGGACATAAAAGCAATTTGATTGTCGTAATCGGAAAGCAGCATGTCGGACAAGATAATTTTTAATATGGAACGGATGGATAGGATATCTGATTCATTATCCTGATATAGACCTCGAAAATTGTGAAGAAAGGCCTGTAATATACTTTGGTGAACCAATGGAATCCTGTGATTGGTAAAATCAGCTTGCAGGCTTTTCTCTTCTTTGTATTCAGCTGTAAAATGACAATATAGCAATTCGGTATATTCTTTTGTTTGGAAGATTACATTTGTTCCCGGCGGCATGAGAAACGCATCTTTGGGACCGACATCATATTTTTTCCCGTTTATATCCATAAGAAATGAGCCGCTCAGAATATACCAAAAATCATAATCCTGAAATAACAGAGAGAACAACTTCCCTTTTTGGTGTTTCCCATGACCGAATGTTAATAAATGGATATCAATATTCTCTAATATTTCGACCAATGTTTTGATGTTCAACAATGACCCCTCCCCAAATATTACAGCGATATGCACAGAACTATCCGATTATTTTGGGTAGCTTGCCATATATCTATTGTAAGCATCGACTCCCCGCATCGTAAATAGGAAAATTACAGAAAAGTTTTAATTCCGGCCTAGAAAAACATTGTAAAATTATACTCCGATTGTAAAACAGGTTTATCTTCTATGTGAATTTTCCGCTGAAGTTGTAAGAAAAGTCCGCCACAGCCTTTCCACAAATAAGTTATTTACTTTTCAGTTAATATATTACATATGACGAAAAATCACCGCCTAAACGGATGGCTGCACAAAAATCCGAATTGTGCTCAACTCTCCCGGAGGCGGTTGTGGTCCCGCCATATGCCGGGGGATATCCCATAGACCCGGTAAAAAGCCTTGTAAAACGTATTCTGGGAATAAAAACCGATCATCTGGTAAATCTGATTGATTTTGTTGTCAGTATTCAAAAGCAGCTGCTCCGCTTGCTTCAGGCGGATACTTTCGACATACTCGGCAAAACTCTTGCCCGTTTGCTCCCGGATAGCGCTCAGGATATACTTTTCCGAGAGGCCGAGTTTTTCGGCCGCCATGGCGATGCACAGGTCGTTGTCCGGATAATTGTCCTGAATAAACTCCAGCACGCTGTGTTTCAGCCTCTGATCCTTGATGCGCTTCTGAGACTGTACATAGGTGCAAAGTCGGTCGGCAACGACCTTTAAAAACGTCAGCACCTGTCTGACAGGCATGGTCCGGAAGTCATGGTCGAACAATACGGGAAGCTCAAATTCATCCCCTCTGCGCAGCACCTCATGTACCGCCGATTCGAGCACATTGCGGATGGAATAAAAGATCTGGCGGTTATACATATCGGAGTCCATCGGATCTTTCTCCGAAGATCGGATCATCACGGCAAACAGATCCGCTGTACGACCGGATTCCCCGATTACCAGCAGATCGTGCAGTTTTTTTGCCATATCCGTATCGAACAGGACAGGCGCTCTGTTGTACATATGCCGGGAATAAGAAAAGACCTGGGTTTCCGGTTGCTCCTCCGATAAAATGAGCGTGTTCTTCGCCTGCCAGAAACACAAATGGATATTTTCCACACCGGCGGCGATGGCGGATACCCGAAATATTACCCGGGACATGGTTTTTTCCCGGATCTCCCGGGCTACGGAGGAAAGGACCTCCTCGATCCGGGCAAGAGCACCCTCCTCTTCCCCCGGCAGGTTGACGATGATGACCGAACGTCCGCTCTCGATATGGCAAATAGCCTGATCACAGGAAAGCTGGCGGTGCATCAGTTCCCCCACAAGCAGGTTGATGTCGCGGGTGGCACTTTCGCCGCCGACCCGCGTACCCGCATAGAGAACGTCCGCCAGTATAACGCAGTAAAAAGTATCCGCCAGGCCGTAATACCGCATAAATTCCGTCTTTTCCTCCTGACTGAGCGCCCCCTCGCTGAGCACCTTTTGGGTCAGGCTGATCCGGATGGAATCGTCCATCAATGCAAGCCGCTTCCGATAGCTTTCATTATCCTGATTCATGGAAAGCAGCACGTCCTGTATATAACGGAATTCGTTTTTATAATTGCTCGTCCCGGTGATGGTGGCGGCCGTATTGACAATGCTTTGCAGGGGGACCGCCTGCCTGTGGGCAAGATAAAACGAGACGACCAGTCCGAGGAGGATTGCGGAAATGATATAAATCAGCAAAAGCCATACATAAGGAGCAATTTTCTGATTAAACAGCCGGTCGGGAATGCCTACTACCACCGTCATCCCCGTATCCCGGTTTTTCATGCTCATCAGTGTGGTATTTACGCCGTCGATTCTTCTTTCCGTGATGCCGGTTGCGCCGTAACACGGAAGATCCCCCAACTCCCCCTCATATCGAAAAGAAAGGATGATTTCATCATTTTTATTGGTGAGAATCACAAAACTGTCCTTTATGATGTCCTCCGACAAAAGAGTTTTCGCCAGGATGGAACTGTCAAAGAGAAAATACAGCATGGCCTTTTTGGGGGACATTACCGTAGCCGGCATCGGGATCGTACATTGCAGGATCTCCCGTTCTTCCGTTTTGTTCAACTTCATCCTTTTTGCCGCATACAGGTTGATCAGACCGCTTTCCGAAAACAGGGATTCCTTCCATTCCGGAAAGGTCATTGTGTCCACAGAAATGACATTCGGGTAGAAATAATCCAGCTTATGATAGACGCTTTCCGTTGTGATAACAAAGGGCGCCTCCTCAAATATCAAGCCGCAGCCGACCGACATGTCGGAAGTGGAATACATGTTGCTCAGATATTTGCGAACCGCTAACAGCTTGTAGGAATCCCTGGTATCTGTCTTCCCTTTGATTCGCAGCAACTGGGTGAAATTGCTTTCGGCATTCAGGGTGATCGCCGCTTCATATAATCGGACAATATCGTCATTGATGTTCTCGAATCCGTTGTTCAGCGTCGCATAGCTGTCCTTCACGGTGTTTTCCTTCAGCATATGCAGCGTCCGGCGGGTTAACGCATAAAATGGAATGGAAACCGTGACTAACAGAGCCAGATAGGTTGCCAAATACCTGCAGAATATTTGCCGTCCCTTTGCATCCAATTCTTTCATCGATAACACCTCTTACCCGTTTATTCCTATATTATTATTCGAAATGATAAGGTAAAACAAAGTTTACTGTGAGCAAAAGTCAAAATATTGATTTTGCAGCTATATGACTTGCTGCAGTAAAAATCAAATATTGATTTTTCAGCAAATCAATATTGACTATTTGCAGCTCTTCATCATTTTAATAGTACAGCACAAAAGGAAAGAAGTCAATTAGCGGTTAACCAACTCGAATTGGCTTGCGGCTTAACCCGGTGAACAACGAAAAGACCCCGCTGCCTGTCGGTACAACCAACGGACAATGGGGTTCTTTTTGTTCCTGTTTTCTGTTCTGCCGGTTTATGACCTTCCCTCCAGCAAATCGGCAAGGTTTTGCAGCTGGGAAGTATGGGTAATCGCCACAACCTTGTCGTCGCCGAGCAGGATGGTATCGCCGCGGGGGATAAGCAGTCTGGAATCCCGCAGGATGGCAACCAGCACGCATTCCGCCGGCAGCTTGATCTCCCGCACCGTTTTTTCCACCACTTTCGATGCGGGATCGACGACCCGTTCCACCAGCGAATATTGCCCGCCATGGAGTTTCAGCAGCGTCATCATGTCGCCAAGGGTCATTTCTTCGGCAACAAGACGTGCCATGAGATCAGCCTGGTTGAGCGCCACGTCGACGCCCATCGTACCGTTGAAGAGCCACGCGTTTTTCGGATTGTTTACCCGTCCGACCACGCGGCGCACGCCGTATTCCAGCCGGGAAAGCGTCGCGACCACAAGATTGGTCTCGTCCGCGCCTGTCACCGCAGCCACTACGTCTGCGTTACGGATCCCTGCCGCTTCCAGCACCTTGGGTTCCGCGCCGTTCCCGTGGACCACGCAGTCTTCCGGCAAATCACGCTTCAGGACCGGTATTTTTGCGTCCCGCTCTTCAATGATTTTAATCTCATGCCCGCGCTCAATGAGCAACGAAGCCAGATAAGCCCCAACCTGTCCGCCGCCTACAATAATCACCTTCATGTTTCACATCCCCTTCCCGTTCGCCAGCCCGAATATTCTTTTCAGGCGGCCGCTTGAAGCGACCACGACGGCGATATAAAGCAAATCGTCCTTTTGCAGAACGGTTCCCATAGTCGGCAGGATCGTCCTGTTTTCGCGCAGGATAGAGACCATATGGATTTCTCCCGGCACGGTCAGTTCACTCACCTTATGTCCTGTCATAAGCGGCGGAACCTCTATTTCCACGATCTCAACATCCCCGTTTGCCATGCTGAACACGGTGTTGAGGGGGGAATAGCAGAGCAGATCCGTCGCTCTTTTGATCCTCCACGTTAAGGAGGACAGAGTCTGTATCCCCAGCCGTCTGTAAATTTCGGCTTTTCCCTGGTCATACAGCCGGGCAACGACCTTGGGAACGTGATAAATTTCCCTGGCAATACGGGCAATCACCGCGTTGGATTCGTCGCTGGACGTAAACGCTGCCAACGCATCCGTCCGGTCGATCTTCGCCTTGAGCAATACTTCGCGGTCAAATCCGATACCTTCCACGGTTTCCCCCCGAAAGGAGGGGCCGAGGGCTCTGAATGCCGCCGGGTTGGAATCGATGACCGTAACAGCATGTCCCATCCTGCACAGCGTCAGCGCAAGACCGGAGCCATTCCGTCCGCAGCCCACTATGATCATTCTCATCGGTCACGCATCTCCTTTGACTTTATTGAAACGGACATTCTTTTTTCGATCCCGCTTCCGCAAAAATACTTTTCTCACCTCGTCAATCAGGAACACGGCAACGGGCATCCAAATCAGAAAGGCCCATTCGCGCAAGTTAAGCGGGCCCGTATTGAACAGGCCGTGCAAAAACGGCACATAGGAAAGAGCACAAAGAAGCAAAATCTCAACAGCTATTCCCGCCAGAACCAGGTGATTGGTGTGAAAACCGATTTTGAAAATGGAAGCCCGTTCCGTTCGGCAACCGAATACCGCACCTATCTGTGCCATAACAATACCCGCAAAGGTCATGGTGGTTGCTGTCCGATAGACAATTCCGGAGTCGGCAAGCGGTACGGCCGGCCATCCGTTCATTCGGTTCACGAAGAAATAGGCGGCCGTGCTGACGATCGATTCCATAAGGCCGTACCAGAAAAACGCCCGTATGAGCATCTTGCCGCTGAGAAGCGGCTCTTTCTGGGAACGCGGCGGCGCGTCCATAACCCCCGCTTCGGGCGCTTCCGCCCCAAGACCGATGGCGGGGACCATATCCGTACCCAAATCAATGGCCAGTACCTGCATAATGGTAAGCGGCAGGGGAATGGCTCCCCGTGAAAACAGGTATAATATCATCGGTACGGCTTCCGCGGCGTTGCTGTTCAGCACATAGACGGCAAACTTGCGGATATTGCTGTATACGGCGCGTCCTTCTTCCACCGCATTGACAATGGAGGCAAAATTGTCGTCCGTCAGAATCACGTCGGCAGCCTCCTTCGCCACATCGGTGCCGGAGAGCCCCATTGCCACCCCGATATCCGCTTTCTTCAGCGCGGGGGAGTCGTTAACGCCGTCTCCGGTTACCGCGACAATATGCTTCATTTCCTGCAGGGCGGCGACTACCTGGAGCTTTTGCTCCGGCGCGACGCGAGCAAAGAGTACCTCTTTTGCAAGCGCCGCTTTCAGCTCATCCGGTCCCATCTTCGCCAGCTCCACACCGGTAATGATGCGGGGATGCTCGCTCTTGATGATCCCGATCCGGCGGGCAATGCTTTCCGCGGTCAGCCCATAGTCGCCGGTAATCATAATGATGCGGATTCCGGCATGATGGCATTTTTCAACGGCCCTGGCAACTTCCGGGCGCGGAGGATCCACCATGGCAACCAGCCCCAGAAAGGTAAGATCCCGTTCAATCCGTTCTGTGGTATAGTCACTCAGACTCCTGGGCAGTTCCTTGTCGCCGGATAAATCACGCATCGCCACCGCCAGAACGCGCAGACCGTTCCTTGCATACTGGTCGTTGGCCGCCATGATGCTCTCGCGTGTTTTTGCATCGATCTTTACGGTTTTTCCGTTCACCTTGGTTTGTATGCAGAGCTCCAGTACCTCTTTCGGCGCTCCTTTTACATAAGCCACCCGGGAACCGGCAACCTGATGGATCGTAGTCATGCGCTTGCGTCCCGAATCGAACGGCAGTTCACGAAGACGGGGCGTTTCTGCGTTCAGCCCGTCCAAAGTCAGTCCGCCCTTTTGGGCAAGTACCAGCAAAGCGGCTTCCGTCGGATCCCCCAATACGGTAAAGTGGGAGGATTCCCCGTTGGGCGGCACCAGCCGGGCATTGCAGCACAGTGCCGACGCGCTTAAGATCTCGCGGAGCTCCTTGCCGTCATTTGTAACCTGTCGGCCGTTATCCAGTATTTTTCCGCCGGTCGGGTTATACCCGACGCCGGTTACATCAAGCGATTTCCCGTCGAGCCATATATTGCTGACGGTCATCTCATTCTGTGTCAGCGTTCCGGTCTTGTCGGTGCAGATAACGGTGGTACAGCCTAAGGTTTCCACAGCCGACAGCCGCTTGATCAACGCATTTCGCTTGGCCATGCGCTGAACTCCCATAGCCAGCGATAAGGTCACGGTCGGCAGCAGCCCCTCAGGAATAAAGGCTACGATCATGCCCATCGCGAAGATGAAGGCCACGGCCAGCTCCGTGCCGACAAGAATAACCGATAGCAGAAAGAAAACCACACCGATGCCGACTGCCATAACGGTAACGGTTTTGGTGACTTTATCCATTTCCTTTTGCAAAGGACTGAGCTCCTCTTTCAATGTCTGGGTAAGGCCGGCTATTTTGCCGAATTCGGTATGCATGCCGGTGGCATAGACAACCGCACGACCGGTTCCGGCGGCGACAGTGGTGCCCATAAATATCCGGTTGGGCTGTTCCGCCTGGGAAAGGTCATCCCGGACGACCTCGTCCCTGCCTTTATGAACCGGATGGGATTCGCCGGTCAACGTGGACTGATTGACCCGCAGGTCGTTGTCGCCCACCAGGCGCGCGTCCGCCGAGATCCGATCCCCTTCGGACAACAGGATGATATCTCCGGGCACCAGTTCCACCGCTAAAATACGCTGTTCTTCCCCGTCCCGCAGCACGCGCGCATAATTGGGCAGCATCTTCTTCAGAGCCTCAGTGGCTTTGCCCGCCCGATATTCCTGCCAGAAACTGAAAACGCCGTTGATGAGATTGACCATCCAGATGGCAATACCAAGTTGGGGAAGCTGGGCGATAAATCCCACAATGCCGCCACACCACAGTAATATTGCCATCAGGTGGGTAAAGTTGGACAAAAATTTCCAGATAAGAGGCTTGCCCTTTTGCTCCTGCAGGGCATTCCTGCCAAATTGCTTTAAGCGCTCCTCCGCCTCGGACCCGGACAGACCGCCTTCTCTTGTTCCCAAAGCTGCATAAACTTCTGAAGCAGGCAGCTTCTGTATGTTCTTTACAGCATCCGTTTGGAATGCTTGTTTGTTAAATGATGACTCCTGCAAAACCACGTCGGAGCATCTCCTTTCTATGATCTGCCCATCCATTTCTGAATTGCCGGCATTTCCTGTTTTCCGGCCGAGATCAGAATCAGCACATCACCGGCCAATATCCGAGTATCCCCGCGGGGAGCAATATTCTGATCGCCCCGGAGGATACATCCGATGGTCACTTCCTGCGGCAGATCGATCTCCCATACCTTTTTGCCGGCAATCGGAGCGGTCTGCACAATCGGAATCTCAGCAATATTCAGGCGGCATTTCCCGAAGACAACGACATGACCGATGCCTTGCCCGTCATATGCGAGCCGGATTGTTTCACTTTTCTGTTTCGGAAAGCAATCCGTTTCATCAAATGCGCATGCCCCCCCGGGATAAAAACTTGCAAAACGATCCACGTTGTGGCGTGCCGGAAGATAGGTCGGGTCAAGGGCCTGAGCCGCGCGGAAATGTTTCATCGCCGAGATGCGGTCGTCCATCTTTTCAAGAAGAATGCCAATCAGATTATGGGGCTGCGGAGCGTGAGGATATCTCCCCATGGCCGCTGTGACCAGCTTTTCACACTCCTGATAAGCGTTCTTTCTTATGAGCTCCCTGACGGTATCGCACAATGCGGATAATTCCTGTCCGCTTTCGGATGCGTCTGTTTGCCGCATCGTTATCACCTCACTTGGAAACGCTAAAACGTTTTGAAACACTTAATCCAGTAATCTATCATAGCAAAGATGCTGTGAGTATGGTGTGAGAATGAGAAAAATCGTGTGAGAATGCTGTGAGAATAAAAAAAAGGCCGCTTCGGTCCTTTCCAAGCGAAGCGGTCCTTCCTGACG
>ENA-UOOK01005716-UOOK01005716.1-fermentation-metagenome-genome-assembly--contig:-NODE-5716-length-12352-cov-3.613808_pt1 | contig 12352 bp, 9 predicted proteins | sample MGYA00245777_ERZ724023 | MGnify/ENA primary metagenome ERZ724023 (study PRJEB28704, sample SAMN03018312) | fermentation metagenome | biome: anthropogenic terrestrial biome; feature: soil; material... | reverse complement strand
AGCCGGAGATCAGTCAGGGCACCCTGCAGGCCATATTTGAATATCAATCCATGATATGTGCCCTTACCGGCATGGCGATTTCCAACGCGTCCCTGTACGACGGCGCCAGTGCCGCGGCAGAGGCGGCAATGCTGGCAGCGGGAAGCACCCGGAGGAAGGAAGTGCTCGTTTCCGAAACCGTTCATCCGGATACCCGGAAAGTCCTGTCCACCTTCCTGGATTTCCATGGAATTTCATGCGGTACCGTCCCGATGAAGGACGGAGTCACCGATTGGGAGGTGCTGAGGGACCGAACAGGCAATCAGACCGCCGGAATCATTCTCCAGACGCCGAATTTCCTTGGTTTCCTGGAGGATATCGGAGAAGCGGAAAAGATCATTCACAGCAAAAAAGGATTGCTGATCCTGTCCGTCGATCCCATTTCCCTGGGGTTGTTCAAATCCCCCGGAGAATGGGGAGCCGATATTGCCATCGGGGAAGGGCAGAGCCTGGGCAATCCCATGTCCTTCGGCGGGCCTTATCTTGGCTTCATGGCATGCTCGAAGGCCCTTATGAGGAAGATGCCCGGCAGGATCGTCGGACAGACCCGGGATACGGAAGGAAAGAGAGGCTTTGTTTCCACCCTGCAGACCAGGGAACAGCATATCCGCAGGGAAAAAGCGACTTCCAACATCTGCTCCAATCAGTCGCTGAATGCGCTGGCAGCCTGTGTTTACCTTGCCACCATAGGAAAACAGGGATTGAAGGAAGTTGCGAAACAATGCTATGACAAAGCCCATTATGCCGCGTCGATGATTACATCTTCCGGCAAATACCGCCTGGCTTATGAACATCCCTTCTTCGAGGAATTTCCTGTCGTCGGCAGGGCGTCCAGTGAAAAAATACAGGAATCCCTGCTTCGGGAAGGAATCATCGGCGGATACGCGTTAAAGAAGGATTACCCGCAGCTTGAAAACGGAATTCTATACTGCGTTACGGAAAAACGGACAAAGCAGGAGATCCATGATCTGCAGCGGATATTGGAGGGAATCGAATGAGAGAGTACAATAAATTGATCTTTGAATGTTCCAGGGCTGGAAGGAAGGCTTACCGTCTGCCGGAATCCGATGTGCCGGAGTCCGGTCTGCCCTCCGGACTGCTCCGGGAGACGGAGCCGGAGCTTCCGGAAGTCAGTGAGGTGGATGTGGTCCGCCACTATACGAACCTTTCCCAGAAGAATTATGCAGTGGATCTCGGCATGTATCCTCTCGGCTCCTGCACCATGAAGTATAACCCGAAAATCAACGAAGAGGCAGCCGGGATGCCGGGCTTTTCCGATATTCATCCGCTCCAGCCGGCAGAAACCGTCCAGGGTGCCCTGGAATTGATGGCGAACCTGGAAAAAATGCTGTGTGAAATAACCGGTATGTCGGCTTTTACCCTGCAGCCTGCCGCAGGAGCTCAGGGAGAAGTTACCGGTCTGATGATTATCCGGGCCTATCACAGGCACCGGGGCGACGAGAAACGGAAGCGCATCATTATTCCCGATTCCGCACATGGAACCAATCCTGCCAGTGCCAGCATGGCCGGCATGGAGGTTGTGGAGGTAAAATCCGATGAAGAAGGCGGCGTCGATCTCGATTCATTGAAAGCGGCTCTGAATGAGGAAGTTGCGGGACTGATGCTGACCAATCCCAACACCCTGGGACTCTTTGACAAAAATATCGCTGAAATAGCCGATATGGTGCACAAGGCCGGCGGCCTGCTGTATTATGACGGTGCCAATGCCAATGCCGTCATGGGGATAGCCAGACCGGGAGACATGGGATTTGATGTGGTGCACCTCAACCTGCATAAGACCTTTTCCACCCCCCATGGCGGAGGCGGACCGGGAAGCGGACCGGTAGGCGTCGTCGGTTTTCTGAAGGATTTTCTGCCTTCTCCGGTCATCGCCCGGAACGAAAAAGGGTATTCCCTGGATGAGAACAGACCGCTGTCCATCGGCAAGGTAAAATCCTATTACGGCAATTTCGGTATTATCGTGCGCGCTTATTGCTACATCCTCACCATGGGAGCGGAGGGATTGAAGAAGGTAAGCCGGATGGCCGTGCTGAATGCAAATTACATGAAGGAAATCCTGAAGGATTATTATGAGTTGCCCTATGATCGGACCTGCATGCACGAATTTGTCCTGGGCGGTCTGAAGAACAATCCGGAGCAGATTACCACGAAGCAAATCGCCAAACGCTTGATGGATTACGACTTGCACCCGCCGACAACCTATTTCCCGCTGATTGTTCACGAGGCGTTGATGATCGAGCCTACGGAGACGGAAAGTCTGGAATCCATGAAGGAATATATGGAAGCCCTGATCCGGATCGCACAGGAGGCGGTTGAGGATCCGGAAGTGGTCAGAAGCGCCCCCCATAGCACGATTGTAAAGTTGCTGGACGAGGTTCAGGCGGCCAGAAATCCCATTTTAAAATGGCAGAGGGAATCGATACCGGAAGAAAAATAAGAAAACCTTTCTTCTACGGCAGGATTTTACATTTAGATGTAGAATAATATATTATATATAAATGTGGAAAATCGGGATATATTTCTGTAATGCCGAGAATTTTTTCTGACGATTTACGCCCGACTGTGGGTTATTTCTATACCATTTTGCATGGCATATCTTATTGCCCGCATTATTTCCGTAATTGATGCATAGATGCTATGATAAAACAGGCCATATCATAAAGCTATCTCGCAGATCGCAGCCAGGAGGGAAATTGAACGCTGCGCAGACATTCCATTCGACCCCGGTATAGCGGAGGCCTTCAAGAAGGAGTTATTGTCATGAAGTCCAAAAATATTGAGAACCTCTGTTATCGCGCTGTGTGTGCATTAAGCGACGGTGTGGTCATAGCGGATACAAAGGGGGATATTCTTTTTCTCAACCGGACGGCCGAGAAACTGACGGGATGGAACTGCGACCAGGCTGTCGGCAAACCGCTTGACGATGTGTTTGTCATGATCGATGAACAGCATCTGAACCGTTATGTGCTTTCCGTGAAAGATATCATTGGCCACAATGAAACAGTGAAGCTTCCGGATTACCTTCTTCTGATCAACAGGGATCTGAATGAGGATATGGTTGTAAGCGGGAAAAGCGCGCCTTTTTTCGATACAAGCGGAAATGTTCTGGGAGTTGTACTGATTTTATATGATGTAACCAGTCAAAAACAAAAAGAATCCCAGATCCGGTATTATTCCTTTTATGACAGTCTTACCGGTCTATATAACCGTTCTTTCTTTGATGAAGAGCTGAAGCGGCTCGATACGGAGCGCATGCTTCCCCTTTCTCTGATTTTAGGAGATGCCAACGGTCTGAAGCTGGTGAACGATGCTTTCGGCCATTCGGAGGGAGACCGGTTGCTGAAGAGGGTAGCCCAGGTTCTGAAGGCAGTTTGCAGAAAAGAGGATATCATCGCCCGGGTAGGCGGAGATGAATTTGTCATCATACTTCCACATGTCGGCAAAGAAGAAGCGCAGAGCATCATCAAGCGGATCCAGGAGAATTGCTGTGCACTGAGTCCGACTCCGGTCCGCGCAAGTATCTCTTTAGGTTGTGCCACCAAGGAGGATTCCAGTCAGGATATCAAGCTCGTCTTCCGGCAGGCGGAAGAGCGGATGTACGCTACCAAGCTGAATGAAAGCCGTTCCGTCCGCAATGAGATCATCGCTTCCATCCGTCAGTCGCTGGAAGAGCATGCGGATGAAACCAAGGCCCATGGCAATCGCATGAAGGAACTGGCATTGAAGTTGGGCAACCGGGTCAGCCTCAGTGAATATGAGCTGAATCAGCTGGAGCTGCTGGCTATGATCCATGATATCGGTAAGATCGCCATACCGAAATCCATCCTTTCCAAGCCCGGTGCTCTGATATCGGAGGAATGGCATACCATGCGGAAGCATTGTGAGATCGGATATCGCATTGCGGCATACTCGCCGGAGCTTGCCTCTCTGGCAGATGCGATATTGAGCCACCATGAACACTGGGATGGAAAAGGATATCCCCAGGGCCTGGCAGGAGAACAGATTCCGCTTATTTCCAGGATTATCTCCATAGCGGATGCCTATGATGTCCTGACCAACGGAAGGCCTTATCGGAAACCGGTTACCTCCACGGAAGCCCTCCGGGAAATCAGCCGATGCGCGGGGACCCAATTTGATCCCTGGCTGGTTGAAAACTTTATTTCCATGTTTAAAGAAGAACAGCTGAAACAAGCTCAATAAGCTTGTTTCCTTTTAAAAAGCGGGGTATCATATATTGACGGATGAAAAAACATATTGGATCTGGCTTAGTACCATCCCCGGCATTGGAGCAAGGCGCTTCTATAAGCTGATGGAATATTTCGAAAGCCCCCGCGGGCTTTACGAAGCCTCCGAACAGGAGTTGGCACAGTCGGCCAGGATCCTGGGAAAGAAATGTTGGGAACAGATTGCTACGGCAAGAAAGGACAAGGCCCTGAAAAAGGCAGAAACGATTCTTGCCATGCCGGATCTCCGTATACTGACCCTTGTAAGTTCGGAGTATCCTCCGTTGCTGAAGTCCATTTACGACCCGCCTCCTGTCCTTTACTGCAAAGGCAGGCCGTTGCCGACAGAAGGGCCCGCTATCGCTGTGGTGGGCTCACGGCGTTCTTCGGAATATGGGCGGATGGCGGCGCGGAAAATTTCATGCCAGCTTGCCCGGGCTGGGGTTGCCGTGATCAGCGGAATGGCACGGGGAATCGATACCATGGCCCATAAGGGCGCTTTAGCCGCGGCATCCGGGTATACGGCCGCTGTCTTCGGCTGCGGTGTGGATATTGTTTACCCGCCTGAAAACAAGTCCTTATATACGACAATATTGGAGCGCGGATCCATAATCAGTGAATATCCGCCGGGAACCATACCGGCGGCCGGCAATTTTCCGGCCAGGAATCGTATTATCAGCGGGCTTGCCAACGGGACCCTGGTCATTGAAGCGGGATTAAAGAGTGGCGCCCTGATTACGGTGGATTTTGCCCTGGAGCAGGGCAGGGAGGTCTATGCCCTTCCGGGCAATATCAACAGCTCCTTCAGTGAAGGGACAAACAAGCTTCTGAAGGACGGTGCCAAGATGATTACATCCGTTGACGACATCCTGGAGGATCTGGACATCGCCGCCCGCCCCGGAAGTCCCAAGCCTGCCGCGCAAGCCGCCGTCCTTGATTTTTTTGAAACCCTGGTGTATAATGCTTTGGAAGACGGAGAAAAGGGCTTGGAAGAACTGATTCAAATCACAAACTTGCCGCCGGGTCAACTCAATGCGGTACTGACACTCATGGAGATCAAGGGAATAATAAAGCAAATACCCGGTAAAATATTTATGAAACAGTGGAAGGCTTAATATGGAGGGAAGTCAATGACGCAGAAATTAGTCATAGTGGAGTCGCCTGCCAAGGCAAAAACAATCAAGAAGTTTTTGGGCAGGGGTTACGCTGTGGAGGCATCGATGGGACATGTCAGAGATCTGCCGAAAAGTCAGCTGGGGGTTGACCCTGATCATCACTTTGAACCAAAATACATAACGATACGGGGCAAGGGGGAATTGCTCGCCAAGCTGAAAAAAGCAGCAAAAAATGCAGACAAGGTTTTTCTGGCTACCGACCCTGACCGGGAAGGGGAAGCCATATCATGGCATTTGGGCCATATCCTGAATATAGATGAAAATTCGGCCTGCCGGATCGAATTCAACGAAATCACAGGTCAGGCTGTGAAGAATGCAATCAAGCATCCCCGGGCCATCAACGCGAATCTGGTGAATGCCCAACAGGCGCGCCGGGTGTTGGACCGGGTGGTGGGGTATAAGATCAGCCCGCTTCTGTGGCGTAAGATCCGGAAAGGTCTCAGTGCAGGGCGGGTACAATCCGTTGCCGCACGTCTTCTGTGCGACCGGGAAAAGGAAATCCAGGGATTCAGGCCGGAGGAATATTGGACACTGAAGGGGTTATTTTACCCGGCAGACTCTGCCCGAACCGTCCGATCGCAGAATTCACGTGACAAAGACAATCGCAAAGAGGTGCGGACCTTCGAGGCTTCTCTTTACGGCATCGGCGAGAAAAAGCTGGAGCCCAGGACGAAGGAAGAAGTGGATGAGATCCTTTCGGCCGTGAGCAAAGCTCATTTCCGGGTTGAAAAGATCCAGAAAGGCTCCAGGAAGCGCAGCGCTCCTCCTCCTTTTACGACCAGTACCCTGCAGCAGGAAGCGTCAAGGAAGCTTGGATTTACCACAAAAAAGACCATGCTGCTGGCCCAGCAGCTATATGAAGGCGTAGAAGTGAAGGGAGAAGGATCGGTTGGCCTTCTTACCTATATCCGTACGGATTCCACACGTATTTCGGAAGAGGCCCAGCGGGATGCCGGAGCTGCCATTCAAGAGAAATATGGCAGGGAGTTCCTTCCGGAAACTCCCAATGTATATAAAGAAAGAAAGAACATACAGGATGCCCATGAGGCGATCCGACCCACCTATCTCAGATTGCGGCCGGACAGCATAAAGGATTCCCTGAAGCGGGACCAGCTCAGACTGTACCGGCTGGTTTACGAGCGGTTTTTCGCCAGTCAGATGGCCCCGGCTCTCTACGAAATCATGACCGTTCCTATTAAGGCAGGAGAATATACTTTTCGGGCAAAGGGGTCCAGAAAGGTATTCCCCGGTTATACCATAGTATATATGGAGAGTTCGGATGAGGGCAGTGACGAAAAGGATATCGATCTGCCTCAGTTGGAAGAAGGCCAGAAGCTGGAGTTGAAGGAATGGAAGCCGGAACAGCATTTTACCCAGCCGCCGCCGCGCTATACCGAAGCATCTCTGGTCCGGATGCTGGAAGATATGGGCATCGGCAGGCCAAGTACCTATGCTCCCACTATCTCAACCATCCTGTCCAGAGGATATGTGGATCGGGAAGGCAAGACATTATTCCCGACGGAATTGGGAAAGATCGTTAATGACTTGATGATGGAGTACTTTCCCAACATTATGGATTATCAATTTACCGCCGATATGGAAGAACAGCTGGATATGGTGGAAGAAGGGAACATCGACTGGCATAAGATTATCGATGATTTTTACGGCCCGTTTGAAAAATATCTGGACCATGCCGACAAGGAATTGGAAAAGATACCGGTGCAGGAGGAAGAATCCGATGTCATTTGTGAAAACTGCGGCAGCAGGATGGTCATCAAGATGGGTCGGTATGGTAAGTTCCTGGCCTGTCCCAACTTTCCCGAATGCAGGAACACAAAGCCCATGGTGGAGGAAGTGGATGCTTCCTGTCCCAAATGCAATGGCGCCATCGTCGTTCGGAGATCCAAGCGGGGACGGAAATTCTACGGTTGTGAGAGATATCCCGACTGTGATTTCGTTTCCTGGGATATGCCGGTCCGGGAAAAGTGCCCGGAGTGCGGCAGCTATATGGTCAAAAAGACTTCCAAAGCGGGTGGCGTCCGAATTGTATGCTCCAACAAGGAGTGCGGATATGCCAGGGAAGTTGAGGAAAAATCAGAGGAGGAATCCTGAATTATTCTTGCGGATGGAAGCTTATGAGAAAGGCTAACGTGATCGGCGCCGGATTGGCGGGATGCGAAGCAGCCTGGCAGCTGGCACAAAAGGATATACGGGTAACACTTTATGAGATGCGGCCTCAAAAGATGACACCGGCCCATGAAACGGATAAACTTTCCGAACTGGTGTGCAGCAATTCCCTCAAAGCGGACCGAATCGATCATGCGGCCGGTTTGCTGAAGGAAGAAATGCGGAGGATGGGTTCCATCGTTATGGAAGCCGCGGATGCCACAAGGGTGCCGGCAGGAGGGGCTTTGGCGGTAGATCGGGAGAGCTTTTCGGCTTACATTACCCAAAGAATCGAACGGCATCCGAATATTCGACTGATCCGGGAAGAGGTTACGGAAATCGGATCGGATACTCCGGTTATTGTCGCTACCGGTCCGTTATCTTCCTCCGGCATATCGGACAGCATAGCCAAACTGGTTCAGCAGAAGCATTTATATTTCTATGATGCGGCCGCACCGATCGTGATTTATGCTTCTTTGAACCTGGATCGGGTTTTCCGGGCTTCCAGATATGGCAGAGGGGAAGACGACTATATCAACTGCCCCATGAACAGGGAAGAATATCTTGCTTTCTATCAGGAGCTGACCCATGCGGAAGAAGCGCCTATGAACGAATTTGAAGACAGCAGGGTATTTGAAGGGTGCATGCCCATTGAGATTATGGCGAAACGCGGGATCGACACCATACGATTCGGTCCCCTCAAGCCTGTCGGACTGCGAAATCCCGCTACCGGCAAGGAGGCTTTTGCTGTTGTCCAACTGCGGCAGGACGATGCCCGCGGTACCTTATACAATATGGTGGGATTCCAGACCCATCTGAAATTCGGAGAGCAAAAACGGGTCTTCTCCATGATTCCCGGGCTTGAAAATGCAGAGTTTGCAAGATACGGCGTCATGCACCGAAATACTTTTCTCCATTCGCCGGAGCTGTTGGATTGCTTTTATCGGCTGAAATCCAGACCCGATATTTTCTTTGCCGGACAGTTAACCGGCGTGGAAGGTTATATGGAGTCTGCCTCCAGCGGTTTGTTGGCGGGCTATAACCTTGCCAGAATTCTCAAAGGTAAGGAGCCGGTGGATTTTACCGATCAAACGGTGATGGGGGCATTGGCGCATTATATTTCCCGTCCGGTTGTCCGTGATTTTCAACCGATGAATGCAACTTTCGGAATCGTTGCCCCGCTGGGAAAGAGGATACGAAATAAGAGGGAAAAAAATCAGGCTGTCGCCGAAAGAGCACTGGAAACCCTGCGGATAAAGCTGACAGACTGAGGAAGAAACGCAAATCATGTTGAATTATATCAGAATATATGGTAATATGGCATTGATTTGTTTGGAGAAGGAGTGGAAACCATTCATGCTAAAAGGTACCACTATCGTAGCAGTCCGAAAGGGCGACCGCGGAGCGATTGCCGGAGACGGCCAGGTGACATTCGGCGAGGCAACGATCATGAAGCATAGCGCCAGAAAGGTTCGCCGTCTCTACAATGATCAGGTGTTGATCGGTTTTGCCGGATCCGTTGCAGATGCTTTTACATTGAGTGAGAAGTTTGAAGCCAAGCTGGAGGAATGCGCAGGCAACCTGCAGCGTGCCGCTGTGAGGCTGGCCAAGGATTGGCGTACGGACAAAGTGCTGCAAAAGCTGGAAGCCATGCTGATCGCTATGGACAAGGAAAGTTTGCTGATCATATCCGGTACGGGGGAAGTCATTGAGCCCGATGACAATGTTGCGGCCATCGGTTCCGGTGGGATGTTTGCCATGGCGGCTGCCAAGGCGTTGATCCATCATACCGATATGGAGCCGGCCGATATTGTCAGAGAATCCTTGAAAATCGCTTCCTCTATCTGTGTCTATACCAATGACAATATCCATGTGGAAGAAATATAGGAGGGGATGAGCAGTGAATCTGACCCCCAAAGAAATCGTCCGTCAGCTGGACCGGTATATCATCGGACAGGACGCCGCAAAACGTTCGGTGGCCATTGCCCTGCGAAACCGCTATCGCAGAAGTCAGCTGGACGACAGACTTAAGGAAGAAATTACACCGAAGAACATCATCATGAGCGGTCCGACCGGCGTAGGTAAAACCGAGATCGCAAGGCGCCTGGCCAAGCTGGTCCGCGCCCCCTTTATCAAGGTGGAGGCCACCAAGTTTACGGAAGTCGGCTATGTCGGCAGGGATGTGGAGTCCATAATAAGGGACCTGGTGGAAGCCTCCATCCGCATGGTGAAAAATGAGAAGATGGCCGGTGTACGGGAAAAAGCGGAAAAAGCGGCGGAGGAACGGATCCTGGACGCACTTCTCCCCACCCGGAAAAAGAAGGCCGTCAATCCTTTCGGGCTATTTTCGGGCCAATCCGGAGAATCGGAGGAAGATCCGCAGAAATCGGAAGAAACAGAAACAGCGCTGGAGAAACGTGAGGGGGATTCCGCACAGAATACCAGGGAAAAGCTCCGCCAGCGCCTCCATAGCGGAAAACTGGAGGATTCTCTGATCGAGATCGAAGTGGATGAAAGCCGGTATCCCGGGGTAGGTGTCCTCCCGGGGATAGGCAACGAAGACATGATGATTCAGATCCAGGATGTTTTCGGCAACATCTTCCCGAAGAAAACACGAAAAAAGAAGACCAGCATCAAGGAAGCCCGCCGAATCTTTGAGCAGGAAGAAGCTCAGAAAATTATCGACATGGACGAAGTCATCGATGAAGCCGTATCCCTTGCAGAACAGAACGGCATCGTTTTCCTGGATGAGATCGACAAGATCGCCGGAAAGGAAATGGGCCATGGCCCGGATGTTTCCAGGGAAGGGGTCCAGCGTGACATCCTGCCCATTGTGGAGGGTACCACTGTTATGACCAAATATGGGCCGGTCAAGACGGATTATATGCTGTTCATCGCGGCGGGCGCTTTTCATGTTTCCAAGATCTCTGACCTGATTCCGGAACTGCAGGGCAGATTCCCCATCCGGGTGGAACTGGAAAGCCTGACGGAGGATAATTTCCGGCAAATCCTTACCCAGCCGGAAAATGCAATCATCAAACAGCAGGTTGCATTGATGAAGACAGAGGGCATTGATTTGGTATTTACCGATGATGCCATTGACGAGATCGCTAAAATAGCATATGTCATGAACCAGAGCAAGGAAAACATCGGCGCCAGAAGGCTGCATACGGTCATGGAAAAGCTGCTCGAGGAGCTGTCCTTCCATGCCGAGGATTTAAGCGGACAGTCCATTACCGTCAACCGGGTTTTTGTGCAGCAGAACCTGAGTGATATGATTAAAAAAACGGATCTGCATAAATATATTTTATAGCGATACGTATGAGGAGTGATCCATCAAGTGTCAAGCGTATTATTGGAAAATACCAGAAGGCTGAATAAAATCCTTCAGGGATCCGGTCCGGATGGGGTTGTCTTTTCCGATCTGACCAGTGTACTCAGCGAAATACTGGACTGCAATGTGTTTATTTCCAGCCGGAAAGGCCGGATCATAGGCAATGCCATGCCTCACCCCGACAGCAGCCAGCCATTTGACCGGACCAATACCAATGAACTTCGTTTCAATGAAAAATATAACGAAGATCTATTGAGCTACAATGAGACGAAAGCCAATATCAACGCAGACGATTTCTCCCGGATATACGTCACCATTGTTCCAATAAGATCCGGTGAAGGAAAGCTCGGTACCCTTATTTTTGAGTGCTTTGAAAAGGAAATGACGACGGAAGACCTGGTTCTGGCGGAGTACAGCGCTACGGTCGTCGGAATGGAGATTATGCGGTCCAAAACGGAGGAGATCGAAGAAGAAGCCCGAAAAAAGGCCGTGGTGCAGATGGCGATCGGGACGCTGTCTTATTCGGAGCTGGAAGCCGTCGAGCACATCTTCAAGGAGCTGGACGGTAAGGAAGGGCTTTTGGTAGCCAGCAAGATTGCCGATCGGGTAGGCATTACCCGATCTGTCATTGTAAACGCATTACGAAAGTTTGAAAGCGCCGGTGTGATCGAATCCAGGTCCCTGGGCATGAAAGGCACACATATCAAGATTCTCAACGATAAGCTGCTGCCGGAGCTGGAGAAAGCGAGGTAAGCCTTATTTTCACTGCGAAAAGAGGGGATCCTGATAGTGAATGAAATGAACCGGATCAAGGAACTGCTCAAAGCCAAAGGATACAAGCTGACTCCTCAGCGTCGCGCTACCCTTGATGTAATTTTGCAGAACGAGGGGAAGCATATGAGCACGGAGGAAGTATATGCGGAGGTAAAAAAGGTTTGTCCGGAAATCGGACTGGCAACGGTCTACCGGACCATGTTGCTGCTGGAGGAGATGCAGATTCTTCTGAAGCACAATTTTGATGACGGAAGAAACCGATATGAGCTGAACCATCCGGAAGAAGACCATCATCATCATCACCTGATCTGCAAAAAGTGCGGAAAAGTCATTGAAGTGGAAGAAGACCTGATGGAGGAGCTGGAGAATAAAATCCAGGAAAAATACAAATTCGTGATCGAGGACCACAAAGTGCAATTCTCCGGTTATTGCAGCGACTGCTCCAATGCCAATGTGAAATCCGATTGGACGAAGTACCGTTGAGACAGAAAAGGACGAAATCCGTCCTTTTTATATTTGCGACAGGCGTGGATGATCTTTTGTCCTTCGTCCCCTAGGGACTAGCTGTCAGAATATTCAAAGTCAGAGTGAACATACTATTATTATACCTGAATTGGTTA
>ENA-UOOK01005715-UOOK01005715.1-fermentation-metagenome-genome-assembly--contig:-NODE-5715-length-12355-cov-4.560325_pt1 | contig 12355 bp, 8 predicted proteins | sample MGYA00245777_ERZ724023 | MGnify/ENA primary metagenome ERZ724023 (study PRJEB28704, sample SAMN03018312) | fermentation metagenome | biome: anthropogenic terrestrial biome; feature: soil; material... | reverse complement strand
GGCGGGTAAGATAATATAAAACCCCCTAGCCCAGGAACGGGGCGGCCCCCTCGTGTAGGCTTTCGCAAAATTCCATAGGGGGGTATAGAAATTTAAGTACCTATATATTTAAGGTGCTTTTTTTAATTTTTGGAGGTGAGTGAAATATTGAAAACTACAGAAGAATTAAAATTAATTGACATAGATGAATTAATCCCTTATGCAAATAATGCTAGAACTCATAGCAAAGACCAAATTAATAAGCTTAGAAGTAGCCTTAGAGAATTTGGATTTATAAATCCCATCCTTATAGATAAGGATTATAATATCTTAGCTGGCCATGGCAGAGTAATGGCAGCAAGGGAAGAAGGAATAAAAGAAGTTCCCTGTGTGTTAGTGGAACATCTGACAGAGGCCCAGAAGAAAGCCTATATTTTAGCGGATAACAGATTAGCTATGGATGCAGGCTGGGATGATGAGATGTTAGCTTTAGAATTAGAAAATTTAAAAGAACTAGATTTTGATATGGACCTTACAGGCTTTGATGCTGCAGAAATAGATGAGCTTTTTAGTAATATCCACGATAAAGATGTGCAGGATGATGATTTTGATGTAGATGCAGCTTTAGCAGAAGAGCCTATTTCAAAACAGGGTGATATTTGGCTACTTGGAAGACACCGATTAGTTTGTGGAGATAGCACCAAGGCAGAAACTTATGAGAAATTGATGGAGGGAAACAAAGCGAATCTAGTAGTAACAGATCCTCCGTATTCTGTAAATTATTCATCAAAAGCAGGTTTATGGCAGTTTTTTCAGGTTAAACTGTATTGCTTTTGCCGGAAAAGTAAATTAAGATTAAGTAGATTGTCACCCATGATGGATTCGTTGCACTCCATGCGGGTGCATGGAATGAAACAATAATTGGGGGGTATACTTTGGACATTTTAAAAAGGATCTTTCGGTACAGCGAAAAGCACAAGCGAAAGATCAATGTTGCAATCGCACTGCTCATTCTCTTTATCACCATCAATCTGGTCACGCCCCTGATCTCCAGGATGATTGTGGATGATGTGATCAAGGGCGGAAAACGGGATTTGCTGCCGGTTCTGCTGATTGTTCTGCTTGGAGGATCCATTCTGAAAAGCGGCACCATGTATCTGCGGGGCCTGATGCTTGAAGGCTTTTCCCAGGATTGTCTGTATGATCTGAGAAACGATATGTACACCCATTTGCAGCAATTGCCTTTCTCCTTTTACGACAACAATCGTATCGGAGAGCTGATGTCCCGTATGACCGGCGACCTGGAAGGGATCCGCGTATTTCTGTCGGCAGGCATACCAATCCTGCTGGAAAATGCCGTGTACTTTATCGGCACGACCGTCATTCTCCTTGTCCTGAATGTCAAATTGGCTGTTGTAACTCTGATTATCACACCTCTGATCGCCTATTGCGCATATCGGTTCGACAAGACCATTCGTCCTTTGTTCAGTGAGATCCGCGAACAGCAGGCAGTCCTGAATACCGCCGCCCAGGAGAACATTACCGGCGTGCGGGTAGTAAAGGCCTTTGCCAGGGAAGACTATGAGATTCAAAAATTTGAAAAGGAAAATATGCAGAACCGGATCAAGAATATCCGATCCAGCCGGGTCTGGGGCAAGTATTTTCCCATTATGGATTTTTTGTCCGGTATCTGTCTGATCCTGCTGATCTGGTTCGGTGGCCGAATGGTCGGAAGAGGAGAGATCAGCCTTGGCACCGTGGTGGCCTTCAACGGGTATCTTTGGATGCTCATTATGCCGATGCGGATGCTGGGCTGGATTATCAACATGATGGCGCAAGCCATCACCTCTGGACAGCGGGTCTTTGATATCCTGGATACCGGCTCTTCCATCAAGGAATCGGAAACCCCGTATGACCCGGAGGAATTCAAGGGGGAAGTAACCTTCCGGGATGTCTCCTTCTGTTATCGGGAACAGCCGATCCTGTTCCATGTGGAGTTTCATGCGCCGGCCGGCAGTACCGTCGCCATCATGGGAGCCACCGGCGCCGGCAAGACGTCCATTATCAATCTGATGGAACGGTTTTATGACCGCAGCTCGGGCAGTATACTGATTGACGGCGTGGATATCAAGGACTGGAAGCTTCGGCGTCTGCGATCGGAAATCGGAATCATCATGCAGGAAACGTTCTTGTTCTCCGATACCATAGAAGGGAACATCCTTTACGGCAAGCCCGACGCCACGCGGGAAGAAGTCATCCGGGCTGCCAAAATGGCGGATGCCCATGACTTTATTATGGAAATGCCCATGGGTTACGATACCATCATCGGGGAAAGAGGCATGGGGCTGTCCGGTGGTCAGAAGCAGCGTATCGCCATTGCCAGGGCACTGATCAAGGAACCTGCGATCCTGATCATGGACGACTGCACCTCGGCTGTGGATATGGAGACGGAATACAAGATCCAGCAGGCTCTGAATGAAGTGCAAAAGGACCGTACCACTTTTATCATCGCTCACCGTGTGTCTTCCGTCAAAAACGCTGACGAGATCCTGATACTGGACAACGGACGCATTGTGGAACGCGGAAACCACAGACAGCTGATGGATCTCAAAGGACGGTACTATGAGATGGTAAGGCAGCAATACAAGGACCTGGATAAAATAGAAGCAGACCGGAAAGGGAAGGTGATCTGAGATGCTGCACAACAGGCTTCTCGACGACGAGGAACTGGAAAAGCCGTTTAATATGGGTCAGCTGAAGCGTCTTCTGGCCTATATGAAACCCTATCGGAAAGAAGTATGTATTACTCTGCTCCTTATGTTTGCGGCAGCCTTTTGCGGCTTGCTGGGGCCGCGCATTCTGCAGACAGCCATAGATGATTATATGATGCAGCAGAATTACGGTGGATTGGCCATGCTGTCCGTCATCTTCCTGGCGGTGAACGGCATCAGCGCATTGTGCATGCACCAAAGGGTGCGCACCATGTCCGAGGTCGGACAGAAGGTCCTGTACCGGATCCGACAGGATATGTTCGATCATATTCAGAAGCTTTCGTTCAATTTTTACGACAGCCGTCCCGCGGGGAAAATCCTTGTCCGGATCATCAATGATGTCAATTCCCTGGGAGATCTGCTGACCAACGGAATTATCAATGTGATGACGGATTTCGCCACGCTGGTCCTTGTAGTCATTATGCTGGCTTCCATGGATTACCGGCTTACCCTGATCGCCCTGTCCGTCATGCCCCTGATGGTAATCGCCATCGTCTCCCTGAAAAAGGTCATCCGGCACAGATGGCAGGCAGTCCGCAGGAAATCCTCCAATATGAATGCCTACCTTCACGAAACCCTTGCCGGCATGCGCGTCACCCAGGCCTATGTCCGGGAACCGGAAACCAATGCGATTTACAATCAGCTGAGTACGGACATTCGTTCTTCCTGGATGAATGCCATTCATGTCAACAACCTGATGGGACCTACTTCCGAAGTGATTGCAACCACTGCGGTGGTGCTGGTCTACTGGTTCGGAGTCGGTATGATCGACAGCGGAACGGTAACCGTCGGTGTGCTGGTGGCGTTTGCAAGCTATGTCTGGAGATTCTGGCAGCCGGTCAACAATATCTGCAACTTTTACAATTCCATTCTGATGGCCATGGCTTCCACGGAAAGGATTTTCGAATTGCTGGATACGCCGGCGGACATCTATGATCATGAGGATGCGGCGGAAATGCCCGAAATCAGGGGAGAAGTGGTTTTTGAGAACCTGTCCTTCTATTATGAGCCGGAAAAGCCGGTCCTGAAGGATATCAACTTCCGGATTGCGCCTGGGGAGACCATTGCTCTGGTTGGGCCTACCGGTGCCGGGAAGAGTACCATCGTCAACCTGATCAGCCGGTTTTACGAGCCGGTGGAAGGCAGGGTTTTGGTGGACGGTATCGATATCAATACGGTATCCTTGAATTCCCTGAGAAGACAGATGGGCGTCATGATGCAGGATTCCTTTATTTTTTCGGGTACGATCATGGATAATATCCGGTATGGAAGATTGGATGCTACCGATGAGCAGGTCATGGAGGCCGCCAGGTTGGTTCATGCCGACGGCTTTATCCGGGAAATGGAGGAAGGATATGATACGGAGGTCAATGAGAGAGGCTCCAGACTGTCCCAGGGACAGCGTCAGCTGGTTTCCTTTGCACGGGCGCTGTTGGCCGATCCCCGGATTCTGATACTGGACGAGGCAACCTCCAGCATCGATACCAAGACGGAGATTCTGGTGCAAAAGGGACTGGAGCAGCTTCTGAAGGGCCGCACTTCCTTTGTGATCGCCCACCGGTTGTCTACGATCCGCAATGCCACGCGCATCATGGTGATCGATGACGGCAGAATAACAGAGTGCGGCACTCACGACGAATTAATGAAGTGGAAAGGTGATTATTACAACCTTTATATTTCCCAATATCGTTTTCTGGAGGCCGTATAAGGGGGATATTGCTGCAAATACTCATCCCGCCGGAGCCTGGTTGCGAATCAGCGGCGATTTCGTCGGCTGATTCTGCAACCGAGGCTAAGGCGTTCTTCGTTATTTTGCGGCATACGACTTTTTTACAGTAGAAACAAGCGTAGGCACGGATCGGAAAAACGGAAAGAGAGGCCGGAGAAAATCAAAAAGATGGAATCGCTCATATGTGGGAATTTATCAGGCAGTTTAAAGGAGCAGGCGGAACGGCTGCTTACGGATACGTTCGGTCATACCGGCTTTCGGAAGGGACAATGGGAGGTCATTGAGAATATCCTGAAGAAAGGGAATACCATTGCCATCTTCCCGACGGGGGGCGGCAAGTCCTTGTGCTATCAGATTCCCGCCATGATGCTGTCCGGCACGACCATTGTCATTTCACCGCTGATCTCCCTGATGAAGGATCAGGTGGACAGCCTGGTGGAAAACGGCATATCCGCTTCCTTTCTCAGCAGTTCCCTGTCGGATCATGAGGTGGAGCATCGGATACGGGAAATGGAGAAGGGCAGGTACAAGATCGTTTATATCGCTCCGGAGCGGTTTCAGTCCGAGGCGTTTTCCGATGCACTGAAAAAGGTCCGTATTCCATTCATTGCCATTGATGAAGCCCACTGCATTTCCCAATGGGGGCACAACTTCCGACCGTCCTATCTTAAAATCAAGGATTTCATTCAAGCGTCCGGGAACCCTGTTGTAGCGGCGTTTACCGCCACTGCCAACCAGAAAGTCCAGCAGGATATCGTGAACCAGTTGAGCCTGTCTCAATGCAGGCTGTATATCGGCAGCTTTGACCGGCCTAATCTGGAGTTTCGTGTGGAGAATCCTGAGAACCCCAGTCTTTATGTGTTGAATTATGTGAAAAGTCATCCCGGAAAATCCGGAATCGTATACGCGGCAACGCGGAAAAATGTGGAGAATCTGTTTTATTATCTGAAAAATCATGGTATGCCGGCCGGTATGTATCATGCCGGGCTTACCGGCGAACAGCGCAGCCGGTATCAGGACGGCTTCATCAACGAGGGAATATCCGTTATGGTAGCCACCAATGCCTTTGGTATGGGGATCGATAAAAGCGATGTCCGATATATCATTCACTATAACATGCCGATCTCCGTGGAGAGCTACTACCAGGAAGCCGGCCGGGCGGGAAGGGACGGGGAGAAAGCCGTTTGCATCCTGCTGAAGAACCCGGATGATTACAAGCTGAACAAGTTTCTGATCAACGGCAATTACCCGCCGGTCAAGGTGGCGGAAGCCCTGTTCCACCGAATCAGAAAAAGGAAAGCCAAGGGCATTCCCATGGAAATGCTGCTCAGCAGGAAGCTGGCTGGGTACTCTATGAGGGAAAGCGCTCTGAAAAAAATAATCGAATATGGTTATGCGGAAATTCGGAGCGGCGTTGTGTACCCGACGGAAAAGGAACGCTTTACGCTGTCGCAAAAGGACATTGACCTGCACAAGGGCATCGAAATGGAAAAACTGGATGCCATGCAGCGGTATCTGGAGGAAAAGGTATGCCTCCGCTCTTATATCCTGCGTTATTTCAATGAACAGCCGGTGAAGGAGCGCTGCGGAAACTGCAGTCTGTGCTTCCGCGGCATGGAACAGGATAACAATAAACTGATGAGCCGTATGCTGTCGCATATTTTCGGAAAGTAAAATCAAAATTGATTGTGCTGCAAAAAAGGAGATTATGGGAAAGCGTCGAATTATTATGTTGGATTATGGCTGTTCCATGCCATTGCCATATAGAACAAGATCGAGGAGGATGTAAAATGTCTGCAAAAGAAAGAGACATCAAGGTTGCAATTATCGGCTGCGGCGGAATCGCAAACGGCAAGCATATGCCCAGCCTGCACAAGCTGAGCCATGTCAGGCTGGTAGCTTTCTGCGACCTCATCGAGGAACGGGCGGTAAAGGCCGCCGGGGAATACGGCGTTCCTGAGGCCAGGGTTTATGTGGATTACAAGGAATTGCTGAAGGACAAGGATATCGAGGTCGTCCACGTTTGCACCCCAAACCGCTCCCATGCGGAAATCACCATAGCCGCTCTGGAAGCCGGCAAGCATGTCATGTGCGAAAAGCCCATGGCCAAAACCGCCGCCGATGCCAGACGGATGCTGGAGACCGCCAGGAGGACGGGCAAGAAGCTTACCATCGGATATCAGGGCAGGCAGAGGCCCGATTCTCAGTACCTGAAAAAGGTTTGCGAGGAAGGCACTCTTGGTGAGATTTACTTTGCAAAAGCCCATGCCATCCGTCGGCGGGCCGTTCCTACATGGGGCGTGTTCCTGAATGAATACGAACAGGGAGGCGGACCGCTGATCGATATCGGTACCCATGCCCTTGACCTGACCCTTTGGATGATGGATAACTATAAGCCCAAATATGCGGTAGGAACCACTTATCATAAGCTGGCCGACCGGAAGAATGCGGCCAATGCATGGGGCCCCTGGGATCCGGAGAAGTTTACCGTTGAGGATTCCGCATTCGGCTTTGTCGTTATGGAAAACGGCGCAACCGTCGTTCTGGAGTCCAGCTGGGCTTTGAATACGCTGCAGGTAGGCGAATCCCGCACGACCCTGTGTGGAACGGAAGGCGGTGCCGACATGCAGGACGGTCTGCGGATCAACGGCGAGAAATACGGCAGGCTGTATACTACCAAACCGGAGCTGGGAGCAGGCGGCGCCGCCTTTTATGAAGGCCACAGCGAAAGCGAATCCGACCGGGAAGCAAGGATCTGGATCGAAAGCGTCATCCATGACAAAGAACCGGTGGTAAAACCTGAGCAGGCGCTGGTAGTGACCGAGATCCTCGAGGCGATTTACGAATCCGCCAAATCCGGCAAACCATTTTATTTCAACAGGTAATTTCACCTTTTTACGTAAAATTTACAATGGAGACGCCAGATGCACAGGAATGATCCCTGTGCATCTTTTTACCCGATTTTTATCGATCCGAATGCGCTTCGGCAAGCGGTCTGCAGAACCTGGTTCGGCGAAAGCAACAGAACACGGGACCATGAATGATTGACTGGATTGCAATGCAATGATAAGATGAATAGCAGCGAGATAAAATTGCCGATTCCCCTGTAAAAAGTCGTATTGCTGTAAAATAACGAAAGGATGCCTTAGCCTTAGTCGCTGCTGATTCGTAATACGACTTCGGCGGCACGAGTATTTGCACCGGAAACTGATTTATTTTGTACGGGTAGAAATCGGAACGAGAGAGGACAGGATATCATGAACTACACGGAAAAGTACAGAATGTGGCTGGAAAGCCCGTTGATCGACGAAGAGACCAAGCGGGAGCTTTCCTCTTTGAAGGAGGATCCGAAGGAAATCGAGGATCGGTTCTATAAAGATCTGGAGTTTGGCACGGGAGGTCTGAGAGGGATCATCGGCGCGGGCTCCAACCGGATGAACCGGTATACCGTTGCGAAAGCCACCCAGGGGCTGGCAAATTATATCCGGAAAGCGGGCGACAAAGCGATTGCCGGAGGTGTGGTCATCGCCTATGATTCCAGGAGAAAATCTCCGGAGTTTGCATTGGACGCGGCTCTGGTCCTCTGCGCCAACGGGATCCGAACCTATTTGTACACGGAGCTTCAGCCGACGCCCGTGCTTTCCTTCAGTGTCCGGGAGCTTGGCGCGACGGCAGGCATAGTCATTACGGCAAGCCATAATCCGCCGGAGTATAACGGCTATAAGGTATATTGGAGCGACGGCGGTCAGGTTCCGCCCCATCTGGACCATGAGATTATCCGGGAAGTCAACAATATGGAGAGCTTTGAAGCCATCCGCACGATGCCGGTGCAGTGGGCAAAGGATAAGGGCCTGCTCCGCTATATCGGGGAAGAGGTCCTGGTAAAATATATCCAGAGGGTAGAGGATTTGTGCATCGACAAGGAACTGGTGAAAAGGGAAGGCAGGAACCTGAAGGTAATCTATACACCGATCCATGGCACGGGCAACAAACCGGTCCGCCGGGTGCTGAAGGAACTGGGCTTTGAACAGATAACCGTCGTTCCGCAGCAGGAAAAGCCGGATCCCGACTTTTCCACCGTAGCCTATCCCAATCCGGAGGAGCAGGAAGTTTTCACCCTGGCCATAGCTCTGGCGGAGGCAAAGAGGGCGGATCTGATCATCGGAACCGATCCGGACTGCGATCGGGTCGGTGTGGTGGTCAAAAACAAGCGGGGGGAATATGTGACGCTGACCGGGAACCAGACCGGCGCCCTGCTGGTGCATTACTGCCTGAATGCGCTGAAGTCGTCGGGCGCTCTGCCGGAGAACGGCTGTATCATCAAGACCATCGTAACCAGCGAAATGGGCCGGAAGATAGCGGAATCCTTCGGCGTGGACACGATCGATACCCTGACCGGCTTCAAGTTTATCGGGGAAAAGATAAAGGAATTTGAAGAGACCGGATCCCACACCTTTCTTCTGGGATATGAGGAAAGCTATGGATATCTGGCCGGTGATTTCGTTCGCGACAAGGATGCGGTCATCGCTTCCATGCTGATCTGCGAAATGGCCGCATGGTACCGGTCCAGGGGTATGAGCCTGTATGACGGGCTGGTTTCCCTGTGGGATCGATACGGATATTTCAAGGAGACCCTGAAATCCATTCAGATGGCCGGCAAGGAGGGGATGGAGAAGATCAGGATCCTGATGGACGATCTCCGGAACGACAAACCGAAAGAGATCGGCGGCGTACCCGTTGTGCGGATCGAGGACTATCTGGAAAGCAGGGCCGTGGACGGGAAGACAGGTGCGGAGACGAAGCTCACGCTTCCGGTATCCAATGTCCTGAAATACAAACTGGAGGATGGTTCCTGGTTCTGTGCACGACCGTCCGGTACGGAACCCAAGGTGAAGCTGTACTTCTCCGTGACGGGGAGCAACGCCGGGGAGGCCGACACGAAAAGTAAGGCGCTGACGGATGCGGTATTCCGTTTGCTGAAGCTGTAAATTTACTGATACGGTAAAGGGACCCTATATTGATTCGGCAACGAAGGATATGATGTCCTTCGTTGTTTTGCGGCGACAGCAATATGACTTTTCGCATGAAATCAATGCAGAACAAGCGGAAAGAGGTTGGAGGGAGATGCTTTGGGTAAGAAAAAATTGTACAGCGTATTCGTATCCTATTACAAGCCGCATTACAAGCTGTTTGTATTGGATATGGCCTGCGCGCTTGCCATTTCACTGATTGATCTTTATTTTCCCATGCTGACCAGGGAAGTCGTGGGGACGGTTCTTCCCGCCGGACAGATGAAGACGTTCTGGCTGTTTGTGGTCGGGTTGGTAGCGATGTATCTGATACGCACTGTGTTTCAATATATTGTCAACTATTGGGGGCACATTTTGGGGGTTCGGATGGAATTTGATATGAGAAGCGATTTGTTTTCCCATCTGCAGACCCTGCCCTTCCGGTTCTACGACAAAAACCGGACAGGACACCTGATGTCCAGGATGGTGAACGACCTGAATGAGATCACCGAGCTGGCGCACCATGGCCCGGAGGACCTGTTTCTTTCCCTGGTCATGCTGGTCGGGTCTTTTTTTATGCTGATGACCGTGGAATGGCGGCTGGCGCTCATCGTATACCTGATCGTTCCGGTCATGGTCTGGTTTGCTTTAAAGTACCGCAAGCGGATGAACGAGTCCTTCAAGGACATGAGAGTGAAGCTGGCGGATGTCAACGCCCAGTTGGAAAGCAGCATATCGGGCGTCCGGGTTTCCAAGTCCTTTACCAACGAAGAATATGAGGAGCACCGATTCGGAGAAGGGAACCGGCAATTCCGAAGTTCGAAATATGTATCCTATCAGAATATGGCTGTTTTCCAGACCGGTGTTGAATACTTTTCCAACATGCTGAGTGTTGTCGTAGTAGCTATAGGCGGATATTTCATCTACAGAAAGCAGATGGAGATTGCCGACCTGCTGGCGTTTATCATGTATGTGGGAGTTTTTCTGCAGCCCATCCGTCGGCTGACCAATTTCATGCAGCAGTTTGAATCGGGAATGACCGGCGTGGAACGTTTTTGCGAGATTATGGATGTCAAGTCCGATATCGTCGATGCTCCGGACGCCAGGGAACTGAAAGATGTCAAAGGGGATATCGAATTTGAGAATGTCAGCTTCTCCTATGACGGCAATGAGAAGGTCCTTCAGAATATCAACATTACCATCCCGGCCGGCAAAACCATTGCCCTGGTCGGGCCTTCCGGCGGCGGTAAAACCACCCTGTGCCACCTGATCCCCCGTTTTTATGAGGTAAAGGAAGGCAAAATCAAAATAGATGGCCGCGATATTAAGGGATATACCCTGAAATCCCTGCGCAGGAATATCGGGCTGGTGCAGCAGGATATCTTCCTGTTTGCCGGAACGATCCGGGAAAACATCCTGTACGGCAAAGTGGATGCAACGGAAGAGGAGTTGATTCAGGCTGCCGGGAATGCCAATATTCATGATTTTATCATGGGCTTGCCGGATGGGTATGATACTCAGGTGGGAGAAAGAGGCGTGCGCCTGTCCGGCGGACAGAAACAGCGCATCTCCATCGCACGGGTTTTCCTGAAGAATCCGCCGATCCTCTTGCTGGATGAAGCGACCTCCGCTCTGGACAATGAGACGGAAATCAAGATCCAGCAGGCACTGGATCACTTGTCCAGGGGCCGGACCTCTCTGGTGATCGCCCACAGACTTTCCACCATCAAGAATGCGGACCGGATCCTGGTCCTTACGGAAGACGGGATAGCGGAGCAAGGAACCCATGAGGAGCTGATGGAGCGTGGGGGAATCTATTCCGACCTTTACAAGGCCCAGTTCCGGGACTATATTCCGGAAGAGGATGGGGAACAGGCGCAGTAAGACAGATACAGATCAAAGGTTGCTGTAGAGTCAGGCAGGGACGGAATCGTGACGACAGGATCGTCGAATGAGGAGGAGTATTTCTGAAGGATTATATGTCAGTGGGGAAATCCGTCGATCATGAAGTAGTGATCAACCGCTCCCGGTTTATCGGCATACCCTATTGCGTTTCATCCGAAGAGGAAATCGCATTATGCCGGAAGGATGCCGGGGACCGATATCCGGGAGCGACACATTATTGTTATGGAGCCGTTGTAGGAACCGATGGACTGATCCAGCGCTTTTCCGACGACGGGGAGCCGGCAGGAACCGCCGGCATGCCCATCCTGCAGGTCCTGCTGCAGAAAGAACTTAAGAATTCACTGGTTGTCGTGGTCCGGTATTTCGGCGGAATCAAACTGGGAGCGGGAGGTCTGGTTCGGGCTTACAGCAGGATGGCTGCAGAGGCAATCAACGAAGCCGGCATTGTAAAAATGACATACAGCAGTCAGGGCGTTTTGTCCATTGGTTACAGCCTGCTTGGCAGCGTGGAATATTTCCTCCGCCGGCAAGGGATTCCCATTCAGGATATCCATTATGGGCAGGATATCAGGATCCGCATCCTTACCAATCAGGATTGGGATGGTCTGGTGAACCGGCTGATGGATATCTGCAGCGGGAACCTGGAAGTCGAGCGGCTTGACAGTGTCTATTACAATTGGGGGCAAAAGCAATTCGACTTTTTGTAGTAGGATTCGTGTTTGCATTTTGCAGCAGACTATTATTTATAGAAAAGGAAGAAGAGGAAAGGCGGCGGAAATCATGTTGGAAGAATTGAAGAAACAGGTCTGGGAGGCGAATCTGGAGCTTCCCGAAAGGGGCCTGGTTCTATATACCTGGGGCAATGTCAGCGGCATCGATCGGGAAAAGGGACTGGTTGTCATCAAGCCCAGCGGCGTATCCTATGACGGCATGAAGCCGGAGGATATGGTTGTGGTGGACCT
>ENA-UOOK01005714-UOOK01005714.1-fermentation-metagenome-genome-assembly--contig:-NODE-5714-length-12355-cov-5.687154_pt1 | contig 12355 bp, 10 predicted proteins | sample MGYA00245777_ERZ724023 | MGnify/ENA primary metagenome ERZ724023 (study PRJEB28704, sample SAMN03018312) | fermentation metagenome | biome: anthropogenic terrestrial biome; feature: soil; material... | reverse complement strand
GATATAAGTGAATTGAAAAGTTTTGTAAAAGAAATATTAAAATCGGAATAGGTATAACAATTTAAAAGTTCTCACAAATACTCAAGGAGGTCCTGAAAGAGATGAGCATGCACAAGTAATAGGTATGGATAACAAACCTATTCCACATCTTTACAGTGCAGGCGAATTAGGATCTTATTATGAAGATCTTTATCAGGGTGCCGGCAATATGTCCGAATGTATTTTTGCAGGCAATACAGCAGGTAAGAATGCTGCAAAAGCCAAAAATGATACTCCGGCTTTGGAAATAAACAATACAATTCTTTCAGACCTTGATGAAACTGTTGGAGAAATAGAGCTGAAAGAAAATGAATACTTAGGAGTAGGCAGAGGTATCGGCGGTGATGTAACAGTGAAAGTAACAATGGATGGAGATAAAATTTCGTCTGTTGAAATAGTAAGTCACAATGAAACCGACATTATAAGTGATAAGGCGATATCTGATTTACCGATTGTAATAATAGAAAAACAATCCACGGAAGTTGATACTGTTTCAGGTGCTACAGTCACAAGCAAAGCAATTATCGAAGCTGTTAACAATGCATTAGAACAAGCTAAGAAATAACTTATAGTCTGATTTTAAGTATATTTAAACCTCTAAACTGATATGAAATGAAAACACTCAGTTCAGAGGTTTTTATCGTGGCTGCTTTCATTAGTATTTCGGTATCATATACAGACTTACTGCAAGGACTTACACTTAAATTATGAACCCCATAGATTATATGGAATTCAAATTCGTTAAAAAACAGTTGAATTGCTGTTCTCCTGATGATAAGATAATTAATAAGGCAAAAGCATTTGACAGCATCAATAGAACAAAGAATTAATAAAGAGCTGAATTATATTAATAAAAGCATTCATTAAGGAGTATATAATGACTGATTACATAAAATCAAATTCTATAACAGAAGAAAAAGTGCAAATACAGGGAATACCTGCGATTATTTTCAGACCGAAGGAGGCGAAGGGGCGAATTCCCACGGTAATATTTTATCATGGTTGGAGTTCAAGCAAGGAATTACAGCGCTTGAGAGGCTTTATATTAGCTTCTGCAGGATATCAGGCGGTGCTTCCCGACGCTGTTTATCACGGGGAAAGAAATCCTCTGCCTCAGTATGACATTGAAGCTGCAATAAAATATTTTTGGGATGTAATATTCAATAATATTGAAGAATATGGCACTATAGCTCGGGAGTTAACATTAAAATATAATGCGGATCCAGAGCGAATTGCGGTAATGGGTAATTCAATGGGCGGGTTTACAGCAGGAGGAATATTCACTCACAATAAAGATATAAAGACTCTCATTGTATTCAACGGCTCCTGCGGCTGGGAGAGCTTTAACGGAAGTATTGAAGTTCCGTCATCCGAAGAAATAGAAACGCTCAGACAAAAGGTTGAACACATGGATCCAATGAATAATTTGGACATGTTAAAGGACAGACCCATACTGATGCTGCACGGTGACAGCGATATAGTGGTACCTGTTGACAGCCAGAGAATTTTTTATAATAAATTAAGCCAATTGTACAATGACAAAGATAAAATCAGCCTGATTGAATATCCTCGGCTGAACCATTTTGTCACCACTAATATGATGGAAGAAAGTATAAATTGGCTTGGAAAATATCTGTAAATAAAAAAGGAGGAAATCAATATGGCTAATGTACTAATTAACAAGGAAACATGCATAGGATGCGGATTGTGTGTTAAGGATTGCTCAAGAAATGCAATTGCACTGATAAATGAGAAGGCAGCTGTTGATTTGGATTTATGCAATGAATGCTCCCATTGCGTGGCAGTGTGTCCGGAAGCTTCTGTTTCAATGCCGGATTACGATGACGAAATATTTGAATATGATTCGGACAAATTAAACATAGATCCGGATAATTTTTTATATTTTCAGAAGTTCAGAAGGAGCATACGTCAATTTAAAAATAAGGATGTTGAGCAGGATAAATTAAATAAAATAATAGAAGCGGGACGTTATTCTCCTACGGCAAGCAACAGGCAGTTAAATCGCTATATAATTATCAGGGATAAACTAAATGATGTAAGAGATATGGCATTAAAAACTCTGTATGACATGGCAAATGATTCGAGCATACAAATGGCAGGGGTAGACTACAGACCGTCTTGGAGAAAGATGTACGATGATTATAAGGAAAAGAATATTGACAGACTGTTTTTTAACGCTCCTCAGATTATAGTGATTGTAAGTGAAGACAAATCGGGCTTTGAGAGGGTTAACGGAGGTCTTGCAGCCTCAAGAATGGAGCTGTTGGCTAATTCAATGGGACTGGGAGTGTGCTATATCGGATTCTTTGAAAGAGCTGTTATGTACAACAGTAAAATAAGAGAATTAATAGGAATGAAAGACGATGAAGAATTCATACTTTCATTTGTACTTGGATATCCAAATGTAAAATACAACAGAACCATAAACAGAAAAACTCCCGATGTAAGATTTATATAAAAAAATAGGACAATAAGATTATAAAACTTGAATTATCGCGTGTTAAGTTAAAAAAATTTAGAAATCTTTTAATTGATTCGGAGGTTTGGATGACTTTATCAAATTACAGAAAACAAGTTGCAAAAGCCTGGAATGATTATTTTGTTCTGAATAAAAGTTCAATAGATTTCGAAGTAAGAAAAGAAATAATGGAGTCCTGGGAACGAAGTAAAAAATATGGTATTGATGTGTTTAAGAGTTTAAGAGCAACTGAAACTGATAAGATAAATCAAGCTGAATCCATGGGAAAAAACAGCTATTTAATTGACATAGCAAGACCATATATGGTAGATATGCTTAATATTCTCAAAGATATGGGAATTATGATAGCCATATTTGACAGAAACGGCTGTTTGCTGAATGGTACATCTTCTATCAGAAGTAATTTAGGCTTAATCGATTTTAGCGAAAAAAACATCGGAACCAATGGAGTAGGTACATGCTTAGCTACAGATAAACCATTTGAAACCTTTGGGGAAGAGTATTGCTGCAAGGAGCTCCATGGCTATGCCGCGTCATCCGCACCTGTTCACGATGCAGAAGGTAACATTATCGGCTGCATCAGCATTGCCGGTTATAAGAATGAAATGGCTTTTAAAACATTGGGAATGACGATTGCCGTTGCATATGCAATTGAGAATATGGTAGCTATTTCGCAGAAAAACAATGTAATAAACACTCATACATACGCCGATATTATTAACCGGTATGTTTCCGATGGTATACTGCAAATAGACAGAGAAGGCATAATTATATCGGTGAATAAATCCGCGCAAAATATTTTGCATGCAGATGAAAAATATCTGTTAGGCAGAAATGTAACAAGCATTATTAATTCATTGGATTATAAAAAACATATGTTAGAGGGTATAAACTTTTCTAACAAAGAGTATTTTATAAGAATTGAAAATAAGCCGGTAAAATGCAAAGTTACAATTACAAATTTAAAAAATAATGATGAAATTTCAGGGCTTTTAATCGTTTTTAGGGAAGTATCAAGCTTTTCCAACAACAAATCGGAAGATATGCAGAACGGATTACATACTTTTGATAATTTGGTTGCAAAATCCGCAGCCTTTTCAAACACCATAAAATTAGCAAAGGTAGCGGCAAACGGAAAATCAAACGTACTTATTATGGGGGAAAGCGGAACGGGCAAGGAATTAATAGCACAATCGATTCATAATGCAAGCCCACGCAGACACAATCCGTTTATTGCAGTCAATTGTGGGTCATTACCCGTAACATTGGCTGAAACCGAGCTTTTCGGATATGAGGGCGGATCGTATACGGGATCTAAGAAAGAAGGAAGCATAGGCAAGTTTGAGTTAGCAGACGGAGGTACTATTTTCCTGGATGAAATAGGTGAAATGCCACTATCCATTCAGGCAGCTTTGCTTAGAATAATTCAGGACAGAACAATAGTCAGGGTTGGCGGCACAAAAAGTAAAAAGGTTGATATATTGATTATTGCAGCTACAAATAAAGACTTGTTGGAAGCAATTGAAAACAATACTTTTAGGATGGATTTGTTTTACAGGTTAAATGTATTCAATATCAATGTTCCTCCCTTAAGGGAACGCAGGGAAGATATTATACCATTAGTAAATTACTTTATTAACAAATATAATAATATATTCGGTACAAATATAACAGGCATATCAAAAGAAGCCGAGGAAATTCTTTTAAGATACGACTGGCGGGGCAATGTAAGGGAGCTTGAAAATACTATTGAAAGAACAGTTCAAATAGCGGAAGGACAGGTTATAGACACCTATGATATTCCTGCCTATATACTTAGCAGCTCTAAGAACAACCAAGGGAATGCGGGATATTTTGAAAATGAAATTGAAAAATATGAGAATAATATTTTGCTCAACACATTGAAAAAGAATAAGGGCAATATTAAAAGCACGTCTGAAGACTTGAAAATAAGCAGGGTTACAATATACAGAAAATTGTCTAAATTAGGAATAGACCCTGAAGATTACAGGAAATAAGGACAGGTTATTTGTAACATATAGTTACATGTAAATATTTACATGTAACTATATGTTATTTTTTTATCGAATTAAGGTTTTTATTTATCTGAAAAATCCATAATAAGCAAGTGATAAAAATTTGGCATGAATATTGCTAATTATTTAACTAAGACAATATGATGCTTATCATATTAGATTAAATGTTAGGAGAAAAAAATGACAAAAAAGAACGATGAAATTAAAAGCAAAATGATTACACGTAAGGATTTTTTGAAAAATTCTGTCATAATAGCGGGAGGAGCATTATTTGCTCCAAGCCTCCTTGTTGGCTGTACGGAATCTGCTCCCGCTCCCAATGCACAGGCATCAGCTGAGATTAAGTGGGATAAAGAAGCGGATGTAGTTTGTATAGGAGGAGGGGGCGGTCTTACGGGAGCCCTTGCGGCAGCAAAAGCAGGCTCTAAAACAATTTTGCTGGAAAAAGCCAAATCTGTAGGAGGAACAACAATAACAAGCGGCGGTGTACATTGGGTTCCTAATAATCATGTTATGAAAAGAGAAGGAATTGCAGATTCGAGGGAAAATGGTCTAAAGTATATGAAAAAGGTTGCGGAAGGTCAGGTTGATGACGAAATCCTTGAAGCATGGGTTGACCGTGGTCCTGAAATGTCAGAGTTCGTTGAGAAAAATTCAAATATAGTCTTTGGTATTTGGGATTATTATCCCAATGATTATTTTCCTGAATGGGATGGAGGAATTCCCCAAGGGCGAAGTATAGTTCGTTTAATAGACGGAAAATACAGCGGGGGAAAAGGTCTTGTGGATGGGCTTGAAGAAGCATGTGAGCAGGCGAATGTGGAAATCATGAGAGAAACACCCGCAAAAAGGCTTATTACAAGGATGCTTGAAGACGGAACGCAGGAAGTAATCGGGGTAATTGCTGAAACAAGTGACGGAAAAACAATTAATATCAAAGCTAACAAGGGTGTAATTCTATGCTGCGGAGGATATGATCACGATGAAAAATTAATGAAACACGCAGCATACTTAAGAGGACCTGTCGATTGTTCTTCGGCAGCCATAGGTAATGTAGGAGATGGTCTCCGCATGTCAATGGCAGCTGGAGCAGAGCTTATGGGTATGAATGAATGTTTGCATTTCACGCATTATAAAGTTCCGGGAGTGGAAGCAAATAAAAACGGAGCTCCGGCATTATTGGCAATGGGCGCTTTTTCTGATAAAAAGAAACCCGGTTCCATAATAGTAAATCGCTTTGGAGAAAGGTTTATAAATGAAGCTTCTCCATATTCATATGATTTTAGGACATACTTTACTTGGGATGAAGTTGAATGCAAATATAAGAATCTTCCGTTCTATATTATTTCTGTAAATCCTATAGGAGGTGATAATCCACCTGATTGGGTAACAAAAGCCGATACCTTAAGAGAATTAGCTGTGAAGATAGGGATTGACCCCGATGGATTGGAAGCTACCGTCAATAAGTTCAACGGCTATGTTGATAATATGAAAGACCCTGATTTTCACAGAGGGGAATACTTATATAACACGGAAGGAAATGGTCCGGAATTCACATTGGGTTATCTGAAAGAAGGTCCGTTTTATGCTGCGGAAGGCGGAGTCGGTTCATTGGGAACAAGCGGAGGACCAAGAATAAACAAAAATGCACAGGTAATGTCTCCCTTCGGGCATCCTATTCCGCGCCTCTACGCAGCAGGTGACTGCTCGGGCATCGGTCATCCCGGACCAAACTATGCGGGGGGCGGTTCAGCGGTAGGAAGCTCTATGATATTTTCATATGTTGGCGCTACACATGCGGTAACATTGGAGCCTTGGAAATAAGTATACTTATAAGAAATGAGAAGCGTCTTTAAGGACGATTCTTTAGACGAAAGGAAAAATCATGAAAAAATATTTAAGCATAACAATTTCTATTATTTTGATTCTATGGATTTTGGTTGGTTGTTCAAATGATGCAAATACAAATGCCGAATCAGAACCGGAGCAGAATTTTGAAACATATGAAGGAGTCGGAACCGGAAATTATGGCGAAATAAAGCTCGAAGTAACTATGGATGGTGAGGATATTGTTGATATTAAAATTTTAAACCATGCCGAAACTGCCGGCTTGTCAGATGCGGCATTCGAGCAGGTACCGATTAAAATAATAGAAACAGACAACCCGGATGTAGATACCGTATCCGGTGCAACAAATACAAGCAAAGGTATAATTGAGGCAGTTAAGGACGCACTCAGCAAGCAAAAATAAAAATATAAAAAAAGGGGCACACTTCAGATTGAAATGTGCTCCTTGATTTTACTCCTTTATTACTTCATATGTACCCCTGACCATGAATATGGCATAATCATTGGTGTAGGCGCCGCGACCGTCTCCTCTCGGAGCTATCATTAAATGATTTGAAACAAATGCCGTTCCCGATGCGAAATCCTTGCCTGCCGTTACATTTGCCAATCCGCCCAATTCGCTTCCTATTACAAATGCCTTGCCACCCCTTAATATAAGCTCTGTTCCAGCTCCGGCAATCAATTTTTCACCCTCTCTGATTTCCACTACCTCTAAGGCAGATGAAGAACCTCCGGGGCTTTCGTTTGAAGCTAATGCATCAACCTTTTTCTGCAAATCTGCTATATCGTCTAATTTGTATTCATTGACTAATGCTTTGATACGGTCATTCAGATAGCTGAGAACAACGATTGGATCATTGGAATCTCCCGGTGCGGCATAAATTACTACAGTAAACGCAATTGACAAAATTAAGATAAAAATCAGTATCTTTTTCAATTTAACAACTCCCTTAAAAGTATATATGACATTTTACCTTAAAAAAGTATAAATTTCAACATAAACAATTGTTAATATTGTTAATTGAAAAAGTAAAATGTAGATTTCAGAAAATAATGCCGTGCCGGACGTACTGCTGCTTCGGAGAATGTTTAAACCAATTATATATATTGTAAATGAGCGGCGTCCTTAGGGATGTCGCTTATTTAGATTGATTTCAATCAGGTGATATGGTATAATTTAGCAAGTTGCTGACTTGTTTTAAAATGAAATGTATAGGAAAGTGATGCTTATTATTGCAGTCTTAATTAAGGCTTATTTCAAATAAAAATATTTCAGGAAGGGCAATAAATATGACAGTAATACCATTTGTTTGCTTAAGTATCGGTATAATATTGGGGCTTATTGTGAAAAATGAAAAGTTTTTTACATATTCAGATAAGGTATCAACCTTTGCTTTAATATTATTAATGTTGATTATTGGCTTGGGAATCGGACTTGACAAATCAATAGCGGATAATTTATTAAGGATAGGATTCAATTGCGCTGTCATTGCAATAACAGCCATTGCATTTAGCGTCCTCTTTACATTTATTACAGAGAAGATGATTCTTCCTTTGGAAAAAATCGATTGTATTTTGGCAGAAAAGAATATTCGGTTGAATTCACAAGGTAAGGAAAATAAATATATCACAGATGAAGAAGATAAAAAAAGAAGTAATCTTGTATGGATAATGCCTGCAAGTATAATAGCAGGACTTGCAGCAGGCGTTCTTCTGAGAAATGTAATATCCGCCTCGTCTATAGATTCTTTTTTTACCGCTGCATTAATAATCTTGTATATTTGTGTAGGTGTTTCTCAGGGAGCCAACAAGGAAGTATTTTTTTATTTAAAGCTTATCGGATACAAGGTAGTTTTTATATCAATTGCAGTCTTGGCAGGAAGCATAATCGGAGGCATAGTTTCGGGGTTTATATTAAAGCTGCCGTTACATATATCTGCAACATCGGCGGCAGGTATGAGTTTTTACAGTTTAACAGGTGCATTTATGACGCAGCAATATGGTATAGAAATCGGGACATACGGATTTATAGTAAATGTAATGCGTGAATTTATTACCGTACTTACTATGCCCCTATTAATTAAAATAAGCCTCGGAGCACCGATTGCCGCAGGCGCAGCCGGAAACATGGATACAATGCTTGCACCCATAACGAAATTTGTGGGAATAAGATTAAGCTTAGTTACACTGCTGACAGGAACACTTCTTACATTAGCAGTTCCGCTGCTGCTGCCCATCATTTCCGTAATTTTTCGGTAGTATGATTGTTAATAGGAGTCAAATTATAAAAGTATGTTAAATAACGATTACTTCACTGCTATATTGGGTGAACATATAAAATAATAAATAATATTTTGGGAAGATTAAGAAGATTAAGAAAATTATAAATGTTTTGAAAATAATAATAGAGTTATGTATAATAGAAAGTGAATTTGAATAAGGAAGGGTAGAAATGGCAGATATTAAATATGAAATTGTGGAAAAATTAGGTGTAATTTCTGAAAGTGGTAAAGGTTGGACAAAAGAATTGAATCTCGTGTCTTGGAATGGAGCAGCACCCAAGTATGATATCAGAGATTGGGCGCCTAACCATGAGAAGATGGGAAAGGGAATTACTTTAAATAGTGATGAAGTTAATGTTTTGATTAACTTATTAAGAGATAAGATAATGTAATATATAAAAGAAATTAAATAATAATTAATATTAAAAATCTTGATAGAATCAATATCAAGATTTTTTTCTGTTTTTAATAATTAAATTTAAATTAATATTTTGGGAAACTCAAATTAACTTAGCATTGAATTAAATAAAATGAGATGTTATAATTGCAAAAGGGTAAATTGTTTGAATAAATACGAATGAAGAAGGTTAGTTTATGTATAAAACATGTATGACAGTAAATAAATTGTTCAAGCTGCCTGTACATCCCTTTAATCTAAGCAATGAAGGCAAAAAAACATATGCTCAGTGGCAATACGAAAAGGGAATGGACACTATTAAATTCTATCTGAAACATAGCACTGCAGATGAAATGTTTAAGGATAAGACAGTATTGGATATAGGCTGCGGAGCAGGAGGAAAAACAGTTTTTTATGCTTCAAAGGGTGTAAAAAAAATAGTCGGTATTGAAATTTTAGATAAATACAGAAAAGAAGCTGAAAACTTAGCGATGGAATATAACCTCCGGGATAAATTTGAATTTGTAGCGGGGGATGCTGCCAACATGCCCTTTGAAAATGAAAAGTTTGACACAATAATCATGAATGATGCTATGGAGCATGTGGATAAGCCGGAAAAGGTGTTGGAAGAATGCTACAGAATTCTAAAAAAGGACGGAAAACTGTACTTGAATTTTCCCCCGTACAATCATCCCTACGGTGCCCATTTAAGCGATGCAATAGGCATACCCTGGGTGCATGTTTTTTTCAGCGAAAAAACTCTTATCGAGGCATATAAGGAATTGGTAAAGAATCTGCCCGACGGCAAGGAGAGAATTGATTTCAGAATAAGTAAAAAAGAAGATGGTACGGAATATTTTTCATACATAAATAAAATGACAATTAAAAGAGCCGACAGGATTTTAAATGAAAGCAGCTTTAAAACCGAATATTATTCGGAGGAGCCCTTGAGAAGCATATTTAAATATCCTGCAAAGCTCCCCTTCTTTAAAGAGTTTTTGGTCAAAATGGTTGTTTGTGTTTTAAGGAAATGAAGGAATGTCCCCAATTAGGATGAAACAAGGAGAAAAAATGAAGCTGAATAAAGTTGATAAAATAGTATTAATATTGATTTGTCTGTCGCTGGTTGTTGGTATATATACCGTTTACCAAAGGGCAGAGGTTGAAAGAGAGTATAAAACCGCCGAAATAATGCTTGATTACTATGAAATGAAAAAATTTGCGGACAGTTCAGAGGAAGGGCTTGATTACTGGCTGAGAAAATTCAAGGAAATGGGAGCCGAATCTGTTGCAATACAGGAGGAAACTATAAAGCTGCTCATAGAAGACGGCTACAGCCTCAGGGCTGAAATAGTCTCGGAATTGGTTAAGGAATACAAATGGCAGGATAAATACGGCGAAGAAATAGTATCGGCAATAAAGTCAAAGGATATAAGCCCCGAGGACGTTATAGTAACCACGGAGGATGAGAAAGTTTACGATTATATTGTTTCCGGACTTGATGAAAGATACGAACGGGATTTTTATGAAACATATTTTTTGGACAATGTTTATTACATAGTTTTAAACGGAACTGCCGATGACTTATACTACAGCACGACTCAGAGAGTGATTAATTTAGCGGGAAAAGGGGTATATGAGGGCACAAGGGTAGTTGATTCAAGATTAATGAATATAGGAATCGGATATGATGACGAAAAGATAGCATCAGCACAGGACGCGGGCTTGGACGTTATACTGAGACCTGTTAACTTTCCGGCATACAATGAAAAGTTGGCGGAAGCATATAAGGCAGCAAATGAAAAATACGGGTTGAAGCCGAGAATTTATATACTTAGCGGCAAGGAATTTTTCTTGGGATATCCCGGCAATGAAAATATCATGATGGATTACATAAAGAAGGAAAATATAGCTATTGCATTAATTGAAAGCTCTACGCAAAGGGAACACTTAGGGCAGGAGGGACTGAACAAGCTGATGGAGGATTCGGATTATCAGGCACTTCGTACATTTTCAATGTGGGATTACATAAGGGAAAGAAACAGATACTATAATTATGAAGGCGCCGAAGAAATTGAAAATACAATGTTCAGAGCTATAACCGAAAGAAATATAAGAGTTATATACTTTAAACCCTTCTTTGAAGAAAAGGGCAGCAAGGTATTTCTGACGGATGTGGATGAATATGAAAAAACATTCAGCAGTTTGGAACACAGATTATCAAAGCATAACATCAGCTTCGGAAAAGCAGAGGCTATGGAATACTTCACCATAGGAACAAAAAGAATGGCGGTGCTGTCCTTTGGAATTACTTTGGCTGCGGTAATGCTGTTTATAAAAATGTTTAACGTCAGGGAAAGCAAAGCAAATTATTTGTATTTATTTGCTCTGCCGGCAGCAGCCATACCCTTGGTAATGCGAAATATTGCGGAAAAAGGATTTGCATTTGCCGCAGCGGTTGTATTTTCCGGACTTGCAATTTACTTTTTCGTAATGCAGATCAGAAAGATTTATAAGGCAAGAGAAAAATATTCCAATATACAGATTATGGTTCAGTCGTGCATCATACTCGCAGTAAGTGTTGCTATTTCCTTGGCTGGGGCTGTATTTGTGGACTCAATGCTTGCGGATGTAAAATACATGCTTGAAATGGATATATTCAGAGGAGTAAAATTTGCACAAATACTTCCCTTCGGAATATACCTCATAATGTTTATAGTTTATATTATGAGCAAGGATGATAGCTCGGCTAAAAATATAGTTAATACCACAGTTAAATTTTTAAACAAGGAAATTAAGATTTATTACTGCATAATCGCAGGCGTAATCGGTGCGGCCGCATATATTTATATTTCGAGGACAGGGCATGAAACTGATATCCAGCCTTCTGATTTTGAAATGATATCGAGAAATTTCATGGAATACATGCTTATAGCAAGACCTCGGACAAAGGAATTTTTAATAGCATTTCCTGCAATATTTGCCGCTGTATATTCGGCAAGCAAGAAATCAGAGTTTTATACCGGAATTTTTATGTTAGCGGGAGCAATGGGTACATCCTCTGTAATAAACACCTTCTCCCATATAAGGACTCCTATATATCTTTCTTTTGCGAGAACGGCAATCGCTCTTGGCTTTGGAATAATCATAGGCTGTGTCTTGGTTTTAATATGTGATTTATGCTACAGATTATTTGTGAAAGCGCAGGAGAGACTGAGATCGGAAGAGCACACGTCTGAACTCCAGTCACTTA
>ENA-UOOK01005713-UOOK01005713.1-fermentation-metagenome-genome-assembly--contig:-NODE-5713-length-12356-cov-6.871474_pt1 | contig 12356 bp, 8 predicted proteins | sample MGYA00245777_ERZ724023 | MGnify/ENA primary metagenome ERZ724023 (study PRJEB28704, sample SAMN03018312) | fermentation metagenome | biome: anthropogenic terrestrial biome; feature: soil; material... | reverse complement strand
ATCTGGTCAATATAGGCTCTTACAAGCCCACGCTTTTAAGCGTGTGGTTATTGACTTCTTTCTTATACTAATAGTAGGGAAATTGCATCCCCTACTATTAGTATAGCATTGTTTTTCATATTGTCAACTATTATTCTTTATATTTTATTTTTAATTTTTCTACACCTTCTAATTCATCTGCAAATAATGAATACTGCCCTTTATTTCTTGCTTTATCTTCATTAGTATTATAGGTTATATATAATTCATCTTTTGCCCTGGTTATGCTTACAAATAATAATCTTCGTTCTTCCTCTAATGCTTTTAAATCGCTCACAATATCTTTATACTTATAATAATCAATTGAATTAATGACAATACTCCACTCTTTACCCTTACTACTATGTGCAGTAGTTAAGGTTACAGCATCTAATTTTACATCTTGTTTCTCAATAGTAGTATCGTCTTGATATAAATTAATTTTACATAGGTAATCTAAAAATGCATTAAAAGTATTAAATGTTTTAGTTTTTAAGTTTTCCACAAAAGTTTTTGCTATTATATTGGTATCAGTTATAGGAGTAATTAAATCAAAGAAATAATTAATTTTTGATGATTCATCTTCTATTGTATTTATTTTTTTTATTATTGAAGTCTTAAATTCTTCTATAAAAATTTTAGCATCTTCTACTGGTATATTGGCAAATTCATCATTTATAATATTCATATATTCCATTAAGTAGTAATCATATTCATTATTTTTGAAGAAGTTTGCTAAATTAACTATACATTGAACATCAGTATCATCAAGATATAATTCACTTGCAGCAATAATATTAGGGATATTTCTTTCATTCAGATATTTTTGCAATTCCAATAATTCTTTTTTAGTTCTTCCTATAAATGCTATTTCATATTTAGATGTTCCTGTATGAATTTTATTGGCAATTAAATTAGTTATATCTTCATATTCATCTTTAATGGTAAAATACTGTATTAATTGAGGTAATTTACCATTTTGTCTTTTGCTAATAATTTCTTTATCTATTCTTTCTGTATTTAATTTATCTAATTCATTAGCAGTATTACATATTTGTGGCGTTGATCTAAAGTTATCAAGTAAGTATATATCTTTTACATTATCAAATTCTTTATCAAAATTGATAATATTTTCTGGTGTTGTATTTATAAAACTGTAAATTGCCTGCGAGGAATCCCCTACTACCATTAATGATTTGAAATCTTTGTATTGTTGTAATAAATGCAACAGTTTAATTTGTGTAAAGTTTGTATCTTGGTATTCATCAACTATTATATGTTTAAATCCATATTTATCAATTGCTTCAGGATATTTTTCAAATAACTCAATTAAATATAATACTTGATCTTGATATTGTAACAATGATTTTTCTTTTAATTTTACATTGAATTTATTATACATTTCAAATATTAAAATTGCTTTATCTTTCATAGTTTCAACAGTTAAATTACTAGAATCTTTTTCTTTTGCAATTACTTCACTACAAAGTGAATTAATATTATAATCAAAACTCTTTATTAAATCAAAGTATGTTAGTAGTTGCTTAAATGCTCCTTTTGCGTTAGGATAATTTAGTAATGGATTTTTATAATTAAGCCAATCTATTTTATCATACCCTTCTAATAAGTCTTTAATTATATCATAAACATCAATTAATGTTGCTAACTCTGGCTTTTTAGTAAATCCTAACTTTCTCCATTCCTTTGATACTATATTTTCTCCAAAAGAATTAAATGTAAAAATATTTAAGTCATATTTATTAATGTTTTTAATCTTATAATAATTTAGCCAATAAGTAATTTTTTCTTTTAATTCTTCACAGCCTTTATTAGTAAAAGTGATTAATAGAATATCATTAGGTTTATAACCCTTTTTAAACAATTCTATAGTTCTCAACGCCATTGTCATAGTTTTTCCCGAACCTGCCACCGAGTTGATTCTATAATTACCTTCCTCAATATCTATAACTTGTTTTTGTGCTTCAGTTAATTTAACTTTACCATTAGCTTTTTTTAATTCTTTAACTTCGTCTATTTCTATTGGATCATTCTTTTGATAATTACATAAAGTTGAATAGCTACAAAAATCACAATCACCTGACTTACATTTTTCAGAATTAAAATTTAATTTAGTATTGCATAATTCTTCAATTACTCCATTCAAATCTTTATTATAATCATAAGTTATAATATTATTACCTATCGAATTATTAAAATACAATACATCTTCAATTTCTTTTATTTGTTTATCAATAGCCTTTTGCTCTTTTTTATCAACAGAATGTAACAATTTCAATACATTTACTTTAGATGTTAAAATATTTTTATCTTCTAAGAATTGCTCTAATATATCCTTTTCATCTTTCTTGCCTTTTAGATGATAGAATGATGCAATAATAGGTTTATTATATTTGGAATATAATTTTTCACCTAACTTTTTTAATAGATATAATTCAATATTATTCTCTGGTAAATTCTTTTCTGTTCTGGCTTTATATGAGAGTTCAGGAGAATTTGTTTTATACTTTACTAATTCAATATTATCTTTATTTTCAAATACTATGTCAGCACTTAATTCAATCTCTTGATTACCTATTTGAATAGTCCCATATACTTTTTTACTAATTATATTCCTATGCAAATCTTTTTCATAATCAATATATCGTATAAGATAATTTAATATAGTGGTTACTTCTATTTCTTTTTCTTGCTTTGTTAAAAAATATGTATTATCAAGTTTTTCAGTAATTATTATTTTTAATTCTCCTTCAGTTAAATTAGTAAAATCATAATCTTGCAATATATCATAATAAATTCGTCTTATCATTGATACTTTATTGTCTATAGCATTAAATTTAAATTGTGATATATAAGCTTTAAAAGGGCATTTTTCTATATTTTTTAACTGATATAATTTAATCTTACCCACTTAGTTATCCTTTCTCTTATATTTTATTTTCTATAACTTTATTAATATCATTAATTTTTGAATATGAATCAATCCACCATTCTTGTTTATCAGGATTTTTCTTATATATATTTTTACCTTTTTTGTCCTGTCCCATAAAATCGCTTCCAATTCTTTTACTGCAAGCATTTAAATATATAATATCACCTTTTGATAATTCACTTCTTATTGTTTTATTTGATATTTTAAATCTACAGGTTTTACCATTATTTAAGCAATATGTATTTACATAACCATTTGTATCATATGCTTTTATATCGGTTATATAAACATATCGTTTATTTATATTTGGATTTTTATAATCAATATATCCAAGCATATCAATTTGAGTATCAATTTGTTCTTTTATTGATATATCTTTATTAGGTAAGTAGTTCCATATATCATTTAAACATTTTTTATAATCAAATTTTGTATATTTAGCATATGTAGATGTAGAATTCTTTTTTATCATATTTATAATATTTATATCTTCAATTTTTTTTGCTATAGTTTCCTTTTTAAATGCTTGTTTATTATAGAGTAAATTAAAATAGTTACGAAAGTCTAATAATTTTTGTGATTTACCAAACTCACTAAAAAAATTTAACTTAATTAAAATATCACATTGCCTTGAATTACAAGACGTTTTAGTACATATATCTTCCATTAGATCAATAAAATTTATATAATTCTTTTGTTTTGATAATTCATAAAGTTCATTACCAATTGCTACATTTAGATTTTTTATAGAACCTACACCTTTATATATTTTATTATTTGCTTTATTATAAAAACATTTACCTTTGGAGTATCCATATTTTGGATTACTCAAACTAATATTAAAATATTCTAATTCCTTTGTTAATTTGCTTGTTTTTTCAGTATCATCTTTGTAAAAATCAAATACTACTGAATAATATTCTAATGGATAATGTGATTTTAAATAAGCACCATATAAACTATCATAAGCATACGAAAGCGAATGTGATGCATTAAAAACGTATCGAGCAGAATTTTGTACTACTTGCCATGTTTTTTCAAACCCATCTATTCGCCCTACTACTTTCATCCATCCCCTTTGTAATTTATCTTTTAATTCTTTAAGTTCATCTTCTTTGAATTTCTTTTTGCTAATTTTTTTTATAATATCATAAGTTTCTTTTTCATCAATTCCTAACCATACAAAATATTTCATTAGACTTTCTTGATAAAGAAGAAAATGATATGAGTCATCTAATATATTATCTAATTCTTTAACACCAGTTGTATAAGGCTTCCTCTCTATAAATGTATTCAGTAATGAAGCAAATCCAGGTCTTATACTAGCTATAAAAGCACTAGTTTCTGAAACATTTTTCATTTTATATTTTTTTGCTAATCCAGTTGCCCAGTCGCCATCAAATTGATTAATAGTACAAGTAAGTCCATTCTCATATATTTTAAAAGTTTTATTATCTAATAGTTTATTAAATTCTCGTATTGTTGGTATAGGCTTTCCTATTTGATTATAAACTTCTCTAATTATTGCCCATACTGTAACTGTCAAATAATCATTTTTAAGATATTTATATTTATCACAATTATATCCATCCAATAAACAACATAATTTATTTGTAGTCCTAATCAGTCCAACTTCTTCTGCTATAGGTTTATCATATAATAGCATAGAGCATGGTGATTCAGATATACTTTCAATTACTCCTATAAAATGTTCACTCTCTTTAATAATATCTTTCCATTTTGCATCATTTTTATAATCTTCAAGATTTTTTGCAATTTCATTATATTCAGAGATTTTCATGCCAATAGCTTTACAATATAATCTAAATGCAGATGAAGCTTGTAATGGTTTCCATGCAATCATCCATGCACAATTTTCTTCTCCAAGTAAATCTTTTGTTGCCTGTATAAAAGGTTCTGCATCAGTAGTATTTAAGTCTATATCTGGCAATGATTTAGCACGAAGTATTCTTTCAGCCGACATAAATCTTGTGGGAAATAAAGTTATAGGTGATGCTAACCTGTCAATATCTGTTAATCCCAATAATTTATTAATATAAAAGGAAGGTGCAGATCCACGCCCAGTATTAGTTAATCTCCCATTATATTTTTTCTGTGCTAAATCAACTATTTTATAATCCATTATAAAATAATCTTCCATATGAGTTTTTTCAACTATATTTAATTCATATTGTATTGCTTTTAAATATTTATTATAATCTTTTTTATTAATAAATTGTTTATCGTTTTCCCAACCTTTATAAACTAATTCCTTTAATTCCTTATTAGGATTTTTTGATACTGATGGTAATTTAATGTCTGTATTTATAATATCTAATGGTTTGGCTTTATTAAATATTAGTGTATTATTTAAAGCGTCTTTTATTTGTTCATCACTTAATATCCCTTGTTTTTTATATCTTTCAACTATTTCATTATATGTAGGATAATCTAATATAAATTGATTTTCTTCGGGATAAGTAATGCCTTTACCTTTTAAAAATAATGTTCTATATTTTGCATCTTCAGGTTTAATATAATGACTATCATTAGCATGAATAATTTTAATTTTATATTTTTGACTATATTCTAATGCTAATTTGTTAAACTCCCTTTGAGTATTATCATCGTGGTCTTGTACTTCTATGAGAAAATTGTCTTTAAATTTGTTATGTAAATCCATTATTAGCTGTTCATTTTTTAAAATTCCAGCAACACAAGCAGTAGTAATTACAACATCATTAGGATTAAAATAATTCATGAGTATTTCTTTATCTATTCTAGGTTTATAGTAAAATCCATCAATATTAGCTTGACTTATTGCTTTATTAATTTGCCTTACTCCATTAGAATTTAATGCAATAATAATAATATGTCTGTTTGATTTATCTTTTTCTAATCTATTTTCTACGTAATATGCTTCTACGCCAACGACCAATTGTAATCCATATTGGTGGGCTAATGTAGTTGCTTCAAAAATATCTCCTTGCATGCCATGATTTGTTGTAAAAATTTTATCTTGACCTAACTCGACTGCTCTTTTACAATAATCCTCCATATTACATATAACATCTAAAGTTATAGCATTTCCTTTATGATCATGCTTATGATAGTTATAATATAGCATTTCATCATCTTACCTTTCTCAAAAATCATAAATAGGTTCTATAGCCTTGCTTATTATTTGACGTTTTATAATTGTCTTATTGTCTCTAAAGTTATGCCATGTATTCAATCCAATATTTCCTATTACATTTATCCAATCTGATTCTTTATATGCATTAATATTTTCTTCTGTATTAAATTTCATTATTTCTAAATCACTATCATCACAACTACCAATTAATTTAATATGGTCGTTTTTTTTGCCTATAGTCTTTGACTTATTTTTATCAATTGTAATATGCTTAATTAAAAATACAGGTCTTTCATAACCATCACCTACAATATAAGAAATTTCATCTATTTGTTTCAATAAATCATAAGTAAGTTCTTCTTTATTTAATTCTAAATCAACTAAAATAGATGGTTCATTAAAATAATCTTTAAATTTATCATTGAAATAGTTTATTATATTCTTTATATTATCAATTTTAAATCTAATACCAAAACTTGATTCATGTCCTTCCGCAAACTGAAATAGACCACTATTTATACATTCTGTTTTTAAATAGACATCATCTCCATATCCCCTTGCACTTCCTACAAATATTTCATCTTTTACTTTACCTATGAAACATGGTCTTTGATAGTCTCTAGATAATTTTGTTGCTATTAAACCATTTAAAGAACTTTGACATTCTATATTATTCATGTTAATTATTATTACTTTGTCATCGTTAATTATATTTTTTTCTTTAATAAGTTTTGATATTCTTTTTGTTTCTGATTTTCTAAACTCATTTATTGTACAACATTCTTTTACAATATTTTTAACTTCTAATATATCCTTACTCGTTAGTAATTTTAATATTTTCCCTGTATCATCTAACCTAATTACAGCGTTTATTGCAGGAACAATATAATAAGAAATATCTTGTGTATTAATTTCCAAAGTGCCTTTTGTTTCTTCTACTAACTCTTTTAATCCCAAATTACCGCTTTTTGTTTGTTTAATTCTCCATAATCCGCATCTTGATATGTACCTATTTTCCATAACATCTTGTCTCATCATATCCCCTATATTGCCAGTAGCAACTAAATCTACATAATAAAAAGCATATTTAGTATTAAATTGTTTGTCTAAAGCTCTGCAAGTTTGAAACACAACCCCTGAACCACTTAAATATTTATTGGGATAATTGTCTAATTGTGGATTGACTATTATAGCATAAGGATTGTCTATATCCTTCTGATGATGGTCAAGAATTATTATATCTGTAAATTGACTAATTTCCCTACATTCATTAACTGAATTTGTACTACTATCAACAATAATAAGTAGTTGACAATCTTTTGGTACTTTATTAATCATTACACCATGACTTTCATACCTTTGGTGATAAATATAATTTATATTATCAGTAAAATTTTTTAAATATAGATACATTGTGCTACAAGCACAAACCCCATCTGCATCAATCCTCTATACCCTCTCTTTCGAGATATTTATTAAATGTATTGTTTATTTATATAAACTTTCAGGTACATATTTAAGTGTTTTATGTATATCATTTCTATTTGGAATTATCCCATATTTATTATATTTAACTTATATAAACAATACATTTGGGGAGTAGACTATCTCATCAACCTAATTAAATTAGATTGCCTTGCACTTCGAGTTGTGCTAATCTCAACTCTACTTGAGTTACACTCATCGCTCATTAGTCGTTACACCTTTCACTAATTTATATTAATGACTTGGCACGGTATTACCATATCTTATTAGGACTTAGGCTTTCACCGTTAGCATATGTATTAATAACATATACACCTCTTTAGCATGAGTTCACAAGGTTTACTATATATATCTCTATATATAGGGACTATATAATTAATCCGCATATATGTATATTTTTTCATTGTTTTTAATTGCTTTTTCAATTCTTTTAACTACAATATTCATATTGTCTAATAAATACGGATCATTTAAATATTTAATTGTAGGATTTAAAAAATCATTAGGATTATCAATACCTCTTAACTTAAATATTTTATCTACTATACTATCATTTTCATTAAAAGGTGTTTTGGGTTGTCTAAATTTTATTTTCAAATAATCACCTCTTGTTTAATATATTTGTGTCTTTGAATTATATAAAGTATTCCAAAAATCTATTCCATCATCTGAAGGGGAATGTTTATCTGGCAACAAATCAAAATCATCCATTATAGCATATAAATTTCTTCTTCCTTCAAATATACTATAATCTTTTAATATTATTTCCCAGTCAATACCTTTATCATAAGCTAATACTATATCACATTGTAAGTTTAATAATGTTTGTAATTGAAATCTACTAATTCCACTACTACCTATTGATATTACATTATAAATTCCCATAGTTCTCATTTGCATGGGGAATTTTTCAGCTTCTCCTATGATGACTTCATTTTTCCCCTTTATATAAGGTAAAGCATTATGATAATTAAAAAAAGTCTTTGATTGATCTGCACAGTAAGGTTTGATGTATAAGTATTTTTCTGTATTTTTATAGTCATATATGTATCTTCCTTTTACACCAATCAAATTACCTTCTAAATCACGAATAGGAATAGTAATTCTTTGTGTCATTACATCAAACCCTACTTTATAAAAATCTAATGTTTGTTGACTAATTCCATCTTTTAAAAATTTATTAATAGGTTTATAAATAAATTGATTTAATATGGTTTCATTAAGTATAGGTAATTCTATTTCATCAATATCGTAATATTGTCTTTGTCTTTTTATTTTATTAAGCCATGCCAAAGGATTTTCAACATATTTAGTATTTTCATCATATCTACACACATTAAGTAGATACAAATAAGCATTATAAAAAGTACATTTTTTTATATACATAACTAAATCATATATACTGCCATATACGCCTTTACTGCGAATTTTTGTAGTTAAACACTCATTAAGTCTTACTTGCACACTACGTTTATTATCACCATTAGGAAGTGCAGCTACTAATAGGGTATTATTTTGCTCATAATGAATATTATGACATTCTAAACTTTCTAAAATTAATTCTACTTTATTATCTTCATATATTTTACCTAGCAAATCATTAAAAGAAAGCAATACTACATACACCCCCTACTAATGCATAGTTACACCACCCCTGCTTGAATTTTTTCTAATGCAAGTATATCCTACCTCATTCCAAACGTTATTATTATAATCAATTTCATAAACTATTTGTTCTGATTTTCCACCATCTCTATTTTTAGGAATAAATAAAACCATATATTCTTTACTTTCATCTAATAATTTTTCTTCTTTTACTACCATATTAGTGTTTTCATCATATATTTTATCATATACTTTTACTTCTTTACCTTCTCCTGGATATTCATCTTCAAATAATAATCTACCCATTAATACTTTATCAGCAACTTCTACAACCTCTTTTGCTTTTCCTATACAATCTAAATCTAAATATCTGTAATCACTGCCTATTTTTAATTGTATTGTAGCGAGGCATCCAACATTATTTACGCTTGGTTTTATACAGTTATATATATCTTGTGCATGGTCTGAAAATTTTTCCCAACGTGCTTTATCTTGAATACTTCCATCTGGTTTAAATGTATCGAAAAATACATAATTATAACCCATAGGTTTATATAGTTCTATATTATCTATAACATCCTGCAATATGTATTTTTGAATTTCACACATTTTTAATAAATCTGGATTATGTTCATCAACCCATTTATTAACCGCATTAATAATATCCCATTCTTCTTTCCCATAATTGCCTAATGATAATCTCTCTCTCGGAATAGGTGTTTTAAGAATTTCACTTGCGACTGTAGAAATAAAAGTATGATGAAATTTCATCTTACCTTCCTCATTAGCAAATATTAATGCTTTTTCATTAGCTTCAATTAATCCTAAAATAAATTTATTAATTGAAAATGTAGTTTTGCCAACTCCTGAACTTAAAACTAAATATACCAAATCACCTTTTTTAACACCTTTGCATATTCTATTTAATCTAGGAGAATTAAAAAATGGTAAACCCATTGACTCACCTTTATTAAATTCTTGCGCAGATTCTTTTAAGCCATCAAAAAAATTTGATACTTTTATTCTTGAACCACTTAAATTTATATTTGCTTTTGCAAATTTAACCTTAAAAAATGACTGAACTTTTGGCATACTTAAACTTGCTAATAAGTTTTTTAATAATACTTTTTTATTATTTTTTAATTCTATTTCTTTATTAGGATTTAAAAGTCCTTCTCTTTCATAATATCTAAGTAATTCAAATTTTTTCATTTCATCTAAATGGTATTCCATATTTTGTTCATCATTTTTACACTCTTTAATTAACTGTTCAATTGTTATATATCCGCCATAATCATTGTATTGTTTTGTAGCACTCATTCCTCTTTCAATTTCGGGATTAGATATAAGGAATGAATATACTGTTTTGTCATCAAATACTCTAATACCACTTTCAAACATTATTTTCCCTAAATTATAATAAAACCACCATATTTCTAATGTAAAAGTATCTCTTGTTATTTTTTGATCAGCCATTCTTTTATATATTAATGGTTTATTCCAACAATAACCTATAAATAAAGATTCATGTACTTTACAAGGAGTAATGAATTCTATACATGGTACATTTTCATTCACTTAATCACCTGCTTTTTTAAATATCAATTATATCTGATATATCTGATTCTTCTTTTTTATATTTTTTATTTATTACTTCTGTATCAATAATTTCATTTTGTAAATTCTCTAACTCTTTCTGTTTTTGAATTTCCAATTTTTCTTTTATCGTTTTATCTTTCATAGCTTTATCTACATAATATCTAATACCCATAGGAAAATTTAATTTACATTTATTTCTAACTATGTATTCCATTACATATAAAATATCTGATTCATTTAAATGTTGTTGCTTTTTTATTATACTAAATACATTATATAATTCTTTTTTTAAACATAGACTATGTGTATATGTATAAAATAAATCAATAGCTTTTTCTCTATCATCTATTAGTTTTTTACAGTTAGTATGATAATACTTATCATGAAATTTAATCATATTTTCTTTATCATCTTTTTGCCTGCAAAATTGGCATATTACTTTTCGTGCCATTATTTATCACCTCTTATTTGAAAGAAAAGGGGCAACACTAATATATCCACAGTTACCCCTCATTATGTTATTGCAATTCATTTAATGTGTCATATAAGCATTGAACTTCTTCATAATTATCTTCATTAGTCTCATTAAGTTTTTTGCCATTTAATTTTTCTGATATTATCTTTAAAATTTCTTCCTTACCTTTTATACCCATCTTCTCTTGACATAATTGTGCCGATTTAATCTTTAATTCATTAAAAGGTATTTTTGATTTTTTATTCTCTTCATTTTTAGTAGCCTGTGGTTTCTGTGGAGTAGGATTCGCAGTTTCAGCTTTTGCAACATCTGAATTTGCCCACTCAATAATTTTCATACCATCATTTTCTGTAAGTTTTCTAGGTGGCATATTTTCAAAAATATGTGTATTATCTTTAAATGATTCTGCCGAATTTGTTTTTTGGTCTAAAGATAAAGTACAACTAAATTCATATTCAAAGTCTTTTCCTTGTTTTGCTCCTAATCCAATTTTCTCTAAGTTTGTTTTATTAGTCTTTTCATCAGTTGACATCACATATTGATCTTCTCCACGCATTGTTGCTATTATATTAACTTTTGCACTATTTAATACTTCCATTAATGCCCTGTGGCGAGGAGTTACATTTCTCCATGCTTTCTGATATTGCCCACCAAGCTTTTGAGCAATTTCAAGACATCCACCTTCCCCTGCCCATTCCTTTGAAAATGAATCTATTATTAATACGCCACATTCCTCGTTTTGCTCTGCAAATTTAATTAAATCTATGTATGTTTCAGGATCATGAGGTGGAACTATATTAATTATTTTATATTTGAATTCATTAGCATAATATAAACCTCTATCACCTTCATTATTTGCTAACCATATTTCATAATCTTTACCATCAATTTCTTTCATCTTTTTTATCATTCCGCTTGCTAACCTAAGTGATGTATAAGTTTTTCCACCACCTGATGGACTAAATATACCTATCTTGGGATATACTTTTTTTCTAATAGCATCTTGTACTACAAAATTCAAATTAACACTCTCCTTTTTATAAAGTCTTAGCCGAAAACCACTATCCCTTTAGGGTAGTGGATGAAGG
>ENA-UOOK01005712-UOOK01005712.1-fermentation-metagenome-genome-assembly--contig:-NODE-5712-length-12359-cov-3.736834_pt1 | contig 12359 bp, 11 predicted proteins | sample MGYA00245777_ERZ724023 | MGnify/ENA primary metagenome ERZ724023 (study PRJEB28704, sample SAMN03018312) | fermentation metagenome | biome: anthropogenic terrestrial biome; feature: soil; material... | reverse complement strand
TAAGTTTAGCATGTTCAGATGTTAAAGTAAATTTTGATAGTGAGAAATACGATAAATTTATTGAGTACATGAATATGATAAAACTTTTTGAGACCGGCGCTTACCTGATCGACGGCAAAGAGCTGATTAAGGATGACCAAAACGCCGCCGCGGCGTTAAAACAGCGGCTGGGGGATTCTGTTCCCACCAAAGAGCAGGCTCTGGAAAACACCATGGCTTACGGAATTCTGCAAAAGCACAATACTTCCGGCAGGATGGATAAGCTGAAAATCAAGTTTGACTCCATGGCTTCTCACGACATTACTTACGTGGGCATCATCCAGACCGCCCGTGCCAGCGGACTGGATAAATTCCCCATCCCCTATGTGCTGACCAACTGCCACAACAGCCTGTGCGCCGTGGGCGGCACCATCAACGAGGACGACCACGTCTTCGGCCTTTCCGCCGCAAAGCGGTACGGCGGCATCTATGTCCCCGCCCATCTTGCGGTAATCCACACCTACATGCGGGAAATGATGAGCGGCTGCGGCAGAATGATCTTAGGCTCCGACAGCCATACCCGTTACGGCGCTTTAGGCACCATGGCCATCGGCGAGGGAGGCCCCGAACTGGTGAAACAGCTTCTCGGCAAAACCTACGACATCAACCGCCCGGAAGTCGTCGCGGTTTACCTCACCGGTTCCCCCTCCAGGGGCGTCGGTCCGCAGGATGTGGCGCTGGCCATTATCGGCGCGGTATTTAAAAACGGTTATGTAAAAAATAAGGTCATGGAGTTTGTGGGCGACGGCATTGCCAACCTGAACGTGGAATACCGTAACGGCATTGACGTGATGACCACCGAGACCACCTGTCTTTCCTCCATCTGGGCTACCGACGGCCTGGTGAAGGATTATCTGGAAGTCCACGGCCGCCCCGAGGCTTACGGTGAATTAAAACCCGGAAAAACAGCGTACTACGACGGCGTTGTCTATGTGAATTTAAGCACCATCAAGCCCATGATTGCCATGCCGTTTCACCCAAGCAACACCTACACCATCGAGGACTTAAACGCCAACCTGAACGATATTCTTGCCGAAGTGGAGGAAATCGGTGCAAAACAGCTGGATAATCCCGATATTTCCTTCAAGCTGCGGAATAAAATCCACAACGGAAAGCTCTTTGTCGATCAGGGTATCATCGCCGGCTGCTCCGGCGGTACTTTTGACAATATCGTTGATGCCGCTGATATTCTCGACGCCCATTCCACCGGAAACGATGCGTTCTCCTTAAGCGTTTATCCCGCCAGCATGCCGACCTACAGCGCGCTGGTTCAGGCGGGAACCGTCACCAAGCTGGTGACTGCGGGTATTGTCGTGAAAACCGCCTTCTGCGGTCCCTGCTTTGGCGCCGGGGACGTTCCCGCCAATAACGGCTTCAGCATCCGCCATACCACCCGCAACTTCCCCAGCCGTGAAGGCTCCAAACCCGGCAGCGGCCAGATTGCCTCGGTCGCTCTGATGGATGCCCGCAGTATTGCCGCCACGGCGGTCAACAAGGGGTATCTGACCCCCGCCACCGACCTGGATATCAGCTTTACCAAACCGAAATACTATTTCAACGCGGATATTTACAAAAACCGCTGCTATTATGGCTACAGGCAGGCAAAGTCTGCCGAAAACCTGAAATTTGGACCCAACATTGCCGACTGGCCAAAAATGGTAAGCCTTGCGGACAATATGGTACTGAAGGTGGTGTCCATGATTCATGACCCTGTTACCACCACTGACGAACTGATCCCTTCCGGAGAAACCTCCAGTTACCGTTCCAACCCGCTGAAGCTTGCGGAATTTACTCTTTCCCGAAAAGACCCCGGCTATGTGGGCCGGGCAAAGCAGATTCAGTTTTCCGAAACCGCCCGTATCCACCACGAGGATTTATTTGCCGCCAATCCCGAGCTGAAAGGCGTATTTGATAAGATTAGAACCATCAGAGGCTATGAAAATGCCGACGGCGGCAACACCAGCATCGGCAGCGCTGTCTATGCCGTAAAACCCGGCGACGGCTCCGCCAGAGAACAGGCCGCTTCCTGCCAGAAGGTGCTGGGCGGATATGCCAATATCGCGCAGGAATACGCCACCAAGCGTTACCGCTCCAATCTTATCAACTGGGGGATGCTGCCTCTGATTATTGAGGGTGAGCCGCCTTTTGGGCTGAACGATTACCTTTTCCTCCCCGATATAAAAAAAGCGGTGGAAAGCGACGCCGCTGAAATCATGGCTTATGTGATTTCCGGCAGCGTCCAGAAATTTACACTTACACTCAATTCCCTTACCGAGGATGAAAAGAAAATTATCCTGGCGGGATGTCTGATCAACTACTATAATCAAAAGTAAAGCGGTATAGCTTCAAGGGCGGCGATGTTTATCGCCGCCCTTTTTCTGCGCTTCTATAAATTACCGGTCCTTAATTTCTATGGTATCCCGTTCACGGAACAAAAGGGAAATGCACCATACGCCCGCCAGAGCCACCAGCGTATAAATAATACGCGCCACAATGCTGTCGGAGCCGCCGCAGATCCAGGCTACCGTATCAAACTGAAAAATACCGATGCCTCCCCAGTTAAGCGCGCCGATGATGGTAAGAATCAATGCCAGTCTATCAATCATGATATTACCCTCCAATATTTTAGCAAAAAAATGAAAAGCTTTTTTAATTTCAAGCTCGTTTCTATTATTTGCAGCAAAAGGGTTTCTATACATAAAAAATGCCTGCACATTTGTGCAAGCATATTCGTATTATTTTCTTGCTTTGGCTTTTGCCTTTTCCTTGCCGGCTTTGATGACTTTCAAACGGGAAAACTCCTCCCGCTCCTTTTCCTCGAGTGCATTGGAAATGTAACGCACCTGCTCCTCAAATCGCGGCAAAATAATATTTTTAAGCGCGTTGGCACGTTTCTGCGTCTTTTTTATGGCAACTGCCAAACGATAAATGCTGTTTTCCACTTCAGCGAGACGAGCGGTATAGGTTTTTACTTTGGAAAAGCAGATATACGCCTCGTCAAACTGAGAATTGGAACCCCAAAAACCATAAGTCAGGCTGACAGGCGATTCTTTCAGCATCACGGTGGGGATTTCCACACCCATAACGCTGCGGTAAGTAACCGACACGCCGGTTTCTATCGGGGTAGACTGGGCAATGCTCTCGCATAGGCCCAGCGTAATATTGGCGCGCTGCAAGGAAAAATACGCCTGAGCATAGGTTTGGTCAATAACATCCTTGATGCTGTTGGCCGAATCGATCATCTGCATAATTTCCCGAATCAGGATATTGCGCTTGCGGTCCATCAGCTCATAGCCCATTTTGGCCAGGGCCAAGGACTTTTTTATATTAATAAGATTGCCTTTGGTTGGAAAAACCTGTTCAGCCATACGCAGACCTGCTCCTTTCCGGTTTCATCCCCTATAGGACGACGCCCCGAGGGCAAAACCCTATTCCGCCGAAAACCGTTCGGTACGCTTGGGGTCATAATGCTGCTTCACCAGCTCGTTATCCATACGGTCAAGCTCCTCGGCTGGCAGCAGGGATAATAAATCCCATCCAAGCTCCAGCGTCTGTTCGATCGTGCGGTTTTCGTTAAAACCCTGAGCGATAAAGTACTGTTCAAACATCCGGCCGAACCGGATATATTTTTTATCTACTGCAGAAAGCTCATCCTCGCCGATAACAGACGCTAAGGAACGGGCATCCTGCACCTTGGCATAGCTGGAAAACAGCTGGTTCGCCACATCCGCATGGTCGGCGCGGGTATATTCCTCCCCGATGCCGTCCTTCATCAGACGGGAAAGAGAAGGCAAAATGCCGATAGGCGGATAAACGCCGTTTTGATCCAGCGTACGGTCCAGAACAATCTGACCCTCGGTAATATAACCGGTAAGGTCCGGCACCGGGTGGGTAATATCGTCGTTGGGCATGGTGAGAATCGGAATCTGGGTCACCGAACCCTTAGAGCCCTTAATGACCCCGGCGCGCTCATAAAGCGATGCAAAATCGGAGTACAGATAGCCGGGGTAGCCTTTTCTTCCAGGAATTTCCCCCTTGGAGGAAGAAAATTCACGCAACGCCTCCGCATAAGAAGTCATATCGGTCAGAATAACCAGAATATGCATATCATGCTCAAAAGCCAGATACTCAGCAATGGTAAGGGCGCATTTCGGAGTCAGAATACGCTCGATAATCGGGTCGTTGGAAAGGTTTAAAAGCATGACCACGCGTTCCAGAACGCCGGATTCCTCAAAGCTTTTTCTGAAGTAATCGGCAACGTCATTTTTAACGCCCATGGCAGCAAAGACGACGGCGAACTCCTGCCCTTCCTCCTTGGCAATCTGAGCCTGGCGCACGATCTGCACTGCCAGCTTGTTATGTTTCATGCCGGAGCCGGAAAAAATCGGCAGCTTCTGCCCCCTGATCAGGGTCATCAGCGCATCGATAGAGGAAATGCCGGTGCGGATATAGTTGCGGGGATAGGTACGGGATACCGGGTTGATGGGTTTTCCGTTAATATCCATGGTTTTTTCGGCATAGATTTCTCCAAGACCATCGATGGGTTTACCGGCGCCGTTGAGCACCCGCCCCAGAATCTCGGCGGAAACCGGGATTTCCATGGGCCGGCCGGTAAAATGGGTAATCGTATTTTCCAGCGAAAGGCCGCTGGTCCCCTCAAAAACCTGAATGACCGCGCGATTCTCTTCCGCCAGTACCACACGGCCCTGACGGGAAGTGCCGTCCTGAAGAGAAATGGTGACCATTTCCTCATAGGATATGGCGGGGATCCCCTCAATGGCAATCAGCGGTCCATTTATTTCGCTAAGACCAACATACTGCAGGTTCATAATTTCCTCCGTTTCAAGACAAAGCGTTCATTGACCGAAAAGCTACACGGCAGCCGGCTGCTTTACTTTTGCCAAGGCATCGTCAATATCGGTAAAATAGCGGTCAAACAGGGAAAGATTATCGTTGGGAACCTCGTATTTCATTTTGATGACCTCGTCAAAAATACCGGTTTCCAATAAAGAGGAAATCGGAATCCCTTTCCCCACCAGCTGCTTTGCCTTACGATATAAATACAGAATCACTTCCATCATTTTAAACTGCTTATTTAAGGGAACATAGGTATCTTCCTTATGGAAAGCGTTCTGCTGCAAAAAGCCGACCCGAATGATTTTACTGATTTCAATCACCAGCTTTTGGTCATCAGGCAAAACATCCGAGCCAATCAGCTTTACAATTTCCATCAGCTTGTTTTCCTCGTGAAGCAGCGTCATAATCTCCTGCCGGTCCTGCATAAAGGCAGGATCCACATTTCCCTCATACCACCCGCCAAGCTCCTCGGTGTACTCGCTGTAGCTGGTGTTCCAGTTGATGGCAAAATAGTGGCGGGCATAAGCCAGCGCTTTATCCAGTGCCCAGAAGCAGCGGACAAACCGCTTGGTGTTCTGGGTGACCGGTTCGGAAAAGTCCGCGCCCTGAGGAGAAACCGCTCCGATAATGGAAACGGAACCGTCGGCGCCGCTTAACGTATGCACATAACCAGCCCGCTCGTAAAATTCCGAAAGACGGGACGGCAGATAAGCCGGGAAGCCTTCCTCCGCGGGCATTTCCTCCAGACGGCCGGAAATTTCGCGGAGCGCCTCCGCCCAACGGGAGGTGGAGTCGGCCATCATCGCCACATGGTAACCCATGTCGCGGTAATATTCGGCAAGGGTAACGCCGGTGTAGATGGACGCCTCACGAGCCGCCACAGGCATATTGGAGGTGTTCGCGATCAGCACTGTACGGTCGGTCAGCGGTTTCCCCGATTTGGGGTCGATCAGCTCGGAGAACTCCTCCAGCACCTGGGTCATTTCGTTGCCGCGCTCTCCGCAGCCTACATAGACGATAATATCAGCATCACCCCACTTGGCAAGCTGATGCTGGGTCATGGTCTTGCCGGTTCCGAACCCGCCCGGAATGGCGGCCGTTCCGCCCTTGGCAATGGGGAATATGGTATCGATCACCCGCTGCCCCGTAATCAGAGGCATGGAAATAGGCAGTCTCCCGGCTACCGGCCGGGTTTTTCTGATTGGCCAGCGTTGACAGAGGGTCATGTCCGCAACATTACCCTTGGCGTCCTTGATTTTGCAGATGACGTCGTGGATTTTATACTGGCCGTCGGATGCTGCAAATACCACCTCGCCGCCGAGCGTGGGCGGAATCATACAGCGGTGCTCGATGAGCGACGTTTCCGGGCAGGTGGCATAAATCTGACCGGGCTTCAGAACATCGCCGGGTTTTACCTTCAGCATCACATTCCACAGTCTTTCCTCATCCAGTGAAGAAACGTTGGAGCCTTCGTCGATAAAAGCGCCGGAGATTTCCTCCAGCTTTTTGAGAGGACGTTCAATTCCGTCGAATATATTGGTGATAATACCGGGTCCCAGTAAGGCGCATAAAGGGCTGCCGGTTTTATAAACAGGCTCGCCGGGCTTCATGCCGGTGGTAAGCTCATAGACCTGAATCGTGGTAAACTCCGAGGTAACGCCGATTACCTCACCGATCAGTTTTTTATTTCCCACATAGACCATTTCCAGCATGGAAAAGTCACGGGTATTTTTAACGGTTACCACAGGGCCGTTGATAGAATAAATTGCATTTTCCAAATAGTTCACCTCTCACCCGCAAAAAAGCGGGAACAAATTATATCTCAAAAGAGGGCCGGCAGCCAAAATTTCAAACCGACAGGCCGGATGTCTGAATGAACTGCTCTTTCTGATCGGCAAGCATGGTGTCAAAGCTTTCATCAATCAGCCGGTTCTGTGCCTTGATAAAAAGCTTAAAGCCGCCCAAGGCAACGGTTTCATCCGGCTGCACCTGACAGTCATGCCCATATGCGTTTTTAATGGCGCCGGCGAGGGACATATCCTCGCTTTTCACATAAAACACCGCATTTTCCGAGCCGTGCTGCTCCGAAAGCCTGCGGCACTGGGAAAGCAGATACTCTCTGTATTTTTCGCTCTTTGCAAAATTCAGCAGCTTTTCCTTACAATTGTCAATCAGACGGTTTACCAGCTGGTCGCGATAGGAAAGAAGCTCTCTTTTTTCCTCCAGCTGTTTTTTAGACATCTCCAAACGCAGGGACAGCTCCAACTCGTTTACTCTCTTTTGCTTGAATTCCTCGTATTCGGCTTCCGCTTCCCTACGGGTTTCTTCCAGTTCTTTTTCGGAATTATCCCAAATTTCAGAGGAGATGGCTTTTTTCATATCCTCTACATCTTCTAAAACCACTTTCTCGAATATACCGAGCTTATCGCCAATTTCCATACGCAATTCCTCCGAAAAATACCGAATTTAAAGCTTGATTCCAATCGCGTCCCGAATATACTGGGTGATGGTATCGCCGGTTCGCCCCGCCCCGTGACGGTCGGGAATTTCCACAATCAGCGGCTGCTTACGATTAAGCTTGATGTCAAAAACAAAATCAGGACACAGCTTTATCAGCTTTTCCGTCATCAGCACGACGGCAATGTCCCTTTCTTCGCACAGACTGCGAAGCCTTTTGATGACTTCCTCCTTTTCATGGACAACATCGCCTTCAATACCGGCAAGACGCAGCCCAATCAAGGTATCCACATTATCGCTGAGCAGATAAAAACGCATAATACCCTCCTTAGCACATTCAGGGAACAAAGACCACGCAAAAGGCACTTGCAAATCGATATTACAGACTGGAAATAATCAGAATAGAAATCAGCAGGCCATACAGGGCGATACCTTCGCCAAGAGCCACAAAAATCAGCGCTTTACTGAAATTTTTGGGGTTTTCGGAAAATGCGCCGATGGCGGCAGGCGCGGCTGCGCCTACGGCGATGCCGGAAGCGATGGCGCCAAGGCCGGTAACCAAAGCGGCGGCAATGTAGCCAAGTCCCTGAGCAAGCCCGGCGCCTGCCGCGGCCGCTTCAGTGGTATCCGCAGCTGCGGATACCAGTCCGCCGACAGGCAGCAGAACCGCCACCAGGCAAAGGCCAAAAAATGCGGATAAATTAATCAGCACGGCGTGCTTTGCTTTTTTGCCGGTGGTAATGCCTTTATAAAGAGGGATAAAAGGAGTCATTAACAAAACTACTGCCACTAAAGGAAGAATAAAAAATAACGCATTCATAGAAAATACCTCCAGATTAATCTTTCATTTCATATTGTACTTTAACGGGTTCAAAGGCTTTGCCATCCCCGTCAAAGAAACGGCTGAATATTTCATAAAATTCCAGTCTGAGCGCCTGGATTCCCACAATCAGGCCCTCCATGCCCATAACAAAGAGATTTCCGATGATAATCACAAAAGGACTGCCGATAGAGCCCGACAGCTCGGAAAGGGTAAATACCACCAGCATCATGCCGGCGTGGCTTAAAATAAAGCCGCCGACCCTCAAAAACGACATGGTGTTGGTAACATAGCTCAGCAGAAATTCAAACATTTCAAAAAAGCTCTCGGTAATAAATTCTCCCAAAGCAGCCTTTTCATGCGCCTTCTTGCGGCTGACCAGATTGCCCAGAGGCTCCCGGAAGAAAATAAGCACCAGCGGAAGCACAATCAGCAGAAGGATAGTAACGGGATTGACAATATTCACGCTGAACAGCATCTTGCAGACTGCCATAGTCAAAACAGAACCGTAAAAAACCAGCCCGGCAATGCCGTTATTGGAAAATAACGCGCGTCCATAGTTTTTCTGCTTAAATCCCAGCACAATGTTAATGATAATGGAAATGACAATCAGCAAAGCGCCAAGACCGACGGCCCCCAGCAGGATGGTGTTGATGGTGTTTGGGTCAAGGACCTCCACCGGCTTATCCTCAAGCCCGAAAAGCTTTTGGTAAAGCGGGTCAAGCAGATGCTCAAAGCCAAATACGGAGCCGAAAATCGTCCCGAAAACCGCGGAAGAAAATCCGCAGCGGACAAGAATCCGGCCAAGCTCCATCTTTTTTAACTTATACATGAGCCAGCCGATAAGCGAAAGCAGAAGGCCCTGTCCCAAGTCGCCGAACATCATGCCGAAAAGCAGGATATAGGTCACCCCCACAAAAGGAGTGGGGTCGATGTCGTGATACGACGGCAGGCCGTACATGGTAACAAACATTTCAAAGGGCTTGAAAAGGCGCTGATTCTTAAGCTGAACCGGCGGCGTAAACCGGGAATCCTTCTCGGCGGGGCTGACAGACAAATCAATATCCTTGAAAGCATCAAACTCCCGGCGCAGCTTTTTCTCCTCGTTTTGAGGAATATAGCCGATCATGTGGAAATCATCTTCAATGACCGCAATGTATTTTTTGAGAGAAGCGGTTTCTGCCTGAAATTTCAGCTTGGAATAAACCTTATTGAGAACCGGCTTTTCCCGGGTCAGCAGCTCTTTCAGTTTTTTGTCGGCCGCCTTCATCAAAAGAGTATGTTCTTCCATTTCCTTTTCTACCTGCTTGAGCGTTTCCCTGGGCGTTCCGTGAAAATACTCCGGCAGCCACATGCGTTCAAAGTAAAGCGAAGAGAAAATCGCGTCGGTTTCCTTGGCTTTCAGCTTCGGGGCAAAATAGATTCCCCAGTAATATTCTTCATCCCGGTCCAGGGGCATGAAAATAAAGGGAGCCGATTCGTAAAAGCTCAGTTTTATATAGCTGTCAACAGGCAGCCGTCCAAAACGGAGCTTGATGTATTCCATGGAAAAGAGTTCATCAAAGTCAATATCAGACTTGATAATGTGTCTCAGCTGCGTCATCGCCTGATCATACTGCTTGACCGTCTGCTCGTGCTCCAGCCTTTCCGCAGTCACCTTCCCTACCTGCTCAAAAAGCTGATCAACATACTTTTTGACGCGGGCGTCGGAAAACATATCGGAATAGTCTTCGTAATCGTCAAAAGAAAGCCGGATATGATTTTTTTCCGCGAGATCAACCAGCTTGCTCAGCGTATCGGCATAGTTGTATTCAATACTGCTTCGGGACGACTGGACAAACTTAGACAAAAACGACGCGTTTTCAGGATGAAAATCAATCTTGTTCAGACAAATCTCCAAAGCCTTATCCAACAGGTCGGCGCGACCGACAATGTTAACCAAGCTCATTTTTGTAATGGACAACTATCTGCACCTCCACAAAAAAATTGCCGCTATTTTGCTTTATTACGTTATATAATAAGAAGCTTTTCTATTTCCGAAAAAGCGACGCCGTAGCGCACGCCCTCAATAATATTAATGATGTTCTGAACCTCAATTTCAGAAAGGATGACAAAGGAACACAGAACAGCCGGTGCATTGACAGAATAGCGGATCATCTGGCTGCCAAAATAATATTTCAGCCGGTCGGTCATATTTTCAATGAAATCCTGCCGGTTTACAAAAGAATCCCGCCCGATTTTTCTCGCCTGCAAAACCGAAAGGGCCTCCTCAGCGCTTTTGGCATGAACCATCCGGTCCAGAACGTTGCCTGAAAGAATTTTGGAATAGGGGACCAGGCAGGAACGAATATACTCTGGACTGGCGGAAAAGAACTGTTTAAATCGTATAATCATATTGACATTGCTTAAATCCGCCCGGATTTCAAAAATCTCTTTAAGTTCTTCCCTGGTTTTTCCTTTAAAATAAACGTTGATCTCATCGAAAACGGTTTTATAATAAAAATTCCGCAGCCGGACCTCGAAATCAGTGACGTTGATATGCTCCCCCTGTTTCGGACGGACCCCGGTGAGCACAACCTTATACCGGGTGGTTTCCAGCAGGGAAAACAACTGATCCAGCGTACTTACCTCCATCAGCCTGTTTAAATCAAAGGTACAGAACTTGGTAAGGAACGCCGGCATGGAAAGAACAAACTGCTCTTTTAAATCGTTGTCCAGAAAACGGGCACAGTTTAAAATCTGCTGTACTTCCACTTCCATAACCAGATAATAATAAAACTCGTTTTCTTTGGAGTACTCATAGTGGCACAGCTGAACATACCGGTTAAACAGATCCTTATGCAGCAGGTTTTCCAGCTGGCCGCGATGAATCGCCACCTCGTTGACAGAAGCAAACGCTTCCGAAAAATGGGTGCCGTTTTTCAAATAAGCGGCAATCTCGCTGACCGACTGCTTTTTGAGCAGTTCATCATAATCCTGCCGGGTAAGCCTTTTGCCATACATGGCCCTGGCTTTGGTCAATATTGCCTTATTGGATAATGAGGATAGCAAGCGACATCACCTGCCCAAACAATTATTTATGATCTGCTCTTCCCATTTTTCCCTGTTCTGTTCAAAAACAGTCATCAGCTTTTTCTTTTTCTCCTGATATTCGTCGGTTAACTGCTGCAGCCTCTGCCGGTTTGCGACAGCCTTCTCCGCTTTTGTTGCTTCAATCTCGTCCATTGCCCGCTTTTTATATTCTTCCCGCACCTTCTCTTTTTGCTGCTGGGCATCCTGAAGAGCGGCTTCTTTTTGTTCCAAAGCCGACCGAACGGCTTCTCTGGCTTGTTTATCAATTTTTAAAAGAGAATTCATAAGATTTTCCACAAATAAAAACCTCCTCTTCCACATACATTGTTCGCAGGAACTTAACAAAAATGCATAGGAGAATTGTCATCGCAATTCTCCTATCTGATGAAAGTAGCTCTTATAATATGCTTTTCAAAGTCGTTTTACAAGGGCATAAGTGCTTAAAAATAAGGCCTTTATAAAAATTTATTCAGTAATATAGACCAAACGCCAAATATATTATTGTTTAATGATTACAAAAAGAGGCCGTTCTTTTTTCTTTTTTTAGTTCTTAAGACTTTGCAGGGGAGCCGGTATCTGCCCGCCGCGATTGATAAAGACACCGGGAGACCGGTAATTTATTTTCATCACCGGTCCGGTGCCGAAAAGTCCCCCAAACTCCAGCTCGTCTCCTATGCTTTTTCCGACAGCCGGAATCACGCGGACGGCGGTGGTCTTGGAATTGACCATGCCGATGGCGGCTTCGTCGGCGATAATGGCCGAGATAATATCGGCAGACGTATCGCCGGGAATGACGATCATGTCAAGGCCCACCGAGCAGACCGCCGTCATGGACTCCAGCTTTTCAATGGATAAGGAGCCGTTTCTGGCGGCGTCGATCATTCCCGCATCCTCGGAAACAGGGATAAAGGCGCCCGAAAGCCCTCCTACCTTGGAGGACGCCATAACGCCGCCCTTTTTCACCGCGTCGTTTAAGAGGGCCAGCGCCGCCGTAGTGCCGTGGGTTCCGCAGGTTGCAAGGCCCAGCTCCTCCAGAATCCGGGCCACGGAATCCCCCACGGCGGGGGTGGGCGCGAGGCTCAGATCCACGATGCCAAAGGGCACATTGAGCCTT
>ENA-UOOK01005711-UOOK01005711.1-fermentation-metagenome-genome-assembly--contig:-NODE-5711-length-12362-cov-3.552206_pt1 | contig 12362 bp, 15 predicted proteins | sample MGYA00245777_ERZ724023 | MGnify/ENA primary metagenome ERZ724023 (study PRJEB28704, sample SAMN03018312) | fermentation metagenome | biome: anthropogenic terrestrial biome; feature: soil; material... | reverse complement strand
CCCAGGATACGGCCCCCAGCGGGTCCTGCTGATCCTGTAATTTACGCAGGTAATCGGCGTACCACAAATTATCTTCGCCGAGCAGCAACCGCTCGACTTCAAAGAGTTTATGTTCTGGGGTAATGCCGTGGGCGATAAAAAAGCTGCGCAAGGCGGAGGATTCCTTTCCTCCAAGCCCGCAACCGGACTCCATGGCCTTGCGCACGGCGTAACTAAATCCATAAAATTCCGCCATACTCCAAAAACCTAAAAATATATTAGGATTAAGGCGATGGTCGTCTGAAAAAACATGAGTAATTTTCTCAAAATGAGGAATCAATCTCCTAAGCGTAGGGGAATAATCCCCCTCATCGTCGTTAAGCCGGAAACTACTTAACGCTTTAGAGAATTGTTCGTCGGTTATATCACGCTCTGTGACGTACATCACAATCTCATTCAATACGCCTTCCTTGAGGCGGGGATAAAAGCTATCCAGCAGGTTTTCGATGAAGTCATTCAAATTTTAATCCGCGTCATTCAATATGAGATTCAACAAAACTGATTACCCTATCAAGATAATCAGCATAACAACTAAAACTCATATGATAATTAGATATTTTATCGTCTTCATTTGTCGTGACCCACAGCGTGATATCATCTCCACTTATCTTCTTTGCAAATAACTCTTTACGCCACGTTCCGTTGCTGTCGCGCAGTTCCAGAACTTCAAGTCCTTCCCTGTAGTTGAATTTAGTTATCAGGCCAAATTCCCTGAGCCTGTCCCTGCTCTTTTCGATTCTCTCGATGAAGTTTTGCATAAAACCTCTCAGGATGCGCCAGGATTAACTTTGTCAGGATTTTTGAGTCGTTGTAGCAGTCGCATGTTTTCTTGCCGTTTAAGGCTAATCTGGGCGGTTTTACGGGCCTCGTTGTCCGATTCGTGCTTAATTTTCTCCCATTCCAGAAAAGCGGCCGCAAAATAAGGCCCTTTGCCTGAATAATTACTCACGAACTGAGTTAAAACATCGACGCCTTTGTGAATGTGGTCCCTTATTCCACCGATGATGGTTTCCACTAATTTTCTCCTCATAGTTGCAGGGTGCATTCCACATTTTTCACACCATAGTTCAAATATGAACTTTTCATCATCAGTAATAGATATTAATTCTTTATTATTAAATAAAGAGTTAGTATTAAATACAGATACAGATACAGGGTAACGTTGCACAACGTTCGCGCAACAATTTTCAGTATCACTATCTTCACTAACTTTCCCATCTTGTTGTCTTTTCTTAATCCTCCACTCTCTGTAATATTTGGCGCGCGATGAGTGGTCTTTATCTCTGTATGTTTTGTAGTTGATTATATTCCAGCCTCTATCCACTTTCTCTACGCGTCGTCCTTCTTTGAATTGCGACCTGCTGTGTGGGTCCGGCTGCATAAGCTTATCCAAAGCCGCCCCACACTCTTCAAGAGAAAGCCCGGCATTGCGCGCCAGCCCTGGCAGCGCCGCACCCACATAGCCTTCCTGGTCGCTCATGGCCAGCATGGTAATCCACAATATTTTTGTGTCTTTATCTTCCAGCCAGATAGAAGAATTGATGATATTGCTGTCGAGTTTGGTGTAACTCATCATTCTCCCTTGATGGGATTGTTCAGGCAGATATAAATCATATTGCTGCCTTCGTCTTTTTGCACCCGGAAAAGCTTAATGTCTTTGTCTAATTTGCCAAAAATTTCTGAGGCAATGCTTTTGGCGGACGCCTTGAACCACTGCTTGTCGGATTTCACGCAACCGAAGCGCACGGATTCTTCGTCAGGATTTTCAATTCTCTTGAAAAACACATAAGGCTCCTGAAGGTAAATGGCTAAATCAATATGATTGTCATTCTCGATATGTTTGTGATGTAACATGCTTACTGCCATACGGTTAACCTGCATGACGTACCCTTTGGCGATCTTGAATAAGGGTTCCTTGCAGGCTAATTTATTAACAGTGCGATTGAGTCGTATCGCTTTAGTGGGATCGAAATATGCCATAAGTGGCGCTCCTTATAAAAAGTAAACCGTTTGAACTAAAACGATAACGACATTGTAACATATAAAAATCGTTAGGCAAGATAAATATTATTATTTATTTGAAATTTTATTAAATGTGATATATATTACAATTAACACTACATTATCGGACGTTAGGAGTTTATCATGGCGATACAGAAAACGATCAAGCCGCGGATTGGTGTGAGGGCGGAAACGAATTGTCTATTGCTTATGGACGAGGCCATAGACACGGACGGGTGGGGAAAACTGTCGGCCTATCAGGTATATTTTATAGGGACTTGCCTGCGCTGGCACAGGCGGTTCAAGTACCTCGGTGTCGGCCACGCCAAAAAAATGGTAGAGTATTTCGAGTTGGCCGGGGTGGAGTATGACGTTGATTTAACCCCTTATGCGCCGGACGGAGTAACGCCGTATGACGAATGGCTCAAGCAACCCGTTGCCGCCACATCCATCACCCCAGCAGTTAGCGAAAACCAATAGCGCCTACTGGGTGCATCTTTATAAAATTAAGCTTCAGGCGGAAGAATTCACGTTTGTCGGCCACGAATACCTGGCGGCCATGATGCAGGAGCATAACCAGGTTGAAGTGGTCATGAAGGCCACCCAGGGAGGTTATCCCTTGGCTATTGACACGCCTGTTCCCACGCCCCAGGGATGGACGACCATGCAGGATATTAAGGTCGGCCAATCTGTTTTTGGTTCCGATGGAAGGGCCTATCATGTTCAGAAGGTATATGATATAAAACATAATCAGTCCTGTTATAGGGTTATATTTTCTGATGAATCGTCTATTGTATGCGATGGTGAACATCTTTGGACATTTACCGATGAATGGAATTATCGGTACAAAAAACAGGTAACATTGCGCACCAGTGATATATTGGCCGCAGAAAAACGGGGTAAAAGAAATCGGTATGTTTTACCGGTGGCATCGGCGATTAAATGCGAGGAAAAGATATTGCCGATACCTCCTTACATTTTAGGTTACTGGCTGGGGAATGGTAATTCTTATTCTGCTCAGGTTACGTGCCATACTGATGATGCGCATGAATTAGGTAAAATAATGTCTGCCTACTGGCCGGACCTTGAAGTGCGCCAGATTGATGTAAGAAGTCCAAATACATCAAATATAAAATTTAATAATATGCACGGTGTTTTGAGAAAGGCGGGCTTAATAAATAATAAGCACGTTCCTGCCGATTATATGCGTTCCGCCTATTGGCAACGATTAGAACTATTACAGGGGCTTATGGACTCTGACGGTACGATTGACAAGCGAGGAAAATGTGAATTTTATAATATCAATCTGTCGCTGATTCGTTCCGTAAAGGAATTGTTTTTGTCATTAGGAGTTAAGGCGAACTACAAAATAAAGTGCCTGAGTAATAATTGGGATAGGACCATCGTAAAGGATTATCCCATCTATCGCGTTCACGCTATACCTTATAAAGATGTTCCCGTATTTCGTCTAAAGAGAAAAAAGTTGCGCCAGCGTTGCGAAGAAGAAAGTCGGTCGTCGGAAACGTTGCGTCGCAGGGTTGTCAGGGTTGAACCGGTTAAGTCTGTTCCGGTGCGCTGTATTGCGGTGGATAGTCCAAACCATTTGTTTTTGGCAGGCGAAGATTTTATTCCTGTGCATAATACCGAGCAGCAGGTTTTGGATTCGCTGCATAGTTGTATCTATAATCTGGTCCCCAAAGGCATTCTTTACCTGTTTCCAACCGAAGATGACGTTCTGGATTTCTCGAAAACACGCTTCAATACCCTGATTCATAATAATCCTGTCTCGATCGGCCAGCATGTCAAGGCAGGCGGAAAAGGAACTGACAGCGCCAGCCTGAAAAAGGTTGGCAGTTCGTTCATTTATTTTCGCAGCGGTAAATTATCGCGCAGCGTCGGCGACGCCACTAATAAGGAAGCGTCACAGCTGCGTTCAATTCCGGTAGATAGGATTGTGTATGACGAATACGACTTGATGGACGAAGAGATTTGCGAAAAAGCACGGGGTCGATTGGGTCATAGTGCCCTCAAACAGGAACGATATCTCTCTAATCCCACGTTGCCCGGCTACGGTATCGACCGGGTGTTCCAACAGTCCGACCAAAGGCATTGGTTCCGCAAATGCGCGTCATGCCAGGAGTGGACCTGTGCGGAACTGGAATTCCCGCAATGCGTTAAGCGCGGCGAAAACGGAAAAGGATATATCGCCTGCGTCAAGTGCGGACGGCCGGTCAGCATTTACCCCGGTGAATGGGTGGCGGCAAAAAAAGATATGCCCTACATCGGCCGTCAATGGTCACAGCTTACCAGCATCTATAACGATCCGTGGGATATCTTGCATGATTATTATCATCCCAAGGACGGCAAGCTCGACGATGTAATGCGCCTGCGGCTGGGACAGCCTTATGTGTCGCTGGAGGATAAGTTGCGCGTGCAGGAGGTGTATAACGCCTGCACCGGTGAAATGCAGATGCCTAACAGCGAAACGCCCTGCGCAATGGGAGTGGATATCGGGAAAATAAAACACGTCGTGATCGGTCAGCGCCGCAACGCCAAACAGAGTGAAATTATTCGTGTCGCGCGTGTCGATACCTTTAACGACATCCATGACTTGGCGCGGCGCTATAATGTCCGTTCGGCGGTAATTGATATTCGTCCCTACGAGGACGAAGCGCGTAAATTTCAAAAAGACGAACCTTATCTGGTGTATCTTTGTGAATACACCGATAACGCTTTGCAGGATCAGGACAATAATGATAAAACCAAAACCCTTAAAGCTCACCGAACCGGGTTATTTGACCTCACGGGGCGAATGGTGCGAGAGGGAGGTTTCATCTTTCCTCGAAGAGATAAGGATATCGACGAGTTCGCTGCGCAGCTCTGTAATACAGCCAAAAGGCTCGAACTTAAAAAACAAACTAGCACTGAATTCTACCGGTACGTTAAACTGGGTGACGAGCATTATCGCAACGCCCTAAATTATTTTTATCTTGCATCCTTGCGTGCGCCCGTGGTACAACCGAGAGGAATGCGGCGGGAATTAACCGCCGAATGTGTAATGGATTACAACGTTATGTCCTAATATTAATATTAGGAGCAAAGTCTATGTCGAAACCTAAAATTGCCAAGCCACCTGCTCCAACTGCGCCTGCCGCCGTACCGGAAACTATTCAACCGGAAGCCGAAGAAAGTGAAATGAAACGATTGCGCCGCCAGATGGGGTATCAATCAACGATTTTAACCGGCGCGCTGGCCCCCAGAAATAAGGGCGGCCGCACGATGTTGGGTTAAATTATGGAAGATGCACGCGCTAAGGAAATCGTTCAGCAGTGGTCGCGCCTGGACAGCGAGTCCGCGAACACGATGAGTCTGTATCAGCAGGTGGCGGACCATTTCTTCGTGCGGGAAAATAGTATTACGTCCACAAAAACGCCCGGCGAAGATAAAAGCCTGTCTATTTACGATCCGACCGGGCAACTGGACCTGCAATATATGGTGTCCGGCCTGTACGCCAGCATTATGCCTAACGGCCAGTATTTTTACCGGCTATCGTCATCCGATCCCGGCGTGGCGGACATACCGCACGTTGCCGGCTACCTGAATCGACTGACGGAGTTGGGCCATAATGAAATGCTTAAAGGTAATCTGCCCAGCGAATTAAGCGAATGGCTGTATTCGCTGGCGGGGTTTGGTACGGGCAATATCTTTTCCGGTTGGGACAGTGAAAATCTGACCCTTTATTTTAAGGATTGGGATGTCGCCAACTACCGGTTCTGGACGGACTTTAAGGGCTATCCGGCCGGGGTTATAATCAAGTGGAATTATACGGCGCAGCAGGCGTACGAAGAATTCGGAGAAGACGCCGGCCGTCAGGTAGTTGAATGCGCTAAAGACGTTAATAAATCATACGAAAAGTTTTCTTTTCTCTGGCGGGTGCAAAAGCGTAAGAATCGTGACGCCGGTAAATCCGACAATTTGAATATGCCCTGGGAGGAAGTGGTTGTTAACGAGAAAGAGAAGACTGTTGTTAAGGAAACCGGATATCGGCGGTTCCCCTATCATATCGCCCGCTGGACATTAAGCAGCCAGGAGATTTGGGGACGAGGACAGGGGACGGTAGCACTCAGTGCCGATAAGGACCTGCAACAGCAGTGGAAGTCGCTGCTCACCTGCGCCAACCTGAATAATTTTCCGCCGTACGAAGTGCCGTGGAGTTTCGACGGAACGCCGCGGATAACGCCCGGTGCGATGAACCGTGTCCTGGAACTGGGAAGCATCAAGCCGTTGGACCGAGCCATGTATGGCAATTTCCCGGTGACGCAGGAAACCATTGCCATGCAGCATGAAATTATCCACGACTGCTTCTTTAAGAAAATCTTCGCGCCGCTGGATGATTTAACGGGCGACCGGCGCACCCAGATTGAAATCATGGAACGCATTAAGTCCGGTTATATCCGGCTGATTAACCCGATTACCCGGATTTATGCCGAAGGGCTATCGAAACTTATCGAAAACTGCACGCTTCTACTCATCGAAAATCACATGATTGAACCGCCCCCGGCGGAACTGCAAAAGGTGCGCATAGATTATCTGGGTCGGCTGGCCCTGGCATTACAGGAACAGCAGGTGGATGCCTTCCAGCGGTTCAGTGAGTTTGCCGTGCAAATGGAGGCTGTGGTCCCCGGATTCTTCCGCAAAACTATCAATATCGGCCGGGCGTCGCGCCGCATGGCCAGCGTGTACGGGATGAACGAAGGCGATTTGAACACGCCGGAAGAACAATTAAATATCGAACAGCAGGAACAGCAGCAACGCGCGGCGGAGCAGGCGATGCTGGCCGCGGAATCGGCGGGGAAAGCCTATAAGGATGCGTCCGTCGCCCCGCAGCCGGGCAGCCCGGCCGAAGCCCTGGTGGCGGCCGAGGTGTAATATGAAAAAGGAAATGGAACTCTAAATAAATGGAAAAGTTCGAGAAAGCAGAACAAGAGCAAGTCATCCGCGATATGCAGGCTACGTTTGCTACGGAGTCAGGGGCGCGGGTGCTGAAGTTTCTGCGCAAGTATTGTATGCAGGATGAAAAAACGGATGTGTTTTATCCGCTGAACGAGCGGCAGACCTGTTACAATCTGGGTGCGTTGAACGTCTATCGTTATATTAAATGTTTAGTCAATTATGATTTAAGCAAACTGCAAACCCAGGAATGTATTATGGAGACTAAAAATGAGTGAAGTTAATACCCCGGCAGCCGTCGCTCCGGCAGCACCAACGCCAACGCCAACGCCAATAGCACCGGAAGTGACTAGCCCCGTTGAGACGCCGCCAGCGGCGTCATCGTGGGTTAATACGGACGGAACTCTGCGGGAGGGCTGGAAGAATAATCTGGTCCCTGAAGATTTTCGCGGCCGCAAGGTTTACGATGCCGTGGGGAGTGATGTTCCCAGCCTGCTTCGGCATATCGGACATCAGGACGGATTGTTGGGACGGCAGGGTAAGGGCGTATTTCCGCCCGGCCCCAGCGCTACCAAAACGGAAATAGATTTATTTTATAGCTCTATCGGCAGACCGGAAAAGCCGGAAGGGTATGATATCTCCATACCCGGTGCTGATGAGGCCAGTGTTACGGAGGCTAAAGCATTCTTCCATAGCATTGGCTTGACGGCGCAACAGGCGTCGGCCCTGGCCAAGTGGGATACGCAGCGCATGACGAACGCTTCTAAAGACTTAGAGAATAACCCGGAAAAGTATTTCCAGGAACTTCTGCCGAAGGTGGAAGGAATATATAAACAGCGGTGCGAAGAAGATTTGCGCAAACGGTGGGGTGACGCCTACGATGCCCGTATGCACCTGGCGCGGCGGGCGGTGGAAGAATTCACCAAGCCGGGCGACGAACGAGACTTATTGCTGTCGCGCGTGGGTAACGACCCGGCCGTAGTCGATTTTCTGGCGACGATTATGGATAAGAGTTTTTCGGGCGGCAGCAGCGTCAACACCTCAACAGGCAGTCCGGCCGTTACCAGTAATATCGACCAGCGAATAGATGAAATGATGCGCGACCCGAACTATATGGACGGACGAACGAATCCGGCTCGGCATAAATATTTAGTCGAGGAGGTTTTTCGCTTGCGTCAGACTAAAAGAGGTGCTAATATATAAATGTAAATCGCGGGAAAGCTATTCTGCTCCGCGTTGACAGCCGTCAAAGACGGCCGCCGATGGGCGTAAAACACAGGTCGAATCCCATCAGGGACAATTCACCGAAAAGCGTTATAGGCTAACAATTTAACGACTTTTTAGGAGTTGTCCTATGAGTTTGCAAATCCCAGTTGCTTTTGTTGACCAATTCAAGGCCAACATTCTCATGTTATCGCAGCAGAAACAGGCCAAGCTGCGCATGTGTTGCCGTCCCGAATCAGTTACCGGAGATACCATGTATGTTGAGCGCATTGGCCCTAAAGATGCTCAACTGCGCGGCGCACGGCATGGAGGAACGCCGATCTCCGATGCGCAGCATAGTCGGCGAAAGCTTTCGATGGCCGATTATGACGTTCCCGCCGATCTTATCGACAAGCCCGACAAGCTGAAGATGATCATCGACCCGCAATCGTCTTACGTTCAGAATCAGGTCTTTTCCCTCAACCGTGCGATTGATGATGTCATTATCGCCGCGCTGTGGGGACCGGCCTATGAAGGCCATACCGGCGGGACCACCATCAATTTCTACGATGCCGGCGAATGTACGCTGGTCAATTCCGATGGAACGATTGAAACCGCCGGAAGCGATTTCGACGACGATACGGAAACACCGCTCACCATTGCCAAGCTGCTGACCTGCAAGGAAATTCTTGACAATGCGGAAATCGACGAAGAGCGCCAGCGTTACTTCCTGACCAATCCCCACAATATAAATATGCTGCTCAATACCACCGAAGTGAAATCGGCGGATTACAATACCGTTAAGGCATTGGCGCAGGGGCAGATTGATACGTTCATGGGGTTCAAGTTCATCAAATCAACACGGCTTCCCAACGACGATACCGATACCGGCGCGGTGCGTTCCTTCGCCTTTGCCCAGGATGCCATCGTACTGGCTGTCGCCGAGGAACCTTCGGTTGACGTCAGCGTTCGTAACGACTTGTGCAATTCGGTTCAGGTGTATTCAACTTTAAGTATCGGCGCTACTCGCGTCGAAGGCCCTGCTGTCGTCCAGATTCTTTTGGATGCTGCATAACAGGAGATAAAGAACATGAGTAATCAATTACAGTATCCTTTTAATCCCATTATATGGCCCGCGGCCCCAACGGATTTAACGGGTGATTACAATCTCGGTTACTATACCGAGGAGACTGTTCAGCGTTTCATCTACGGTACGCGCGGCATTACCTGGGACGGTAAGGTGTTCAAATATGGTCGTGCTATTGCCAAGCTGGCCGCCGGTTACGGTGCGTTCAACCTGGCGCTGGCGGACGTATCGGACATCATTAACTCTGCGACCCCGGCGGCCATTTCTATTGGCGACCGCAAGACAACTGTAACCATTGCCGCTACGGAAGGTTACGCTTCTGACGGCGTTATAGCGGAAAACGAACTGGCCGGAGCGCAGATTGTCTTGGGGCACGGCAGTCAGTACACTACGGAACAGCGCACCATTATCGGTAATTCCGCCGGTGCGTCCGGCGGCAGTGTGATAACGGTATATGTTGATTTTCCGTTTGCCGTTGCCCATGATGCCGGTGTCGCCTGTGAGATACCGTTTAATCCGTATCGGTATTTGGGCGCTAACAGCGAAGTGGCCTCTGTCATGTGCGTGCCTAACCGTGTCGTTACCGGAAGTGGTTATAACTTCTGGGGCCAGACATGGGGACCTTGCTGGTGTGTGCCCGGCGGGGCTGATACTACGCCTGGCGATAGCGTCAATGACAGAACGGTCTGCTTTGTCGGTGATGGTTCGGTCAACGGCGTGACGGCCCTGACCTTTGAAAACGGCTACCAGGTGGCCGGATTCATTATCGACACCACCGAAGTCGGGACCGGCTGTATGCCTCTGGTGATGCTGCAACTGTCCATCTAATATGGCAAAAGCACCGTTTGAAATCGTGTCTAATAAGGTTAGCGAAAGCGACCTTAAAGATGAGGTGATGCGAAGGAACGCCAAGGCGGGATATACCACCCGCTTTGGCGAACCTACGTATAGAACCAAAATCATGGCGCAGCCGGTAACGGCTATGTATCGTGATAACTACGCCCGCGTATTCGGGCATGAATAGGAGTCTCTTATGGCTGCTGCAACGGCGAATGAAACCCTGCATGGGTTTATTTATTGGCTGAAACATAACCCCTTTAAGTCTGTTGAGGCCGGGTTTACCCATGCCGATTTGGATGCAATGGTGGCTGCCTATGTGGCTACCAATGCTACTGATGCCACCCTGACTGCCGACCCATTATCGTATGGGGCTACTCAGGACTTTCCCAAGAAAGGCGGCGGGGACGGGACCGGCGTATCCTGTACTACTCCATCGACGGCAATATGTGACCAGTCCTTTTATCCCGATCAACATTACTCATAAGGGAGTTAAATCATGGCACTTGACACTGTAGCAACTCCAACGATTGTAAATGAAGGGTCCTTTAACGAAAAGGTTTATTGGGCCGTTACCGGCTTGGATGCCGATGCGTCCACAGCTATTGACATTGTGGCTGCGCCGGGCGTCGGTAAATCTCTTTATATTACCGGGGTCATTATTACTTCTCCTGACGCCGACGCCTTTCCGCGTTTGCAGGATGGCGACGCCACCTTACTGTTTGGTCCATTTTATTCAACAACGTCATGTCCGGTGGTTATGTGGCAGTTCAGGAACCCGATAAAGGTAACGGCAAATAAGTCTATCGCCCTGAAGTCGGCGGCAGCCGGTAACGTGTCTGTGTACGTTGAAGGATTTACCGCCAAATAATAAATAGGAGCGTATCATGGCGCTTACGCAAGATGAATTGGATGTCATTGTTAATCCGGCCCTGGACCGAATTGCCGCACAGAATATTACTGTTTCCTCCACCAGCGCCAAGGAATACACCATTGCCAACCGCTATTATGAAGATGTGCGCGACCAGTTATTGCGTTCCTTTGAGTGGAATTTCGCACGCAAACGAACCGTGCTTTACCCCATTCAAACGCTATCTCTGGATATTGCGCCTCAGCCTGACATGTGGGCTGTTGGCGATATCATAACCGGGATATCATCGGGGGCAGAATCCGAAGTTCTTGAAGTAAGTTCAGGTTCGGTTTATATTGTTGCGGGCGACTCAATAGACTTTTCTTCCGGGGAGACTATCGTTAATGCCACAATGTATGGCGTGACGTATGAAAATTCTCCGGTAGCATGGGAAAACAATAATACAGGCGCAGACGATAATGTCTATTGGTACGACGATAGCGACGTTGACCAGGTTGTATGCGGTTCTGGTTTTCCGACTCAGGCAAACACTTCTCCCGATTATGAGTGGGATTATCAATACGAACTTCCCAGTGATTATCTCAGACTCATAAAAGTCTATGAAGATGATGGCACGGACGGGGCGGAGTATCGTTATAAAATAGAAGGCACGCGCATTCTCACCAATTACGATACCATGAATATCAATTATGTCTATCGTGTGACTGATCCGACTCTGTTCAGTGATATGTTCAGTGAAGTCCTGATACTGCGGCTGGCTCTGAAGCTGGTGATACCGCTCAAGGGGGCGGTTCAGGACGCCTTCTTCGCCGGGATCGCGGAAGAGCTTAAAATACGTGAGGCGCACGCCCGCGTTGTTGATGGCCAGGAGAACAATACGTCCGGCCAGCAGGATTATTTGCTGGCTCGTTATTCCCAGGAGTAAAATATGGCTACAGTTGCCTTGAAAGAAAAATCAATATCGTTGTTGAGCAGCACATCAAGCGTTGATATGAGCGATGCGGCCGCTGGAACAAAGACTGATTTATATACCGTCCCCACTGGAAAGGTTTGCATTGTTACGCATATTGTGGTGCGCAGCCCTAGCGCAACGCTGGCTGGCGGGACCGATTATGATTTCGGCGCCGGAACAACGCCTACGGCGTGGAATGACACCGCCATCGACCTGTCGAATATGACGGCGACGACCGACGCGCAGCTTGAAAATGCCGGTAATGTATTTACGGTTTGTGCCGCCGGGACCACCTTCGGTGTAATTGCCAATACCGGTTCTACCGGCGCTGCTACGGCAACAATTGACGTGTTTGGCTATCTTTATGATGCGTAGGAGTTACGATAGTGGCCGGTGAAATTTACATGAGCCGCTTATCGACC
>ENA-UOOK01005709-UOOK01005709.1-fermentation-metagenome-genome-assembly--contig:-NODE-5709-length-12366-cov-5.665909_pt1 | contig 12366 bp, 15 predicted proteins | sample MGYA00245777_ERZ724023 | MGnify/ENA primary metagenome ERZ724023 (study PRJEB28704, sample SAMN03018312) | fermentation metagenome | biome: anthropogenic terrestrial biome; feature: soil; material... | reverse complement strand
CGGCAGCTAAGGCACTGGCGATCGCGGCTACCGCCATTTGCTCCTCTTCCGTACCATTGACCTGAGGCGCGTTAATCCTGACCACTCCTTGATGATTTGGCGGGAGCGCTTTCCCAACAGCTGCCATTACGGCCACCAATTCATCTGTAGAAAGTGCGGACGCCGCTCCGGCGGCCACCATCTGTTGCGGAGCAGACGCAACTTTCGACGTTGACTCTGCTCCGAACAGCCAAGAGATAGCCTTCATAATGTACATCAAAAACAGGAGAACCAAGAAAACCACGAAAAGTCCGGTAAAAAGTAGCTCGATCCCAACTGACATATTTTCCACTTTGGTGTTCCCCCCCCTAATTTTATAAGACAAGGAATTAACCGGTAAAATACCGGTTAATGCGCATTTAGCCTGTCTAAAAACTGGTTTCTGTCAAGATTCTGACGATGCTTGGTTAAATGAGCAAATTCCCCCATTTGTTCTAAATCATACTAAAAGTCAAGGTTAAAATCAATATTTTCTCTGTTACAGTTTGGTTTTAATTCATAATTAGCTTTCCACATTGGCAGGTATTTAGCAAGATTTCACGAAAAATAGAGATGATTGCGCGAAAGGAGGTTTTTCTTGAAATGGGAATTTTAAGCCTGAGCAAGAACCCTGCTGCCACCCCTCAGGTTCTTAGTACCCCGGTAGTAACGAAACGGGATTGGCGAGTATTTATTAACCTTCCTTGGCTCCTTTATAAAAATGATCCCTATTGGGTCCCACCCCTTCGCTCCGAAATGTGGGATACCGTCAATCCGCAAAAAAACCCCTTGATGAAACTGGGGCCCTACCAATATTTCATCGCCTGGCAGAACGGGCAGCCGGTTGGCCGCATCGGCACGGGAGTCGATGAGAAGTTAAACCGGGAAAAAAACAAAAAAGAAGGTTATATCACCCTCTTCGAATCGATCGATGATTATGAAGTTGCTAAAGAACTATTTGATACCGCCCTAGGTTGGTTAAGAGAACGGGGGATCGAATCCGTAACCGGTCCGCAATCACCGTCCAACGGTGACGATTATCGGGGGCTGTTAATCAAAGGATTCGATTCCGAACCGGTCTTATTAAATACCTATAATCCCCCTTACTACGTGGAATTTTTTGACCGTTACGGGTTCACCAAATGCTTTGACCGCTTCGCCTTTTACTATGACTTGTCGAAACCGGTCACCGAGCGCTTCGAAGAATCCGTTGCCCTGCTAAAGACTCGTTACCAGTTTTCCACCCGTAATCTTGACCTGAAAAACCTCGACCAGGAACTGGTCGGTATTGAGAAATTGTTGGTTCGTTCCTGGCCGGAAGATTGGCCTGATATGGTTCCCCCCGGCATAGAAGAGATCAAGGATGAAGTTGGAAAGCTGCTCCCGGTTGCCGACCGCGATTTACTGGTCGTGGCCGTCGACGCTCAAGAAGAAATTGTCGGCTTGGCGGTAGCTCTTCCCGACTACAATCAAGTATTCAAGCGTTTAAACGGACGGCTCTTCCCCATCGGTTTTCTTAAATTCCTCTGGTACAAGAGGAAGATCGACGGTGGCCGCAGCCTGATTCTAATGGTTGACCCCGCTTACCACAAAAAAGGTGTCTCGGCAGCTATGTATCTGCATATGTTCCAAAGCGCCCTCCAGAAAGGGTATAAGTATGGAGAAGGCTCTACCGTTCACGAGTTTAATACGAAGATGGTCAACGATGCGATCCGCGCCGGGGGCGATCTTTACAAAATCTACCGGATCTACCAGAAGGAATTATAATTATTTTATGATCGTTGCTAATCGTTCAGGCTTTGGTAACTTGGTTTTAAAACTATTCATTTAATATAGTAGTTAAGTCGAAGTAAAATCTTTTACTTTGTCACCCCTCCTTTTTTCCTTTGTAGATAGCCTCTGCTATAAATTGCAGAGGCTTTTACTTTTCCTTTAATTCGTTCCAGGCGGCAGCCACTACTGCTTCCGGATCGGGCCTCACCCCATCCGCCTTCCCCTTTTGCCAATATACTAAAAACTCAATATTCCCTTCCGGACCCAAAACCGGTGAATGGGTAAGACCGGCACAGCCCAAACCCGCCTCCCGCCCCAGGGCGATCGTCTTCGCCAGGACTTCCCGGTGGATGGCCGCCGAGCGTACCACACCTTTCTTCCCCACTTGACTACGGCCAGCTTCAAATTGGGGTTTAATTAAGGAAATAATCTCCCCGTCATCGGTGAGTAAGGCCGTAAACACCGGTAGCACCTTCCCTAGGGAAATAAAGGAAAGGTCCGCCGTCAACAGGCTGGGTCGGATTGGCAGTTGAGCGGGGGTCAAATAACGGACATTGGTCTTCTCCATCACTACCACGCGCGGATCCTGACGGAGTTTCCAAGCCAACTGTCCATAGCCCACGTCTACAGCGATGACCAGCTTTGCCCCTTCTTGTAACAAGCAATCGGTAAAACCTCCGGTGGAAGCACCGGCATCTAAACAGACCCGCTCCGCCACGGTTACCGGAAAAACATCCAACGCCCGTCGCAGCTTAAACCCGCCACGACTCACATAGGGTAAACCAGCGGCGATCGCCACCATGCCATCGACAGGGACCTGCGTGCCCGGCTTATCAACCACCTTCTGATCTACTTTGACTTGCCCGGCCATAATTAGCGCCTGTGCCTTCGTCCGGCTTTCCGCCAGTCCCTTCCGGACCAGTAAGAGATCGATCCGCTCCGTTTCCATCCTTTCGGCTCATCCTTTCCCCGTAGCTAGATAGTCAACAGCGCTCAAGGCTGCCACCAAACCTTCACCGACGGCGTTTGCAATCTGCCAGGGTTTACCTGTACAGTCGCCGGCGGCAAAAATTCCCGGAACGTCGGTCTGCTGCTGCCGGTCAACCTTGATGAATCCGTTTTCCAGGGTTAAACCAGGCATTAAGCGATCCAGAGGAAGACTAGCCCGTTCAACAAAGACCCCTTCCACCTCGTACTGGCCGGCGGAAGTTTCTACTGCGGTTAGCTTGTCCTCACCATGAAACCGCAGGGGTCGCCCCGAGACTACTGTAATTCGCGGATCCAAGGCCGTGTACTCCCCTTTGTAGCGGGGAAGATAGTACACCTCGGCACAAATGTCAGCCAAGAAATTTGCTTCCTTCTCCCCCTCCTCCAGTTCGGAGAGGTAAAAAACCTTTTTCCCCCGGAAAAACATCCCGTCACAGGTGGCGCAGTAACTGACTCCTTTACCGACTAAGCTTTCCTCCCCCGGAATCGATGCTTTTTGTGGTGTCCCAGTGGCAATAATCACTGCTTTTGCCGTATAAAGCTCAGTTTTCCCCATGGCCTGAAAAACGCCCTCCTCCGACCAGAGGTTCTGAATTTCATCCTCTTTCAGCTCTACCCCTTCCGCCACCGCATGTTCCCGATATTTGGCAGCCAGTTCCGCCCCGCTTATTTGTGGAATCCCCAAATAATTGTCGACCCGGTGGGCTTGGCGCAATTTGTTACTAACCGCTTCTTTTCCCACCAGTAAAACCTGTTTGTTCCTGCGCCGTCCGTTCACCGCCGCTGATAGACCGGCTGGTCCGCCACCGATAATTAAAAGATCATACATTTTGCTCCCCCTCCTGCTTCATTTCTTTCTAACTAGAAAATACTTGTCTGTCGATTCTTGCCAGTCTCAACATTTCGCATTCAATCTATACCAAGCAAAACGCTTTCGCTTTTTCCTTGGTGGCTTCGGTTTGCGAAATGTGAGATTACTCGCGGCTTTAATTCCGTAATGCAGCAGGGTTTTAGCCGCAAAGGCATAATTTAAAATGAAAGGAACAAGCTTTGATCAACTAATTTCCTGTGAAAGAAGAGATTACAATGGGTAAAACCGTCATCATCACCGGAGCCGCCCGAGGCATCGGCCGAGCCTGTGCCGAGCTTTTTGCCGCCCACGGCTATCAGGTATTACTTAATTACCATCATTCTATGACCGCCGCTGAAGAACTCCGTCGACAGTTAAAAAGCCGAGGCTACAGCGTCGATCTTTACCAAGCCGATATCCGCTGCCGATCGCAGGTCGACCGGATGGTTGAATATTCTCTTGCCACCTTCGGCTCCATTGATCTCCTGATCAATAATGCTGGGATCGCCCAATCTAGATTATTTATCGACCTAACCCCCCAGGAGTGGGCTGCCATGATCGACACGAACCTCACCGGGGTCTTCCACTGTACTCAGAGTGTTCTCCGGCAGATCCTCCCTCTTAAGCAGGGCAAGATTATCAACATCGCCTCCATCTGGGGCCAGGTCGGCGCTTCCTGCGAAGTCCACTACTCAGCAGCCAAAGCCGGGATCATCGGTTTCACCAAAGCCCTAGCCAAAGAGGTCGGTCCTTCCAACATCCAAGTCAATTGCATCGCTCCGGGGGTCATTGACACCCCAATGCTTGATCCCTTTACGGCGGAAGAAAAAGCCGCCCTGAAGGCGCAAACCCCCTTGGAACGCTTCGGTACTCCCGCTGAGATCGCCGCTTGTGCCCTTTTCCTTGCTTCGGAGGCGGCTAATTTCATCACCGGCCAAGTGATTGGCGTGAACGGCGGGTTTGTGGTTTAGCCGCAATTCTTCAATCCGCTCTAAATGAAATTTCTTGTTCAACCCAAGTAATAAGTTTTTCAACAATTTCTAAAGCATCTTGATATTCTTTTTCTGTAATAGGTTCGTATTCTCCTGGATAACGCGTTACTACGGCGTAATCTGTCAATAATCTTACGGATTTCAACTCGTCCGGAAGAGACACATTCACATTTTTAAGTAAATCAATAAGATATGATAAATCATGAGTTCTAGGAAAAATGATGTTATTACCAACACATAGCGCTTTTAATGCCTTCTCTGCAGCTTGTTGGGCATTGAAGCAAAGATCTTCGTATAGAACCTCATCAGAAATGGCTCCAGTTTTTGCAACAGCCAAATTGCTTTTGGCTCTTATCAACCAGTTCCTTAATTTTTCACTGTTTTTCATAAACAACAACCCCATCTTGATTAGCAGTATGATAAATCAAATACGGATCATCTTTTAATTTCTCATAGCTATCCAAATCTGCGACAATTATATCTACTGGTGCACCAATGCTATCGAAATTTAAATATATTCTCTGCGCTAGCTCACGTGGCTTTGTAACATTCTTTTTTAGTACCAACAAATCATAATCGCTCTCATCAGTGAAACTACCACTGGCATGCGAACCAAAGAGTACTATACGGTCGGGTTCTGCTACTTGAACAATGGATCTAATTGCCCTATCCAAAGAAGTCTCCATTTAATCCACCTCCAAATAAATCTCGCTAATTTTTAAATTAGCTTTCTTCCAGTTAACTCCTGCTCTTTATTATCCCATAATCGTTATTAATTAATAAGTACACCCTAGGCCGAACTTAAAAAATAAAAAGCCCCCATTAGCAGGAGCTTTACATTTAAACTTAATGGCGCGCCCGGAGGGATTCGAACCCCCGACCTTCAGATTCGAAGTCTGCCACTCTATCCAACTGAGCTACGGGCGCATTTTATTTTGCTTTTTTATTATACCATACTTATGGGGCTTCAACCAGCTTTGTAAACAAAACTTATCCCGCTTTATAACAAAGCCCCGGCTCCACGCCAGGGCGAAGTTTAAAGGAATGACTCGCACTTGTGCTACCGCTACGGATCTCAGTACTAATATTAGATCGTGCCTAGCAACAAGAGAATCAAGATCAAGAAAAGGATAAAGGCCACGGACTCATCACAATTTTTTAAGAGTTCTAACATCATTTGCACCTCCCACCTAATTCTCTCTATAAACTATGCATTCGCCCGCTAACTTGAGTTAGGCAAAAAGTGCTTTCTTAGGAACCGCGCTCCTTTAGTTCTCGCTTAATTCTAACAAACGGCTCCGCAGTCGGTCTTTAGCCCGTTCGGCCGCTTTAATGACATAAGGATCCTTTTCTTTCGTCGTCGACCATGTTTTCTTCGTATTAATCAAACGAACAGCTTGCCCGAAAGTGCGGTCTTCGTCCTTTTTTTCTTCCATTACGCTCACCCCCCTATTATTTTATACCTGAGCCGTCCATGGGGTTATTAACTAATTGAAAATAGGCAACCAGCTCGTTCCAGGTGACCCCAGCCGCTTGTGCTTTTCCGCCGAAGATTTCACAGAGAATCAGCAGAAAATGTTCATCGATGGCGGATAATCCACCTTCGTCAGCATAAAGGTAAAAGTAGAGGGCATAATCAGGCCGAAATCTCAGTTTCAACCCAAAGGTTTCCGCCACTGCCCCATCCGGTATGACCAGCTTGGATAGGAGTGGGTGCTGTAGCACAAAGAGCTTTTCTCCTTCTTGGAGGGTTATGCTAAGCCGCTCCTTGGGAAAAGCCTCCAAGATCGTGGCCACCAAGTCCCGCAGCCAAACCCCTGGGTTTCCTTCTTGCACCGCGTAGAACCGGAGCCAACGGTGGATGATCGACCAGCGGAATGATTCTTGTTGAATCAATTCTTCAACTTCCGCCCCGATGATCTCAGCACTCGCTCGGGTGATTTCTTCCTCCTGTTCTCTAGTCCACTGGACTCCTTCTTTACCCACCCGGAACAAGGGGAAAAATAGGCAGATCATCATGATCACCACCCCAATCGCTACCAAAACAACCCGCGCCAGTACAACGAGGGTAAAGGATTGAACGAGCTGTGGAATAAAGCCGGGGGGCTGTGCTGTATCGGCCATGGGCACGGTCAATTCATCCCAGGAAGTAAATAGGATCACCAGCATTAAAGGGAGAAAAATTGACCACCACAGGTATAGCGGGTTCTTACTAACCCACCGATGAAAAGCGATAAGCCCTCCTTTCATCCCCCTCCTCCCCCTTTAATTTATAGCATATGAGAACCCCACCGCAGTTTATGTCTAATCTATTGACACGTGATCCCGGATAAAATAAATAGCCCCGGTAAGGGCTATTTGAGGGGGGGGGAAAGCGCATGAATTGTCTACAGTACAGCTTTTTACCTCGATAACGCAAAAAAACAGTTAAAATGGTTTAACGATTGCGATACCTGATAATGAGAAACTCCCGAATTAAAGAGAGGTTGTTAAAAAGTCGAATACTAAAGGCCACCACCGCTCCCAAATAAATATCGATCCCCAACGCATTACCAAAATACGCCAAGGCTACCGCCATAATTGCGTTGGCGAAAAAACTAACGATGAATTTTGAAAAGATAAAGTCCCCTTCCAACTCGGCGCGCATCCCGCCAAAGATCGCATCTATGGTCGCTAGAATAGCCAAGGCCGTATAGCTTTTATAAGAAATCGGAATCTCCCAGGGTAAAAGCAGTCCCACCGCTACCCCAAGGCTAACCCCGATTACTGGAATCAGTAACATTACGGTTCCTCCCCTTCTTCCACACTTCCCCAGCTTTCGGCGGAAACAAGCGCATCCGCTCCGGCCTCCCCTTCCATTTCTGAGTCAGTGGTCTCCTCCAACTCTTCCGGTACGACCTCTGCATAGTTATAAACAGAACTTCCCTTATAGGGCGGGAGGTACAGGCTATCTTGAACTTTAATCCAAATCCCCAGTTCGAAGGGGAGGATTTGAGATTCAATAAAACCACCGGGAATCATTAGGGCTGCTTTCAGGGTTCCGGGATCGCCAATGGCGCGGATGATATAAGGAGGAGCTAGTTTCTTCGTCCCGACTAGAATCGTCGTTCCGGCACAACTAAAACCGGTCTGGGCCACTAAGCGCACTCCGTTAATGGCGACCGCTTCTGCGCCGGCCGCCCACAACTCATTAACCAACAGCTCCAATTGGTCATAATGGACAATAAACAGGTTCGGGTCCTCATAACTCTTGAGCGGGCGTTCCACATCGGTCAGGGTAATCTCAACGCCTGGGCCCCGGAGGGGTGTAACCCCAGCGGCCATTTGGAGGCTTTTTACCTCTTCATCCCGGTTATAGCCTTGGATTTGCTGCCGTAAACTTTTTAATTCCGTTTCTTTCTTGTCCAGATCGGTTTGCATCCGGTTCCACTTGATCCCTAACTCACTAACCGTTTTAAACTGCGGCAAGTAGGTTTTGACATTGGTTTCCGTCCGAAACTGGAAGACAAGAAGCATCCCCAGCAGCATCGAAGCCAGACCCACACCGATTTTCCAGCTATGATTCCCCATTCTGTATCCGCCTTCTTTAAAAGCACTTACTTTACCGTAATAATTCACCGTAAAATTAAAAAATCCTTTCAAAACCATAGAAGACATAAAAAAAAGAATCCCTACGGATTCTCCTGCCCAACCCATCCTAAGCATTGCCCCTAACGCGTCGATTTCTTGCTCCCCACTAAAGCTCGTTTCAAAGCATCCAAATGCTCCAGGGTTTGCCCGGCGCCCTTCACGACACAAGCCATCGGATCGCTAGCCAGTTTCACTTCCATACTAAGTTCCCTGGCAACCAACTGGTCTAGGCCGGCCAGCAAAGCGCCGCCGCCGGTCATCACAATCTCCTGGTGCATAATGTCGGCAACTAGTTCCGGCGGGGTTTTCTCCACCACCTGCCGAATGCCGTTGATGATGGCGGCAATCGGTTCTTTGAGCGCCGCGCGGATCTCACCGGCATTGACAATCACGTTTTTTGGCAGCCCGCTTACTTGGTCCCGCCCGCGCGCTTCCCCGGTCCGCTGTTCCTCGTCGGGCAAAGGATAGGCTGATCCCAATTCAATTTTAAGTTCTTCCGCGCTCCGCTCACCGATAGACAGGTTATACTGCCGCCGAATGAACCGGATGATCCCGGCGTCCATGGCATCTCCCCCGACTCGAACCGATAAACCGGCCACCACACCGCCGAGGGAAATCACCGCCACATCGGTAGTACCGCTCCCGATGTTAATCACCATATTGCCGACCGCCTCCTGCACCGGAAGTCCGGCGCCAATTGCCGCAGCTACCGGTTCCTCGATCAGGAAGGCTTCCCCGGCACCCGCGCTGAGCGTCGCGTCGAGTACCGCCCGGCGCTCCACCCCGGTAATGCCGGTCGGGATACTGACGACTACCCGTGGTTTAAAGCCAAACCGTCGTTTTAAGGCCTTTTTGAATAGATGGCGGATCAACTCTTTCGTCAGCTCATAATTGGCGATTACACCCTCCTTAAGCGGCCGCAGGGCAACAATATTCGAAGGTGTACGCCCGATCATCTGCTCCGCATCGCGGCCAATGGCCACGATCTCGTTGGTATTTTTCTTGACCGCCACCACGGACGGTTCCCGAAAAATAATCCCCTTGTTTTTCTCGTAGACCAAACTATTGGCGGTTCCCAGATCGAGGCCTAGATCTTTCGCTAAAAAATGCTTTATCCTTAAGCCCATCAGTCAACATCCTTTAATCAGCAGTCTTCATGGAAGTCGTCGCTTGCACCTGCGTCATCAGCCTTTTTAAGCTTTGAAGTTCGGTTGCCGTGAGCTGCCGGTATTGCCCTAAAGCCAGATCGCCTAAACGTAATGGCCCCAGCGCTACCCTTTCCAGCTCTAACACGGGATGCCCAACCGCCGCGCACATCCGGCGAACTTGCCGTTTACGCCCTTCCCGTAGGCTAATGCTAAGGATAGCATTCCCCGCTTTAACCTTGATTATATTCACCGCGGCCGGATGCGTAAGACCATCCTCCAGGAGAATGCCCTGCCGAAGCTGGGTTAAGACTGCTGTTTCCGGCACGCCCCTGACTAAAGTTTGGTATACCTTTTCAACCTGAAACTTCGGGTGGGTAAGGGTGTAGGCCAGCTCACCGTCGTTGGTTAATAGCAGAAGGCCGGTGGTATTGTAATCCAACCGGCCAACAGGAAAGACCCGGGGAAAACCCTCCGGCAAGAGCGCCAAGACCGTCCGGCGGCCTTGGGGATCCCGATTGCCGGTGATGTACCCCTGGGGTTTATTCACCATTAAATAGATCCCTTCCGTTTCCAAGACAATTGGCCGTCCGGCCACTGTCACCCGGTCGCTTCCGGGTTCAACTTTAGTGCCCAACTCCCGCACCACTTGCCCATTGACCGCGACCAAGCCGCCGGCGATCAGCTCCTCCGCTTTCCGCCGGGAAGCCACCCCGCAGCGGGCTAGATACTTCTGGAGTCGTTCCATCCGCTTAGCCCTTACCCCTTTCTTCCTGGTACTTCGTGAGCGTAAAATGGAAACAACTACCCTTCCCCAATTCACTTTCGACCCAGACTTTACCGTCATGTCGTTCGATAATGTGCTTGACGATGGATAAACCCAGACCGGTACCGCCCATCTCACGGGAACGGGCCTTGTCCACTCGGTAAAAACGCTCAAAGATCCGGGGAATACTGTCTTTCGGAATCCCAATCCCGGTATCACAGATGATAAACTCCTGCTGGTCCCCGCTGTTATACTCCTGAACTTTAATATGCCCACCGGCGGTGGAATATTTAAGCGCGTTTTCAATCAAGTTAACTAACACTTCCCGGATCTGATCCTCATCAGCCCAGACCGGAGTAGGTCCCAATTCCACCGATAAGGAAATGTTTTTCTCCGTCAAACGTTCTTGCAAAGTGAGCCGCACGTCTTCCACCAAGGGCGCCAGGTAAAGTTTGTTCCGCGACAGCTCCGCTTGGCCAGATTCAATCTGAGAGAGATCCAACAGATCTGAGATCAAACGGTTAAACCGTTCTGTCTCCTGGTACATAATGGTAAGAAACCGTTTCGTCGTCTCTCTGCTCTCCAGTCCGCCATCGAGCAGGGTTTCGATAAAACCTTTAATCGAAGTCAAGGGGGTACGTAGTTCATGAGAAACATTAGCCACAAAATCGGTACGGATGGTCTCCAACCGACGCACCCGGGTAATGTCGCGCACCATCGCTAAAACACCCTGGACCTCTTCATCCTCCCCGTAACGGATGGGGATAATCTCTACTTTAAGGTAGGATTTGGGTGGTAAATCCAACTGAAACTCCCGACTTTGCGGTTGTCCGGTCACAAAAACCTGGTGGAACATTTCCACCAGTTCGAATTCACGCCAAACTTCCCGTGGGTATTTACCCAGCGCCGATCCATGTTCGATCTGGAAAAGCCGCTCTGCGGTGGGATTTAAAAAGGAGATCCGACCGCTGGAATCAGTCGCGACCACCCCTTCCACCATACTGAAGAGAATAGACTCCACATCTTCCCGGCCCTTTTTCTCACGGTCGATCCGTTCTTCCTGTGCATTAAGATGATGGTAGACTTTTTTTAAAAACTTTTTGTAGGTAACATACTGGATTTCCGGGTCAAAGCTCCGCATTGTTTTCCAGAGCTTTTCCATGGGATCCAAATAGAAACGGATCAAAAGATACCCACCACCGACCACCCAAAGTAAAGCCAGGGCAGATAACCCCGGCCGATTAAGACTAATCCAAAAGGCTGGCAGCAACAGGAGCACAAAGCCAGCAATCATTTGGAAACGAAGACGTTGCATTGTTTTTAAGCCTCCCGGATTCGATAACCGACGCCACGGACCGTTTCCAACCAGTAAGGTTGAGCCGGATTATCCTCGATCTTCTGGCGTAAGCGGCGCACATGCACGTCCACAGTGCGGGTATCCCCAAAGAACTCGTATCCCCACAGATTCTCCAGGAGGTATTCCCGGGAAAAAGCCCGTCCCGGATGGGACATGAGCAAATGTAACAGATCAAACTCCTTGGGTGTCAGTTCAATTTCGTTCTCGTTGACCAATACTTTATGCTGACGGAGATCCATCTTAATCGGTCCTAAGACCATCATTTCATTCTCTTCCACTTCGGAGAAGTTCTTATCCGCCCGGCGCAGGACGGCCCGAATCCGCGCAATCAATTCCCGTGGGGAGAAAGGTTTCGTGACATAATCATCTGCCCCCGACTCTAGCCCCAGCACACGGTCGGCCTCTTCCGCTTTGGCGGTGAGAATAATAATGGGGATATCACGGGTTAATTTATTCTGACGGGTCCGGCGGCAAATCTCCATCCCGTCGATCCCTGGTAGCATCAGATCAAGCAGAATAATATCCGGATGCTCAGCTTGGATCTTTTCCCAACCTTCTTCTCCGGTTTGTGCCTTTGACACCAACCAACCCTCTTTTTCCAAATTGTAGGCGACTAATTCGATAATATTCGGTTCATCTTCGATAATCAAAACCCGTTCTTTCGACATTCCGCTTCCCTCCGCTTAAATTATACTCCTTTTTACAGTTTATAACACCAAGCTTTTACTGTCAACCTTTATTGCTCTGGCATGGCTTTTTCCATTTTCATAAAAAAAAGAGGGGGTCCCCTCTTTTACTTAATCGCGATGGTAGCCAGTTGAAACCATTTCGCCCATTCCACCCAGGCC
>ENA-UOOK01005708-UOOK01005708.1-fermentation-metagenome-genome-assembly--contig:-NODE-5708-length-12370-cov-6.655136_pt1 | contig 12370 bp, 20 predicted proteins | sample MGYA00245777_ERZ724023 | MGnify/ENA primary metagenome ERZ724023 (study PRJEB28704, sample SAMN03018312) | fermentation metagenome | biome: anthropogenic terrestrial biome; feature: soil; material... | reverse complement strand
AGCTAATGGCCAAAGTCGGTCAACTCACAATTGAGGTTGACTGGCTTAAAAAAAATCTGCAGAAGTGCTTGGATCCGACTGGGAGACTAAATCTGGTTTCAAAGGACGATAAGTTATCTGTTGCCAAGCAAGTCAAGCTACTGGGCGTCAACCGGACAAGTGTCTACTATACCCCCATTGAACCCGATGGAGAACGGGAGACAGTTATTAAGAATAGAATTGACTTTTGGCACACCAAGATGCCATATCTTGGTGTGCGGAAGATAAGGATACAGCTGCAGGAACGAGATGGACTTCGGGTTGGAGCGCAAACTGATTAGGCGTTACATGGACGAAATGGGGATCTACGCAGTATATCCTAAGCCCAACCTGTCTAAGCCTAATAAACAACACAGGATATACCCCTACTTGCTCAGGAACCTGGATATCAATCATGCCAATCAGGTGTGGGCAATCGACATCACCTACATCAGGATGGGCAGAGGCCATATGTATCTTACGGCTATCATTGACTGGTATAGCAGGTATATAATCGGCTGGGAACTCTCAGATACCCTTGATTCGGCGCCGGTGCTTGCCGCAGTCAAGGATGCCATAAGGCAATACGGCAAGCCGGAGATTATTAACAGCGACCAAGGCAGTCAATTTAGTAGCGATGATTACACAAGCTACCTCAAAGTCGAAGGGGTACGGCAGAGCATGGACGGGAAGGCACGCTGGGTTGATAACGTAGTTATCGAACGTTGGTTTAGAAGCCTAAAAACCGAACGTATTTACATAAACGAATACACGACACCAAAAGCACTTAGAGCCAGTATTCAAGAGTACATCTATGAGTACAATACGGAAAGGCCGCACCAGACTTACAATTATAGGACTCCCATGGAAATTTATCTGGCTCAACAGATTGCAGCCTGACCGAAGAAAAACGAAGGTTTAAATGGAAATATCTGGTTCACTAAGAAGAGAAAAATATTTGTCTTGACAAGGGGTACATCTTAGTCTATGGGTAATTGAGATAACACTCTTCCTTCATGAATAATTCCAATAGTATCAGCAATTTTAGACACTTCATCTAATATATGACTTGAAATGAGAATCGTAACTCCCGACTCCCCATTAATCTTCTTCATCAAAAATCTAAAATCTTTTATACCCTGAGGATCTAACCCATTGATTGGTTCATCCAATAGCAATAGTTTAGGATCTGCTAACAAGGCTCTTCCAATCGCTAAACGCTGTTTCATTCCTAACGACATTTCTTTTACAAACATTCCCGCACAATTTTGTAAGCCGACCATATCTAATACAATTAATATTTTCGAATAAGGGCAATCTAAGTAATCACAATATATAATAAGATTCTCCTTGACCGTGAAATCAAGATAGAAGACAGGTGTTTCTACTATATATCCTATTTTACGATAGACTTCACGTATATTGCGATCGATTTGCTGATCAAAAATCTTAATATCCCCCGATGTCTTATAATACATACATACCCATAAGTATTTTGATAAATGTTGTCTTACCAGCTCCATTGGCACCTAAGAAGCCATATATTTCCCCTTCACGAACACTTAAATCTACATTATCTAAAATAGATTTTTCTCCTATTATCTTACAAATCTTTTTAGCTTCTACTGCAATGGACATATTTCTTTCCCCCTTTATTAAGTTCTATCGTCATCTTGTTCAAACAACGATCCAATAAGAGAATCTAACATAAAGTCAAATAGTTCTATATGATTATAAGTTCTATTCAATACATCCTTGCTTTGTACATTTGAAAGTAAGGCACTAAGGGTACCTATTGCTATATTCTCATCGACTTTAAGAACCAAATTGGCCTTCTTTAAGGCCCTTTGAAAAAATTTCACACTATCAACATGGAGTTTCTCAATCATTTTAGAATCAATTTTTTTCAACAAGGCTGTAAAATCAGGGGTATTAACTTCATATAAAAACGGTGTTTCACTGTATTCTCTATAAAGCTTCTTTATGGCTCGCACATACCCATCTAAACTAGGGTCTTTAGATAGTGTTTGCTCAAAAAAATGAAAATCTAGTCTTTCTTGAATAATTAGCATAGTTTCAACAAATAAATCTTCTTTTGTCTGAAATACAGAGTAAAAGGTGCCTATAGCAACCTCTGCTTGATCACAAATTTCCTTAACGCTTGTTTTTTTATATCCATTTTGCTTCCAATTGTCTTCACATACTGAACATAATTTTTTCTTCAGTGCTTCTTTATTACCATCCTGCATAATGACATCTTCTGTAATTTTCTTCATAATATTTACCTCTCTCATATTTGGAATGGTGAAATGGATAATATATACTGTCATACTCAGGGATTCATCATCTTTTAGTTAAGCATCAATTCAAAAGGTATACTGCTGTCTAAATAAATAATTTCAAATTCAGTTTAAGATTATATCTACATTATTATTTACTTAAATCAATCACTTAATAAAACTGTTAGCAATGCTCTTTCTTGAGCTTCAAATTTATATATTTGTTCACCATTTCCAAAAACCTTTTGATAATTCTTGTTAAGGAAAAAATAATCGCTAAACGGAAGAGTTACAATACCGACACCCTTATTAGTAGAAGTAAAAGTAGCATTATCAATATTTTTCGGTATTGTAACTTGGGTTACACCAGTAGTCACTACATTTACATCTGCAGCATAGTCCAAAGGTAAAGTGATTGTCGTAAATCCATTATCTGTAACATTCATATCTACATTAAAATTTGAAACTGAAGTAACGCTATTCGTCTGAGTATTAATACTTAATGTATCAATAGAAGTTGGAAGAAATATTTTACAGACCTTCCCAGCCCAACTATTATTTGTTTTTAGTGAGGTGATTGTAATGGTAGTAGAGTTACCAACCGTTTCAGAAACAACAGTGCAAAGAGTATTATCGTATTCATATGTTGGTTCACTGGATTCTCCCGAAATAATTTCTACAACTCCTCCATTTATGTTTACAATCATATTGTCATTTCCTCCTCTTGACTTCGCACTTGCGATACTGGTCATTGTAAGTGCGAAAACAATGCCAAAAACCAGTGTTAAAAATTTGAATCCTTTAATTTTTTTCATACTCATGCTCCTTTCAATGTGTGTAGAATAGTCTTAAGCTGAAAATGGATGAATATATAACGATGAATATTCATTATTATATATTCATTGTATTCGATATTTTGTATTTGTCAAGTGGTAAATTATTGCTTTGTAGTTATATTTGCACAAGTTTATGTCACGTTAATAGTATAGAGTAATTCCTGCAATAAGAATTTACTTTTTTTGTCTATAAAATATAATCAAAACCCGATACGGAATTCTCAATTGGTACCGTATGAACATCAGAGACATCACGTACACATTTATCAATACAACACTTTTTATATTTCTTTCCACTTCCGCAAGGACACGGATCATTGCGACCAATCTTCATCTTACAGCCCCCCTGCCAGTTAGTTCAGAACTTATAATCTTCTGGCTATTCCAATAAACTTCTTTTCATATACTCCTAATTACAGACAACTATGTGCGAAAACAGATCTCCACAATTAGCCTATTCTAAAAATAATGCTCTGCCATTTTCAGCCATCTGGTTGTTTGTATTTTAACCATATACCTTTGCTGACCCGAAGAGGTTTTCTCAATCGTTTGTATAGAATCCTTTGATGTATTGACATAATTCAAAAACAATGTGCCCAGCAAAAGCCGTTGACTTAGAGAAATCTTGTTCCACTCATAGCCTTTAAACAAATCTCTTACAAGAAAAACTTCTCCTTGATTCAGGTTTTTTGTTTCTTTAATCGCAATATTTAGAAGATCATTCACATCCAGCATTAAAAAACCTCCATATAACAACAATGTAAGCAACATTATTAACATGATTATAACACTTGCATGAATTTATTTTCATTAACTTATAAAATTTTATATATAAAAAGAGAACGAAGCTTATAAACTACCGTTCTCTCATAATTGCCTAGTCTCAAATTTACCTTACACTGCGTATAGACATGCCTGAACACTCTAGTCCACGCATGCATTAAACATGTCTACACACTCCATGTCCAAAACAACAGAAACATCAATTTTATTTTTCAAAACCTTATTTCTGAAATCATCACCATCCGTGGTGAAAGTAGTATATCGCGCAAAGTGCTGAAAACTCAGTATTTCTACGTATCTTTCTTTTGCATTCCTATTACGCACTCCACATGCCTTGAGGAGACAATAATGATGTCGTGGAAAGCTGATGGTTCCTTGGCAGGAAAGTGGTTCAAATAATTTAATTAATATAAGAATGGTCTTTCTAACCTTTTATCATACGCATTATTCTTTTTTAAAAATTTGCGCCATCCCAAATTAGTTAGACCTATATCACAGAAAAATTGAAATACATGCGACTGAAACTTTGTGAGCTCGTATGGCTTTCCTAATTCCTGTTTTATTTCATTATCAAAGGCATGCGTATGTTCGTATATTCTCCCTAAGTCATTAAATTTTATTAATACCTTTTTGAACATTTTAGGAAACATATAAATCGCAGCGGCTTCGCCTTTGGAAACAGTACCTAAATAGTTATAATTAAGCTGTTCAGCCAGCGAAGCAAAATATCGTTCAACATACCTGTGCTGTTGTGTTTCAATAAATCCAGCTTGTATAATGAAACCCAATGATTTATCATTAACAGACGATGGTCTTAAATGTTGTATAAACTCCATCATGATTCCCGGCATAGCATGGATATATAAAGGTAGAACAAATATTACGGTTTCATGCTTTTCAACATAGCGTGCCAAGTCTTCCATATCAGAGTTAGCAATGCATTTTATCTCACATGGTGATTTCATTTTGCGAACAAATTCTTCACAAATAATCCTTGAATTACTTTTCTCTGAATTTCCTTTTGGTGATCCATTTATAATAATCGTTCTCATATCTCTTTACCTCTATTTATACAAAATTTCTCAATAGGCATTACAGAAATGTTTTTGGCGTAAAACTGGTAAAACACACGATTAATGTATTGTTCAAAAATTTCACGCCCATTAGCCGTTTTAAATTGTCCATCATAGTAAAACTCTATATCCGGATATTTATCATACCGTTTAACGTGCATTGACTCTCCGGTTTTATAGGTTGTATAAGGAAGATAGAGAGGTATCATTCGATCAAAAAGATTTTTTAAATTGGCTGAAACAAACCCCTTTGTTATTTTCGAAAAATAAATAGCTTTATCTGCCGTGATATATTCATGATAAAATTCGTTTAAATCTTTGAACACGCATTTTCCCGGCGTCTTCCACCAACAGCTCCAACAACCGACACAATGAGCTATCGTAATCTTAGACAAATCAAAGGTAAACGTATTTTCAATTGAGATATCTGTACACTCCTTGATAACTATAGTTTTCATATCCTACTTTACTCCTCACATATTGATTTAATTCAAGTATAAAGTAGGGGGTAGCACCCATGTCAATATAGAAGTTATTCAAAAGGAATAAAAATTTCAATATAAGCTTTCGTTTCACTTTCCTTATGTGTAATTAGACGTATCATAGCAAAAGCTTCACCCAATAATGTTAGGTCGTGTATTTCAGCATATTCAGCCGACAGTCGGTGCATGCTTTTCATCAAATCTTCCTGTTCGTTTATCGATTGAATTTCTTCCACTACGGTATATAGACATTTAGGATATTGCAGATAAATTTCGCTTTCGTCTTTTATTTCTGCAACATCAACAATAAACATTTTTGTATCAGTAACGCAATCTTTATCAAAAGCTATATAACGCATTATTTGTGAGAGCATATCATTATTGTTAGAATGCATAATATCTTTTAAATTCCCGTATTCTTCTATGGCGATAAAATCTGATATTTCCCCATTAATTTTGTACAATGGCAAACCCTTAACGGTAAAAATGTTTAGTTTACTTTCCAGATTTCTGCAGAACTCTTGCGTATCCTCAAGTTTTTCCAGCATACATTGTGCATCATATATCATTTTTACAAGTTCTTTTTTCTTACTCTCCAAAACACTTTGGACATACTGCGCATCACTTTTTTGCAGTAGTTCTTGAATCTGATTAATTGTCATCCCACGCTTTTTATAGAAATTTATAATCATTAATTTACATATATCAAACACATCATAATTTCTATAATTATTTTCACTATTCTTTTGGGGATTTAGCAATCCTTTCTCCTCATAAAAACGCAATGCGTCTCTCGACACTCCCAAAAAATTCAATAAATCTCTTGTATAATACTTTTTAAACACTTCACATCACCTTTTTTATCAGAAACAGTAAATTTATTTCAAACTTTCAGCTGTACCATATCCGCTTTGCTCGCTGTCCACGCAGGTGTTTTTGAGGTGCGCAAACTCCATTAGTTTTTTGCCGTCAGCAGTAAAATCCTTGCAGGCCACTACGATTTTTTCTTTCCCTCGCTTATCCGTATAGGTTCCAAGCATGGTTTCCTGTACGTTAAATCCAAGTGTTTCAAAGATGACTGTCTGTGGGGAGAGTTGTATGGCTCTATCAATTCAGACCTCTGGTCGGGTATTATTTCAGAGGAGCAGGCAAATTATCTGAGAACGAACAGGAGTGATAAAATGATTGATTTTACAGCTTGCCAAGTCAATAAATTTAAAGGCTGCGACGGCGCCAACGGAAATAAAATCAATGTATTGTATGACCGGTATAAGCTATATGCTGAAGTTTCCGCCGGTACCAACGAAAAGAAAAGTGATGAGCTATACCAATAGTTGTATCAGTGAATATTTAGCCTGTCATCTGCTCCGGCAAAACAAGCCTGACACGCTGTAATGCGCAAACCCTTCAGAAGCTGTCGGGCGCACTTGGTCATGTATGACACCTTATCTTTTTCACCCTGCACATAATCATTGATTGCCTTTTGGTGGTGGGCAGAGAGGTTCGTTTCCAAGTAGGAGCGGTCACAGGGTTTTCCGTTTTTCTGACTTTCAGAAGGCTCTACCGTGAGGGCTAATATATCTTCAATGGTCATAAAACAATTACCACCATTTCATGCCGTCAAAAGCTACTAATAATCCATTCTCTTATTCATCATCTTCCATGACCATTCCCATATTTTCATTTATTCATTGAAATGTTTTGAATCATAACAATTAATTCATCAACGACTTGATTTACCGGTTGATTATTTATAAAATACTTATTCTGAATTTTTTTAAAAATCCTTCTTGCATACACAATATCTTTATGTATATCTTTGATATAGTAGTCTTTATGCTGTTGCTTATATACATCATCTTGATCAATATTGTCATTCTCATCTGAAAATACTAATCTAGCGAAAATATTTTCTTCTGAATCCTGCAATTCAATTGCAGTTACCTGTTCCATATCTATGAGCGAGTTAAAACATCTTGCATTATAAATAGGACTTACTGCAATAACCAAATTATCTTTATATTCATAAATCAAATCTTTTAAAATTTTACCCTTTATTTTATATCTTTCATGTGGAAATGGATAGTCGTGCATAAATTTTTCTAAAGTTGTTTGAAATCTCTTCTTGATTTCTTCATCCAAATCAAGAAAAGTATATTTTAATTTTTCTGCAAGCTTCTCTCCCGTAACAGTCTTTCCTACATTAGATATACCAAAAAGCATAATTATCATACTTTTTTCCTGCTTTCAAATCATGATTCCCATTTTATCAATAAATTACTACCGTCCTACTTCAAAGTCATATTCCCAGCTACTTACAATCAGATATGTTATACTTATTCAATAATTTATTTGATAATTCTACGCCAGTATCTGTAATTACAACAGACTTAGAATGATGACTTCCCTGACGTATATAGTCTTTTTCATCAAGTTCATTCATAACGTCAAAATCATAGCCTTTCCAAGCCATATCAAAACTTGAAGAAAAACGCCCACATTCATTAAATCTTTATAAATACATCACCATTAATGTTAATTTGTTTATGGCATAATAAAAGTAGTGCAAATGGCAAGATAAAAGTCTAGCAGAAAAATGGAAAATCCATTGCCAGCACCCTCAAAAAAGATTACCCTTCTGATTAGCCATCACACAAATTAGGGGGGTAAAGAAAGGATGTTGACAATGGACGAGATTAATCATATCAAATATCTGCGTGATAATAAAGGCCATACTTTAAGGGGAATCGCCAGAGAAACCGGGCATGTTTTTGAAACGGTAAAAAAATATGCACAGAAGCAAGATTTCAACATAAATCACCAAAACCAAATGACATTAATATCAAATCACTTAATCTATCCAATGTATCTGTGCCGTAGATTCTGAGAATTCTATAAACATATCTATTCCAAGCAAGCGATACCTTCAATTCGTAAACATGAGAAAACCTATTTCCCATATTAATTTCAGAGTTCATCTTTATACTCCTTGCACACTTTTCTTCTATTATACACGTTTCATCAAAATTTTCCCAGTATTATACTAAAAAGAGACAATGTAGGACTTCAAAATTACTCCATACCAAACTGCAATCCCAAGTCAAATTAAGTCTATAAATCCGATTAACATATAGTATTTATCTGCTGTATTTAACAGCAATTTACCTCCAACTGAAAAAGCTTCCACTCACATAGCGTCCTCAGAATTTTCCATATCGCTTTTCTTTTTTCATAATAGAATATTTTTCTCCTATATTTGGGCGCAAATAATATCTTAGAGTATAATTTTAGTTGGCAAAGATAACAAAAAAACAGGAAGAAGGTAAAAACCCTCTTCCCTACATACAAACTAACCTGTAAAATTAATTTTGCACAAAAACCAACAGGAGGTATGTATGATAGAAACTATGTTATCAGAAAAAGGAATGAACTTCAATGCTCTTGAGAAAGAGATTTTCAGAATCGGGTGCGAAATTGCAGCAGGGTTGATGGAACAAGTGCTGACCGCCATAGACAATCATCTTGCTAAGAATAACTTTAAAAGGAATCCATCATCTCCATATGCATTGATGCAAATGTAATCATTAAGATCTACTAGCTGATATTCCTCTCTTTCCTCATGAAAGTACATCTCTTCAACTAAATAGCTCACAGTCCACCTCTAGTGGTATGAGCAGCTTATCCGGCGGCTGGCCCGGAATATAAATTTTGTTTGCAGTCTGCCCACCGGATTTATTAAAAATAAGCATGTAATCCTTTGATACACCGGGGTGTAGTGATGTTTGTGCCGGGCTGCAAAACAGACGGGTTATCCCCCGGCATCGACAGAACATTGCTTTGCATCAGTTGAGGTATTGTAACGATGCTCAGTAAAACCACGGCAAGACATGCAAAGGCTACGGCATAGCATTTAATCATAATTGACCAACGTTTGGGTCTGGTATCATCGGCACATGACATAATTTTTTGGTGTAATATACTCGAAACCGATATGTTATCAATGTATTTGTTATATGCTTTCATAATCGTCCTCCTTTAAAACGGATTTGAGCTTTTGACGGGCTCGAGTTAAATGACTTCTTACGCTTTAGATGACGAAAAGGCTGCAAAGTTTTACAAAAAAGCTTATACTCAAAATAAAACCGAGCAGCCCCTCCATCTATACGGAAACAGTCTGCTCGGCAAATTCTGATTTATCGCTCACATATATTATCAGTTTCATGCTATAAATCCAACCTGCTCTCTAAACCTTGGATTTTTCAAAAAACATCCATTCTGCTTTGTCGCTAACCCTGACATCTAACCTGCTCTGTCAGCAAGCATCGACATCTAATCCGTTCTGTCGCACTCAAAATCACGTGCTTTGACTTGTTTCCGAGAACCGATAAAATCACAATTTTTTAGTTACAGTTTTCAGCCTGCAAATCCTCAAAACCCCTTATTTACAGCCTTTTTAGCCCCTTTACCCCTCCACCCTTGACACCAATACCACGCACTCAACGTGATAAGTATGTGGAAACATATCAATCGGCTGGATCTCCTTGATCTTATAGCCCCTATTCACTAAGAACTTTAAATCCCGCGCTAGGGTGCTGGGGTTACAACTGACATACACAATTCGCTCCACTTGCACTTGGACGAAGGTTTGGAGAACTCTTTCTTCGCAACCGCTGCGCGGGGGATCAACGACGGCGACATCAAAATCGATCCCAATATTAACCAGTTTGGGGAGAACATCTTCGGTGGCGCCCATCACAAAGGTGACATTTTTTGCTTGGTTTCTGATGGCATTCTCCTCAGCATCTTCGATCGCTTCGGGGATAACTTCGATCCCATATACTTCCTTCGCTTTCTTGGCTAAAAAGAGGGTAAGAGTTCCCACTCCGCAATAGGCGTCAAGTACTCTTTCTTTCCCAGTCAGACTGGCATATTCCAACGCTTTCTGGTATAAAATCTTAGTTTGAGCCGGGTTAACTTGAAAGAAGGAAGTAGCGGAAATCTTAAATTCCAAGTCTCCTAGCCGGTCGATAATCCCATCTTCCCCATAAAGAATCTTGTTACGGTCACCAAGCACTACATTCCCGCCACTCGTATTAATATTCTGGACCACACTCTTGAGTTCCGGAAACCCGGTCGCCAGCATCCGCGCTAACTCTTTCCCTTCTGGAAACTCGGGACTACTGGTTACCAGAACGACCATGGCCTCTCCGGATTCAAAACCGTTTTTGACCAATACATAACGGAGAAGACCTTGACCGGTTTTTTCATCATAGACTGAGATTCCCATCCCCTGAGTTAATTCGCGAACTCGATTCATAATTCTGCTGTTTAAGTCATGCTGAATGAGGCATTCCCCAGTATCCACCACATCATGGGTACCCTGTTGGTAGCAACCGATCACTACCTTTCCTTCATCATTGATGGCAAACGGATACTGGACCTTATTCCGGTACTTCCAAGGCTCGGGCATCCCAATTACTGGATGAACCTCTACCCCCTTAAATCCTCCCAGGCGTTCCAAGACATCAATTAACCGTTGCCGTTTAAATTCCAGCTGTCCTTGATAATTTAAATGCAAGAGCTGACAGCCACCACATAAAGCATAAAGCGAACAAGCCGGTTCCACCCGCTGGGGCGCATCTTTAAGCACAAGGACTAATTCCCCTCGGGCATAATTCTTCTTCACCATCTCTATTCTGGTTAGAACAGTCTCCCCGTCTAAACTGTTAGGGACAAAAATCGTAAAACCTTTATATCTTCCTACACCCTCACCTTGCGTGGCATAACCATTAATCTCAACAGTTATTTCTTCTCCCACTTTTACCGGGATTTGTTGTGTTTGAGCCATGATCGATTCCTCCACACCCTAAATTGCTTTACTTATAAAGATATCATAAAAACCGGTCAAAAGACAATAATCGAAGAAGGTTTCCACTCTCCTCTGCGGAATTAAACTTAAAGCCGATTTTTTACCGGAGGTGTTTTCATGTCCGATCAGATAACAGCACAACTTGACGAGCTAAAAGCGAAGGTTTTATCCTGCCAAGCCTGTCGGTTAAGAGCCGGATGCCAACAAGTAGTCTTTGGTGAAGGTCAGCCCGGTCTAATGGTAATCGGAGAAGGACCGGGGGCCGATGAAGACCGCCTGGGTCGGCCGTTTGTTGGCGCTGCCGGTCAATTATTAGATAAAATTTTAGCCGCCGGAGGGTTTAAGCGCGAAGACAATGCTTATATTGCTAATGTCGTAAAGTGTCGTCCTCCCGGCAACCGCCTTCCTTCAACTGAAGAAAGCGCTGCTTGTCTTCCCTATCTTCATGAGCAAATTCAGATCTTACAACCCAAGATTATTTTGTTGTTGGGAGCAACTGCTCTTCGTTCCGTTTTACAAAGTACGGAAGGTATTACTAAATTAAGGGGTAAATGGCAAGAACAGGAGGGCATTCTTTATATGCCGACCTTTCATCCTGCTGCCTTGTTGCGGGATCCAAGACGAAAACCTGCTGTCTGGGAAGACATTCAGGAGATCGTTAAAAAATATCGGGAATTGGTCGACCCTAAACATTACTCCCCTTACTGCTAATTTAAGCTATCTCAAAAGTTAAGGAAAGTGATGTAAATCAAAGCCAGGTGAATCGTTAAGCATAAGTATTTTTCCAGATTGGTTCAAATTCAAGCCTAAGGTAATTATGCTATTCCCGTAGACCGCAAAAGGTCTGTTTTACGGAGCCGATTTATTCTTTACAATTTTTCACACCAGTGTTATAATACAGTTGCTCCAGTGAAAGTTTAGTGATTACATTATTTATCCCTTCTCATAGTTATTGCCTCTGAATCCAGATCAGGGAAAAATAAGAGTTTTATCCTAAACCGTTCCGGGCAATAAATTTGAGGAGGATTTC
>ENA-UOOK01005706-UOOK01005706.1-fermentation-metagenome-genome-assembly--contig:-NODE-5706-length-12374-cov-13.952594_pt1 | contig 12374 bp, 14 predicted proteins | sample MGYA00245777_ERZ724023 | MGnify/ENA primary metagenome ERZ724023 (study PRJEB28704, sample SAMN03018312) | fermentation metagenome | biome: anthropogenic terrestrial biome; feature: soil... | reverse complement strand
ATCTTTTATTAGTATATAGTTTGGACAGATGGTTCACAATCCGTCCATACCGCAGTAACAATTTGAAGAATGAAGCAAAGCTCTGAAATCCAATGGTTTCAGGGCTTTTTCTTTATACCCCTTGCCCACAAAAAATAGCGGTTTAACGCACTATTCACAGCACAATTCGTGGGCTTTTTTAATCCTGATTTTTTGCCCACGATTTGGGTTTTTATTCGTTGATTTTCAATAATTTGCATATCTTGTTAATGGGCTGCATAAAGTAACTTTGCAAAACTAAATTTTAAAGCCCATGAATGTAGTAAAATCAACGTTCAATTTGCTTTTTGTAATCAGAAGGCATAGGCTTCTTAAAAATGGAGAAGCCCCTATTTATTTACGTGTTACGGTAAACGGAGAGGTTGCCGATATTACCACTAAACGGAGTATCCATGTCAAGATGTGGGATCAACGACGGGAATCCAGTTCCGGAAAGACGGTAAAAGACCGTGAGTTGAATCACTATCTCGAAACGCTCAAAATGCGGATGTATCAAATCCACCGTACCTTTGAGATTGACGGCAGGCAGATAACAGCGAAAGCTTTGCGTGATAGCTTTTATGGTCGGGATGAAAATGATAAAACCATTGTAGATGTTTATCGGGAGCATAACAAGAAATGTCGGGCATTGATTGGTATTGATTTTACCAAATCTACCGTTGAGAAATTTGATACCTCGTTATCACATCTTCAGGAATACATGCAACACCAATATGGCAAAGATGATATGCTCTTATCGGAGATCAACGGTCAGTTTGTAAGCGATTTCGATTTCTATCTGAAAACCGTTCGTAAGTGCCAGAATAATTCCAGTATCAAGCATTTGAAAAACTTGAAGAAAATCATCCGCATTGCTTTGGCAAACGACTGGATGAAAAAAGACCCTTTCTTTGGAATCCAATTCAAACATGATGAAACCCATGTGGAATTTCTTACGCAGGAAGAATTGGGACGAATCATGAATAAGGAGTTCACTCTGCCACGGCTCGCCCTTGTGAGGGATGTTTTCGTGTTTTGTGCTTTCACCGGTTTGGCATTTATAGATGTCAAGAATCTCACTCCGGAACATCTAATGAAAGATAACAATGGCGCATTATGGATTCGAAAGCCACGGCAGAAGACCGGGAATATGAGTAATATTCCGGTATTGTCTGTTACAAAGGGATTGATAGAAAAATACGTCAACCACCCTGAATGCTTGAAGAAGAATGTGTTACTACCTGTAATGAGCAATCAAAAACTCAATGCCTATCTGAAGGAAATTGCAGATTTGTGCGGAATCAAGAAGAAACTTAGCACCCATGTAGCCCGACATACCGCAGCTACCGTTGTTTTCTTAGCCAATAATGTGTCGATGGAGAATGTTGCCAAGATACTCGGACATTCCAATACGAAAATGACCCAGCATTACGCCAAGGTTCTCGACCAGTCAATTATGCGGGATATGGCTGACGTGGAAAAATGCTTTGGTGGTTTATCAGTCGAAAAAGGAAAAGAATAATCAAGGAGGTAAGGGGTAGTTTGGAGACAGTCAGTTATTTCCAGCTATCCCGATACCCTTCTTCCAGCAATTTCTCTATATCCGAAGCCCGATACAAAATTTTTCCTCCCAACTTGATATAAGGGATACGTCCTTCATTTCTGTAGTCTTGGAGACTTCTCCGGCTTAATTTCAATTTCTTTGATAACTCTTCGTCTGTATAGAAACTCTCTCCGTTCAATGTCGGCTTGCGACTGACGAATAGGCGTTCCATTGCCGACGCAAGACGATCCAATGAAAGAAAAAATGATTTTACCCTTTCATTGTTCTCTGATGTAATTAACTCATTGCTCATATTCTTGTTTTTAATTGGTTATATCTTCCTCCCTGTTTTATATGCCACCTGTTTCCGCTTTTTTTCCACGAGTGGTAGAATACGTTCCACATCGGCAGGTTTGTAATAAATCTTGTGATTGATTTGGGAATAGGCCAGCGTTCCATTATCCCGAAATGTCTGTAACGTTCTCGGAGATATATTCAGAAGTAGGCACACGTCCTGATTATCCAACCACTCTTTCATGTCCTTGTCGCTATGTAAGCGGCAGAGATGTTCCATTCGGGCTGCAAAGCTCTCGAATTTCGAAAGCATCGCCTCGAATGTTTTAGCTTCAATATTTACAATATCCATATGTTTTAGTTTCTGTTCTTGATATTTTTTGACGAAGGAAAGAAGAAAATATCATATCACAATGAGTTGGTAATGAGATGGAAGTGTGTGGCGTCGATTTGACTATGTATGAAGCCAACATTTGATAGACAAAGTATCTCGAATAGGGAGATTAGTAGGACTGATTCTTGTCTACACTGCATAATGTTGAAATTTGTACCCTCTGCAATGAGACCAATATTGAAATATATTGCAGAATATTTCATATGAATCCAGTGTAAATACAATCCTGATTAATAGATCTTTCTTTGCAAGCGACAATCGGTTTACTGCATATACAGCAGCCGTAATATTCACTTATAAAAGACTGAAAAGTATGGAAAGAAAAGAAGCGAACAATGCAATGCAAAGAAAAGGTAGTGAGAAGAAACAAGTACCTGATGATTTTAATCCCCTGATGCCAGGGAGCGTAAAACGAAGAACACCCCAAGACGCTGATTCCTCAATTAAAAAATTTCTCTCAAATGATTTGATAGATAGCTTTAGTAAAGATGCAGATGATGCAAGTGGTACAAACGATAGTGTTTATACTAATGATACTGTCAACACAACCGATACTCAAAAAACGATTGAAGCGGATGAAACTGTGTCTTCAGAACCAAAAGTATCTACCACACCAATAGTTCCGACTGTGCCCAAGCGTATCAGTAGCAAACATCGGAAAGAATCATTGGATGAATATCGTGACACCTTCTTGCAAGTTCCGAAGCTGGACGACCGCAAGCCGGTCTTTGTCAGCCGTGAGGTGCGGGACAGGTTGGATGAGATCGTCCGTAAATTAGGTGGACGACGATTGAGTGTGTCGGGCTTGATAGAGAATTTAGCTCGTCATCACCTAAGCGCATACCATGAAGATATCGAGGTATGGCGAAAGTTGTAACCTCCGGTTACGAAAGGATAAGCTGTGATATTTTGCAGCTTATCTTTTCTACCGGAACATGGGATGTTCGGGAGCAAGGTAATCGCACGGGTAACCCAAAAATCCCTGAGGGTCTTTTCCGGTTACTCCTGTGCATACCTTGCCCTGCGGGGCTGCGACCTTTAAAACCAGCTCCCGATGGTCGGCAGGTTCAAGGTCGCTTGACAATCCCTTTGCGATGCTCCCGATGGTCTCATTGCTTTGGGATTGTCCTGCAAGTCTGCGTTTCATCTCCCGTTGGTCGCTTCCTCTTTGGCTCGCACGGCTATTTGCATAGCCCGAAAGATTCCATAACCATTAAAGGATAAATGTTATGGGAAACAGAGAGAGAAATAGGCGAAAACGAGGTCGTCCTGTGAAAGAAAAGGCAAAACTATCCACTTCGATTAATCTCAAATTGACCGAGGCGGATTTCAATAAAATAAAGGATAAAGCGGAAAAATTAGGTATGAAAGCCACACAATATGTTCGGGAAATGGTACTTAAAGGGAGCGTTAAATCTCGTTTTACGTTAGAAGAACTCGACCTGATGCGTAAGTTGGCAGGGATAGCAAACAATCTGAATCAGATTGCTAAAAAGGCAAATCAGGCTGGATATATTATGGAAGCGATTGAGATAATGAAAATTATGAACCAAATCAAAAGGATGCTGAATGATCGCTAAGAATATCAAAGGGAAGTCATTCAAAGGCTGTGTTCGTTATGTGATGAACGACACCGCTAAGTTGCTCGAAGCGGAAGGTGTATTGGTGTTGGCAGCAACGACAGAAGAAATTATCCGTAGTTTTGCCATGCAACGTTCCGGTAGGAAAGAAGTAAAGCAACCTGTCGGACACATCCCGATATCGTTTGCTCCTGAAGATAAGGAGCGGATGACAAATGATTTTATGCTACAATTAGCCAAAGAGTATATGGAAGAAATGGGTATCCGCAATACCCAATATATTATTGTCCGCCATCATAATACCGGCAATGAACACCTGCATATTGTGTATAACCGTATCAATAACGATCTAAAATTAATATCCGTCAATCATGATTATAAGCGCAATATCAAGGTCTGCAAAAAGTTCAAAGACAAGCATGGATTGACATACGGAAAGGGTAAGGAAAGAGTTAAGCGAGAGAAATTAAAGAATCCCGATAAGGTCAAATATCATATTTATGATACAATTAAAGCAGTTTTATCACAGTGTAAAGATGAAAAAGAACTCCAATCCTTACTTTTAAAATCGGAAATTAAGACAGAGTTTAAGTTGAAAAGAACAACGGGAGAAGTGGAAGGATTATCATTTCGTTACGGCGATTTTTCTTTCAAAGGTTCCCAAGTGGATAGGAAATTTAGTTACGGAAACCTCAAGAAAGTGTTTCAGAAGAATCAATCAGAAGAGAAAAAACAAGTATCTCAAATCGAAGAAAACCGTGTTATACGGGGAATCGAGATTACTCTCGCACAAGAAACAGTATTGAGAAATGGCGGATGGATTTATCTTGAAAACATGAATCGAAATAACGGAAAAGGTAAATTTTCCTCGTTTGTTTTTCTCAACGACGAAAAGAATAAACTCTTTTTCAGCAATGAACATCCCGATACATTTGTACGGTATGGGAAATACGAAATGCGTTTGAGAGACAAGATACTTGTGGAAAACGGTCAGGTTGTCAAAGCAAAAGTTAAATGGTATGGTTTAGGAAGTTATGCATATCCGTATCTCTGGAAAACAAATAAAACTGATTCTCAATATCAGGAATCGTGGGATGATCCCAGATTGTCAAAATCTCAGAAAAGCGAATTGCCAAAAAAACAGCCTATTGTTTCAAAGAAAAATAGAGGAAAGAGAATATAGAAATCTCTATCCTATAAGCTTGTAAACCATACTTTCTATTTAGTGTTTAAAATGTGATATTTAAATTAACATTTTCTTGTAATTATCCAGTTAAATTTCCTATATTTGCCTTTTATAATATCACCACAAATGAACCGAATAAAGGAAGTATTACAAGAAAGAGGGATTAAACAAACATGGCTTGCAGAGAAACTCGGTAAGAGTTTTAAGATTGTAAACAGCTATGCCTGTAATCGAATCCAACCCCCATTGGAAACCTTATATCAGATTGCAGAAATACTGCAGGTAAGTGTGAAGGATTTGATTGTCGATAATAAAGAAGAAAAATGAGGATATGGTTAAGAAGACTACGATAGCATTGATATACGATTTTGATGGTACATTATCTCCCGGCAATATGCAGGAGTTTGGCTTTATTCAAGCAATAGGGAAAGATTCAAGGACTTTTTGGGAACAAAACAAGAAGCTGTCGGAAGAAAATGATGCCAGTGGCATCTTGTGCTATATGTATTTAATGCTACAAAAAGCGCAAGCCGAAAATATTTCGTTGTCCAGAAGTTCTTTCCGGAAATTCGGGAGAGATGTGGAATTGTTTAAAGGTGTTCAGGATTGGTTTAAGCTTATCAACGACTATGGAAAAAGTGTTGGGGTAAATATTGAGCATTATATTAACTCCTCGGGCTTGACAGAAATGATAGAGGGTACTTCTATAGCCAAAGAATTCAAGAAAATCTATGCTTGTTCCTTTTTGTATGATGTGGATGGCAAGGCTGTTTGGCCAGCCGTTGCAGTCGATTACACCGCAAAAACACAATTCTTATTCAAAATCAATAAAGGTATTGAGAGGATCAGTGATAATAAGAGGATAAATGAATATGTAGCAGAAGAAGACAGACCCATTCCTTTCAAAAACATGATTTACTTTGGAGATGGAGAGACAGATATTCCTTGTATGAAGTTGATAAAAGAACAAGGAGGCCATTCTATAGCCGTTTATAAACCGGGATCTGCAAAAAAGAAAACAGCTGCAAAGTTGATAAATGAAAATCGTGTCAATTTTGTATGTTCTGCGGATTACTCGGAAAATAAAGAAGTGCATAATGTCGTCAAAACTATTATTGATAAAATAAAAGCAGATACGGAATTCCATAATTTACAGAAAAAACATAAAACGAAAGCAGTTAAAAAATAAGAGATGGCTAAAAAAGCAAATCAAAAAAAAGATAAACCGATAGAAGTCAGTTTGTGGGAGTCAGCAAACAAATTACGCGGGAGCGTAGAGCCTTCCGAGTATAAACACGTTGTGCTGGGATTGATATTTCTTAAATTTGTCAGTGATAAGTTTGAAGAACACCGGGCAAAGTTGATCGCAGAAGGGAAAGGGAAATACATAGAAATTCCTGAATTCTATAATATGAGCAATGTATTCTTTCTGAAAGAAATATCCCGTTGGAGTTATATACAGGAAAAAGCCAAGCAGGATGATCTCGCCCTGATTATTGATACCGCCTTGCATACCATAGAGAAAGACAACAAAAGCCTGAAAGGAGCCTTGCCCGACAACTACTTTTCCCGCTTAGGATTGGAATCGTCTAAACTGGCCTCCTTGATTGATGAAATCAGTGAAATAAATACGCTGAAAGATAAAGAGCAGGATGTGGTCGGGCGTGTCTATGAATATTTCTTGTCCAAGTTTGCATTAGCCGAGGGAAAGGGGAAAGGCGAATTTTACACCCCTAAAAGTATTGTGAACTTGATTGCTGAAATGATTGAACCCTACAAAGGAATCATTTACGATCCGGCTTGTGGTTCCGGTGGTATGTTTGTGCAGTCCATTAAATTTATAGAGAACCATCACGGAAACAAAAAAGAAGTTTCCATTTACGGACAGGAATATACAAACACGACCTATAAACTGGCAAAAATGAATTTGGCTATACGCGGTATTTCTGCCAATTTGGGCCCCAAAGCGGCCAATACATTTCTGGATGATCAGCATAAGGATTTGAAAGCTGATTACATTATGGCAAATCCCCCGTTTAATCAAAAGGACTGGCGAGCCGATGATGAATTGCAGAACGATTCTCGCTGGCAGGGTTATGATGTGCCTCCGAAGAGCAATGCCAATTACGGTTGGATCCTCAATATGGTGAGCAAGCTTTCGGACAATGGCGTAGCCGGTTTTATCCTTGCCAACGGAGCATTGAGTGGCGGTGGAGAGGAATACAAAATTCGCCGCAAGCTGATAGAAAATGACTTGGTGGAAGCTATTCTGGTTTTACCCAGGAATATGTTCTATACTACGGATATAAGTGTGACGCTTTGGATATTAAACCATAATAAGAAGAAACGCACCGTAATGGTCGGAGACACAGAACGCCATTATCGTAACCGAGAAAGGGAAATTCTCTTTATGGACTTGCGACAGATGGGAGAACCATTTGAGAAAAAGTACACACAGTTTTCGTCCGAAGATATTCGGGTCGTATCATCCACCTATCACGATTGGCAGACTTCGGCTGTTGCCTATATAGCAAAGGAGTTCAACCGCCCCGAGTTTTGTTACAGTGCATCGTTTGAGGAAATTGAGAAAAAAGATTTTTCGTTGGTACCCAGTAAATATATTCAATTTGTGAATCGGGATGAGAATATTGATTTCGATGAAAAGATGAAAACGCTGCAACGTGAAATGAAAGAACTGTTTGCCGAAGAGGAAAAACTGAAAGCCGAAGTGAAAGGAGTTTTTGAGAGTTTAGGCTATAGAATTGACTAATATGGAAAACAGGACAGAAATCATCATATACCAGACCGATGACGGTCTTACCAAAATCGAAACGAGGTTAGAAAACGAAACCGTTTGGCTGACTTTGGAACAAATGAGTGAATTGTTTCAAAAATCTAAGTCAACGATTAATGAACACGTTCTTAATATCTTCAAAGAAGGGGAGCTGATAGAAGAAGAGGTGAAAAGAAAAATCGGAAATTCCGATTTTTCTACGAAACCCATCAGAAAAAATTCTTGCCGACGTCGGAAAAATAAGCCATCAACAGATGTTAGAAAAACACAACAGGAATACGACAAATATAAAGAAAAAATCAAAAACCAGCTAAGTAAGGTGGAGAAGATTTTATTCGACAGATAGAGCAAACTGCTAAGCAAATCGAAAAAGCAAACAAAGAAAATGACAAGTTATAAACGGTTGGGCGATTATATACAGCCTGTTGATGAGCGAAATCGTGCTTTGGAAGATTTGCCATTGATGGGGTTGAGTGTTACGAAAGAATTTATTCCATCTGTGGCAAATATCGTTGGAACAGATTTGTCAAAGTACAAAGTAATTAAAAAACAACAGTTTGCTTGTAGTTTGATGCAGATAAGCCGTGATGGTAAAATACCTGTTGCGATGTACGAAAGCAATTCTGCAATAATGTCACCTGCCTATCCGATGTTTGAAGTGAAAGATAAGGATGTTCTTATGCCTGAATATTTGATGATGTGGTTCAGTAGGGCTGAGTTTGATCGCCAGGCGGCATATTATGCGATAGGAGGTGTTCGAGGGAGTTTAGATTGGAAAGATTTTTTGAACTTAGAACTACCGATACCTCCTATAGAAAAACAACGTGAAATAGTCGCCGAGTACAATGCTGTGCAAAAGAAGATCGATCTGAATAACCAACTTATACAAAAGCTTGAAGAGGTAGCACAAGATATATTTAACTCTCTCTTGGAGAAAGGATTCGAAAAAAACACCTGTCGACTCGGTGATTTGATAAAAATAAAAGGTGGTTTTTCTTATAATAGTCAGGGATTAGAAATGGGTAATTCATATCTACTAGGAATGGGATGTGTGTCCTTTGATAATAGATTTGTTGAAGATGGTATCAGATTATATCTAGACAATGTCCCAGAACAACACATAGTTAAACCTAAAGATATCATCATAGCTACTCGTCAACAATCTGAGAATTTACCTATTTTAGGTTGTCCTGCAATGATTCCGCCATATTTAGAAAATAGGAAACTAGTAATAGCATCTAACTTGTATAGGGTTGAAAATAAATCTGAATTAAGTAATGAAATTATTTATCAGATATTGAGAAGTAAAAACTATCAAGAGCACATAAAATTTCATACTAAAGGTACAACAGTTGGTATGATCACAAAAGACGCTATCGAAGACTATACCTTTGAAACTCCATTATTCTCCTTGTTATATAATTTCCAAGGAAGTTTGAATAAGATAGCTGACAATATTTTTTCTAAACGGACTGAAAACCAAAAGCTAATTGAACTAAAAGACTTACTCCTTTCAAAATTGATAAGATACTAATAGATAATAGACTAAGAATATTTGCATTATGAGATTACATTCAATTAAGCTAAAGAACTTTAGAGGTTATAAAGAAGAAACAGTAATAGGAATAAATGACTTAACTGTTTTTGTTGGAAAAAATGATATTGGTAAATCGACCATACTTGAAGCTTTAGATATTTTCTTTAATGATAATAAAGGATCCGTCAAAATTGATAAAGACGATATCAACAAAACAGCCTTATTGGAAGATGATAAAGATATCTATATCTCAGCAATTTTTACAGACTTACCTGCTTCTATTATAATTGATGCTGTCAATGAAACTACTTTTGCCGATGAATATCTTTTAAACTCAGAGGGATGTTTGGAAGTTATTAAAAAATATCCTAATGCTGGAGCAGCAAAAGTATTTATAAAAGCTAATCATCCGACCAATGCAAATTGTGCAGAATTATTATTAAAGAAAAATTCGGATTATAGAAGGATTATTAACCAGCATAATATTGAATGTGAAAATCAGGCAATTAATGCTGTGATGAGAACAGCTATCTGGGGTCATTTCGTGGATGATCTACAACTTAATGAAATTTTAATTGATACATCTAAAGAAGATGCTAAAAATATTTGGGGAAAAATTCAAACTTATTTGCCATTTTATTCACTATTTCAGTCAGATAGAAAAAACAGCGATAATGATAGTGAAGTACAGGATCCTTTAAAAGAAGCTGTTAAGCAAATTCTTGCAGAACCGGAAATTGTTTCCACGTTTGAAGATATTGCACAAAGAGTTGCTGACAGATTAACTGCAGTCTCAAATTCCACTCTTGAAAAATTAAGAGAGATGAATCCTGATATAGCAAATACGCTTAATCCAGTGATCCCGCCAGCTAATGCCTTAAAATGGAATGATGTATTTAAAAGTGTATCTATTACTGGAGATGAAAATATTCCAATTAATAAAAGAGGAAGTGGCGTTAAAAGATTGATCTTGCTAAATTTCTTTAGAGCAGAATCCGAAAGAAGATTAAGAGCAGGAGATTCTCAATCAATTATTTATGCAATTGAAGAACCCGAGACATCTCAGCATACGGAGCATCAAAAATTATTGATAAAGGCTTTTGTTGAGTTATCCCAAGCTCGAAATACTCAAGTGTTATTGACAACTCATAGTTCAATAGTGGTAAAAGGTATAGATTTTGATAATTTGAGGTTGATTTTCAAAGATGCTGATGGTAATAAGTCTATTGAAGCTATTATACCTAATCAGCTGCCTTATCCCTCATTAAATGAAATTAATTATGTCGCTTTTCGAGATTTGACAGAGGAATACCACAATGAATTATATGGTTATATTGAGGCAGAAGAATTGTTGGATGATTTTAAGAATGGTAAAATCACAATGGAGTATAAAAAAGTTATTAGAAAAAGAGAGATTGAACAAAGGATTATTTTAACGGAATATATAAGGCATCAAATACATCATCCTGAAAATACATTGAATGTAAGATTTACTTTTGATCAATTAGAAGATTCTGTTAATCTAATGAGAGATTTTATTCTGACTCATAGACATTGAGAGCAAAGAGATAGCAAAAAAAGAATTAGGAGAATCGCTTACTGACCTAAAACATAACAATGTATGGATATCGCAGGAGTATCTTTATTAGGAGGAAACAAAATAGAACTTCATTATTGGTTTAATGATAATAGTCATACCATGGATGCAGTTATTCACAACAAATGTGAATATGAGGTTCTTGGAATTATAAAAGAAATCGCTTCAAAGTTTGATGCGGAGATAACAATAGAAACAGAGCCTTTAGCTAAAGGAGGATTGAGAAGATACTTTAAGATTGTTGCTAAATCTGAAAAGAAATCTGCAGTTATAACAACAGCTATAATTGTAGCATTTTTTACTGCAATCATTATTACCCCTATTACGACCTCTATTACGAAAATTACAGAAAAGCTTATAGAGAGAATATTTGAGGATAAGGAATTGAAAGAACTAGAAAAAGAAAAGATAATACTTGAAATAGAAAAATTAAAACAGGAAACGGGTAAAAATATTGAATTGCTCGACAAAAATAATGTAATTAGAAAAAGAAAGTCCAATTTTTATGAAGCCCTTGATAAATATCCGAAAGTGGTGAAAGTGTCTATTAATATTGAGGATAGTTCAAATAGGCCAATTTCAGAAGAACATTCTATACCTAAAGATAAGTTCAAAGAGTTTATTTTGGTTACAGACGATTTAGAACCCATAGATGTTGAAAATGCTGTTATTGAAATTATATCCCCAGTCCTGAAAAAAGGAAAATATAAGTGGGTGGGCATATATAATGGAACACCTATATCATTCAATATGAAATCAAATGAGTTTAGAACACTCGTACAAACAGGGAAGGTGGAGTTTAAGAATGGATCATCGATAAATTGTCAATTAGAAATACGTAAAAGAATAGATAACGAAGGTATTGAAAAGACTGTAGGATATGATGTAATTAGAGTAAATCACTATTTCGATAATGAAAAACCGATGGAGACACCAGAAGGGAAAAGGTACAGACAACAAAAAGAAGCAAATGAGCGTCAGACGAAACTGTGGAATTAAAGAAAACGTTATTTCAAATATTTCTTATTAATCATGTAGATACGGTTAAAGATAGGCTTTATAAACGAGGAATAGGAAAATAATCATATATTAAAATTTTGACACAAAATTCAACTGTTATGTCTGACGATAAAATACAACCGACTAAAAGTCAACTTACCTGTATCATGACGACAGCGGCAGAGAAATTGTCGAAAGAAGCAACTCACAAGTATTTCTTGTTAGTTCGTCGGGCAGAGCAATCGATCTGTCAAGAGGTAGATCGAACTTGTAAGAATTTCTTACAGGTTCAAATGCCGGGATAGCGTAGAGAATTAAAGATTAAAGGAATGAGCGGCGAAATAATCATATATCAAAACCAAGAAGGCAACATCAAGATAGATGTTCGTTTGGAAGATGAAACAGTTTGGCTAACGCAGGCACAAATGGCCG
>ENA-UOOK01005703-UOOK01005703.1-fermentation-metagenome-genome-assembly--contig:-NODE-5703-length-12380-cov-30.402515_pt1 | contig 12380 bp, 7 predicted proteins | sample MGYA00245777_ERZ724023 | MGnify/ENA primary metagenome ERZ724023 (study PRJEB28704, sample SAMN03018312) | fermentation metagenome | biome: anthropogenic terrestrial biome; feature: soil; material... | reverse complement strand
ATTTCAGGAGTACTATTGTAATATTTGTAAATGCAATGAAGTGTGACACTTTCGCCATTGGCATAATCAGCTAAAGTAGTGACAGCATCCTTAGGATTAGTAAAACCTAAAGCGTTATCAGTAAAAGTGATAGCCGAAGCTGTGGTAGTAGAACCGTAAATCTTGATGCTAGCACCAGTAGTAGCATCAGTCAGATAACCATTACCATACTTATCAGTAGCACTCTTATCTTCAAGAATACCAGTGACTTCATATAAATGAGTAGTATCATCAGCAGTCAGAGCATTCAATGCCGCAATTGTAGTCTTAGTCGGGCTAGGCATAGCAGACTTAACAGTTACAGCACAGGTAGCAACCTTAGTTCCGCAAGTTGCAGTAATATTAGCAGTTCCTACTTTAACAGCAGTAACTACACCATCAGCAACTGAAGCAACAGTAGCATCAGAAGAAGCCCAAGTAACAGTTTTATCAGTAGCAGTAGTCGGAGCAACAGTAGCAGTTAAAGTAACAGTTCCGCCAACGACAAGCTCAGCAGTAGTCTTGTCTAAAGTGACTCCAGTAACAGCAACAGTGGTTGTGGTTGAAGAAGAAATCTTCGGGCTTGAAGAAGAGACAGCCGGAGAGGAAGAAGAAGTCTTATTGGTATTGCAGCCAGCCAAAACTAAGATAGAAGCTAAAGCAACTACAGATAACAAATGTTTTTTCATATATTCCTTGAGCCCTTGACAGAAACCCGATTTCCCCTTTTTTGTAAAACAGTCAAGTTATGTCGACAACTGAGAATATCATATCAAAAACAATATTAAAAATCAAAAAAGACCCGCCTATTAAGCGGGTCTTTAGTTTGCTTTTAATTACTTAAGATTAGTCAAGTAACTGAGAAACAGTACCGGCACCAACGGTGTGACCACCCTCACGGATGGAGAACTTAGTCTGGTTTTCGATAGCGATAGGATGGATGAGTTCAACAGTGAGCTCAACATTATCGCCAGGCATAACCATCTGAACACCTTCAGGAAGAGTAACAGTACCAGTGATATCAGTAGTTCTGAAGTAGAACTGAGGACGATAGTTGTTGGTGAAAGCAGTATGACGTCCGCCCTCTTCCTTCTTCAAGACGTAGACTTGGCACTTAAACTTCTTGTGAGGAGTAACTGAGCCAGGTTTGCAAAGAACCTGACCACGGATGACCTGATCACGATCAACACCTCTAAGTAAGGCGCCGATGTTATCGCCAGCTTCGGCGAAATCAAGAGTCTTACGGAACATTTCAAGAGAAGTGCAGACAGCCTTACGGGTATCCATAATACCAACGATTTCAACTTCATCGTTAGGCTTAAGTTCACCTCTTTCGACTCTGCCGGTAGCGACGGTGCCACGGCCAGTGATGGTCATAACATCTTCAACAGCCATTAAGAAAGGCTTCTGGTTATCACGAACAGGGGTAGGAATATAGGAATCAACGGCATCCATTAAAGCTAGAACCTGTTTCTGAGCTTCAGGATCACCGTTAAGAGCCTTTAAGGCAGATCCACGGATGACCGGAACCTTATCTCCCGGATATCCATACTTGGTAAGTAAATCACGAACATCCATCTCAACGAGATCGATTAATTCGGGATCATCAACCATATCGCACTTGTTGAGGAAGACGACAATGTAAGGAACGCCGACCTGATGAGCAAGTAAAACATGCTCTCTAGTCTGCGGCATAACACCATCAGTAGCAGCGACAACAAGAATGGCACCATCCATCTGAGCAGCACCAGTGATCATGTTCTTGATGTAATCAGCATGGCCAGGGCAGTCCACGTGGCAATAATGTCTAGTCTTAGTCTCGTATTCAATATGAGCAGCATTGATAGTGACACCACGAGCTTTTTCCTCAGGGGCAGCATCAACCTGATCATACTTCATAGCAGTAGCTAATCCTTCCTTTGCCAATACCTGAGTAATGGCAGCAGTTAAGGTAGTCTTGCCGTGATCGACGTGACCGATAGTTCCGATGTTAACATTCGGCTTAGAACGGTCAAACTTCTGTTTAGCCATAATTTATATCCTCCAAATAGATTCTTAATGACTATACACTTTTGTACTTATGTTTTCAAGAAGAAAGAGGTGTGTATTAACCTCTCTTCTTAATGATATCTTCCTGGACAGAACGAGGTACTTCCTGGTAGTGATCGAATTCCATGGTGTAGATACCTCTTCCCTGAGTCATAGAACGTAAGTCAGAGATGTAACCGAACATATTAGCTAACGGGATGTAGGCAGTGATGACCTGAGCATTAGCCTTCTGAATCATACCTTCAACCTGACCACGACGAGAACTAATATCACCCATAACGGTACCAACATAGTCGAGCGGAGTAGTGATGTTAGCCTTGACGATAGGTTCAAGAATAACAGGGGAGCACTTAGTAGCAGCAACTCTCAAAGCCTGAGCAGAAGCTAACTTATAAGCGGCTTCGGAAGAATCGACATCGTGGTAAGAACCATCGAATAGGGTGGCCTTAACATCGATGACAGGATAGCCAGCAATCATACCTCTCTCCATGGCCTCTTTTAGACCATCAAGAGAAGGCTTGATGAATTCCTTAGGAATGGCGCCACCGGTAACAGCATCATCAACTTCGATACCTTTACCAGGATTAGGCTCCATCTTGAAGACAACGTGACCATACTGACCATGACCGCCGGACTGCTTGATGTATTTACCTTCGCAGTTAGCAGTGGTCTTGATGGTTTCACGATAAGCAACCTGAGGAGCACCGACCTTGACATCAATCTTGTAATCATTCTTTAAACGAGTGACGTTGACATCGAGCTGTAATTCACCAACACCAGCGATGATACCTTGTCCGGTCTCTTCGTTAGTATAGTAGTGGAAAGTAGGATCCTCTTCAGTGAACTTAATCAAAGCGGCAGCCATCTTATCCTGATCAGCCTTCTTAGAGGGCTCAATAGCCTCAGAGATGACCGGATCAGCGAACTTAATAGTTTCAAGCTCAACTCTCGGATCGTTTTCTCCGACGAGAGTATCACCAGTTCTAGTGGAAGAGAAGCCGATAGCGGCAGCGATTTCACCAGACTTAGCTTCAGTGATGGACTCAGAAGAAGAAGCGTTGACTAAGATTAAACGTGAGACACGTTCCTTAGTTCCTTTACGGACATTGTAGACATAAGAACCAGCCTTGACGGTTCCAGAATAGACTCTGAAGAAGGTCTTGGTACCAAACTGATCAGCTGTGATCTTGAAGGCTAAAGCTACAAACGGAGCTTTAGGATCAGTAGGGCAGGTGACAGGGTTTCCATCTTTGTCCTTACCGACAGCGGCCGGAACATCAAGAGGAGAAGGTAAATAATCACGGACGCAGTTAAGTAAATACTGGACAGACTTGTTCTTATAAGCAGAGCCAGGAATACAAGGATAGATTTTGCTATCGATAGTACCCTTACGGATAGCTTTACGAATAGCATCAGCATCAGGTTCCTTGCCTTCAAGGACGCAGTTCATAATTTCATCATCGAAGTTAGCTAACTGGTTGATTAATTCAGAGTGATAAAGCTTAGCCTGTTCGACATCATGAGCATAGTCAGCCGGAACTTGGTCAAGAGAGACAATGTTAGGCTGCATATCTTCAGACTTCTTAGCATCAAGATCCCATAACCAGGCCTTCATTTCGACTAAGTCGATTAAGCCTAATAAACGAGTCTCTAAGCCAACCGGGTAACCAATGGCAACGCCATTGCCGCCGAGCTTTTCCTTGATGGAATGAACTGACATTTCAAAGTCAGCACCAGTAGCATCAAGCTTGTTGACGAAGACAATACGAGGAATATCGTATTTATCAGCCTGTCTCCAGACAGTCTCAGTCTGAGGTTCAACACCGTTTTTGCCATCGAGGACGCAGACAGCGCCATCAAGGACACGGAGAGAACGTTCAACTTCAGCAGTGAAGTCAACATGGCCAGGAGTATCAATTAAGTTGATACGATAGCCTTTCCATAAACAAGTAGTAGCAGCAGAGTAAATAGTAATACCACGCTTCTGTTCCTGTTCATCGAAATCCATAGAGGCACCACCATCGTGGACCTCACCAATCTTGTGGGTTTTTCCGGTGAAGAAGAGAATACGTTCAGAAGTTGTCGTCTTGCCGGCATCGATGTGAGCCATGATGCCGATATTTCTTACATTTTCAAGCGGGACAGATTCGTAAGTAGAAACCATCGCTTGATCGTTATCCATTCCCATAGGGTTTTCTCCTTTAAGTTAACGAAGTCGACTAGACTACCAACGATAATGTGCGTAAGCCTTGTTAGCTTCAGCAGTCTTATGCATATCATCTCTACGCTTGACAGCACCACCAGTGCCATTAGCGGCATCAATGATCTCGCCAGCGAGTTTATCAGTCATGGTCTTCTCATTTCTTAAACGAGCAAAGGTGACTAACCAACGTAATCCTAAAGTAACCTTACGTTCCGGAGCAACTTCGACCGGAACCTGATAGTTAGAAGCGCCAACACGTCTAGCCTTGAGTTCAACTTCAGGCATAATGTTGCCTAAAGCAATCTCAAAGACTTCAAGAGCCTGCTTGCCAGTTTTGGCAGCGACCTTGTCGAAAGCACCGTAGAGAATAGTCTCAGCAGTACCTTTCTTTCCATCGACCATAATTCTGTTGATAAGACGAGTTACCAGTTTGGAATTATATATAGGATCGGGTAAGACATCTCTCTTCTTTACTGAACCATTTTTTCTAGGCATTGTTAGTTATCTCCTTACTTCTTCTGGATGCTTCCATCCTTCTTAGTACCATATAAGGATCTGCCCTGTTTTCTGTTCTCAACACCGAAGCACTCCATAGCGCCTCTGATGATGTGATAACGGACACCAGGTAAATCACGGACATGGCCACCACGAATCAAAACGACCTTGTGCTCCTGAAGGTTATGTCCTTCACCACCAATATAGGCAGTGACTTCATAGCCGTTGGAGAGTCTGACTCTGGCGTACTTACGAGCAGCAGAGTTAGGCTTCTTAGGAGTCATAGTACCAACACGGGTGCAAACACCCTTCTTCTGCGGAGAAGCGATATAACGCTCCTTCTTGTTGAGTGAATCCCATCTCTTTCCTAAAGCCGGACATTTAGACTTATAGGTAGGCTGGACTCTCTCATGACGAACCAACTGATTAATTGTAGGCATTTCTTTTCCTCCCGGAATTTAAATAAATTTGCCATCCACGGAACCGGGTGTTTCCAGCTCTTTCCATAAAAAGAGCGGGCTGAGCCCGTATTTCTAGACAAGGAGAATTATATCGATATTAGGTCTCTATGTCAAAGGTTTTTTGAAACTCCCGGACTAGTGGTACATTCAAAACTAGAAATATTGCGATAATATCAATGCTTTAGTAAAACAATAACTATGAATAAAATAACTACAATGTTGAATTAATCCGTTAGTATCAGCATTCATTGCCTTATCTCCACTTCCACATTTATTAAAAAAGCTAATCATATATATAATAAGTATAGAGTCAATTCAAAGTGATTTAAAACACTTCCTAATCAATATATTGGGCTTTTTGCCTTTCATAGTTAAAGCGTTTAGTATTTTAGAAAAAATATAGGATTTCATTTTCTTGTCACACCAAATGGTTTCAATTCAAAAGTCAAAATAAAAGGCCTTCTCCCGGGGAAAATAGGAAGAAGGCCTCAATACTAAGCTACTTGTTGTTGATGGAAGTAATGCTTAACTGACCCTGAGCAATAAGCTGACCGCTCTTTCTGTCAAAGAGGAGTATTCCTCTTCCGATGAAATCGAGCTTGGCTTTAGAGTTGACCTTATAGTCGACTCCTCCGAAGATGACGGAAGTAAGAATGAATTCGTCGATTCTCAGTTTAACAATAGTCTCCATACCGGAAGGAAGAGCAGCATAGACTTCAGAATCTATCTGACCATCATCATCAACTCTGATGAACTCTGGTCTGATAGCAATAACATAATCATCATCAGTGATGTTTCTTTCTTCTTTGGAATCAAGCTGACCAGCAATAGTGTTGATGTGATAGTTGAACTCCTTATCGGAGTTGCTCTTCTCAACAAACTTCTTATCAGCTTTGTTCTTAGCTTTAATTTCAGATTCTTTCTTGAAATCTTCATCACGTTCTTCTCTTAATTTAGCTAAATCAGTATAGGTGTTAGGAGCAAAGAGAGCATCAATAGAACCACCAAACATTTTTAGATGGATGTTATCAGTTCCGTCTTGAGTAGCCTTAACTTCGACAAAGTTGATGGAAGGATTACCGACAAAGTCAGCAACAAATAGATTAGCTGGATGCTTATAGACTTCAAGCGGTGCATCATACTGCTGTAAGACGCCGTTATTGATTAAACAAATCTTAGTAGCTAATGTCATAGCTTCAAGTTGATCGTGAGTGACATATACAAAGGTAGAGTTAGTATCGTGATGGAGACGTTTAAGTTCTGATCTCATTTCCAGTCTTAATTTAGCATCAAGGTTAGAAAGAGGTTCATCCATAAAGAGAACCTTCGGACCAGGTGCTAAGGTTCTAGCAATAGCAACACGTTGCTGCTGTCCACCGGAGAGTTCAGCTGGATATCGATCCATGAATTCACCGATTTTAACGACTCTAGCCACGTGTCTGATCTTTAAATCAATCTCTTCTTTGTCAAGATGGCGATTCTTTTCAACTACTTGACCATTCTGAGTAAGCTCAAACTTGTCATTGACTTCATAATCATTATTCTCAAGTCTAGTTAATTCGGCTTGGGCTTTAGCAATATACTCGTTGACTTTCTTAGAACAGAAATCATCTAACTGATCAGAAGGTATTGAGGAGATATTCATATCAAAGATTTCTTTAGCTGAATAGATAGAAAGCTTGAATTCATCCATGATGTAAAGAAGAGCTTTGTTCTTATCTACCTTATTGTCTTTATCTAAAGCATCAGTAAAACATTTGGTTAATTTCTTTGGATTCTTAAAAGCATCCTGGATTTTAGTTAAGCGATAATATTCGCTAGCCTTAACCGGCATATCATCCTTAAGATTCTCTAATCCGAAAGCAATGTTCTTATAGACAGTCATATGAGGCCAGAGAGCATAGTTTTGGAAAAGGAATCCGACTTTACGTTTAGAAGCCGGAACATTAATACCAGTTTCTGAATCAAACATCGTTTCACCATTAATAGTGATTTTACCGGAAGTCGGAGTCTCTAATCCGGCAATCATTCTTAGGGTTGTGGTTTTACCACATCCTGAAGGTCCTAATAAGGTAATGAAAGCCTGATCATCAATAACTAAATTAAGATGATCGACAGCATAGAAGTCACCATATCTTTTTGTGACATCAGTTAAAACAATTTTAGGCATCTTAATTAACCTCCGATTCCTTTATCTAAGCTAGCACCAGTTAGCTTGTTAACACCCCAGTTACAAAGAAGAATAACTACTACCAGGATCAAGTTAGCACCATTTTCAAAGGCCGGGCAACCAGTCTCGCCTAACTGGAACATCAAGGTAGTTAAGATCATGCCAGTAGGAGCGATGAAGACAAAGAGCGATAACTCTCTCATACAGGAGATGAAAGGAAGTAAGTAGCCGCTTAAGAAAGCTGATTTCTGGATAGGGAAGATAATTCTAGTCATACGTTTCCACCATGGAATATCCTGAATCACTGCCGCTTCTTCAATCTCGTTAGATAGCTGTAGCATAGCATTTAAAGATGAACGGCTAGCAAAAGGAATGTACTTTAAGACACCGACAATCACACAGACTAGGAAAGGAGCGGAGTAGAGCCAGCTAACATGAGTAGTAAGTGAGAAGAAAATAGCTGATAAGGAAATAGAAGGCATTAAGTAAGGTAAGAAAGCTAAGCCGTTAACAAATTGAGCGCCTTTAGTTTTTCTTCTCTTGCTGACAGCATAACCTATCAATAAGCCAAAGGTTCCAGCTAAGAAGGCACAGACTAATGATAAGAGGACTGAACCTCCTAAAGCCTGCCAGATTTCCGGAGTATAGAAGATACCTTTATAGCCGTTTCTGATTTCAGTCTTCGAAGTCCACCACATCGTAGTAAGACCACCGGAATAATCACCGCTATTCTTAATTAAGGATTCTAGCAAGAAGGATACCATTGGTCCAATACAGAAGAAGACAGTAATAAGGCAAAGAAGAGATCCGATAATCCATCTATTGACCTTGCCTAAATTAACTTTAGAGATCTGACCGCTCTTACCGGAGACAGTCGTATATTGCTTTCGAGAACTAGTCGAAGCCTGATTGATAGAAAGAATCACCATACCAACTAGAATCAAGACTAATGAAATAACATTGCCTTGACCAATTTGACTTCCCGTTCCCTGAATCATCAACTGCATCTGAGTAGCAAGAACTAGATAGTTGACTGGATTTCCTAAAGTTACCGCAACCGGGTAAGAGCTCATAGCCGAAGAAAAGACTAGAAGAATTGTGGATAAGATTGCCGGCTTAAGAATCGGAACAGTAATATGAGAGAAGATCTTTCTCTTAGGAATATTAAGAATAGTGGCTGCTTCCTCAAGGTTAGCATCCATATTTCTTAAAACACCGCCAATAAGAATATAGGCAAAAGGAGCATAGTGGAGGCCTAAGACAAAAGAAATCGGGAAAAGTCCAAAGACAAACCATTCCGGACAGACCCAGCCTGTAAGTGCCTGGAGTTCACCAACATAGCCGCCAGTGCAGCCAGTTGAAATAAAAAGGTTCTTCCAGAACAAAGCTAAAGTCCACTGAGGCATGATATAAGGGAAGATAAAGACAGCTGAGACAAACTTCTTAAAAGGCATATTTGTTCTAGTGACTAAGTAAGCTACTAAGCCACCAAAGACTACGGCAAAGCAGCAGCTTAAGACTGAAATTTCCAAAGAATGGAGTAGCGGTCTATAGAACAAGCCTTTAGAAGTTGAGCTTCCAAAAACCTCATAATAATGGTACCAGGTCAAAGAACCTGGTACCGCATTTGGCACATATTCATAATCATGAACTAAGACAGTATCAGTAATTACGGATATTAACGGAACAATGTTTAGAACCAGCAATAGAAGTCCAAAGGCAACAAGAATGGTATTAGCGGGAACGCCAAAGAAGGTTTTGATTTGATTGCCGATTTTTTTGGTGTCCATAGAAAACTTGTTATCTGTTTTTACTTCGTCCATGTTTCCCTCCTCATTAAGACAAGTAGGCCAGCCGGTTAGGGCTGGCCTACTATAAGATGCTTATTTACTTATTAGCGATAACACTGCTGATGAAGGCATAGACCTTATTGTACTGAGTAACAATATAGGCCGGATCCTCAACAACGACATTTCCGCCAGTAGTAGAAGTCCACCAACTAGAAGCAGGATCATTTAAGGCCGGGAAGACATTAGGATCAGAATCTTTCTGAGTGAAGGTACCATCGGCAGCCAAAGTTCCATGACCGTATTTAGTACGATCGATATTGATAGAAGGCATAGTCGGATAATCGCCGATATCAGTAGCCCAAGCCTTGTAGCCGACTTCAGTAGTAGAAAGATAGTTGATGAAAGCGCAGGTTGTCCAAGGATAAGGAGAATAAGGCATAACCTGGAGGTAATGCTTATACATGAATCCGCCGAATCCCTTCATATGCATAGTCGGATTAGTTCCATCAGCATTAGTAGTTCCTAAAGCAGCATTGGTGAAGTTCTTCTTAGAGACATTCTCAGTCTCCTGAATGGAGGCAATCTTGGAATCAACGATCCAGCCGATAGTTCCCTTAGCTGAAGCAGCAGACATATTGTCTCTAGCCTTGCCATCATCAGTATTGAAGACAGAGTTAGTTAAGTAGCCATCCATGAAAGCATAGGCATACTTCTGTTTCTCACCATAGTCAGCATACTTAGAAATATCTAAGCTAGCATTATCATTAGAGGAATCCTCGAAAGCCGATTTAAGAACATCACACCATTTATCCTGAGTAAGCATGATTAGCCAATCCATATTGACGTTTTCATTTCTCGGATCCATAGTCTGAAGCTTGCCCTTATACTTAGCAGCAGTGATATCCCAGACATTATCAATAGTGGTAGTATCACCTTCAGCATTGTTAACAAACCAAGTCTTGAAGTTGTACTGTAAAGAGAAAGGATTAGAATCATTATCACTATCAGTATCGGTAGCATCTTTCCATTCCTTAGGAATGTAGTTCACAAAGTAACCAGTATCGATGCCCTTCTTCTGAAGCTGATAACCATCCTGGACCAAAGCTCCGGAATATCCGGTAGAAACACCAGATTCGATTTCGGAGAGTAAAGTAGTGTAGATTAAGCCATCGACCATACTGCTCTTAGTGATATCCATATTGGCGCAGGCGGCATTCTTCTTAGTCAATTCAGCTTTGAAGGAATCAATGGCTTTCTTGAATCTTGAGGAAGTACCGACGAATTTCATGGTTCCACCCTGAATTTCATCAGCGGCTTTCTGGAAGAGCTCATCACGAGTCAATCCTTCAGCTTCCTTAACGACAGCGACAGTCTTATCTCTTCTGGCAGTATCAATGTTGGTATTTTTGTTTGTGTTGCAGGATGTCGTACCTAAAGCTAATGACGTAACAGCAACTAATGAACAGATCAGAGACTTGCTAATTCTTTTCATAATTCCCCCTTTTTGAGAATCGCAACTACTTGACTACTATTATATATGGTAGCGCTTACTTGTCAAGACTTTATTTGCAAGTTATAAAAACCCGCCCGTGTTTATCGATATTATCGATATTACTTTTGCTAATATTCTTTGACTTCTTTGCCAAAAAGAACCTTAAAAGTTGTTCCTTGACCTACTTTTGAATTAACAAGGATTTTATAGTCATAGTAGTTACAAATATGCTTTACAATGGCCAGCCCTAAACCGGTTCCACCGTTAGATCGGCTTCTAGCTTTATCGACTCGATAGAATCTTTCAAAGATACGGTTCTGATCAGCTTCAGAGATACCAATACCAGTATCAGAGACTGATAAGGATCTTTCAATATCATCAATATAGATGGTTAGAACACCGCCTTCTTTGTTGTATTTAATAGCATTATCAATTAAGTTACTGGCAAGACGATAGAAGTCTTCATAATTGATCTTAATAATTAAATAGGCTTTGTTCTTGTTGACAGTAATCTTCTTAGTCTTTAGCTGTAATTCATAAGAAGGAAGAATTGAATCAATCATATCAGATACAGAGATTTCTTCCACTGGTCTTAATTCTTCTTTTTCTAAAGAAGAAAGAGTCAGCATGTCCATAATAATCTTATTCATTCGATGACATTCTTTAATGGATTTCTCAATCGCATTGTCAACATCTTCAGGGGTAGTATAAATGCCTTCATCGATCATCTGGAGATATCCTAATATTGAAGTCAAAGGGCTCTTCAATTCATGGCTGGCATTATCGAAGAATTCCTTCTTCATCTTAGCTGAATAATAAGTCTCTGTAATATCAATCATCAAAATAGAAGCACCATTCTGCTCATTGACTCTGGTCCAAGAGTAATCAATAGGGTTGATATTGCATTGGTAGACTTTACCATCCATCTCTTCTTCATAGACGACTGATCTCTTAGTCTGGATGACTAAGGAGATAGTCTTCTCTAGATGCCTAGCCATATTCAGTATCTCCATATTCTGACCAACTAAGTCATCGGCTTTGATTTTAAAGATACTGCTAGCTTGTTTATTGATCATAACAATCTTATAAGAAGCATCAACGACAATTAATCCTTGAGAGATAGAATCCAAAATAAAGTGAATCTTCTGTTCACCCATTCGATTGACTTCAAACTGCTGCTGTAAATCTTTTCTAGAATCTCTTACCATCAAAGCCAGATTATTTAAATCCGTTCCTTCTTGGATAGGTTTACCAGGTCTTACTATCTCATGAAGCTTATTAACCTGAACCTTTAAAGGCTTAAGACTATTCTTATACGCTATTAAAGAGAACACATAATAGCCAAGACCTAAAACTATAGAAATAATGGAATTAAAAATAACAGCAGTTTTAGAAGCATAGTAAGAACCAGGTATTTTTGTCTCCACTCTTAAATACAGAAATTCATCATCAATCCAAGTAAGGCTAGAAGAGACTTTATATCCTAATGAATTATCATTAACAAAAACCACCTTATCTTTATCACCAATCAAAAAAGATAAGTGTTCTCCTTCTTCTGTATAGGTAGTCAGTAAGGGAGTTTCATTGGAATTGTTATAGAAAGAGACTTCAACATTAGGAATATCCTGATAATTCTCAATTATAGTAGTAGGACTGACTTTATCGTTAAGCCGTTCAGTAATGGAGGTGACATAGCCAGTGG
>ENA-UOOK01005702-UOOK01005702.1-fermentation-metagenome-genome-assembly--contig:-NODE-5702-length-12381-cov-3.626399_pt1 | contig 12381 bp, 13 predicted proteins | sample MGYA00245777_ERZ724023 | MGnify/ENA primary metagenome ERZ724023 (study PRJEB28704, sample SAMN03018312) | fermentation metagenome | biome: anthropogenic terrestrial biome; feature: soil; material... | reverse complement strand
GGGGAAAATAGTTAGTACACATAAATAATTTTTTTTTAATTATAAAAAGTTGACATTAGGATTAATAGTGTGATAAACTAATTAAGGCTTGGTAATATTAACCGGCTGAAGTTTTATTTCGGGAGGATTGTTAGAATGGAAAAAGGAAAAGTAAAATGGTTTAGCGCTGAAAAGGGCTTTGGATTTATTGAAAGAGAGGATGGAAATGATGTTTTCGTTCATTTTTCAGCAATAGACATGGATGGGTTTAAGACATTAGAGGAAGGCACTGAAGTTGAGTTTGAAGTTGTGGAAGGCGTTAAGGGTCCACAAGCAGCTAACGTTCATAGGGCTTAATTTAATAGAAACTTACAAACTTTATTATATAATCATGTAGCCATCCAACCCCGATATAGATTAACTGTACCGGGGTTTTCATATGCTACATCTTTCACTACATCTCGCATGACGTATTATATATCAGCACATATTCATTTTTTTGATTAAATCTTATCTTTTAAAACCTTACTTAATGGCTTATAAAGTAAAAGAGTAAGCACTGAGTTAATTGTAGCCTTAAGTAGATTAAAAGGTATTACAGCAACAGTTAATCCAGCTTTTACAACTTCTATAGGTACGCCATACATAGGTGTAAAAATCAAGTTTGCAGGTATCATTATAAGGGTCATCGCCAGTGTACCTGCAATAAGAGCTATTATTGCACCTTTGTAACTGTGTGCTTTTCTGTATATTAATGATGTAACTAAAACCAGAGTACCAGTAGCTATAATATGCATGACAAAGCCTATCCATAAACCTGACGCACTTACTGTTGCAAATTGAACAAAGGAAACAATAAACGTTATTATTAGTCCCCCAACAGGCCCAAACATAAAACCACCAATTAATACAGGAATATCAGCTGGATCATATTCAAGATATGCAGCAGAAGGTATTATAGGAAACCTTAATAATAGCATCAGTACAATTGCCAAAGCTGACAATGCAGCAATTTTTACCATTTTGTTTAAACTAAGTTTCATAAAATAAACACTCTCCTCACAAATTATTTTGGTAAGTCTAGAACAGTATATATTCAGAGAATTTCTTATTCCGCGGCAACAAAAAATTCCCTGAATAATTCTTCAGGGAATTTTATTTTTTATTCCAGTTTAATTTTTACATAATACAACACATGTAAAAAATCTTCTTTTATCCAGACTTTACTGTCGGCTCTGGAATCTCACCAGATCAGCTTTAGCTTGCGGGCTAACGACTATATTGCCGTATTACCGCCGGTCGGGTATTTCACCCTGCCCTGAAGATTACATTCATATTTAATTTATAGAATAATTTTATCACATAAACTACTCTAGGTCAATTATTTTTTCCAACACTCATTACTATTTTTTCATCTTTATAGCTTCCTTTGCCTTTTCGACGATAGCTTCAGGAGTAAGACCATATGCTTTCATAAGTAGAGCAGGTTTTCCGGACTTTCCAAATTTATCTTGTATAGCAACTACTTTTACAGGTGCAGGATAGTTTTGAGCAACGACTTCACAAACAGCACTTGTCAAACCACCATACATATTATGTTCTTCAGCAGTAACAATAGCACCAGTTTCTTTCGCCGCTTTAATAATAATATCTTTATCAATCGGCTTAATTGTATGAATATCTATAAGCCTTGCACTTATGCCCTCTTTAGCTAGCATATCTTTTGCTGTAATAGCTTCATGTACCATTAATCCTGATGCAATTATTGTTACATCAGAGCCCTCAGAAATGGTAACTCCTTTACCCAATTCAAACTTATAAGTACTTTCATCATATATAACTGGCAGGGCAAGACGTCCAAGTCTTAAATATACAGGTCCATCATACTCAATAGCCGCTTTTACAGCATGCCTTGTTTCAACTGCATCAGCCGGACATATTACTGTCATGTTTGGTATGGAACGCATAATTCCCATATCTTCTACTGCCTGATGTGAAGCTCCATCCTCACCTACCGATATTCCTGCATGTGTTGCACCAATTTTAACATTTAATTTTGGATAACAAATGGAATTTCTAACTTGCTCACAAGCTCTTTCTGCTGCAAAAATCGCAAAGCTGCTTGCAAAAACAATTTTACCACAAGTTGCAAGACCTGCAGCTGTGGCCATCATGTTCGCTTCAGCTATTCCCATATTTATAAATCTTTCAGGATATTTCTTTCTAAATGAATCAGTCTTTGTAGATTTTGAAAGGTCGGCGTCTAGCACAACAATTCTTTCATCTTGACCAAATTCAACCAATGCATTTCCATAAGCTTCTCTTGTTGCTATTTTCTGAACGGTAATATTTTTATCTGCCATGTTATTCCACCTCCAATTTGGCTAGGAACATATCCAATTCTGCTATAGCCTGATCTCTTTGTTCCTTGTTAGGTGCGGTTCCGTGCCACCCTGCTTGATTCTCCATAAAGGATACGCCCTTACCTTTTATAGTCTCGGCAACTATCATAGTAGGTTTACCTTTAGTTTTCTTCGCTGTATCTATAGCATTGATTATTTGCTCGTAATCATGTCCATCTATACTAATAACATTCCAGCCAAACGCTTTGAATTTGTCTACAACTGGCTCTGGAGACATTACCTCAGTAATCTTTCCATCAATTTGCAATCCATTGTGATCAAGAAAGGCCGTGAGATTATCAAGTTTGTAATGAGCTGCGCTCATTAATGCCTCCCACACCTGACCTTCTTGCAGTTCTCCATCTCCCAGTATTGAATAAACTCTATAATCTTTTTTATCAAGCTTACCAGCAAGAGACATACCCACTGAAGCAGAAATACCTTGTCCAAGTGAACCTGTTGACATGTCAACACCTGGAACATCATTCATACTTGGATGCCCTTGTAAATAGCTTTCGATGCTTCTAAATTTTGGAAGTTCTTCAGTAGGAAAGAATCCTTTCTCAGCTAAAGTAGCATACAATGCAGGTGCACAATGTCCTTTTGACAAAACAAATCTATCCCTGTCAGACCAACGTGGATTTTTAGTATCTACTCGCATTTCATGAAAGTAAAGAACTGTAAGTATATCTGTACAGGATAGTGAACCTCCAGGGTGTCCTGATGAGGCATAATGAACTTCATCAATTATATGTTTTCTTATTAATGTAGAATTTTTCTTAAATTGTTTTAACTTGTCTTTATCTAGCATAACTTCGCCTCCACTATAAAATTCTTTCTTTAGTATACTATACCATAATTTATTAGTCTATAGTTGAATAACAAGTTTTCACTTGCTACACATTATTCATACTCTTTGAAGCCTTCCCCCAAAACCTCCCTAGCATCTGTCAAAATAATGAAGGCTTTTGGATCTACATCCTTTACCATTTGTTTTAATTGGGTTAGCTGTCCTCTATGCATAACACAAAGAAGAACCTTTCTTTCTTGACCTGTATACATGCCTTTTCCATTTAATGCTGTAACTCCTCTATCCATTTCTTTCATGATTGTTTCTGCAATTTCATCTGACCTATCAGAAATAATATATACCGCTTTTGCAAAATTTACACCTTCAATAATAGCGTCAATAACTTTTGACATCAAAAATAAAGTTATAATTGCATAAAGTGCTAATAGTATGCTTTTAAAGGTAATTGCAGCTAATATTATAACAGCACCATCAATTAGTAATAAGTATTGTCCTACAGTAAGACTCGGCAAAAAGTGATTCATTATTTTTGCTGCTAAATCAGTCCCTCCTGTCGTCGCTCCAGATTTGAAAACCATGCTTAATCCAATTCCCATTAATAGACCACCAAATATTGAATAAAGCAGTAAATCCGAAGTATAATACACCATTGAAGATACTTTTGAAGATATAATGGCAGATCCAGCTGTAGGTATGGATGAAGATGTAATTAGATAATTACTGAAAAAAGACGAAGATATGGCTTGGGTAAGGTCAATTAAAACCGATAATAGTATAGTACTGAAAAAAGTACGAACAATAAATTTCCTGCCAATATACTTCATTCCAACAATAAATAATGGTACATTTAGTATAAGCATAACTATCCCAACGGATAAACGTTCACCACTAAGATAATAGATTACTGTTGCAATTCCACTAACTCCTCCAGGCGCTATCTTGTTTGGAACAAGGAATATGTTAATGCTTATAGCAGTTATTGCAGAACCTATAAATATTAATAAATAATCTTTGATAAGTTTATATTTTTTATTCATAATTTAATTATGCATTATTTTTTATTTATGTCAAGGGAGGAGTGTCCCCTTACCTTGCTTATTGACAAAACGCGAACCATAAAATAAACTTTAACTAAGATATAAAATCATTTGGCATGAAAAAAGCAATAAGCTATATTTTTTGCGTATAATTTTATTTAAGTAAACTTAAGGAGTTATTATGAAGGTACTTCATTTGATCGGCGGTGGAGATATTGGTGGAGCTAAAACCCATGTTTTGCACCTGGTAAAAGAGTTGGGAAAATATATCGATGTTAAAATAGTTAGCTTTCGTCAAGGTACTTTTGCAGATGATGCTAAACAAATGGACATTGATATAGAAGTTGTTAAAAATGGTAATGTTATTAAAGATATAAAACGAGTTGCTCAAATTGTTAGAGAGGGTGGCTTTCAGATTATTCACTCTCATGGTGCAAAAGCAAATATGATTTCAATAATTGTGAAACGCTTGGCACATATCCCAATAGTAACAACAGTACATAGTGACTATAGGTTAGATTATATGCATAGTATAATAAAAAGTCTTACCTTTGGGATGATTAATACTGTTTCTTTGCGATTTATAGACTTTTATATTGGTGTATCGAAAAATTTTAAAGAAATGTTGATTAAGAGAAAATTTAACCCAGTAAATATTTTCACAGTCTATAATGGTGTAGATTTCACTAATCCAACAAAAGATTATTCAAGAGAAATCTTTGCAGAAAAATATAACATTCCTATAGATAAGGATGATATTATTGTAGGAATTGCTGCACGTTTATATCCAGTAAAAAGTATAGCAACTTTAATTGATGCTGCAAAAATTTCTGTAGATACAAACTCTAATGTTAAGTTTATTATTGGTGGGGATGGAGAAGAGAGAAAAATGCTTCAAGATAAAGTATCCTCATTACAATTAAGTAAGAATGTCTTTTTTACAGGTTGGCTAAACGACCCATATGAGTTAATGGGTATAGTAGATATTAGTGTGCTAACGTCTATCAGTGAGAGTTTTGCATATTCCATTCTTGAAGGGGCAAGATTCAAAAAAGCCACAATCAGTACTTGTGTAGGAGGTATTCCAGATTTAATTGAAAGTGGCGAAAATGGTTATTTATTTAACCCTGGTGATTATATGAAATTAGCTGAATATATTTTGGAACTAGCGAAAAACAAAGATAAAAGAGATTTGATGGGGGAAAAAATATATTTAAAAGCTAAAAGTGCTTTTTCTCTAGAAAATATGTGTAAAACTCAATTGAATATTTATGAAACAATCTTAACAAGAAATGCTTTTACCAATGAAACTAATTTATCATATGATCTTGTAATTGCAGGTTATTACGGCTATAACAACATTGGGGATGAAGCCCTCTTAATGGCAATTATCCAAAATCTAAAGCTATATGTTGATGATATTAAAATTATCGTGCTATCAAACAATCCTGAAGAAACTAAACTTACATATGGCGTTAATGCGATAAATCGTTTTAATATAATAAAGATTGCTAAAGCAATGAAGAAATCAAGAATGTTTATGTATGGTGGAGGTACTCTGATTCAAGAAAATACCAGTACCCGTTCTTTAATATATTATCTTGGAATGATCTGGATAGCTAAGAAAGCAGGGCTTAAGGTTATGCTTTATGCTAATGGTATTGAGCCTATAAATAAATATATCAATAAAAAGCTTACCGGAAACATCATGAATCATGTTGATATTATAACTCTTAGAGAACAAGCATCTAAAACAGAGCTTCAGAAGCTATGCATAAATAGACCACAGATAATTGTAACAGCTGATCCTGCTTTTATCCTTGAACCATGTAAGAATAGCGAAATAGAAAGAATTTTTGATGAAGAAGGAATTGCTGCAGAAGGTCCTTTTATAGGATTTTCAGTCAGGAAGTGGGATGGATACAAAACATATGTGGATGTTATTGCTCAAGCTGCCGATTATGTTGCTAAGAAATTTGGTGCTAAACCGATTTTTATTCCTATGCAATATCCAAATGATCTTATAATTACCAAATCAATAGTGTCTAAAATGGAATGCAAAGGATATATTCTCCAAAATAAATATGATGTATCTCAGGTTCTGGGTATAACCTCCAGGCTGGATATGCTTATAGGTATGCGACTCCACGCTTTAATATTTGCAGTGAGTCTGTGTGTACCTGTGGTTGGTCTTGTTTATCAACCAAAGGTAGCATGGCTTTTAGATTATATTGATCAAGCATGTGCTTCAGCAGGTGATGTAAAATCACTTGACCTTGATAATTTTAAGAAGGTAATTGATTATACATGGGAAAACAGGGCATCTATTAAACAACATTTTGAGGTAGTAACAGCAAACTTAAAGGATAAATCAATAGAAAACGCTCAAATTGCAGTTTCTATATTAGAGAGTGACAAACATTTGTAAGAAATATTTAGAGAAGTTATGAAGGAGTGGGTTATAGTTATGCGAAATACCATTAATGTACTTGGTATACCTGTTGATAATATAAATATGAAAGAAGCATTAAATAAAGTTGAATTATTTTTGGAAAAAGGCAGCAACAATGATAATAACAGTGTCAAAACGATTTATACCCCAAATTCTGAAATAATGATGGCCGCTCAAAGAGATAAAGTTCTTAAAGAAATACTAAGCAGCGGTAGTATGTTAATAGCTGATGGAGCCGGGGTTGTTCTTGCTGCAAAAATTTTAGGTTATAAGCTACCAGAACGTGTTGCTGGTTATGATCTTGTAGAAAATATATTTAGCAGTTTTGGTAAAAAGGGTTTGAGAGTTTTTCTTTTAGGTTCAAAGCCAGGAATAGCTGAAGCTGCAGCCATTAGTGTAATTAGTAAATATAAGGGGATAGAAATTTCTGGATATCATCATGGCTATTTTTCTAAAGAAGAAACTAATAGCATTATAAATAAAATAAATGAAAGTAGAACTGACTTGCTTCTTGTTGGATTTGGAGCTCCTAAACAAGAGAAGTGGATCCATGAATATAAAGATATTCTCAAAGTAAAAGTCTGTATAGGTGTAGGGGGTAGTCTTGATGGCTTTGCAGGAAATGTCCCACGTGCTCCCGAATTCTTTCAAAAACATAACTTGGAATGGTTATATAGATTATATAGAGAACCACGCCGTTTTTGGCGAATGCTGGATATACCGAAATTTCTATTGCTCGCCTTGAAATCTAGATTGATAAGGTAAGGATGAGCCTTGGCTCATCCTTGGCTCATCCTTGGTTCATCTATTCTGCATCCACTACAGTATAGCTACCTTTTACCAGTATCCACATTTTAGTAACAGCTTTCACACCTCTTCCATCATCTCTTGAGATTAAAAGCAAATGATTAAGAGGTACTACATCATCGGTAACAAGAGTATTCTTATCACCATCCGTAGTTATATCAGCAAGTCCATCGCCTTTCTCACTAGCTATTGCAAGGGCTTTACCTCCCCTTAGAATAACTTCTGAGCTTTCTCCAAGTATAATCTTCTGACCTGCTTCCAGTTCTATAACTTCAAACTTCAAATATTTCTCTTGTTCTTCAAGTTGAGCAGATAAGTTATTGATAGTCTTGCTTAATTCAATAATCTTTTCTGCCATTACTTCCATTAATTCAGTATCTTGAGATTGACCCATTTCAGATTTTATAGCATTAATTTTAGAAGCTATATCACTGCCAAGCTTTTCAATAACAGAGTCAACATAACTTTTTGAAACCAATGGATCTTCATTGCTTCCAGGCTCCATAGTTACACCACTGACAATATGAGCAATTGATAGACTACAAATTAATACAGATATAAAAATTAAAGAAAATCTCTTCAATTTTTCTAAATTCCTCAAGTGTAATTTTGTTAATAACTTCATATTTTTAGACCTCATATGTAAAAATGAAACAATCAAAATCGAATAAATAACTAAAAAGCAATTATTAATAAACTGAATATATTTAATCAACATTAATAAATTTTATATATCAACCAACCCAAAGCTGATACTTAAAGCATCATTGACCTGTTCCATCAGCCTCACATCCAGATGCCCTATTTTTTCTCTTAATCTTTTTTTGTCAATAGTCCTAACTTGTTCGAGCAGTATAACTGAATCTTTTTGTATCCCATACTCCTGAGCATTAATTTCTACATGTGTAGGTAGTTTGGCTTTATTAATTTGCGAAGTTATCGCTGATACAATAACTGTTGGGCTGAATTTATTTCCTATATCATTTTGAACTATAAGTACAGGTCTAACACCCCCTTGTTCAGAACCAACAACGGGGCTTAAGTCTGCATAAAACATATCTCCTCTTTTTATTACCAATTTCTACTCCAACTCCCCAAGCCTTTCTTCGTATTTTAGCTGAAGGTCATTATCAACATCAAACCATATTTCGGACAACCTAATATTTATTTCGGCCATTTCCTGATAACCTTTTTTCAACCTGTCCCTCACCTCAATCTTCCTTCTTTCCCTTATATATAACTGTATTGTCCTCCTAACAAACTCACTTCTATTAGTCTTTTCTACACAAACTATAGAATCGACTTCTTTAAGCAGGCTCTCTGGAAGACTGATTAGTATTTTTCGTGACTCCGCCAAAATTAACCCCCCCAAAAGGAACATATAGCTGGTTCTAGTTTATTAGATAACCCCTATCAAAATATTATTATTCCTGTTAATAATATCAATATCATTCAGGAATAATAAATAAATCCTTGTGTTACTGTTTTATCAGCAAATTAGGATAAAAACATCATCTAGCAAGTTGAATGGCTTTTCTCTATATATAATATACCTTTACTGCTATAATATACTACAATTATATATTCTTTAATATGTATTGGTCAAATTAAATAATTGTTACTTTAATAGTATATCCTCCTAATTGCTATAGTTTTCACGTTCCCTTTAGTTTTTTGGTTCTTTAGTGAAAAATCAGTGGGACAGGTATCTGCCCTCCTGATTTTCTTTTATATAAGGTAATTCAGAACATTATGAATTTTCCCTTCATGTAAATATACCCTTGGAATCCTTTTTCCAACCAGACTTATTATTTCATAGTTAATGGTACCTATTAAAGAAGCAACCTCTTCAACATTAATTTCATTTTCGCCTTGTCTTCCAAATAGTACCACTTCATCCCCAGTTTTCACCTCCTTTCTCAAATTTGTAGCATCAATCATACATTGATCCATACATATTGTTCCCACAATAGGAGCAAATTCTCCATTAATTAAAACTTTTGCTTTCCCCGTTAATAATCTGGAATAGCCATCAGCATATCCTATAGGAATAGTTGCTATTTTACTATCACGCTGTGTTCTATATACTCTTCCATAGCTTATGGGTATATCTGCCTCTACATTCTTAACAAGAATTACATTAGCTTTGAGACTCATTGCTGGTCTTAAGGAAATCTTATTTTTATCAACATGATCTGAAGGGTAAAGCCCATATAATATAATACCTGGTCTTACCATGTCCATATGCATCTCTGGAAAATCGATTATTGCAGCACTATTTGCGACATGCTTTATTGGTATATATATCCCTATCCTTTGAAGTTCAGACAGAATGCTCATAAATCTTTCAAATTGTGTATATGTATAACTTTTATCCCTTTCATCTGCTGATGCGAAATGAGTAAATAAACCCTCAATTATGATCCCCGGAAGCTTGCTTATCTCAACAACATTTTTGATTGCGCTGTATCCTGGCATAAAACCTACTCGAGTCATGCCTGTATCAATTTTAATATGAATCTTTACCTTGTGCCCCATTCTTGTTGCGGTATCAGACAAAGCACTTGCTAGATCATAACTAAATACAGTTTGTGTAACATTGTACTTAATGATTTCTTCAGCTCTTACAGGATCTGTATAACTTAAAATCAGGATCGGAACATCCACCCCATGCAAACGGAGTTGGATAGCTTCATCCAACATAGATACAGCCAGATGTGATACCCCATTATCTAAAAGAGTTTTTACAACCTCAATTGCGCCATGTCCATATGCATCAGCCTTTACCACTCCAAGAATGGCCGTTCTGGTATTTACAATTTTTCTTATTTCTCTTACATTATGAGCTATATTATCAAGACTTATTTCTGCCCATGCTCTGTTTAATTTATAATCCATAATTTATATCCTTACCTGCCTTTATCGCATATGGTATTTCTTCTATTATATCTCCTGCCATAAGTCCATGTTCACCTATTTTATTAGCTACTCTATCACCTGCTGTTCCATGTATGAACACTCCAGCAACTGCAGCTTGTTCAGGACTCAGTCCTTGGGCAATAAGGCCAGTTATAATGCCTGTGAGGACATCGCCAGTACCTGCTGTTGCCATACCAGGATTCCCATTTGTATTTATAAAAATAGTTCCATCTGGCAATGCCACCACTGTACGCCAGCCTTTAAGAACAGTTATTACTTTCCAACGGCAAGCAAACTCCCTCGCCGTTTCAATTCTATATTTTTGAATTTCATCAATACTTATACCAGTAAGCCTTGACATTTCTCCTGGATGGGGAGTTATAACGGCATTTACCTTTAGTTTATCTAGGATTGATACATCACGTGATAAAGCATTTAACGCATCTGCATCTAAAACCAGAGGAACTCTTGAGTTTACAATTAACCATTCAACAATATTAAAAATGTCTTCAGTTAAAGATAGTCCCGGACCAATAGCAATAACATCTTTACCTTTAATATATTCATTAAGCTTTTGAATGTTGCTTGATGTAAGGTATCCTATTTGTGAATCTCTCAAAACATCATGATCCTGCATAGAGATTGTTATTGCCTCTGTTATACCTATATTGTAGATATGAGCGAGAGTTGAAGGTATTCCAAGGTATACAAGTCCTGCACCAACCCTTAGAGCCGCTTTAGCAGCAAGGCACCCTGCGCCTGTCATACCTGGTGAACCAGTAATAATAAAAGCTCTTCCATAATCACCTTTGTTTGTTTGATTGCATCTTTTTGGAACCAATGAAGAAACCAAAACATTGTCTATTATATTACTGGTTATATTTATGTTATCTATAATATCACTTGGAATGCCTATATCTGCAACAATAATTTCTCCGACATATTCGCACCCAGGATACAATAAAAGACCAATCTTGGGTAACCCAAATGTCACCGTTTTATCAGCTCTGACACATACTCCCATTACTTCTCCTGTACCACCATTTACACCAGAAGGAATATCAATTGATAATATAGTTTTTCCCGTCGTCCGAAAGCTTTGCACTTGTCTTACCGGCATTTGCGTCACTTCCTGCTCCAGGTTCGGTAAGGCAGTAAGCTCCTATCATTTCCCCGGTAGCCAGTAAGGTTACATACCGCTGCCTCTGGTCATCGTTCCCATAGTACATGATGGGCAGGGTTCCTATTCCGCAATGGGCCATGAAAGCAACTGAAAAGGATGCACCGGCTCCGGTGGTCTCAGCCACAAGCATCTGGGTAATGAAATCCTGTCCGAATCCGCCGTATTCCTCAGGGATGGAGATGCCCAGCATACCCAGCTCACCCGACTTTCTGAGGATTGTCTTCATCAGTTCCCTGTCGCACTTTTCAAGATCGTTCATTTTAGGCATCACCTCGGTCCCGAGAAAATCACTGCAGGTCTGGGCTATCATCTTCTGTTCCTCACTGAATTCCTCAGGAATGAAGACGTCGGCCGCCTCGGTTGAACTTACAAGGAATTCACCGCTTTTCAAGAGTTTTCTGCTTTCCATATACAATACTTTAATAAATTCTTAAATATCCTTATCTGTCATGCCGGGAGAGCCCGCAACTTACTTCATTTCCATTGCTTCCGCAACAAGTTCGGCAATATCGAGGTTCCTGACATCCTGTTCCCTGTTAGCGTATTTCAGTCCGTCAGTCATCATTGTCATGCAGAACGGGCATGCTGTTGCAATTATATCTGCACCTGTTTCCAGGGCCTCCCCTGTTCGTTCGATGAATATTTCCCTGCTTCCCTTTTCGGCCTCCTTGAACATCTGTCCGCCTCCGGCGCCGCAGCAAAGTGCAAAGCTCCTGTTACGCTTCATTTCAGTAAAGCCCGGAGAGAGTGCCTTTACTATGTCCCTTGGCTCGGAATAGATGTTGTTTGCC
>ENA-UOOK01005701-UOOK01005701.1-fermentation-metagenome-genome-assembly--contig:-NODE-5701-length-12381-cov-11.904511_pt1 | contig 12381 bp, 13 predicted proteins | sample MGYA00245777_ERZ724023 | MGnify/ENA primary metagenome ERZ724023 (study PRJEB28704, sample SAMN03018312) | fermentation metagenome | biome: anthropogenic terrestrial biome; feature: soil... | reverse complement strand
AGGATTTTGATCCTTCCTCACCGGATTTTCTATTTGCCGAAAATATCCTTGAACTGACTGGAAAAAAGGAATCCGGCCGTGCTATTTTTCTGGTGGAACAGTTGACTTTTACCGCTGGAACCAGTAAACTGCTCTAGTGTAAAGTATTTTTCCTTTACAAGCAGGTGATAAAGTGCAAGTATCAAGGAGATTGAGGCTGAATCTGCTCTACGATTTTTACGGAGAATTGCTCACCGGGCGGCAAAGGCAATTTTTTGAAATGCATTTTCAAGAGGATTTATCCCTGGGGGAAATAGCCGCCAATCTGGGGATCAGCCGCCAGGCCGTCCACGATCTTTTAGGCCGAACCGCCCGGCAGTTGGAGTACTATGAGGAACGCCTGGAACTGGCCGGCCGGCACGGCCAGCGCTTGGGCTGGCTGGCCCAGCTCGAGGAGGTTTTGGCCGCCGGTGATCTGGCCGGGGCCCGGGACTTGCTTGAGCGCTTAAAAAACGGGTGAAAGGGTAATTTTAATGATTTTTTCGGGGCTTTCTCAACGCTTACAAGATATAGTCAGCAAGTTGCGGGGGCGGGGTCGGCTGAGCGAAGCCGAGGTCAAGGACGCCCTCCGCGAGATAAAACTGGCCCTGCTGGAGGCGGACGCCGGCTTTGTCGAAAGGCTGAAGAGCGCCGGCGTGGACATCGTGTTCAATATCGCGGAGGGCGCGAACGGCAGGGGCCGCGAGGCGCAGGTGCCCGCCATCCTGAGCTTTCTCGGCATCCCGTTCACCGGCTCGGACGAGACGACCCTCGCCCTGGCGCTCGACAAGGCGATGACCAAGCGGTACCTTTCCGCCTACGGGGTGCGGACCCCGGCGTACCGCCTGGCGGATTCCCCGGCGGCAAAACTGCGGCTGCGGTTCCCCGTCATCGTGAAGCCGGACTGCGAAGGTTCCGGCAAGGGGATCGGCGACCTCGCGACCGCGGAGGACGGCGACCACCTGCGCGCGGCGCTGGAGCGGAACCTGCGGCTGTACGGCGCGCCGATGCTGGTCGAGGAATTCGTCCCCGGGCGGGAGTTCACCGTGGGGCTGCTCGGCAACGGGAAAGAGCTGGCGGTGTTCGAGCCGATGGAGATCCGCTACCGGCACGGCGACCCGGAGCGCGGCGTCTACAGCTACCGCGTGAAGACCAACTGGAAGGAATATGTGGAGTACCGGTGCCCGGCAGACCTTCCGCCGCAGACCTCGCAGGCCCTGAAGCGGACCGCCGCGCTGATTTTTCGCGCGCTGGGGTGCCGGGACTTCGCGCGGATAGACTTCCGCCTTTCCCGCGGCGGCGTGCCGTATTTCATCGAAATCAACCCGCTGCCCGGCCTGGCGCCGGGCTACAGCGACTACCCCATGCTCGCCGGGTTCTGCGGCGTCGGCTACGACGCGCTCATCCTCTCCATCCTGCGGTGCGCGCTCAGGCGGTACGGCCTTGTCCCCGCCGGGCGAAGGCAGGCGGTCCTGCGATGAACACCTTCCGGAACAAAGCGCCGTGGGCCGGCGTGCCGCCCGAAGAATGGAACGACTGGCGCTGGCAGATGCGCAGCCGCGTGACCTCGGCGGAAGAGCTGGCGAAGATTCTGCCGCTTTCTTCCGAAGAGCAGGCGGGCGTGGAGCGGTGCCTGCGGCATTTCCGCATGGCGGTCACGCCGTACTACGCCTCGCTGATGGACCCCGCGGACCCCGAAAGCCCCATCCGGAAGCAGGCCGTCCCCTCCGTGCGGGAGCTGGACGTGCAGCCCTGCGACCGGGCCGACCCCCTGTGCGAGGACGCCTATTCCCCCGTGCCGGGGCTGGTGCACCGGTACCCGGACCGCGTGCTGCTGCTGCTGACGCACCGGTGCTCGATGTACTGCCGGCACTGCACGCGGCGCAGGCTGGTCGGCGGCGAGGATTTCTCGCTGGGGGAGGAACAGCTCGAAAGGGCGTACGCCTACATCGAGGCCCACCGCGAGGTGCGGGACGTGCTGCTTTCCGGCGGGGACCCGCTCGTGCTGCCGGATTCCAAAATCGAGGGCGTGCTCAGGCGCCTGCGGGCCATCCCGCACGTGGAGGTGATCCGCATCGGCACGCGCACGCCCGTGGTGATGCCCATGCGCATCACGGACGCCCTGGCCGCGATGCTGAAGCGGTACCAGCCGCTCTGGCTCAACACCCATTTCAACCACCCGCAGGAAATCACGCCCGATTCGGCGCGCGCCTGCGCGAAGCTCGCCGACGCGGGCATCCCGCTCGGCAACCAGAGCGTCCTGCTGCGCGGCGTGAACGACAATGCCGAAACGCTCAAGAAGCTCTTCACCGGTCTGGTGCAGATCCGCGTGCGGCCGTACTACCTCTACCAGTGCGACGTCTCGCGCGGAATCGGGCATTTCCGCACGCCGCTCGCCGAGGGCATCGGCATCATGAAGCAGATCCGCGGCTTCATTTCCGGCTTCGCGGTGCCGGAGTTCGTCGTGGACCTGCCCGGCGGCGGCGGCAAGACCCCCGCCACGCCGGAGTACATCCTGCGCATGGACGACCGCGAGGCCGTCTTCCGCAACTTTGAGGGCCGCACGTTTACCTATCCGAACCCCGTGAGGTGAAAGCCGTGAAAATTCCATACCCCGACATCGTGCTGGCAATGGCCCGCTACGACGCGGGCGACCCGAAGCGGATTCAGCACGCGCTCAAGGTCTTCGGGTTCGCCTCGGTCATCGGCGAGCGGGAGGGCTTCCCTCCCGAAATGCTCGCCGCCCTCAGGACGGCCGCCATCCTCCACGACATCGGCATCCACAACTGCGAGAAAAAATACGGCTCCGCGGCCGGAAAGTACCAGGAAAAGGAGGGGCCGCCCGTCGCGCGGGCGCTCCTCGCCCCGTTCGGCCTGCCGGAAAAGCTCACGGAGCGCGTCTGCTTTCTGATTGCGCACCACCACACCTACGCCGGAATCGACGGGCCGGATTACCAGGCCCTGATTGAGGCCGACCTCCTCGTCAATCTCTATGAGGACGGCGCATCGCCGGAGCAGACCCTCGCCGCCGGCAGAAAATATTTCCGGACCCCGACGGGCCGCGCCCTCCTTTCCGCCGCGGGCGGTGCCCGTTCCGGCCCGCCGTTCCGTGCGCAGAAAATCGCCGGCCCTGTCTGGCGGGACAGTTAGAGACATCTCCCGGAAGGAAACCGGTTTTCTGAAAGCCCCGGCCGCCGTTTCCCGATGCGCGCAACTTCCATCTGAAAACTCCAAGTGTAGCTTCCCGGTACGAACACGCAACGTGGAATTCCCACAGCACCAATGTCGAGGTCGCCGGAGGCGCGTATGACGCGGATGCGTCCGCCGTAGGCGCGTATGACGTTGCATGTCCGGCCTGAGCGCGAACTGAAATAAAACTTTAAAATCAGAAAAAGCCGATTTATAAGACAAAAATCTCCTGAAGCGTTTTTCATGCGCTTCGGGAGTTGTCTTATCCTGTCCCGGCAGAGCGGGCCTGTGGTTTTCGCCGTTCCCCACGCCGGGCCGAAACGGGCACTGCCCGCGGGCCGTGGGAGCGGCGATACGCCGCCGGGAGATATCTTTGACTGTCCCGGCAAAGCGGGCCCGTGGTTTTCGCCGTTCCCCACGCCGGGCCGAAACGGGCACCGCCCGCGGGCCGTGGGAGCGGCGACACGCCGCCGGGAGTTGTCTTATCCTGTCCCGGCAGAACGGGCCTGTGGTTTTCGCCGTTCCCCACGCCGGGCCGTGCGTGCAGGCTCAGCCTGCCTTGTAAAACAATGTTAAATATGGTATGCTGATGCCAGAATCAAAAAAGCGAAAGGGGCATCGGCGCCATGAAAAAACGAACCGCCGCCCTGCTGGCCGCCGCCGCGCTGGTTTTTGCGCTGGCGGCGGGGTGCGCCTCCTCCGGGTCGGCAACGCGGCCCTCGGCCGCGGGCGGAACCGCGTCCACAGCCGTGCAGAAAGCCGCCGACTCGGCGGAAGCGGCGCCCGCGCAGGCGGCCTCCGCCGCCGAAAAACGCAAAATCGTGAAGAGCGCGAGCCTGGAACTGGAAACCACCGATTACCAGAAAGTCACCTCCGTGATGGGGATCCTGGCCTCCGAATACGGCGGGTATCTCGAGAGCTCCAGCATCGAGGGGAAGGGCACCGACCCTTCCGGCGGCCTGCGCACCGCGTCGTACACCGTGCGGGTGCCGTCCGAAAAGCTGGAGGGCTTTCTGAACGCGGCCTCGGCCGCGGCGAGCGTGACCAGACGGAGCCTTTCCGGCAAAGACGTGACGCAGAGCTATGTGGACACCCAGGCCCGCCTCAAGAGCCTGCAGGCCGAGCGCGCGCGCCTGCTGGAGCTGATGGAAAAGGCCGAAAAGGTCGCGGACCTGCTCGCCGTGGAGCAGCGGCTGACCGAGGTGCAGACGCAGATTGAGCAGATGACGGCCAGCCTGAAAAACATGGATTTGCTCGTGAGCTTCGCCACCGTAACCGTCACGGTCCGCGAAGTGGAGGCCATCCGCCGGCCGGCGGAAAAATCGCTCGGCGGCCAGCTCGGCGGCGTCCTCGCCGATTCCGGCCGGGCGCTGGCGCAGGCCGCGAGATACCTGCTGATTGCGGTCACGGCCGCCCTGCCCTTCGCCGCGGTCGCCGGGGCCGTCTTCGCGGCGGTCTGGTTCTTCCGCAGGCGCCGCCGCGCCGCCCCTCCGGATGAAACTTCCGGCGGCGGGAATCCTAAAGAAGAACCGCAGGATAAAACGCCCCCTCCCCCGGAAACAAAGATAAAATAATAGTAATTACTATTGATTTTTGCAGAGCGGGGTGCTATAATCGAAGGCGTAAACAGGATTCTGAATGCGACGAAGGAGGATTTTTGAACGATGGAGTTAAAAGGCAGCAAGACGGAAGCCAACCTGCAGAATGCGTTCGCGGGCGAATCGAAGGCGCGCAACAAATACACGTTTTACGCTTCGCAGGCCAGAAAAGAAGGGTACCAGCAGATCGCGTCCATTTTTGAGGAGAGCGCCAACAACGAGCGCGCGCACGCGAAGCTGTGGTTCAAGTTCCTTTCCGGCGGGGACGTCAAGTCCACCGCAGAGAACCTGAAGGACGCGGCGTCCGGCGAGCACTATGAATGGACCGACATGTACGCGAACATGGCGAAAACCGCCGAGCAGGAAGGCTTCGACGAGATTGCCCGCACCATGCGCGGCGTGGCGAAAATCGAGAAAACCCACGAGGAGCGCTACGCGAAGCTGGAAGCGAATCTGAAGAACAACCTGGTCTTCCGCTGCAAGGAAGCGACCGTCTGGGTCTGCCGCAACTGCGGGTTCGTCTACGTCGGCACCGAAGCCCCCAAGGTCTGCCCCGTCTGCAAACACCCGCAGGCGTTCTTTGAGCGCAGAGCCTCCAACTATTAGCGTGCGGCGTGTCGCCGCTCCCACCGGCCCGGCGTGGGGAACAGTGAAAACTGAAAGTTTAGTCTGCCGGGACAGTTAAAGACAGCTCCCGAAGCATGATTTTCAGCTTCGGGAGTTTTTATCGCTGTAGTTTTGTCCTTATAAATTGGCTTTTTCTTATTTTAAGGCTTTTCTTCAGTTCGCGCTCAGGCCGCGCAGGGCCCCTACTTTCGGTCTTGTCCGAAAGTAGGCAAAGTACGCGCGGGGGGACTGTTACCTCCCGGCGGGAGGGGCCCTAAAACGTCCCCCCTGCGCCCCCGAGAGCCGTCATCCAGCTAAGCGGCATTCGACCCGCCGGGCGGTTCCCATGGACGACGGGGGTTGCAATCGAGGGCATTTTTGCCCGATAAAAGGGATTGCTTGAAAGCTCTCGATTTGCGCAGCGCTTTCCTGCGGACATTTTGCGGGGGCCTTTGGCAGGGAGGGGGCGCAGCCCCCCTCCCGACCTATCCCCCTTCCGCACCGAACTGTTTCCGGTTTTTACCTTGCTTCCCGTGCGGGAGGGGTCAGGGGGTGAGAAGCCGGTTCCCATGGACGACGGGGGTTGCAATCGGAAGCATCTTGGCCCGATAAAAGGGATTTCTCGAAAATGCTTGCCTGACGCGGTAACTTTCCACTGGGAAAGCCTGCAACGTGGAAAATTTCTCTTTGGGAGCTGTCTTTGACCGTCCCGCCCGACAAGCCTATGGCTCCCCGCGGGCTGAACGGCGGGCCGTGCCGGCGGGCGCCGCCCGCTGCTGCTCGAGGAGGGCGGCGCGGGCGTTCTGCAGGCGGGCGGAAGAGAGCTCGGTCGCGTCCTGCAGGGTGATGTCGTCCCACTCGACGGAAAAGCGGGGGTCGAAGCCGTTCAGGCGCAGCCACAGCGCGCAGATTTTCTCCACCACGGGGGTCAGCAGCAGGCGGTACGATTCCAGCTCGCTGGTCAGGATATCCGCCTGCTGGCTGGACATCCGCTCGGTGGAGGACCACGAAAGCCCCAGCAGGAACGGCGGGATGCCGAGCTTTGCGACGATCTGCTCCAGCATCTGGCGCACGGGAATCTCGCTGTCCGGGATTTTGCAGTCGGCGCCGACGGTCTTGACGCGGACGTCGCCCACGCAGACGAAGTCGCTGATTTCGTCCCCGCGCATCGCGCGGCTCCACTCGCCCGCAATCTGGCCGGCGCGCTCCTGCGCGCAGGCCAGGTCCGCCGCGTCGCCGCTGGGTTTGTAGGTCACGGCGAAGCGCACGTTGCCCAGCCGCCGCCAGTTGACGCCGACGGAGCGGAACACCTGCAGCAGGATGCCCGAGACGAACGGCAGGCCGCGCAGCAGGGAGACCCCGCGCGCGCTGCCGGAGGGCGCGTTGAGCGCCGAGCACAGCACCAGCTGCGGGTACGGGACCGGGACCGACGCGCCCCCTTCGCGCCGAAGGACCTGGACCTGCAGCGGAGAGACCGCCCGCAGCTCCACATCGTCCAGCGAGGCGTTGTAGAGCGCGGCGAACTCGCCGCCCCGCAGCACCATCTCGCCCACGGCGTTGCCGTAGGTCAGCAGGTCGGAGAGGTAGGCGTTCAGGAACGTCTGCACCCCCGCGCCCGCCGCGCCGACCCGCACGTTCCGCAGGAACCGGCCGAGCGCCTCCTGCGCGCCCGCCTGCGCGCACCGGACCCGGAACGTGCCCACCAGGCGCAGGATCTTCTCAATCGCCGCGTCCACAATCGGCACGGCTTCGCGCAGGGCCGCGTAGAGCCTGCGCTCCCCCTCGCCGCACGCGGCCGCGCGCTCCAACGGCAGGAACGGGCTCTCTTCCGCCGCGGTCTGCACCGCCCGGGCGGCCGGCGGCAGATCCGCGGACTTTTTCGCCTTTCGGAACCTCAGCACAGCCTTTCCCCCTTTCCGCGCGGCGCCGCCACGGCGAAGCCCCCGCCGCCGGCAGAAAGCACCGCCGTCACGAAATACCGGATGTCGTCCATCGCGTGGTCGTTCTCCTTGACCGGGGCGTCCCGGGCGCTGCCCTCGTCCCACCGGTAAAGGCCGAACTCCCGCACCGCGTCCCTGCAGGTGCGGCAGATGCGGATTCTGCCCTCCTTGAGCGCGACGCCCGTGCGGCGGATGCCGTCCAGCACGCGGTTGTCGGCCCGGCGGACGGGGTACCGCCCGTGCCGGCGGATGGTCTCGATGAAGCTGGCCGCCGACGGGTCCGCCGCCACGCACAGGAGCCTGCGGTCCCCGCACAGGCGCCGGAGCGCGGCGTAGTGCTCTTCGTCGGTGCGCTGCGCGCCCTCGCGGCGGGAGTCGTAGTAACATTCGGCCACGCGGTACCACACGCCGCCCCGCTCCCCCCACAGGCCCATCGAGCACGGGTTCGCCGTGCCGTAATCGCACGAGGCGGCGTACCGCGAAAAACCGCCGGGCGGCACGGCGCAGAACCTCCCTTCCGTCATGAACGGGTACACCAGCCCCGTCGCGGCGGCCCACCGGCCCAGCACGAAGCGCTCGTAGAACACGCCGGAATACAGCCGCCGGTAGCGGCGCAGCACCGCGGGGGCGAGCGACGGGTTGTCTTCCATGGCAAAGTGCAGGTACAGCGCGTTTTTCTGCTCCGCCCGGCGGACCCATTCCCGGTAAAACCAGTGGGACGGCCCCTCCGGGTTGCAGTTGAACCAGAACTTGGAGCCCTCCACGCTGCAGCGCGCGAGCGCCTGCTCGACAAAAGAGCGCGGCATCAGCGCCGCCTCGTCGAAAAACGCGCCGGCCAGCGTGATGCCCTGAATCAGCGCCGCGGAACCCTCGTCCCTGCCGCCGAACAGGTAAAACCGGTTGCGCACGCCGCGGTACCCGATTTCGAGTAAATTTTCGCCCACTTTATACGTACAGGAAAATCCGGACTCCGTGAGCACCGGCAGCAACGTGGAAACCAGGTTGCGCCGCAGCGAGCGGATGGTCTTGCCGCACAGCGCGAACGAGCGCCCGGAAAAACTTGCGCACGCCCACAGCACGAACGACAGGCCGAGGCACAGCGTCTTGCCGCTGCGCACGGCGCCGTCGCAGATCACGGCGTCGCGGCCGGCGTCCGGGCTGCCGGGCACCCACCAGCACAGCGCGCGCCGCTGCTTCGGCGAAAACGGCTCAATCTCCATCGGGCCCCTCCTTCCCCGCCGCGCGGGCGCACGCCATCAGCGCCCGGTACAGGGGCGGCTGCTTTCCGTCTCTCTCCTCCAGGCTGCGCAGGCACTCCAGCGCCTTCATCCGGTCGTAGAACTTGATTTCGAGCCCGTCCCGCACGCGGCGGATCTCCGCGACGCTGTTCAAATCCAGCCGCTCCAGCTCGCGCGGGTCCGGCTCCTCCTCAAACAGCAGGCGCACCGCGTCGTTCACGCCGCCGAACGCGATCTTTTCATAGCCGCGCTTCACGCTCGGCCGGCCGGCCGGTTTCCCGCGCGCGGCCCTTCCTTTTTCCGCCAAGCCATCGCCTCCTTTCATACCCCCCGCTTTTGACCCCTTTTTTTAGCCTCCGGAGGTTAACTTTTGAAAAAATTTTTTAAAAAATTTTTTTCGACCCCCAAAAACGGCCTTGACAGGGGCGGATTCCGATGTTATTGTATATACACGCTATACACGGTTGTGCGGAAAGGGGGCGCTTCCTCTGGACATCGTACTGAGCACGGCCGGCGGGAAGCCCCTTTACGCGCAGATCGCCGGGCAGATAGAGGACCAGATTCTGGCGGGGACGCTCGCCCCGGGCGAGCCGCTCCCCTCGATGCGGGCGCTGGCGCGGATGCTGCGCATCAGCGTAATCACCACCAAGCGGGCCTACGCCGACCTGGAGCGCGGCGGCTTTCTGGTGACCGTGGCGGGCAAGGGCTGCTTTGTCGCGCGGAAAAGCCCCGGCCTTCTGCGCGGGGAGCGGCAGCGCCGGGCGCTCGGGGCCCTGCGGGGCGCCGTCCGGACCGCAAAGCGCGCCGGCCTCCCGCTGGAAGAGCTTGAAAAAGCGCTCGCCGAGATTTACAATGAGGAAAGCTGAAAGGGAGTTATACCGAATGGAAAACCTGTTGGAAATCCGGGGCCTGTGCAGGAGCTACGCCGGCTTTTCGCTGGAAGACGTGAGCTTTTCGCTGCCCGCCGGGAGCATCATGGGCCTGGTGGGCGAGAACGGCGCGGGCAAGACGACCACCATCCGGCTGATTCTGAACGAGCTGCGCCGCGAGGGCGGCAGCGTCCGGATCTTCGGGGAAGACAACATCCGCGGCGAAATCCGCGCCAAGGAGCAGATCGGCGTGGTGTTCGACGAGTGCTGCTTCCACGGCGGCCTGAGGGCGGGGGACGTCGGCGAAATCCTCAGGCGGGTGTTCAAGACCTGGGACGGCGCGCTGTTCGGGAAATACCGGCGGGAGTTCGAGCTGCCGGAGAAAAAGAAAATCTCGGAATACTCGCGCGGGATGAAGATGAAGCTCTCGATTGCGGCGGCGCTGGCGCACCGGCCGCGCCTTCTGATTCTGGACGAGGCGACCAGCGGCCTGGACCCCGTGGCCCGCAGCGGAATCCTCGACATCCTGCTCGACTTCATCCAGGACGAGAGGCGCGGCGTGCTGTTCTCGTCGCACATCACGTCGGACCTGGAGCGCATCGCCGATTTCGTGACCTATCTGCACGCGGGGCGGGTGGTGTTCAGCCGCCCGAAGGACGACCTGCTGGACCGCTGCGGGATTCTGCGGTGCGGCGCGTCGCAGCTCGGCGGGCTGGACAAATCCGGCTTCGTGCGCTTCCTGCGCGGCCCGACGGAGTGCGCGGCGCTGGTGGAGGACAAAGACGCCGCGCGGAAAAAATACCCCGGGCTCGTGATAGACCCGGCGTCGCTCGACGAAATCATGCTGCTGTACGCAAAGGGGGAACAGCCGTGAAAGGGCTTCTGTTCAAGGATTTTCTGCTGATTCGGCGGCAGGGAAAGACGCTGCTGTACCTGCTGGTTTTTTACGTGATCTTCTTCTTCGTGCTGGCGCGCTCTTCCGACAAGCCGGCCGACAGCGGCACCGTCGCGGGCGTCGTCTCGACCATCGCCGTGATACTGGAGTACGTCCTGATTCTCAACACCCTCGCCTACGACGAAAACTCCAAGTGGAACCGATACGCGCTGAGCCTGCCCGTCGGCCGGAACGGAATCGTGGGGGCGAAGTACCTGTTTGTGCTGCTGTTTTCGGCGGCGATGGGCGCGCTTTCCCTTCTGGCGGAGGCGGTTCTGCTGCGCGGGCGGATGACGGGCACGGACGCGGCGGCCGTGCTGGGCGTGAGCTGCCTTTCCCCGCTGGTCCTGTGCGCCGTGCTGCTGCCGGTCGTGTACCGCTTCGGCCTGCAGAAAACGCGCTTCGTGCTGGCGGCCGTCTTTCTGATTCCCTGGCTGCTTTCCTCGGCCCTGAAAAACCATGCCGCCGCCGTGCCGTGGGAAATGATCCTGCGCTTTTCCCCGCTCGCGGCCGCCCTGCTGTTCGCGGGGTCGTACTTCCTCTCCTGCCGGCTGTACGCCGGAAGGGAAGCGGAGTAAACCGCCGGAACCCGCGCCCCGTTTGCAAACATCTTTGTTTCATGTTAAAATGGAGCGCGTATAAGCGCGCCGCATCGAAAGCGGAACGCGGCGAGGAGAAAAGATGGAAAATTTCGCATTGGTTACGGACTCTTCCTGCGACCTGCCGGCAAAGATGGCGGAGGAGCTGGAGCTGACGGTGCTGCCGCTCTCGTTCACGATGGGCGGGAAGGAATACCGCAACACGCTGGACGGGCGGGAGATGCCGGTGGAGGAGTTCTACCGCAGGCTGCGGGCCGGCGAGCCGTGCACGACCGCGGCGGTGAACGTGGACGCCTACGTTTCGGCGATGGAGCCGCTCCTCAAAAAGGGGCGGGACGTGCTGAACCTCGCGTTTTCCTCGGGGCTTTCCAACACCTTCAACGCCGCGCAGATGGCCTGCCGCGAGCTGGCCGAAAAATACCCGCAGCGCAGAATCCGCGCCGTGGACACGCTGGCGGCCTCGATGGGGCAGGGGCTGCTGGTCTACCATGCGGCGCTGCTGCGCCTGCGGGGAAAAAGCCTGGACGAAGTGCGCACCTGGGTGGAGCGGAACAGGCTGCGGATGTGCCACTGGTTCACCGTGGACGACCTGAACCACCTGCACCGCGGCGGGCGCATCTCCGCCGCGACGGCGCTGTTCGGCACCATGCTGAACATCAAGCCCGTGCTGCACGTGGACGATGCGGGGCACCTGGTCAGCGTGGGCAAGGCGCGGGGCCGGCGCGCCTCGCTGGACGCGCTGGTGGACCGCATGGAAGCGCTGGCGGAGAACCCGCAGGAGCAGATTGTGTTCATCAGCCACGGCGACGCGCCGCGGGACGCGGAGTACGTCGCGGGCGAGGTGAAGCGCCGCCTCGGCGTCAAAGAGACCGTTATCAATTTCTGCGGGCCGGTCATCGGCGCGCACTCCGGCCCGGGGACGCTGGCCCTGTTTTTCCTGGGGAAACACCGGTGACGCCGCATTTGACTTTTGGCGGGCGTATGCTATAATAAAGATGTATCCGCCCGTAGCTAAGCCTGGATATAGCAGCAGACTCCGATTCTGAAGGCCGGGGGTTCGAATCCCTCCGGGCGGACCAAAAGGGAACGGCATGGCTCGTAGAGCTGTGCCGTTCCCTTTTCGTTTATTCCGGAGGGATTCGAACCCGAAAGGGTCCGAGCGTAAAGAAAACGTGCCGGCGGCACGTTTTCAGCGAGGAGCGGCGCAGCGGCTGTGCCGCAAGCCGGCCGCACGCGCAAGCGGGCGGGAAATCCCTCCGGGCGGACCAAAGGCCGGAAGTCCAATCGCAAGGATTGGACTTCCGGCCTTTTATTTGTCAGGAGGGATTCGAAGGAGGAGCTGTACTGAATGACGTGCCTGTGGCACGTCAGAGCAGCGACCGACCAAGGC
>ENA-UOOK01005700-UOOK01005700.1-fermentation-metagenome-genome-assembly--contig:-NODE-5700-length-12383-cov-3.623215_pt1 | contig 12383 bp, 9 predicted proteins | sample MGYA00245777_ERZ724023 | MGnify/ENA primary metagenome ERZ724023 (study PRJEB28704, sample SAMN03018312) | fermentation metagenome | biome: anthropogenic terrestrial biome; feature: soil; material... | reverse complement strand
GGAAATACTTTTGACAATGACCTGCAAACAGGTAGATAGTCATTATTTCCTGATCCGTGAAAACAGGATTGGAATTATTGCTGTATCTTTGGCAGTAATATTTCAGTTCCTGATCGTATAAATCACATACATACATATAAGTCTTTATCAATTCAAGCTCTTTCTTCCTGGAAATCATTACCTAGAGAATTTGTGGTAATTTTCTTCTAAGTTGATGATTATCAGTGGATTAAGTAATATTTAATATACTTATTCCATTGATTTTAAACACTTTAACTAAATAAAATCGCGATCAGTTTCAACTACTTCAACTACTGAATCGCATTCACAATAAAATTAATGAAATTTCTCCATTTCAAGTCAGATTTCACTACATTTAATTTTTTAATAAAAAATAATTATCGAATTTCTTGTTTATATCCCAAACAACATTTACCTTTGAGGTCTCGATACTATGAAGCTCATAAGCTTACCCGCGACAAATGAGCAAAATAAAGGTTCTCATTGAAACAAGGGTTGAAATTTAAAAAATTATATGTGAGATTCTCCATTACAACAAGGATAGCATAACATAAAAAAATAGGCGAGATAAAAATTCTCTCCAACTAATAGTTAAAACCTGAAAAATATGAACGATAGATCAATATCTGAAATCGGACATTGGCAGCTGGAGCAAAAAAGCTTCATTGACCCGGTAGATCTTTACATCGAGAACCTGTTCCCTGGAAAAGATTACCAGGTATTGTTGATGGTATTTGAAATCATTGACAACAAGGGTGAACTGCAGTGTCAATACAGAGGGATAGACATCGAAAAGGTAAGGAAGGATTCATCCAGTTACCGGAAATACGCCTACCGGAAAGGGAGTGCACGCGGTGGTGATGTTACCTTTACCACGAAACTCGGCAATCCACCGGATAAAAAACTGAATAATATCAAGGAGGCGCAATTTAAAAAACTTACTCACGGGAAGCATCTCGAAGCCCAACTATTCAAGCTCGTGGAGGCGGAGTTCTTACTAAACGAACAACGTATAGCATGGCAGATTGCAGACTATTTCAATAATGCGACGCAGGAAGAACGGACCACCACGGGTATTTCATTACGGATACATCGAGAAAAAGAACTCTATCTTTACGATTTTGAGACAGTCCGGACCACGATACTTAATTCTGGCTCTGAAAAGAAATACGAGCACAATGGCACTATTTCACGTACTGCTGATGTCATCTGTTCGGTTACAGGCGAAAAAGCAGACGAGGTATACGGTTTCGCAGCACCCTTTAAATACTCTACTCCCGATAAGCCAGGATTTATTAGCGGATTCTTTAACAAGGAAAAGTTCTGGAGAAATTATCCCGTATCATCAAAAGAGGCGTTGGCGCTCGAGTATGGAGAAAAATACATTAGACAGCATCTGACAGGGTATTTCTACGGATACGAGTTCTTGTTCGTTCCCCACACCGTTTTACAAAACGATCGGGAGAAACTGGAAACGATCGTGGAGCTGCTTAAAAGTGCATTTGCTGACGCGAGGATAAAAAAAGAATCGAGCGAAGAGCGAGCTGACTCCGAAGAACACGTACAAAAAATCATCGCTCAGCAGAATAACTTTTTTTATGTGGATATGCTCTTTTTCTCCGAAGATAAAATGAGTAAAGCGATTAGCATTAAAATGATGTTGGAAGAGGTGTTACCATCTAGATTCAATGAGCTCTTTTCGCGAGTACCGAATGCTGTTAACCGCATCCCCTTATTTAGGAATGCTATTATAAAAGGTAAAGAACAACAGGATCTGAAATTTTCATTCGGGATTATCAAGGAGTTTTTCGACGACAAATTTTTAGAGGTTGTGCAAAACATTTTTCTTGGCAGACCCATTTCAAAGGATTTCATGTTCGAAAAAATCATGAATGTGATAAGAAAAAACTACAATGAAGCACATACGAGAGAAAAAACAACCAAATCTACACGACGAAGCATATTGGAAGCTATCATGCTGATAAATTATTTACAAGAGCTAAAAATCATACAAAACAATATTAACTATAATTTTATGAATACAATGGACACGGTAAAAGATGAACAAAAAACCAACCGGTTTAACCTTGACGAATTTAACCGGTTTGTGACTAATAACAGGAGCTTCCTGGATAGCGATATTAAAATTGGCATTTTCGCCGTGGGAATTTTGGTGCGTTTCGTTTTCGACGTTCAATACAGGAACCTATCCAGTACCCCATTCGAGAGTAAGCTTCGCGGGTATAACCTGAACTCGGAGCACCTGATGCAAGTCTACCTGGAAGCACTGGACAAGATTCAGAAACACTTGAAGAATAATGTATACCCTGAACTTCGGGAAATCATTAACAATTATTTCACAATTAAGAAACAGGATATGGTTTCAATGAGTAACAATGAACTCTCGTTCTACTTTGTTGCCGGTCTCGAAATGGGCTCCAGGTTTAAGAGAGAAAAAAGTGAAGAAAACACAGAATCAGAATAATAACATTTAAAACAGACAAGATCATGAGTGAAATTATCGACAGCCGCAGCGAGCTTTTGTTTCTTTACGACATTGAAAATGCGAACCCGAATGGTGATCCGTTAAATGAAAACCGTCCACGATTCGACACGGAAAGTAGTGTCGCACTCGTTTCTGACGTCCGTCTGAAGCGGACGATACGGGATTACTGGTACGAGTACAAGGAGTTCAACGGATTGGACGACCGTCAGGATATCTTTGTTCGGGAAACAACCTACGACGAGGGAGACAAGAAGTATATCAAAGATGGAAAACGCCGTGCCAGGGATTTTCAGGAACAGGCAGATATCATCCTTGCCAAATGCATCGATATCCGGGTATTTGGCGGAGTAATTCCTTTAACCAAGGATTCTATCACATACATAGGTCCGGTGCAATTTCAAATGGGAAAATCATTAAATAAAACTGAAATTATTGAAGAACAAGGCACTGGTGCGTTTGCGTCGACTGAGAAAAAGATTCAAGCCACATTCCGGACAGAATACAAGATACCCTACGCTGTAATAGGCTTTAACGGGATAATCAACGAAAAAGCAGCACGCTATTCCAGAATGACCAAGGAAGATAAAGCGCTATTGCTCGAAGGAATTTGGGAAGGCACAAAGAACCTGATTTCCCGTTCGAAATTTGGACAATCGCCCCTGTTCTTACTCGAGGTGGAATACAAGGAGCCTTTCTATATTGGTAACTTGCGACAACGACTGAAACTGGACTACGGAGAGATGAACGAGCTGCAAATAAGAGGCACTAATGATTATAAATTAGATATATCGGAATTACTAGAGGCACTCAAAGAGAACAAGGAGAAGATAGCCAACATTCATTTGAAGCTGGACTCAAGGATAACAATGATCAGTAATGGAAAATTAATCACAAATATCAGCAAGGATGAAATATAAGGAATTGCTTATTTTCGACATCATGGGCGAATACGGGCACTTCCGAAAGTACAACACCACAACCTCACCTCTCACCTACTCTATTCCCACGCGTACCGCGATCGCGGGAATGCTGGGAGCAATCCTGGGAATGGAAAGAGAGACGAGTGACGGTCATTACGCGGAGGGTATTGAACCGGTTCAGGAGTTTTTCTCAAAAGAGAGGAGCGGCATCGCCGTACAAGTTATGCAGCCCGTGAAGAAAGAAAATATCGGGTTCAACTTGATTAACACGAAAATATCGTTTTACGACTTAACACGGGCAGGACACACCCAAACGGAGTTTGAGCTTGTAAAAGATCCTCATTACCGCATCTACCTGGCAATGGATGATACCGCCAAATTCGAGGAACTATCTGAACGGATACAGCATAGAAGGCATCATTTTACTCCCTACTTAGGTTTGGCTCAATTTACCGCAAGGGTGGATTTCGTCCAACGAGCAACAGCGCGAGTAGTAACCTCAAACAGTGAGATCGTGGAAATCATCACGGCAGTGAATCTGTCAAAAGTAGTGGGTGAACCACCTATAGACTTTCAAAAGGAATGGTTTTATTCGGCCAACAACATGCCCGTCGCCATGAATAGAGAAAGAGAAGTTTTGGAATATTCCGAGATACTTATCGAAAAAAACGGGAATCCTCTGCATGCCCGTGTACCAGAGTATTTAACACTGAACGGGATTGGGAATATTCTTTTTCTATAATCTTTCAGATATTATGCACATTATATAGAGTCATAAAGAAGGATGGAAGAGTTGCAAATCGATAAAGAAGGATTGCTTTCGCATCCGAAAAAGCTACTTGTTGATCATCTGTCAGTTGTAGCTGTAATAGCGAAAGCGACCGTGGAGGAGAAAGGTTACCGGTTCGTTGTAAAGGAGACTGAAATAACGAATCGGCAACTCTCCGACTTGGTTTGGATTGCAGCTATCTCTCATGACATCGCGAAAGCTACAGGCTATTTCCAGAATTATATCCGTAACCCAGAAGAGATTCATAGCAATTTGAAGAATCATTCATTGCTGTCGTCGGTTTTTGCCTATTTCGTCGCTAGCAGGTATTGTGAGCGAGAATTTAAAGACAAGCTGCTGCAGGAGTTTCTCCCGATACTGGTTCTGATAGCCGTGAAACGGCATCATGGCAACATCCAGAACCTTCAGAAAGAAATATTATTTTCTAACGAAGACATTGAATACCTTTCAGAACAAATCAAAAGCATTCATGCTCCTTCAGTTGAGTTAATTCTTTCGAGTTTGTGTGATCAGGGGCCTATCAAGATTACATGGAGAGCGTTCACAGAATATTGGGAATTAGCAAGTTTCCAGCAGCGACTAAAAGATTTTCGTTTATACTTCAAGCTTAATTATCCGAAGCTGGACGAGAAAACGCAAGTCGAACTCTTTAATCTTTTTCAGGTAATCTATTCCGCATTGATGTACTCAGATAAGAACGACGTGATCCTGAAAGATGTTAATACTACGAATACAACGACTGATATCACAGGGTGCTTGAATCGATACAGGGAAAAGAATGGATTCAATATCCCGGTTTCGGAAATTAATCGAATCAAGAACGAAGCTTATTTTGGCACGTTGGAACACTTGGAGAGGGTGTTTACCCGTGATCAGCACCTCTACTCGATCACGTTACCTACAGGGTTGGGGAAAACACTAACGGCATTTTCCGTGGCTGATAAAATAAGGTCACTCACAGGAAATATCAACGCAAAGGTGACTATCGTTATCCCTTATACTTCGATCATTGACCAGAATTTTGAAGTGTATCGAGAAGTACTGGAAACCGATTCGAGCGAGTTTTTATTAAAGCATCATCATTTGAGCGAACCCAGGTACAAAGATAGTTCTGAAAAGGTGTATGAAGAAAATCAGAGTCAATTTTTGATTGAAACATGGCAATCTGAAACTATCGTGACAACGTTCGTTCAATTTCTGGAAACGATTCTTTCAATGGATAAAACCAAGCTAATGAAATTGGTTAACCTGAGAAACGCCGTAATCCTGCTTGATGAGATTCAGACAATTCCCTACGAGCTATGGGAAACGGTAAGGAAGACGTTCCTTTCGCTTGGCGAAACTTTAAATATATATTTTATCCTTATATCAGCAACACAGCCTCTTATATTTGCTCCGAGAGTGGATATAGTGGAATTAGTACCCGATCACAGAAAGTATTTCAAAGTATTTAATCGTACCCGGTTGGTCTATCACAAAGACAAAATCTCTTTCGAGGATTTCATCGATATAATTTCTGATTATATTTATAACGAACCTAAAAAAGACGTGCTGATAATCTTGAACACCAAAAAGGCCGCCCGTCGCTGCTTTGAGGAATTAACAAAACAGGAGCAGGAAATTCTGGATAACGTCCAATACTTCTTCTTATCCACGCTCATTACTCCCCACGAAAGAAAAGAGATTATTCAAAAAATTAAAAAAAGGAGTCATAAACGTAAAATAATTGTCTCCACTCAATTAATAGAAGCAGGAGTGGATATCTCCGTGGATACCATCTTCCGGCAGTTGTCTCCCATCGATTCAATTATCCAGTCGGCCGGACGCGCGAACCGATATAATGAAAAAGAGCAGGTATCTGATATATTCCTTTATGATATTGACGATGAGCATGGAAAAGCAACAAGTAGAATCTATGGTTCAGACCTAATGCTAAAAACCAGGAACACGCTCTCGGATATTGAAGTAATGGAGGAAAGAGACTATCTGGATCTAATTGACCGATACTACGAAGAGGTCCGAAAACAATCTGACGAGACTTCTTCGGATTTACTTGACGCCATTCGAGATTTGAGATTCATGGAGATCGATCTAAAACTCATCCAAGAGCGTAAAACTGAATCGGTCTTCATTCAATTGAACGAAGAGGCTAAATATGTATGGGAACGCTATGTGTCTCTTTATGATGAAGAGCTAACACCCTGGGAGAGAAAGACAAAATTCGCGTCGTTTAAATCTCTTTTTTACGATTATGTAATCAACGTACCGGTTCCATACGGTGAGACGAAAATTAATTTTGACTCCGAACAAGTGCACGGATTTTATTTATCGAGTTTAGAACAACCTTCCGCGTTTTATTCCTATTCGGCTAACGACACGAGGGAAAATATCGGATACGACACGAACAAAACGTCCATCACAATTTAGTAGAATCATGCAAATCACTCAAACAATCATTCAGTTCCCCGACATTCGATTAAAAACACGAGATGCACATAAGTTGCGTGGGTATTTTGGCAACTTATTTAAAGAGCATTCTCCGTTGTTACACAATCATTACCAAGATGGCACTTCACGGTACGCTTACCCATTGGTTCAATACAAGGTAATTAGAAACGTACCGATGCTAATAGGCTTCGAAGAGGGTGCCGATCTGTTAATTTCACTCTTTTTGAAAATCCGTGAATTGGATATCGAGGGAGAATACTATCCTATTTCCGCTAAAAATATTCATCAGACACGATGCGAGCTGACGGTAAATCAGCAGTTGTACAACTACGCTTTTGAAACGCTCTGGATGGCCTTGAATCAGGATAATCACAGAAAATACATACTCCTAGATACGAAGCAGAAAAAAGAGTTCTTGAATCGTCAGTTGCAAAATAACATACTAAGTTTCTATAAGGGTGTTTCTTTTCGTGTAAGTGAAAACATCATGGGTGTCGTACAGTTGGAAGAAAAACAGACAAAGTTTAAAGATCAGCAAATGCTGGCATTTTCAGGGAGGTTTACCACGAATGCTTACTTACCGGAATGGGTAGGGATAGGAAAGGCTGTGAGTCGTGGATTTGGAGCTGTTAGTCAAATCTAGTAAAACCAAGAATATGCAGTTAATCATTAACACATATGGCACGTATGTTCATGTAAAAGATGATCTGTTTGAAGTATCACTCACGAAGGATGGAGAAAAACAAAAACACCATTTCGCCAGTCAGAAGGTTACTTCCATATTAATGAGCAAAGGAGCGGCTCTCAGTACCGATGCCATAATACTGGCCATGAAAAACAATATTGATATTATTGTTTTCGAGTATGATGGAATGCCTATTGGTCGTTTTTGGCATAGCAAGCCGGGAAGTACCTCAAAAATTAGGAAGCAGCAGTTGGATGCTAGCTTGAACGAAATAGGTGTTCACTGGACAAAAAGCTGGTTAACAAAAAAAATAGAGAATCAAATCGAATTCTTGAAACGGTTAAAAAGCCATCGACTTACCTCTGCCGAACAGATACAGGAAAAGATTGAAATCATCAAAGGTATCTCATTAAAAATAAATGGATTGAAAGGCTCTAAAATAGAGGATATCGACAGTACTCTTCGAGGATTAGAGGGTACATCTGGGCGAGTATATTTCAGAGTGTTAAGTTCTCTTCTGGCGGAACGTTATCAATTCGAAGGGCGTAGTTTTCGCCCGGCAGCTGATCCTTTTAATGCTTTTTTAAATTACGCTTATGGCGTTCTATACAGCCGAGTAGAAAAAGTACTGGTGATTGCTGGGCTTGATCCGTATGTTGGATTCATGCACCGGGATGATTACAATATGAAAAGTATGGTCTTTGATTTTATTGAACCTTATAGGACATATGCTGAAGAAGTCGTATTCAAGCTCTTTTCAGCAAAAAAAATCAATGATAGCCACACGAGTAAGATCACAAATGGTTATAGCCTGAATGCCGAAGGAAAAAATTTATTGATGCAATCATTGTTAAGTTTTTTGGAGGAAGACACAATCCGTTACAATGGTAGGAATCAAACAAGAGTTAATGCTATGCAGATGGATGCTCACCAGTTCGCAAACCAATTAATAAAAAAAACATGATTTGCTGGGTTATATACGATATCAAGAAAGATAAGCCACGCACCAAGATTTCTAAGATATGCAAAAAGGTCGGCCTTTATCGCGTACAGAAATCGGTATTCCTAGGAAGCTTGGATGAAAACGACAAAGACACCCTCGAACTATCTGTGACCGAGTTGATAGATGAAGAAACCGATTCTCTTTATATCTTCCCAATGAGTAAAAATGAACTTCGTCAAACAGTTTTGCTCGGGCAAGCATTTGATAAGAAGTTAGTAACAGACGATGTAAAAGCCTTGTTTTTCTGATGTCTATCACACCATCACATATCATAGAGTACCTTTATTGTCCCCGGTTCACATATTACGAACACGTGCTTTGTATCCCACAATTTGAAGAGCGCCACTACAAAGTGGAAAAGGGGCGCAACCTACACGACTTGAAACTGGAACGGAACAGGGATTATTTACGCAAAAGAATCGGGGCCGTGGATAAATATCTTGATCAATATTTGACCAACGAGTTACTACGAGGAGTTGTTGATGAAATTTTAGTGTTAAAAGATGGCACAATGGCTCCACTTGATTATAAATTTGCTAAATTTGAGGAACGAATTTATAATACATATCAGACTCAATTAGAGTGTTATGCAGTACTAATTGAAGACAATTTTCATCGACGCGTAGATAAAGGCTTTTTGGTTTACACTCGCTCTGCGAACAAATTGGTTGAAATAGTAATAAGCGAGACTGCGAAACAAGAGATACGAAATATTTGTGAACAAGTGAACGAAATTATTTTTAATAATTTTTTTCCGAAAGCAACGAAATCTAAAAAAAGATGTATTGGCTGTACATATAGAAATATTTGTATCAAATAAAGCTTTCCGGGAGTAAATTTATTTTGAGACATCAAAAAACATGATATATTCCACTAAGAAAGAGAAAATTACATTCTCGGAAATCATTAAAAAAATCGTGTTTTTCGCGTTCTTTGACATTTTAAAAACAGAAAATAATGATTCCAAAAAACAACCGTACAGTTCTGAACATCATATTGATAACTCAATAGACGACTTCCAGAACTACATCCAGCACAACAAGGATTGAAACACCCAAAAAATTTCAATGTAGCGGGTCAATTAAAACTTCCAGAACTACATCCAGCACAACAAGGATTGAAACATTAACAAAAAAAATGAAACTGCGACCATATCAATCTTCCAGAACTACATCCAGCACAACAAGGATTGAAACTCTTCATCAAAGACAACTCAACCCGCAGAGGGCGATCTTCCAGAACTACATCCAGCACAACAAGGATTGAAACACAGAAGGGACTGATTCAGTAGAGGGCAACTACTATCTTCCAGAACTACATCCAGCACAACAAGGATTGAAACTACTCCGAATCAATCGAAACGGGAACACTCTCTACCTTCCAGAACTACATCCAGCACAACAAGGATTGAAACTTACTGTGCCCCTTTGGGTGCCTATATCTTACCAGAACTTCCAGAACTACATCCAGCACAACAAGGATTGAAACAAAACAGTGTCGTTCCTGCCGTAAATCTGCACCGTATCTTCCAGAACTACATCCAGCACAACAAGGATTGAAACACATCATACCCATTATTATTTATTGCAGATAATAAGTCTTCCAGAACTACATCCAGCACAACAAGGATTGAAACCTTAATATTTGGTATTCAACTTGTTGGCGTTTTTTCTTCCAGAACTACATCCAGCACAACAAGGATTGAAACACTTGTCGATGATATCGAGCGAATAGACCAATGGAGTCTTCCAGAACTACATCCAGCACAACAAGGATTGAAACTATGTAGATGGAGAAGTTAGTTGTTACAAAATTAAAGCTTCCAGAACTACATCCAGCACAACAAGGATTGAAACATACATTATTATGCTTCATCTGCAACTCACTCCCCCTTCCAGAACTACATCCAGCACAACAAGGATTGAAACAAATAATTTTGAGCTGAATGATTACCCCAACCAAACGCTTCCAGAACTACATCCAGCACAACAAGGATTGAAACTATCCGTCAATCAGTCCTTGCTGCTGCTCTATCAACTCTTCCAGAACTACATCCAGCACAACAAGGATTGAAACAGGCCTTGATTGCATTGTTTGTGCTGTCGTACTCGAACTTCCAGAACTACATCCAGCACAACAAGGATTGAAACTTAAAAGATACCGGTTTCCACTTACTCCACTTATTGACTTCCAGAACTACATCCAGCACAACAAGGATTGAAACCATTTTCCTCGCCTCCGCAAACAACGAATGTCGAGCCTTCCAGAACTACATCCAGCACAACAAGGATTGAAACTCTTGTGCCCTATCGTATTTGTCAATCTCAGATGTCTTCCAGAACTACATCCAGCACAACAAGGATTGAAACAAGCTGATAATAGACTTGTTTCAATACAACAACAAGACTTCCAGAACTACATCCAGCACAACAAGGATTGAAACGGAGTACAAGGTACAATAGGTTCAACTGGTAATATAACTTCCAGAACTACATCCAGCACAACAAGGATTGAAACATCCCGTGGAGTCCTCGGTACATAAGTTCGGTGCGGACTTCCAGAACTACATCCAGCACAACAAGGATTGAAACCGGCAACAGCTGCTATCGTAGCTTACTTCGATACTACTTCCAGAACTACATCCAGCACAACAAGGATTGAAACTTGTTGGTGATACTGTGTATTATAGAATAAAAATAACTTCCAGAACTACATCCAGCACAACAAGGATTGAAACTCAAGTCCATTGATGATCCTCCGGGCGTGAATCGGATCTTCCAGAACTACATCCAGCACAACAAGGATTGAAACTATGGCGGTTTTGATATTTACGTTCAGTCGGCAAACTTCCAGAACTACATCCAGCACAACAAGGATTGAAACTAAAGAATAAACCTACTTCACTTCCTGCATCGGATGCTTCCAGAACTACATCCAGCACAACAAGGATTGAAACCAGACTACACTGAATGGCAAAGCATCACTAAGGACTCTTCCAGAACTACATCCAGCACAACAAGGATTGAAACATTCGGAAATTATTGTGCGACTATTGGTAACATCAGCTTCCAGAACTACATCCAGCACAACAAGGATTGAAACATTAGAAAAAATGTAAATAGTCACTTCCTTATAACTCTTCCAGAACTACATCCAGCACAACAAGGATTGAAACTCCTTTATTCTCACCTGATCACCCATCTATTTACACTTCCAGAACTACATCCAGCACAACAAGGATTGAAACTATAACAACTAAACATTACAACAATGAAAAAAGACTTCCAGAACTACATCCAGCACAACAAGGATTGAAACAATGGATTGGTTCCAATAACATTACAAACGATGTTCTTCCAGAACTACATCCAGCACAACAAGGATTGAAACTAAAAAAGTAAACGACGATTTTGTCTCATATTACAGCTTCCAGAACTACATCCAGCACAACAAGGATTGAAACTTACCACCCCAAACAACGGGTGCTAACACAGTATTGACTTCCAGAACTACATCCAGCACAACAAGGATTGAAACAGGGCGTCGCCTGGGATACAAGCGACCTGATCAGCTGCTTCCAGAACTACATCCAGCACAACAAGGATTGAAACCACCCTGAAAGAAACGGCCGCAGTTTTGAGCCGTGGCTTCCAGAACTACATCCAGCACAACAAGGATTGAAACTTTCATAACGCCTGTTAAGCGTCATGAACATTTGGTCTTCCAGAACTACATCCAGCACAACAAGGATTGAAACAAGTGAACGGTGCATGGATGAGTCAACACACAAAGGGCTTCCAGAACTACATCCAGCACAACAAGGATTGAAACACTATTACAAGTACTAGTCACTACTTGCCCTATAGTCTTCCAGAACTACATCCAGCACAACAAGGATTGAAACTTGAAGCGTGTTTAGAACTGCATAACGACGAAGATGCTTCCAGAACTACATCCAGCACAACAAGGATTGAAACTATCTTCATGAAGTCCCCGAATTTTTGACGAGC
>ENA-UOOK01005699-UOOK01005699.1-fermentation-metagenome-genome-assembly--contig:-NODE-5699-length-12386-cov-2.936907_pt1 | contig 12386 bp, 10 predicted proteins | sample MGYA00245777_ERZ724023 | MGnify/ENA primary metagenome ERZ724023 (study PRJEB28704, sample SAMN03018312) | fermentation metagenome | biome: anthropogenic terrestrial biome; feature: soil; material... | reverse complement strand
GGCAAAATATCCCACGACAATGCCCGATAGTATGATGAGGATAATGTTGAGCATAGAATTTTTGTTTTGGTGGAGAAATTTAATTGCAAAAGTAAGTAAAAAAAAATTGCCGGTAATCATCGTGAAGAATTAACCTTTTTCATGTAAGAAATACGGGGGATGCTTCGTCTAAACAGGATAAGATTGAATCTTATGTTTAAAAATGCAAAAAAGGTGTATCAAAGAACCCTTCCTTTACTAAATTATCGTAACAGGGGCGTCTTTATGGGTTGCCTATTGGATTTATTAACTACTTTTGCTGAAAATTCAATTAATACCTTTATGAAACAAACTCTATTATCACTGGTTCTCCTGCTGACATCCGTTGTGGTCTCTGCGGAGGACACCACTGTAAAAGGACAACTGGTGAGCGCAAATGATAAACAACCGCTCCCTTACGCCACCGTTTCGGTTGCCAGTAAAACGGTTCCACAAAAATCCATCAAAAAATTTGCTACCGATGACAGCGGGAATTTTACCACCAAACTGCAGGCCGGAGACTATATCTTTACTTTCCAGTTTGTCGGAATGAATAATTTTAACCGCAACGTGGAGGTAAAGGACGGAGAGCCGCAGGTCAATCTCGGGCAAATTGAAATGTTGGAAAGTTCTACCGAACTGTCCGAGATCAGTGTGACGGCACAACGTCCATTGGTAAAGGTAGAGATCGATAAGATCACCTACAGTGCCAAAGACGATCCCGAGGCAACTACGTCCAATGTGCTGGATTTGCTTCGTAAGGTGCCCCTGGTTACGGTCGACGGCGAAGACAATATCCAGCTGAAAGGGTCATCGAGCTTCAAAATATACCTGAACGGGAAACCGTCGAACATGATTTCGAACAACCCGTCGCAAGTGCTGAAAAGTATGCCTGCCAACAGCATAAAGGACGTGGAAGTGATCACTGATCCCGGAGCGCGGTATGATGCCGAAGGAGTGGGCGGAATCATAAACATCATTACCGATAAACGGGTGGATGAAGGTTATTCGGGTTCTGTCGGAGCCAACGGAGATACGTTCGGCGGGTATGGAGGCAACGCCTACCTGTCGTTGAAATACGGCAAGTTCGGACTTACCGGAAACGGGAGTTATTTTTACCACAACAGGCCGGAGGCAAAAACATCGCTCACCCGGGAAGAGATGGCTCCAAATCCGGTAAATGAGCTGACGCAGGAGGGGACCTCCAAAAATTACGGTGGCGGACTGTTCTACAATACGCAGCTCAGTTACGAGCCGGATACGCTGAACCTGTTTAACATATCTGTTACAGGAAAGGCTAACACTGCATTAACGATACTGCTTGCAGCTACAATGGTTGTATTTGTTGTAGTTGCTTTGTTCAGTGGACAGTGGGATGCAGCGATGCTTACACCTTTCTTTACTCAGGGGTCTGCTGGATCGTGGGGCTTCATGAGTGCTATTCCTATAGCAATGGTTGCATATGGATCCATAGTAGCTGTTGCGTTCATGGTTGGAGAAATCAAAGATCCTAACAAGACAGTACCAAAGGCAATGAGCATTGCAATGCTCATTGTTGCAACCCTTTATATTCTTGTTATGATAGCTGTATTAGGCCTTGTATCATCACAGTACCTTCAGGAGAATAGTGGAATGGCTTATATACCCTTGTATGCTGCAGCCTTCACAAAGCTGGCATCAATACCATGGCTTATAAAGCTCATATCTATTTCAGCAGTGTTGGCGCTTATAACCACAATACTTGTTCTTATAGCCCTTGCAGGACGTACCCTTCAGGCTGCAGCAGCTGACGGAGTTCTTCCGATGTCCTTTGCAAAGAATAATGAGAAAACAAAGGTGCCAACGGTATCACTTGAAGTCGTAATAGTAGTTACCGCCATTCTTACAGTATTCCCAAGCTTTACTAGCATGATTGTAAACCTTGGCGCACTTTGTAGTGTGCTGGTAGTTGCAGTAATATGCATTTCAGTAATTGCAGCTCGTAAGCGGCATCCATATGTTGAAGGAAACTTTAGGGCACCTGGAGGAAATGCTATCCCTGTAATAACAATCGTTGCACTGGTTGCATGCTATGTACCTGACATTATCCGTGGAGGATGGCAGATTTGGGCATATACAGCAATATATTTAGTAATTGGCTTGATTATATACTTTATTGGAGCAGGAAAAGCTTCTGACTAATTGAGAATTGTTATACATGTATATTATTACCTGGTCATTCTGCCATTTAATTAACATGGCAGAATGACAATATTGAAAAGAGGTAGTTAGCACTGAAGCATATTTATGGAAATCATTATGCAATGTCCAATACCTGCATAGCCTTCGGCGTATTTGATGGAGTTCATGAGGGGCACAAGGCTGTAATAAGTAAACTGATGGAAATGTCAGTTAAGGGATATACTCCTGTAGTTGTAAGCTTTGAATACGACACTGAATTGCTGCAAGATAAAAAAGTACTTTCAACTGAAATGGAAAAAGAGCATTTGATAGGCCGGCTAGGACCGGAGTTAATGATTTCATATAAAATAGATAAGCATAATAAGGATAGTGACATAAAAAGCTTCATCAGGGATGTGCTGGTTGAAAGCCTTGGCGCGAAGGTTATTGTGGCTGGAAAAAATGATTGCAACATAATGGCATTGCGTGAATGTGCCAAAAGTCTGAGATATTGCCTTGAAGAATGCGACACGGTTACTTCGGATAGCGGTCCTATTACGTCAGAGCGCATAGCAGCTGAGATTGAAAACAATAATTTGGAAAAGGTAAATAAGCTGTTGGGTCATCCATACATCTTTATAGGAAAAGTAATGCATGGTAAGGCATTTGGAAGAACTGTTGGCATGCCGACTGCCAACCTTGAATTTGGAGAAAGCAAGCTTTTGCCGGCTTATGGAGTATATGCAACGCTTTCTGAAATAGATGGCAAAAGTGTAAAAGGACTGACCAACATAGGCAAAAGGCCTTCGGTTGATAATTACGATTATGTGACTATTGAAACCTTTCTCCTGGATTTTTCAGGTGACCTGTATGATAAAATTATAGAGCTTCAAGTACATGCATTCATCAGGAGTGTAAAAAAATTCAACGGACTTGATGAGGTAAAAAGCCAGGTGAACAAGGATATACAGTCCATTAGGGAATATCTTAAAAAAATTTCTTAAATAATTATAAATGTATAAATTTAGGAGGTAATCATATGAACCCACTAGACTATGTAAAAAAGGAACCTTACAAATTGTATATTAATGGAGAATTTGTACCGTCTGAATCTGGCAAGGCCATGGATATAATCAATCCGGTTAACAATGAGCCATTTGCAAAGGCTTATATAGGTGGAAAGGCAGATGTTGAAAAGGCTATACTTGCTGCAAGAAGGGCCTATGATGAGGGAGTATGGGGAAGGATGACTGCCAAGGAAAGATCCAAGTTGATTATGAAAGCAGGAAGAATCCTTGAGAAAAGAAAGGAAGAGTTTGCAGTTCTTGAAACTCTTGAAGCGGGAAAGCTTTTCGGCAGCTGCTATTACTTTGAAGGGGATATGGCTGTTGATGCATTTGAGTATTGGGCTGGCGTAGCAAGAACTGTTGAAGGAAAGATGGTTCCATGTAACGAACAAGGAGCATGGAACTGCGTATTATGGCAGCCATTAGGCGTTGTAGGCGAGATCATTCCATGGAACGGACCATTCCTAATGGGATGCCAGAAAATAAATGGCATACTTGCAGCAGGTAATACGGTTATCATAAAGCCGGCTACATGGGCTTGCACAACCATGTCACTTTTAGCTGAGGTATATCATGAAGCAGGCTTCCCTGAGGGTGTTGTAAACGTTGTAATGGGTCCTGGAGGGGAGTGCGGAAGTGCATTGGCAGAAAGCCCACTGGTAGATATGGTATCAATGACAGGCGGTACTGAAACAGGACGCAAGATCATAGAGAAATCTGCGGATACAATAAAGGATATAGCCCTTGAGCTGGGCGGAAAGAGCCCTAACATATTCTTTGAGGACGTAGACATAGATAGGGCAGTTGAATGGGCAAGATATGGCTTCACTCTACATGCTGGGCAGGTATGTGTATCGGGCTCGAGACTGATAGTTCATAAGAGCATATATGAGGAATTTATCACGAAGCTGAAGGCAGAGGTTGAAAAATTCGTTCCTGGTGATGGCTTTGATCCGAAGACTACTCTTAATACACTTATTTCCAGGCAACACTGCAATAGCGTATGGAATTACATTGAAAAAGGCAAAGCTGAGGGAGCAAGGCTTGTCACAGGAGGAGTGCCATATACAGATCCAAAGCTTGAGAAAGGAAATTTCGTTCCTCCAACAATATTTGCTGACGTTACTCCAGATATGACCATTTTTCAGGAGGAGATATTCGGACCAGTTGTTACAGTTACATCCTTTGAAACTGAAGAGGAAGCAATAGCATTGGCTAATAGCACTATTTACGGCCTTGCGGGTGGTATAAATACAAACGATGTAAAGAGAGCCTTGAGAGCTGTTAATAAGATCCATGGAGGACAGATATATGTCAACTCCTATTTCAGCAAGGCGATGGTTGAGTCACCAGGAACAGGTTGGAAGCAGAGTGGACTTGGCGTAGCAGGAATACACAAATATATGATATCCAAGACTGTATTCTTTGATACAGTTGAAGGAAGTCAACCACCAATAAGACTTTAGAGAGGAGAGATATACTTGGCGGCATTAAAAGCAATACACTATATAAACCAGTTCTATGCAGGCATTGGCGGAGAGACCATGGCAGATATAGGCCTTCAGGTTTTTACTGGTACAAAAGGGCCCGGTATGGGACTGGAAAAGCTGTGGAAGGGAGAAATGGAGGTTATAAAGACCATCGCCTGTGGCGATAACTTCATTAATAAGGACGAAAACTTCGAGAGCGTGGCACCAGAGATTGCAAAAATAATAAAGCAGGAAAAACCAGATGTATTCATAGCTGGACCGGCATTTAATGCTGGACGTTATGGAGTAGCATGTGCTAAGATGGCAGATTACGTAAGAAGGGAACTTGGGGTTCCAAGCGTCACAGGCATGTGGCATGAAAATCCTGCTATAAGCATGTATGTAAAGGATAATTATATAATATCCACAACTGAGACAGCTACAGGAATGACTAAGTCACTGCCTGCAATGGCAAGTCTTGCTTTAAAACTGGCTAAGAAGGAAGAAATAGGTCCGGCGCGTTTGGAAGGTTATATTAGGACCGGGCACAGATATAACCAGTACAATAAAAAAACAGGTGCTGAAAGGGTTGTTGATATACTGCTTAAAAAGCTGAACAATGAACCTTATGTGACAGAGGTGCCTCTGAGAGGCTTTGAGGTTGTTCCACCAGCACCTAAGGTAGTAAAACTGAAGAATGCGACTATTGCCCTGCTTACTACAGGCGGACTTGTTCCAATGGGGAATCCTGATAAAATAAGACAGGCATTTGCTACAAGCTATGGAAGGTATGACATGGGAGGGAAGGACTCTCTTGACCAGGGAGTATACGAATCCATACATGGAGGCTATGACACTACCTATGCTACCGCCGATCCCCACAGACTGGTTCCCTTGGATGCAATGAGGGCATTAGAGAAGGAAGGAATAATCGGAGGAACATATAGATACTTCTTTACTACCTGCGGTGTTGGGACAAACATTGAAAGCAGTAAGGAGATGGGAAGGAGAATAGCTGACGAGTTGTCAAAGGCTGGAGTCGGCGCAGCTTTAATGACTACCACGTGAGGAACCTGCACACGTTGCGGTGCAACGATTACAAAGGAATTAGACAGGGTTGGAATACCTACTGCTCATATAACTGGCTTTACATCTATAGCACAAAATGTTGGAGCTAACAGAATAATATTCGGCGGTAACTTTACATCACCTGCAGGAAATCCAAGCCTTCCTCTTGAACGTGAAAAGGCATACAGAAGAAAGATAGTTGAAAAGGCTCTGGCTGTGATTTCACAGGATGTTCATGAACCGACCATATTCACTGTTGATGAGAGCAAGGAGGGATAAAGGTGAAGCTGACAAGACAGTATTTTGATATAAAGGACGTAGTATTTGGTAAAAGATGCTCTCTTTCAGAGGGAGTACTCACTATAAACAAGGAAGAGCTTAAAAGCCAGGTTAGTGATCTGTTCAAGGCCATTGAAGATATAGACTTTGAAATAGTAAAGCCCGGAGAGAATGCGCGTATCATACACCTGCTTGATACCATTCAGCCTATGTTTAAGATAGCAGGAAATGGAATGCAGTATTCCGGATTTTTTGGAACACCTTTTACAGTAGGAGATGGGACAACCAATCTTCTGAAGGGCTTTACAGTTATGGAAAGCGCTGCGCTTCCATGGGATGAATCCAGTGCCAGCAGCGGACTGCTTTATCCGAGGGATGCAATAATGGACATGACTGGCCCCATTGCTGGATTTACCCCATTCAGCCAGACAATAAACCTTGTGATATTATATAAGCTGGCCGAAGGCAAATCCTCTATTGAATATGATGAGAACATACGTATGATAGGAGTCAAGGTTTCCACATACCTTGCCCAGCTTACAAAGGACGTAGAGCCGGATGACAAAGAGCTTTTCAGTATTGACGATATCAATCCTGAACTGCCTAATGTGGTGCTTGTTTGGCAATGCCAGAACCAGGGCCCGTATTCAAACACATATCTGTATGGAGAAAGCATAGACAACCTTGTTCCAACTTTGCTTAATCCTAATGAGATGCTGGACGGATGCGTGGTAAGCGGCAATTATGTATGGCCTGCATTCAAGGTACCAACTTACCTTCATGTTAACCATCCAATCCTTCTTGAACTGTATAAAAACCATGGAAAGACAATTAATTTCAGGGGAGTTATATTCTGCAGGAGCCACCAGCCTACCAACTGGCATAAGCAGAGATGTGCAAGTTTTAATGTGAAGCTGGCACAGTATCTTGGTGCCAACGGCCTTGTTATGGCATGGGAAGGCGGCGGAAATGCTTGCGTTGATGGAATGCTTACCATACAGACAGCTGAGAAGAACGGTATAAAGGCATCCACAATAACCTTTGAATTCGGAGGCGAGGATGGTACGGAAGGTATACTTCTTGTTGATGATGTGCCAGAAGCAGATGCTATCATTAGCGGAGGCTCCATAGAAAAGCACTACCTGCTGCCCGATGTAGATAGGGTTGTTGGAGGAGATTCCCTTAGGCTTAACAAGGAATCGGGAGGCTTCTTCCCACCATCTGATAAGGCTATAGAGTTTGATACCACTACCCAGCTGTATCTTGGCGGAAACCAAGCAGGAGCAGGCAAAAATTTTGCTGAATCCTATTAATGTAATAGAATGTGCATAGTATTCTTGCACTGAAAGAGTATACACCGGCGGCCTTGTTGGTTTTTCAGCTCGCAGGATTGTCGGTGTATATTTTTTTCACAGTCATTTTAAAATTACCTATGGATAGTAGTAAGTATATGGATAAAATATCTGGTAAGTAGGAGGTATAGCAATGATATTAAAAGGAAGAAAGGTTATTGCCATTGGCGATAGGGATGGAGTACCAGGACCAGCTATTAAAGCATGTGCAGTAAGTGCAGGAGCAGAGGTTGTATTTGCCTCAACAGAATGCTTTGTTTGAACAGCCGCAGGTGCGATGGATCTGGAGATCCAACAGAGAGTTAAGGATTTGACTGAAAAGCATGGCGCAGAGAACATAGTTGTTATATTAGGAGGAGCAGAGGCTGAAGCAGCAGGCCTTTCAGCTGAAACTGTATGTGCAGGAGACCCTACATTTGCAGGTCCTCTGGCAGGTGTGGAGCTTGGCTTAAGAGTTTACCACATTGTAGAGCCTGAGATGAAGAAAGAATTCGATTCAGCTGTATATGATGAGCAGTGCGGTATGATGGAAATGGTTCTTGATGTTGACGAGATTATAAAGGAAGTCAACACAATCAGAGCGCAGCATACAAAGTTTGATGACTAATAAGAATATAAGGAAGAATTAGGTGATATATTTAATTTAGTAGGGGAGGATTTTAAAATGGTAAAAGCTTATACACAGCTTTTAATGAAAAAATATATAACCGGGCGAGGAGCCATTTCTTCTCTTGGGAATATGGGTAGAAAGCGTGCAGCCATAGTACTTGACAGGGGAGTAGTTTCACCTGAAAATCTGGATAAAATTACTGGCTATCTTAAGGATGGAGGAACGGAATATCAGGTGGTAGCTGATATCCGCACAGAACCTTACTTTAAGGATATTTTAAAAGCGAGACAGACAGTAAATGAATTTCAACCTGACATGATAGTAGCTATAGGTGGCGGATCTGTTATGGATACGGCTAAGGCACTTTGGCTTTTTTATGAGCATCCGGAGATGCCCTTCGAGGATGCATTTAAGCCGTTTCAGCTTCCGCCAACCACAGGAAAGGCAATCATAGTTGCTGTTCCTACCACCAGCGGTACAGGCTCAGAGACAACTTCCTGCGCTGTATTTACTAACCAGGATACAAATCAGAAGTCACTGATGCTGGGAAACAACCTTATTCCTGAGTATGCCATTCTGGATGCTGATTTTACTGATACTCTTCCTGACCATATAGCAGCACAGACAGGCATGGATGCGCTTACTCATGCAATGGAGGCATCTGTAAGTGCAAATACGAGCCCTATGGTAGTCACATTAGCCATTTCAGCAGCACTGGACATGTTTGAATATCTTCCTATTTCTGCAGGAACCGGAGCAGAGGGAACAAGTAAATACGAGGCAAGGGAGAGATGCCACAATGCTGCATCACTTGCAGGAGTGGCCATTACCAATTCCTTCTGTGGCCTTGCACATGCATGCGACCAGCCAGGTTCGTTCTTTAAGCTTCCTCATGGACTGGTTTGTGGAATGTTCCTTCCATATACTACTGCTCTGGCTTCTCCTCATCCTACATATGCAGCTGTTGCAAGAAGGCTGGGTTGCAATGGAAAAACCGAAGCCGAGCTATGCAGCCAGCTGGTAGATCATTTATGGAGCTTTACTGAAAAAATGGGGCTTTGCCACAGCTTTAAGGAACTGAATATAGATGAAACTGCATACATGGAACAGCTTCCGCTGTTTGTAAAAGCTGCATGTGAATCTATGTCGTCCAAACTTTCACCTCATCCTTTGGATGAAGTTTCAGCTACTAGGCTTTTCAAAGACATATATTATGGCATTAAGCCAGAAGTAGAAAAAAATAGATAGTCTGTCTATAAAGATATATTAAAAATTATCTAGGTGTTTATCATTCAGATGATAAAATTTTAAAATTTTGCGATATTATTTTTCTAGGGTATTTAAAAAATAGTTGAAACTCCGCCTAGTGATTTTCGTATAAGTAATTATTAATATGGACCAGGTGTTCGTACCTTTTTGGGCGCACTAAGCAGATAAATCTATTTTTTAACTTAGCTCAAGGTATTGTTGCTTATTGTGTTTTAGTGATAACTTTAAATTTTACAGAAAAAGGGGGCATCGTAAACTACTTATTCAGTAGTTTTGGATGCTCCCTTTGCGTATTTTGTTTATAGTCAGCGGATATGATAAGAATATAATTGAGCCAAAAGCCTAAGTATTATGGTAATATAAAGATGCAGCTGCAGGGATAGTGAACGATACTTAATTTTTAAATATATACAGTGATGGTCTTTTCGCTGATGTGGCTTACAAAACTGACATAAGCATGAAGAACGGCTTGGGTAAAATAGCTCACTATCTAAAAGGATTTGAAGAGATACCATAACTTAAGCCTATGACGATGAGGATGGAATCACTTAGAATTTGGAGATGAATTATATGAATAGAAAAAATACAAGAAAAATAAAGGTAGGAGATATATACATAGGCGGAGATTCAAGTATATCCGTGCAATCCATGACAAATACTGATACTAAAGATGTGGCTGCTACTGTGAACCAAATCCTTGATTTGGAGAAAGCAGGGTGCGACATAATAAGATGTGCCGTTCCCGATATGGCAGCAGCGGAGGCTTTAAAGGATATAATAAAGCAAATTCATATACCTTTGGTTGCAGATATACATTTTGATTACAGGCTTGCACTTAAATCCATAGAAAATGGAGTCGCCGCTTTAAGAATAAACCCGGGCAATATTGGAAGCCAGGACAGAATAAAGCTGGTAGTTGAGGCGGCTAAGAAAAAAGACATTCCTATCAGGATCGGGGTCAATTCCGGTTCTCTGGGAAAAGACATATTGGGAAAGTACGGGAAGGTTTGTCCTGAAGCACTGGTAGAAAGCGCTCTGAGACATGTAGGCATACTTGAAAGCTTAGGCTTTTACAATATTGTTATTTCTTTAAAATCCTCCGATGTAATGCAAACCATAGAGAGCTATAGATTGATATCGGGAAAAGTGGACTATCCTCTTCATATAGGAGTTACGGAAGCGGGAACTTTGTTCAGCGGCACCGTGAAATCCTGTGTAGGCATCGGGACTCTTCTGGCCGAAGGAATAGGAGATACTATAAGGGTTTCTCTCACCGGTGATGTATTGGATGAAGTTAAGGTGGGCCGTGAAATACTGAAAGCTTTGGGACATATAAATGAGGGCGTCAAATTTGTATCCTGTCCCACTTGCGGAAGGACCCAGATCAACCTTATTGACATAGCGAAAGAAGTTGAAAGAAGACTGGCCCAATGCGATAAGAACATCAAGGTGGCTGTGATGGGCTGTGCAGTAAATGGACCAGGTGAAGCGAGGGAAGCGGATATAGGCATCGCCGGCGGGAAGGGCGAAGGACTGATTTTCAAAAAAGGTGAGATAGTGAAAAAGGTAAAGGAAGAGTATCTGATAGAAGAACTGATAAAAGAAATCGAAAAGATGTAAGAGCAGATTAGAGATAAAGCTTCGGGGAAGGATACCCTGGAGCTTTATCCTTAATCTTTTATTTTATTGCTCATAAATCATAATAATATATTTTGAAGTGAAAAATATAAGCAATATGATAAAATGAAGGTAAGGATTATAGAGTGACTACGAAAAGGGATGGTTGAGAATATATGAGAAAAGTGAGACTGATCTATAACCCGGTGGCAGGGGATGCAAGGTTTAAGAACAGACTGGACACAGTTATAAAAAATTTTCAAAAATCGGGATACATAGTTTCACCTTACAGGCTTATGAAAGCCAATGACATGGATAACGCCCTGTGTGATTTAGATGATAAATATTCCGCTATAGCCATATCCGGCGGAGACGGCACCATAAACAATCTCATCAATGCCATGAGGAGAAAGGCTGTGGATCTGCCTATAGGCATCTTTCCCTTCGGGACTTCAAACGATTTTGCAGCTCATATAGGGATACCCAAGAATATTTCTCAATGCTGTGATATGATAACGGACGGCGAAATAATAAATGTAGACGCAGGCACAGTAAACGGTACCTATTTTGTGAATGTGTGCAGCGCAGGTCTTTTAGCCGACGTACCCTATAAGACGGATATAGGCATGAAGAACAGCCTGGGCAAGATGGCTTATTATTTAAAAGGCTTTGAAGAAATACCGAAGCTCAAACCTATAGCGATGAGGATGGAGTACGATGATAAAGTCATCGATGACAACTTTTATCTTTTCCTGGTTTTAAACGGCAGGTCTGCCGGAGGCTTCTTAAGGCTGGCTCCTTATGCTTCTGTTTGCGATGGGCTTTTGGATGTGATCGCCATAAAAGCAGCAAACATCACAAATGTGATAAATCTTGTTTTAAAGGTGCTGAAGGGAGAGCATACAAGTGATCCCAATATATATCATTTCCAGACGGATAATCTTAAGATATCCTCCAATCAAATTTTTGAAAGCGATATAGACGGAGAGAGAGGCCCTGTTTTTCCCCTTTCGATAGGCGTGAAAAAAGGGGACATAAAAGTGTTCATCCCCAGCCATGGATAATGATGGATGTTAATATAGATATTTAATTGTGATAGTATATTATTAAGGCTCATGAATAATATATAATAATTTAACGCTGAATGAAGTCTCGTTCAACTTTGTTAATAAAGAGGGGGAATGATCACCGTGAAATTCAAACTAAAGCTGCTTCCTTTATTCCTTATACTTATGATCATGATATCGGGCTGCTCCATGGAAAAAGAAGCAGCACCTGCGCTGCAGCTGGATGAGGTCGACGCCGGTGATCGCCTCCGAGACCGGGTGTTCGACCTGGATGCGCGCGTTCACTTCCATGAAGAAGAATTCCTCGCGCTCCACGTCGTAGAGGAACTCGACCGTGCCCGCGTTGCGATAGCGGATCGCGGCGAGCAGGTTGCAGGCTGCGGCGTGCAGCCGGCTGCGAACGGCTGCCG
>ENA-UOOK01005697-UOOK01005697.1-fermentation-metagenome-genome-assembly--contig:-NODE-5697-length-12386-cov-22.758495_pt1 | contig 12386 bp, 4 predicted proteins | sample MGYA00245777_ERZ724023 | MGnify/ENA primary metagenome ERZ724023 (study PRJEB28704, sample SAMN03018312) | fermentation metagenome | biome: anthropogenic terrestrial biome; feature: soil; material... | reverse complement strand
GACTTTGGCAGCGGCAAGCAGTTTTATACGACATGGTGGCCGCACCAGAACGATATGCTGAACACGCCGGAGTTTAAGCAGGACATAGACCGCACCGTGAAATGGCTGCGGGAGCAGCCGGATTCCCCCTTGAAGGATTTTGACGCCATGAAACGCTGCTGCGCCCGTTATATGCCCAGCTGCGAGATAAAGGGCGGCGCATCGCCGTCCTGCGGCTTCATGGTCAAGACGAAGCAATATGTGTATATGCTCCGCTGCACCCCGGTAAAGGGTGACTATAATTTCTACGCCTACTGTTACCGCAGACAGGAGTTTGAAAAGGCGCGCACCCAGCCGGAAAAGAAAAACCGGCCTGCACCCAAGAAGAAAAGGACGGAGCCGGAGCGATGATTCCACAAAAGCCAGAGAGGAGGTATCAATTTGGCAAGTAAGTTTCAGTTAATTACAGAACTATATAATTCCACATTGCTGCGCGTTACCGGGAGCCATGAACGATGGACGGGCTTCCTGCGCGCCGCCTGCTACAACTATAAATGCTCTTTCGATGAGCAAATCCTGATCTATGCCCAGCGTCCGGACGCCACCGCTGTTTTGAAGTTGGAGGACTGGAACGAAATGTTTGGTCGCTGGGTCAACAAGGGAGCCACCGGCATTGCCGTGTTTGATGACGCCAGCGGAAGGGGCCGGCTCAAGCATTATTTTGATGTGTCGGACACCCATGAAACCATGCGCTCACGGCGGCCTGTCCCCATCTGGGAGATGGACGCCGCTTTCACCGGCAGAGTGATTGAAACGCTGGAAAACACCTTCGGCGCTCTGGTGGAAAAGGACACATTGGTAAATGCCGTGCTGTCCGCCAGCCACAACGCCGTGGCCGACAACCTGCCGGATTATCTGCGCGATCTGCGGGACTGCCGCGAGGACAGCCTTTTGGAGGAACTAGACGACCTCAATGTGGAGGTATCCTATCGGCGGGCGCTGGAGAGCAGTATCGCCTATATGATGCTGACGCGCCTTTCCATCCCGGCAGACGCCTACCTTATGCCGGAGGATTTTACCGCCGTCTATGAGTTCAACACCCCGGCCACCATCAACGCCCTGGGCATCGCCACCAGCGACATTGCGGAAATGGGTCTGCGGGAAGTGAGCCGGACGGTCATGCAGGCTCGCCGGGAACAGTTTTTTGCAATGGATAGCCAAATCAGTTATGATACGGCCAAGGAAACAAGTGACGCCGATGATGAAAGGAGCGATGACGATGGAGATCACATACAGGACGCAGGACGGATTTCGGATGCCGAACTTGCTGATGCCGCAGGAGCCGGAGGTCCATCTGGGCAAGTACGCGGAGCTGCGCCGGCAATATCTGATGAAGCACCGCAGGGTACTCTACACCAATCTGAAAACCAGCTGCCGCCTGACGGAGCATCTGGCGGAGATCGAGCAGAGCGCGAAAATGATGGTGGAGCAGACCGTAGCGAAGATGGCGCAGACGGAAGGCGTGACGGAACAGATGAAGGAAACCGACCCGATGCGCTGGACGGGCCTGATGAACAATCTCCGGCACAGCGCGGAGGAACTGGCCTTGAACGACCTGATTTACAGCTAAATACCGATAAAACCACAGAGGCAGGAAGTGATACTGATTCACTCCCTGCCTTTTTGGATGCTCACCTTATGGAAGCCGTTGTGCTGGACGAGGGCGGCAGAAAAGTCAAGCGACAGGAGATATTCAATTACTTCCAGAGCCACAAAAGCTATGACGAGCGCCGCGCATTTATCGAAAACGCCTACACGGACACCTTTGTGGAAATTCTTACGGACGGTGTGCGGATTGGCTATCATAAGCAGGATGACGGGCTTCTGATGTGGGAGGGCAGCTACCTCTCCCGCACATCGGAGACCGTTTTTTCATGGGGCGTCATCACGGAAATGACGGAAAACCTCATAGAACGCGGCGAGTACAAAATCAAGCTGGGCCTGCAAAACGCGCCGACCATGGTGCAGCAGCTTACCCTCTTTGACATGGGCGGCATGGGCGAAACCGTGCCGGCCTACACCGCCGAAGAATCCCAGCAATCCTTTTTCCCTGCCCAGACGGTGCCGCAGGCCGTCATCGACAAGGCGCTTTACACCGCTGGCAACGAACCCGGCAGCGCCTACCGCGTGGCGGCCTTTTATATGCGGGAACGACCCGAAAAAGAAAACACGGACTTTCTGAAACGGGAGTTTGGCACGGAGAACGGACGCGGCATTGAGCATGAAGGCCGCAAATACGCCGTCTGGTTCATGGAGGACGGCATCCATCTGGCCCAGGGCAACAGCATTCGCACAGGCGTCGCCCGCACCACCGTTACATGGGAGCAGGCGTCGGCCCAGATTCTGGAACTGCTGAACGAGGGTATTTACCTGTCCCCGGCAGAGCTGGAACAGGCACCGGATAAGGCAATGGGCTATATGGCGGACGCGCTGCTGATGACTGCCCGCGATGTGACAGAGGAAGCAAGGGCGACCGGCCTTTTTGCCCAGACGCTTGCCATCCACAACCAGCCGAAGGGCTACCCGGACCTTGAAAAAGATGTTGTGGCCTTTGCAAAAAGCGAGGGCGGACTGGAAACGCTGGCAAAGGAATACCACGCATTTCTGTATGCCTATTATGACAATCCGAACATCATGCGCTTTCGCCTGTCCGACTACAACACCCACCGCATTGGCGTTGTACTGAACGGGATTGTTTATTCGCAGAGGCATTTCACCGCCCAGCCGGACTTCATGCGGCAATGCAAGATGTTCATTACGCAGGACGAGATCGACCGCTTTTTTCTCCGTGGCGGCGTGGACGGAAACCTTGCTGTTTACTCGCACTTCTGTTATCCCCATACGCCGGACGAACGCCAAAAGTTTATCAAGGATTATTATGGCGAGTACAGCGGCGGCGCCTGCGGTGGATACAGTCACACGAAAACGCGCAAGGGCCTTGTTTATGAACGTGAGTATGAACGGAAGCAATACGATACCGTCCAGCTTACCATCCCCAAGGTGGTCAAGCAGTATGAACGTCTGATCGCGCAAAAGCGGTTCCCCGGAGAGGACGCCATCGCCCACATTGCCGAGTATGAAGCCAAGCAGCTGGCAAGGACGATTTACAACGGCTTTTACAATGTGCCGGACAGCATCCCCCGGCCTTATTCTGACGGCAAGGACTTCTACGGTGCTGTTCCCATCATTCAGGAGCAGCTATCCGACCCGGCCAAGGTGCGGGAAGTGCTGGACTCCCTCCATGCCGCCGTGGACGGCACCCGTGAGGATGACCGCTACTATGAAGGCCGCAAGAAAGCCTTGACACAGCTTTCCGAATACGCAGAAGGCACCTTCAGCCTGTTCAACCACCGGCATGATACGCAGCGCACCCGGTCAGCCGATGAACACAGTTTAGAAAAACAGGTTATGCCCGATGCAGCGGAAACCGCCACAGACGAGCCGGAGCAGGACGACCGTTTCCAACTTATTGAAACAGATGACGGCTATGCGGTCTGGGATAATCTCCGAGATGAAATCTATGTGGACGATGAGGGCGTCAGCGAGGAGTTTGACAGCGAGTGGCAGGCAGAAAACTATCTGGCGCAGGTGCGAAAGGCCGTCAGCGAAAAGGACGCACCCGAAACAATCCTGTATAGCGAAATTGCCAGTGAATTTGTAAAGTCACAGCCGGATTTCAAGGACGCCGCGCTGCCTGTTTACACCAGCGATACGGGCAAACGGTTCGTGTTTGGCTACGGCAGGCTCGGCAATGGCACCACCGTCTGGAATTACCTTGAAGAAGAAAATGGCGACTACAAAACAGTTGCTCATATTGATGATGACGACAAGGTCACAATTTACGATGAGACCATGCCTGACATTGCCAAAGCAGCGCTGGAAAACAGACAGGCAGAAATCGAATCAAGTGCCGACCCCAAAACGGAGGGTCCGCCGGCTTTGGCTCCCAGCAGTACAGAAGCGAAAGAAGCCTACCGTGAAGCAAAATCCGGGCATCCCGACCATCTGGTAGGTATTCATCTTGGCGCGAATTACGAGTTTTACGGTGATGACGCCGCCGCAGTTGCCGAAGTGCTGCACAGCAACATTCTTGAACGGGACGGGACGCCTGTATCCGGATTCCCGGAAGAAATATGGCGTTCCCGCACAAAGGAATTGTGCGCCGTCGGCCATGATGTGCTGCTGATCGGCCAGAATGACAGCGGAGAATACGAAATCGTCAAAGAACGACTTGCCCGCGATCATGTTCCCATTGGCACACGCCTGACCATTGAAGGCCGGCGGTTTGTTGTGGACAGCGTGGACTTTACTTTTGGGCAGGTATCCTTGCGGGATGTGACCTTTGAGAACGGGACCGGCTTTCCCATTTTCCGCAAAGAACCCATTGAATATGTCCGTTCCTACATTGACGAGCCGGAGAAGGACACAAATGTCGTTTTTCCTGAAAAGACAGTTGCATTTTATCCCGCAGAAGAAAACAATCTGCCATATGATATAGAAATTCGAACATTGCACATCGGGGAGCCAGAAAAAGAAACGACAGAATGGCTCTATGTGGAGCAGGCAAAAAACACCCCGGCAGAGCCAGCCGTCGAGTACACCGATGAAGAATTTGCGAAAGATTATCTGATTCCTGATGAAACAATCTTTGAGATTGACGGCAGAACCTTTCTGGTGGACCGGGTAGATCTGGAGCATGGCGTCGTCAATTTTCAGGACATCACCTTTGTTCAAGCGGCGGGATTCCCCATATTTCGCACAGAGCCTATTTCCTTTGTGCGGGCAATTATTGAGAAGCAGGAGGCGGAGGCCGAACAGAAAGAGAAGCCGCCTGCAATACAGGACACGCCCCTTGTACCACTTGTGCCGAAAAAGAAAGAGCCGATGGACGCTGCCGCACCGTTATACCGCGACGGCATCAATTACCGCATCAACGATGATGCGCTGGGCGCAGGCACACCAAGCGAACGCTATACAAACAATGTGGCAGCCATTCGAACGCTGCACGAGGTGGAATCGGAAAACCGCACAGCCACCGCACAGGAGCAGGAAATCCTTGCCCGGTATGTGGGCTGGGGCGGCCTTGCGGATTGCTTTGACGAGCGCAACAGCCGGTATCAAGAGCTGAAAAGCCTGCTGTCGGAAACCGAATACAGCGCTGCCAGAGAATCCACCCTGACCGCCTTCTATACGCCGCCCGTGGTCATTCGCTCCATGTATCAGGCCCTTTCCCAGCTTGGCTATGCCCAGGGCAACATTTTGGAGCCGGCCTGCGGCACGGGCAACTTCTTCGGCCTTCTGCCGGGGAGTATGGCCGGCAGCAAGCTATACGGCGTGGAGTTGGACGACCTATCCGGCAGAATCGCCCGGCAGCTATACCAACGCTCCAGCGTGTCCATCCGGGGCTATGAGAAGATGGACTACCCGGATAACTTCTTCGATGTAGCCGTGGGCAATGTGCCCTTTGGCCAGTTTAAGGTGGCGGACCGCCGCTACGACCGGCTGAATCTCCCTATCCATGAATACTTCATCGCCAAAACGCTGGATAAGGTCAGGCCGGGCGGCGTCATCGCCTTTGTCACTTCCAGCTTTACAATGGATAAGCGCACCGGCAGCGCCAGAAAGTACATCGCGCAGCGGGCAGAGCTGCTGGGTGCCATCCGCCTGCCCAACACGACCTTCAAGGCCGCCGCAGGCACCGAGGTAACATCAGATATTCTTTTCCTGCAAAAGCGCGACCGCATGGTGGACATTGAACCGGAATGGGTACACCTTGCCACCGATGACAACGGCATCCAGATGAACAGCTACTTTGCAGGCCACCCGGACATGATTCTGGGCGAGATGAAGATGGTGTCCGGCCCCTACGGTCCCACGCCAACCTGCGAGCCATATCCGGAGCAGGATTTAGGTACGCTGCTGGAAAACGCGATCCAGAACATCAATGGCGAGATCACCGAATACGACCGCGAGGATGATCTGGGCGGCGAGGACCGTTCTATCGAAGCCGACCCCACGGTGCGAAACTTCTCTTTTACACTGGTAAATGGCCAAATCTATTACCGGGAAAACAGCCGCATGAACCCGGTGGAGGTGTCCAAGACCGCGGAGAGCCGCATCCGGGGCATGATCGAGCTGCGGGATTGCGTCCGTACCCTGCTGGAATACCAGACGGAGGACTATCCCGAAAATGAAATAAAGGACCAGCAGGCCAAGCTAAACCGGCTTTATGACCGCTTTACCAAGGACTACGGCCTCATCAATTCACGCGGCAACGCCATCGCTTTTGACCAGGACAGTTCCTATTTCCTCCTGTGTTCGCTGGAGGTGCTGGACGAGGACCGCAATCTCAAGCGCAAGGCCGACCTGTTCACCAAGCGCACCATCCGCAGCCACAAGCCCGCCGAAAAGGTGGACACAGCCGTGGAAGCATTGGCCCTGTCCATCGGGGAAAAAGCGCGCGTGGACATGGAGTACATGGGACAGCTTACCGGCAAGGACGAGGAAACCCTGTTTTCAGAGCTTGCCGGCGTGGTGTTTCTCAATCCGGAGTATGTGGAAGGCGTCAACGAAAAATATCTGCCTGCGGACGAATACCTCTCCGGCAATGTCAGAAGCAAGCTGGCCTTTGCAAAGGAGAAGGCCGCCAATGACCCGCAATTTCAGCCCAACGCGGACGCGCTCTCGCAGGTGCAGCCCACCGATTTGACCGCCAGCGAGATTTCCGTGCGGCTGGGCGCTACATGGCTGAAGCCGGACTACTACCGGCAATTCATCTTTGAAACGCTGGGGACGCCTCGCAGCGCCCAATGGAATATCAAGGTGCATTACTCCCAAGTCACCGGCGAGTGGCGCATCGAGGGAAAAAACAACGACCGGGGCAATGTCAAGGCGTTCAACACCTACGGCACCAAGCGCGCCAACGCCTATGAGATCATCGAGGACAGCCTGAACCTGAAGGATGTCCGCATTTTTGACTACCAGTATGAAGCTGATGGGCGGAGGACGGCGGTCCTCAACAAGAAGGAAACCGCCATCGCCCAGAGCAAGCAGGAGCTTTTGAAAGAAGCCTTTGCCGAATGGCTCTGGAAAGACCCAGACAGGCGCGAAGTCGTCTGCAAAGCCTACAATATCCTGTTCAATTCCAACCGCCCCCGTGAGTATGACGGCAGCCACATCAATTTCTCCGGCATGAACCCTGAAATCACCCTGCGCAAGCATCAGGTCAACGCCATCGCTCACATTATGTACGGCGGAAATACTTTGCTGGCCCATGTAGTGGGCGCGGGCAAGACCTTCGAGATGGTAGCCGCGGCGATGGAATCCAAGCGATTGGGATTGTGCCAAAAGAGCCTGTTTGTGGTACCCAATCATCTCACGGAACAATGGGCCACCGAATTTTTACAGCTCTACCCCGCCGCCAACATCCTTGTGGCCACCCGGAAGGACTTTGAAACGAAGAACCGCAAGCGGTTTTGCGGAAGGATCGCCACCGGCGAGTATGACGCCGTTATCATCGGCCACAGCCAATTCGAGAAAATCCCCATGAGCGTGGAGCGCCAGCGGGCCATTTTGGAGCAGCAGATGGATGAGATACTCATGGGCATCAACGAAGCCAAGTCGGAGAAGGCGGAAAACTTCACCATCAAGCAGATGGAAAAGACCCGGAAGGGCTTGCAGATTAAAATCGACAAGCTGAACGACCAGAGCCGCAAGGATGATGTTGTCACCTTTGAAGAATTGGGCGTTGACCGCATTTTCATTGATGAGAGCCATTATTTTAAGAACCTTTTCCTCTACACAAAAATGCGAAATGTGGGCGGCATCGCCCAGACCGAGGCACAGAAAAGTTCAGACCTGTTTATGAAATGCCGCTACCTTGATGAGATCACCGGGGGACGCGGCATTGTCTTTGCCACCGGCACACCCATTAGCAACAGCATGGTGGAGCTATACACCATCCAGCGGTATTTGCAGATGAGCGCCTTGCAGGAGATGAAATTGCAGCATTTCGATTCGTGGGCGGCCAACTACGGTGAAACAGTCACCGCCATCGAATTGTCTCCGGAGGGTACGGGCTACCGGGCCAAGACCCGATTCGCCAAGTTTTATAACCTCCCGGAGCTTATGTCCATGTTCAAGAATGTGGCGGATATTCAGACTTCGGATATGCTCATGCTTCCGGTGCCGGAGGCCCACTATCACAATGTGGCGCTCCCTCCATCAGAGTATCAGAAAGAAATGGTGGGGTCGCTGGCCGAGCGCGCGGAAAAGGTACGAAACCGCGAGGTGGACAGCAGCGTGGACAATATGCTGCTTATCACCAATGATGGGCGAAAGCTGGCGCTGGACCAGCGGCTCATCAACCCCATGCTGCCCAATGACCCCGGCAGCAAAGCTGCCAAGTGCGCGGAAAATGTCTTTGAAATCTGGCAGCGCACCGCAGATAAACGCTCTACCCAGATGATCTTCTGCGACCTGTCTACGCCTAAGGGCGACGGCACCTTCAGCGTCTATGACGACATCCGGGACAAGCTGCTGGAGCTGGGCATCCCGGAAAACGAGATTGCTTATATCCATAACGCCAAGAGCGAAACCCAGAAAAAGGATCTGTTTGGTAAGGTGCGTTCCGGTCAGGTGCGCGTTATTCTGGGCAGCACCCAGCGCATGGGAGCCGGCACCAATGTCCAGCAGCGATTGGTGGCGCTCCATCATGTAGACTGCCCGTGGCGGCCTTCAGACCTTCAGCAGCGAGAGGGCCGTATCATTCGGCAAGGCAACGAAAACCCGGAAGTGGATATTTACAGCTATGTCACTGAGGGCACTTTTGATGCCTATCTTTATCAGCTGGTGGAGAGCAAGCAGAAGTTTATCGCCCAGATCATGACCAGCAAAAGCCCGGTTCGCTCCGCCGAGGATGTGGACAAAACCGCCCTTTCCTATGCGGAAATCAAGGCGCTGGCCAGCGGCAATCCCATGATAAAAGAGAAGATGGATCTGGACATTGAGGTATCCAAGCTGAAACTCCTGAAATCCAGCCATCTCAGCCAGCGGTACGCTCTGGAGGACGCAATCAGTAAAAGCTACCCCAGGGAGATTGCCGAGCAGCAGGCGCGAATCGCCGGTTATAGAGCAGACATTACTACTGTGACCGGGAACACACACCCCAATGCGGAGGGCTTTTCGCCCATGACGCTGGCGGGTACAACCTATGCCGAAAAGAAAGAAGCAGGCGCGGCGCTGCTGGCGCTGTGCCAGAATATGCTCACGCCGGAGGCTACGCAGGTGGGCGTTTACCGGGGCCTGACGCTGGAGCTGTCCTTCGACAGCTTCAAGCAGGAATACCGCCTGACTATGATCGGCCAGCTGCGCCACCCTGTGACTATGGGCACGGATGTATTCGGCAACCTCCAGCGTATGGACAACTATTTGGAAACCCTGCCAATCAAGGAACAGACCTGCCGGGAGCGTTTGAGCGACCTTGAAACGCAGCTGGCAACCGCAAAAACAGAGGTACAACAGCCCTTCCCCCGCGATGAGGAGCTGAAAGCAAAAACCGCCAGACTGGAGGAACTCAACGCCCTGCTGAACATGGACAAGAAGGAGCCGGAGATTATGGACGAGGAGCCGGATGAGAATGTGCGCGCGCCCTCCCGTCCTTCCCCACAGATGGAGCGATAAAGTCAGCCTGCCGGTGTGCAGGTTATTTTTATGAAGAAACGAGGAGGAAAACATGGGATACCAAGAAAGCTGGCTGTATGTAAAACCGCAGCGATATTTTGACAAGCTCATCCGCGCCTACGACAAGGCGGAGCAATCGGGCTATTACCGTGTGGCCGGCGCGGAGCCGCGATCCGTTGTCGTACTGAAAAAGCCCTTTGGCGACCTGCCCGCAGGAACCCGGCTTTTGTGGGTATGCGGCGACCGGGGCTTTCACAGCGCAGGCGGCGTCTTTGGCGGCAACCTGCATTGCGGAGGCCGCTTGCAGGTCATCCCTATAGAATCGGTGCTGGACGGCCCCACTGACCGCCGCATCGACGGGATCGACCTTGACGGGCCTGCCCCCAGCGAAAATGAGTACATGAAGCGTTACAGCGCCGCCAACTACGCCCACCGCCTGCGCGTGGGGCAAGAGAGATAGGAGGGATTTACCGTGGCCGAAAAAGAAGAATTGGAAACCCGGCTCTATGAGCGAATGATGCAAGAAAATGAGGCGTTTCTTACCGACTTGAAAACCAAGCCCGCCGATGACATTATCCATCACGCCTATGAAATTGCCTGCCGGGAAAATCTGCTGATGCTGTTTGAGGACGAAACCAGCCTGACGCCAAGGCAGCTTGAAACCCTGCTGGAGTTTGAGCATCCGCTGGCGGAGCTTTACGATGATTGGATTAACCGGGATACCGATGAGATGGATCATTTCAGAAACAGCGTGATTTCCGGCACCAATGATATTCTTGACAACCGCGCCGAGGAAAAATACAAGAACCCGGCCCAGCCGATGTACGGGAAATCTCGAAATGAATCCTTTGCCAGCGACGAATATCACGAATGGAAGGCCAATCACTGGCGCAGCATGGAGTGCGCACGGGTATTCCGCAAGGATGCCACCAACGCCTACCATGATGAGGCCTTTCCTGCCTTCCTCCAAAAATGGGAGGATACCTTTGGCAAAGAACGCTGTATGTTCATTCTGGCCTGCACCATGCAGCAGCGCGAGGGCGACGGACGCTTCTATCCCCCGGCGCGGCAGGCAGCGGCGCGATTCGCTGCCCAAATGGAGATTGCCGGCGACCGCACAGCGGATTATGCCGTGGATGCCCATTCCTGTATCGTCAATATCGCCATGGAGCGTTTCGCAAGACCGGAGCGCAGCAAAGCGCAGGAGCAGGATGCGGTGCAAAAGAAAAAGCCGCAAATGGAGCGATAACGACCTCTTTCCGTTGCTTTAAGTGGCTGCGAATGGTATAATAATATAAACAAAGAAAGGTAGGTGAGCCGATGGAAAGCAAGGCTCTATTCGATAAAATTGACCAATATAAAAAAGTGATTGGAGAGCGCCGTCCCTTGACCGAAGATGAGGTAAAGGAGCTGGATTCCTATTTCCGCATCGGCGTCACATACAGCTCCAATGCGCTGGAGGGCAATTCCCTGACGCTTTCGGAAACGAAGGTGTTGCTGGAGGACGGCATTACAGTGGGCGGCAAACCAATCCGCGACTGTTATGAAGCCACCGGCCATGCCAAAGCGTATGACTATATGCTGTCGCTGGCCAGAAGCAACGATCTTCAGCTGTCCGAGAAAGTGATTTTGCGGCTGCATCAGTTGTTTTACAGCAACATTGATGAGGAGAAGGCCGGGCGCTACCGAGATGGGCAGGTATTTATCACCGGCACCGAGTATGTTCCCCCTGCCGCCGAGGATGTGCCGGAGCTAATGAAGGCTTTTATTGCCGATTTGCGCGAAAAGCGCAGCAGACTCCACCCCGTCCAGCTGGCCGCCTACGCCCACCGCCGATTGGTAGATATTCACCCATTTCAGGATGGAAACGGACGCACGGCGAGGCTGCTGATGAACTTGATTCTGATCAACGCCGGCTACTGCGTCATATCCATTCCCCCGGTACTGCGTCACGACTACATCACTGCGCTCCAACAAGCACAGCGGGAGAACGCGCCCAGCGATGCAGCATTTATCAAGCTGATTGCCGAATGTGAGATCGAGGCGCAGAAAGACTATTGCCGAATGTTCCGTATCAAGCTGCCGATGGTAAATAAAACTACACCGGAGCGATAACAACCAAATATCTAAAAGAGCCTGTTTCATCACCAAATGAAGCAGGCTCTTTTTCATGCCCGAAGGAGGTGAAGCTATGCCTTATGTCCCACCGGAGCAGGTGGCCCGCGCCCGCGAGATGGACCTGCTGACCTATCTGCAACACTATGAGCCGAACGAGTTGGTGCATTTCAGCGGCGGCACCTATACCACCCGCACCCATGACTCCTTAAAAATCTCAAACGGGAAATGGTGCTGGTGGTCACGGGGCATCGGCGGCAGCACGGCGCTGGACTATCTCATTGAGGTTCGGGGCCTGACGCTCCCGGAAGCCGTGGCCGCCATCACCGGCTGCGAGATTACGGAGCGCCGCAGGGAGGGCAATGTCACATATATGCCCCAGCCGCCGCCCGCACCGCCGCCGTTCACGCTTCCACCCAGACACGCCGACAACCGGCGTGTTTTTTCATACCTGAAAAGCCGTGGCATCGACCCGGAAATCATCAATCACTGTATTAAGCACGGCCAGCTTTATGAGGACGGCGAACACCATAACTGCGTATTCGTGGGCT
>ENA-UOOK01005696-UOOK01005696.1-fermentation-metagenome-genome-assembly--contig:-NODE-5696-length-12388-cov-2.776535_pt1 | contig 12388 bp, 7 predicted proteins | sample MGYA00245777_ERZ724023 | MGnify/ENA primary metagenome ERZ724023 (study PRJEB28704, sample SAMN03018312) | fermentation metagenome | biome: anthropogenic terrestrial biome; feature: soil; material... | reverse complement strand
GGATTGCCAGAGACCAAATTCTTATCCTTGCCGATGCCTGGGACCCAGTCTGCTCTTACTTATTTTTGCCAGTTTTGTATTCCTTCAGGAGCCTGGTGCAGTTAGCCGGTGATCAAACTGATTTGAATGTAGTTTTGGACATCTCACGTTTTAAAGAAGAAGCGCCAACTATTCACCAGGAGTCATTGGTCTATCGATTGGTGTACGAAGTATCAGAACGAATTGCTCCGGCACCACGGAAAGTTGATGATCCAATATTGAAGAAACTTGGATTTAGCCAGGACCTGGCTCTGCGTGATATTGGTTTTTACATCATTGACGACAAGAAAGAACGCAATCTTTTCGCTGAAGACCACCAGGAAATAGAGGATATCGTCCTCTCTTTTACCCTTGGAATGGTCAGCCCGGAAGTTCGAAGTAATCTATCTCAAAGTAGTTTGTTTGAAAACCTTCAGCATAATCGGCGGTTTTTCTCGAGTTTTGGCAGCGTTGGGATGATCTATGACCCTGAAAAAATCATTGAATATTGCGGTTTGAAACTTGCGAACAAAATTGTTCTCGAGGATATCATGCAGCCACAGACCATTCAGGCTGAAGATATAAAAAAGAAATCCTCTGAAGTCATTGCAACTTTCGGCAAACCTGTAGAATGGTTTGATGAATTGATCACAAAACCACCTTTTTCTATCGATGGAACCGACTCAAAAACCTGGAATTTACGCTACGTCTTCAATGAAATTCTCTACACTCCTCCGTCGATTGATAAGGCAGCAGAGTGTCCGTTTCTCACCAATATCGAGGCTCATTATCAAAAAATGGTCAATGAGACTTCACCTGGGATTATGGAAATCATGCTGCATAACGCCAGGATTAAAGCGAGTGAGATTTTTACTTCCCGAAAAGAGGCTATCAATCAGATTTATAGCAATCCCAGGCTTTTTCCAAACCTTTTCACCAACCTCGAAAGCATATTGAAGTTCATTCAGAGGGATTTACAAATTCGAAAAAACGACGCCCAGCACAAGGTAGCCTCATTGGATGATGCTGCAAAACTTGATGCTCTGTTGGAAGATTCCAAAAAGAATTTTCGCGAGGCTCTTATCCAGTTCCGTCCCCTCCCAACATGGTATAAATATATACCTGAAGGGGCAATAAAAGATCTTGTCGACAATGTTTTTACGCTGTTGCAAAGGAGTGTATTCACGAAGCTTAACAAGATTCGAATCGAAATTGAACTGCTAACTGCCCGACTGATCAGTCTCCCTTTCGAGAAGGCTCTGGCAGAATTTAATCTAAAAGTTGCCGAAGAATCTTGCGAACTTATCGAGAAACACCAGGAAGATCTGTCTCAGGCAGAAAAACGTCTTAAAACTATTATCGATAACAATTCTGTTAGCCTGGACCTCAAATGGGATGGTTTTTCAACGAAAGCAGAAGAATTTGATTTTCTGTTCGATCCGATAACACAACCCATCGTTGAGGCGTTGTTTAAGAAATATCAACCAGCGACTAAACAGGTCGGTGCCGATTTGCTTGCGAACCGGAAATGGTTTCTCAACGGTAAGCCTGACTTCACAGCGGACGCTTTCAATGATTTGCTTGAATTTTCTGAACAACCGTATCACTTTGTGCGCGATTGGGATCTCGCCAGAGTGATCAATGAGCATTATGTTGAACAAGATCTAATGGGAAACCATCGGACGATTTTTGCTTCCTACCTTAATAAGATTATGATTCTACTCACCTATACGGTTGAAGCGGTTGGAGAATCGCCAAACAACCCATTCAGATATGCCATCCTATCAGCGGATAGTGATGATTTTTGGGAGATATTTTTTGCAGAGCAACCTCAAAGTGAAGAACATATCACTTGGAATAAATATATTTCATCGAGCCCATATTTCGCCTCATTCATCAAAATCCTTAATGGAATTGCATACCCAATGTTTGAACACCTGTTCGAGGTAGGCAGGGCGAAATGGGAGGCCTTGAGTGAGGAGGAGCAGGCGGATATCGACATTATCCCAAGGTTAAAAAAGAAACCTGATCCTGTTATACCCAGCCCTGTTATCGTCGAACCACCCATAGTGCTTCCGAATGGGTATTGGTCTCTCATTTGCGAGTGGGATTTTACTCCAGAAGGAAGCAGCGAATCGATTCACTTCGAAGTTCCTGTTCGCGTGGCTGAAGCAAACTATACTGAATTGTTCAACCGGCAGCGCCACCGCGAACAATTTCAGCTCTACGCCGAAGAAGCCTGTGATGAGGTCGACCAATTGGTCTCACACTTCAGAGATATTCACTCGCGCTATAACTGGGACTCTTACACCCAGGCGAGTAATGTGCTCGCCTTTGTGCAGTGTTTTATTCCTTATCATCGGGACATCGACACCAAAAATCTTTCAGACTATGCCAGGTATCCCCTGGAGACGCTCTGGGATCAGAAAGGCGATTGTGAGGATGTCGCCATCCTTTGCGCCGCGATTTTAACCCGTCTGGGTCTCAAAGTCGCCTTGCTGGGTTACCCTGGTCACCTGGCATTTGGCGTGGAGACATCAAACGCTCCCGGCATGAGAGACCTGATAAGAGACCCGAAGTACCCAGTTTCTTATTATTATGGGGAGAGCACCAGCAAATATTGGAAATTGGGCCAAATCCCCGATAGTTATCAATGGACCACCGCCGAATTCTTCCGGGTTCATGAGGCAAACTGGAAATTTTAGAAGTAAAAATGAGGTAATAATGACCTTCAATCTAACCCCCGCCGACCACCAGGCTATCGCAGGCCTGGAGAATGTTATGCTAATTCTCTTGTTTGAACGAGAAAAAGACAAGAGCAGTTTCTCAGCCGAGACGATTGCTTATATTGAGTCCGTGCTTGACAAGTTTGGCCCTGTTTTCGAAGAGCAAAAAGGCGATCAGCTTGCTTTCGCGCAAACTGCCAAGTCCTTTCTGAGCGCGTTATTGGCACATCAACCTTTTAGAGAGTTTGTTGATATCTCTGATGATGCCTATGTCGAAAACCAAACCCGGTATTTAGGCCCCAAGGAAACCGAAATGATTCGGCAAGCTACGGAGCAGGCAATTAATCAAATATTGAACCACTTTGAATTGTTAACGCAGCAAATTGATTTGGATCAAAAAGCGGATATTGGTAAACAGAAAAATGTGTGAGCCTGGCAGTAAGGCAATTTTCAATGAAACATCGTTTCTGGTCAGGCTCTATTTTGACGATGCTCATTCGAACCTTGGTCAGCTCTTCGAGTCACTCAAACCGGATCTGCCGTTAAATTTGCCAGACGTTTTTCTTGCGGAAGACGCTGATCCACAGATCATGTATGTCTACGGGTGTCAAAAGAATGGGCTGAGTGAATGGGGCGAGACAGAAACTGAACTCTTTCAGAATGTTGCCACTCAACTTAAGAAATACCAGGATATCGGCTTTGTTGGTGCCAGTGTCATTTACCAGGCTGTTTATGATAATTTGCAGAGTGATAGCGGTGATTTAGCCATTGATGAATTGAAGCGGGCGGGGATCGCTCGTCAGGGCGCTCACGTTTCTCAAAAAATCCCTGGAGGGGATTTATTTTTATTGGGTTGTCCTCCGATGAACACACTTGGTGAGCCATATTTTCAGCCGATTGTCCGCTACCTGGCTCTCTGTCAGTCTGATTCCGAAGCTACACTAAACTCCTATCTTGCGAATGCTGCGTTTTTTTCACGCGATGTCGCACTGATAAAAGCACACCAGAACGTCCACAACTTTCGTGTACGTTCTTCTCCTTCTCAAGATAATTTGCAAAACATACTCGACAAAATTGCCAGAGAGATACAGGAACTTTTTAACAAAACCGATTTGCTGGATGACAGTGCCAAGGCTGCCCTCAACAGCCTCTCCGGGTCGCTGAGCTGTCTCTTAAAGTTCTATATCGAGGTCAACAGTACTGCCACCTCGATGGTCGGTCAGAAAAGCAACTATCAGCACAGCTTCGATGCTGAGCCGGTTGAGGTCGCAGAGGGGCAGGCCTGGTGCTTCCTCCGGGAACGCATGAACACGCTGAATGAAGAGCTGCAGATCAAAATCTCTGAATGCCAGGCGGTGCTGGAGGCTGCCCAACAGGCAGTTTCGATGGTGCAAACCCGCATCGACCAGGCGGATGAAGCCCTCGAGCGCGAACAAGAACAGCGTCTGCGCCGGCGTGACGAACTTTTGGCATACCTTGGCGTCGCCATCGCCCTGCCGGAGTTGATCAATTATGACGTTGTGGAAAAAATCCTGACCAGTTGGAAGATCTACTTGATTCCGATTGGCTTTTTTTTCGTCCAGTTGCTTGTAATAATCGTATTGGGTCTGCTTATTGTTACCTTGATAAAACGCTCAAGCTCGCGAATACAAAATTAGTGGTTTTGCTTTGAGAGGGCTGCTTAGGATGGATAGTATTGACGAATTCAATAAGATGATTGACCAGCTGGATTACTCAGACCCAGTTCAGGTGCAGGCAAAGATTAATGAAATCAATCATCACCTGAACAATCCAACCGATGATTCTGACTTTCTGGCAAAATTAATTTCATTTCGAACGTATCTTTGGCTTGTCTTGTGGACACTCAATCGAGATTCTGAGAGTCTCGAAAGTGCGATAGATCAAATAAAGAAAACCTGTAAAAGCAAACGATTACTTGGCATGGATATACACGCGTTCGGATTCTTGGCTGGATTCTATCGAGAGAAGTATTTTTCTTCTAATGATTTGGAAAATATTGAGATGGCAGTCGCATGGGGTGTAATGTATTACTCTTACGCCACAAAGGATATGCCACTTTATGCCGATATTCTCCGAAACTTTTCACTTGCGCTTTTCGACCATTATATGTGCAAGGGCAATGAAAGTGTCTTGAAAATAAGGATTGATCTTTGCGAAGAAATGCTGAAGAATGCCAACGAGGATGCCATCGATCGTCCGAATTGGTTATGGGACCTGGCTTATTCACTTCATGAACGGTATCACCTAACGAGTGGGGAGCAGGATCTGGATAAAAGCATTGCACTATATGAAGAAGCTTTGGATAAAACCCATGAGGATTCCACCGATCGATCGAAGTGGTTGAACAATCTGGCAATTGGGCTTTACGAACGGTATCATCTCAGGAGTGAGGAGCAGGACCTGGATAAAAGCATCGCACTTTATGAAGAAGCGTTGCGCAGGACTCCCGAGGATTCCACCAATCATGTGATGTTTTTAAACAACCTTGCCAATGCGCTTAATAATCAATATGCACTCAGAGGGAATGAGCAGGATCTGGAAAGAAGCATCGCACTTCATGAAGAAGCGTTGCGCAGGACTCCCGAGGATTCCACTGCCCTACCGGTGTATATCAACAACCTGGCATGTGTACTACAAGACCTTTATTTGCATAGGCGGAAAGAACAGGATCTGGAGAGAAGCGTTGCACTCTATCAACAAGCTCTGGAAAAAATACCCCAGAATTCTTCTCATCGACCAAAGTGGTTAAACAACCTGGCACAAGCACTTGGAAACCGGTATGCCCTTTTGAGGGCGGAGCAGGACCTGGAAAGAAGCATAGTACTCTACGAAGAAGCCTTAGGAAAGGTACCAAAGGATTCAATTGACCGGCCAAGGTTATTGAGCAGTCTTGCAGTCGCGCTCGAATACCGGTATGCACTTATGAGTGGAAAGCAAGACCTGGAAAAAAGCATTGGACTCTACGAAGAAGCTTTGGAAAACTTACCGGAGAGTCATATTAATAAACCAAAATTTCAACAAAATCTGGCGAATCTCCATTTTGGAATCGGTGATTATCAAGCTGCACTTAAGGCTTATGAAGCCATGGCAGCCAGCCTGGAAGTGCAGCGTTCGTCACGCCGAAGCAAGCGAGGGCGGGAGAAGATGCTCAGCGATTATTCCGGAGCTTACGCCAGGTTAGTTTTTTGCTGCCTGAAGCTCGACCAATCCGAAAAAGCCCTGCGCTACGCCGAAGCAGCCAAATCGCGGGCGTTGGTAGACGCGCTGCACAACCAGGTGACAGACCTGAGCAAGTTTGCCACCGATGATGAAGACCTGCAGGCTGATCTTGACGAGCTGCAGAAGCTGCAGCAGAGGATTAACTCGCTGCTCAATCAGCTCGGCGCGAGCGACGAGACCGATGGTTGGATCGACCCAGACGCAACCAGGTTTAGGCGCCCGCCTGAAGATGTAAACGCTGAATTGAACCAAAAGCGCGAAAAAGAGGAGTCGCTCTGGCAAGCCCTGGAAAGAAAAGCGCCGGTGTTTGCCATGACGGTCTCCGCTCCTCCGTTCGAGCTGCAAGATGCCGTTAACCTGGCGAAACAAGAAAACGCGGCGTTGATCAGCTACTACAAACACAGTGGCGGCTGGGTCGCATTTGTAGTGGTTAATGACAACTTGTTTATTAAGGAGATTGAGGGCGTCGACGAGCTTTTGGATGATTACCAATCTGCCTTCTCAAACCTTCACAGTAAATTTGGAAGGTCACTGTTGAGCTATGTATTGAAACAAGCCTGGTCGGTCCTTATTGAGCCATTGATGCCCTGGCTCCCAGACAAAGGCAGCAACCTGGTTATCGCTCCGTTCGCCGGGCTGCATCACCTGCCTTTCGCTGCTTTCACCAATCCCAAGGATGGCAGTTACCTGCTGGAACACTACCATCTCAAGGCAGCCACCTCGCTGGGCACACTAAAAGCGATGCATGCCCAGGCAAAAATTTCGCCCGAGTTCAAAGATCCATCCCGCGCGATGACCGCCGTCGGCTATGCCGGTGCCACGGCTGCTCCTGGCTACCTTGAAGCGGTCCACACTGAAGTGGCTGCAATCTCGAAATTATTCAGTCCAGTGCCCCCCTTAACGGGAAAGAAAGCAAAAATCAAAAACGTGCTTCGCCAGGCACCAGGCAGCCAGAAACTACACTTTGCCTGTCACGGCAGTTTTGACCCCGACCAGCCGCAATTTTCGGGCTTGATGCTTGCAGATGGCAGGTTGACCACCCGCGATATTATGACCCGCATGAACCTCTCGGGCACTGAGATGGTCGTGATGAGCGCCTGTTTGTCCGGCTTGACCAAAATTTCAAAAGGTGAAGAACTCACCGGTCTGTTGACTGCTTTCATCTCCTCGCGGGCTAAGGCGGTGGTTGGCTCGCTCTGGAAGGTGGACGACCAATCCACCGAGAAACTGATGGTCAGGTTTTACGAGTTGATCAAACAGGGCATGCAAAAACCCGATGCCCTGCGCCAGGCACAACTGGAAATCCGCCAACAACCCCAGTGGAGCCATCCTTACTACTGGGCACCGTTCTTTTTAACCGGCGTGGGCTAATAACGTTATGGCACTAAGGACTGCCAATTGTTGGGACAGTCTGTATCAATATTCAACGAAGTGGCTAAGGAGGGACGTGAAAATCTGAAAATTCAAATCAATTGTCGGCAAAGGGCAAGCTCTGCCCCATGACGAGCGGTTCTCCGCTTAACCAATCACAGAGCAGGAGGTGCTATGGCTCATTTATTCTTATGTTCAATCGGACCAGTTCAAGAATTCATTGTAAACGCTCGCAGAAGCAGGGACCTTTGGTATGGATCCTGGATGTTGAGCACAATTGCCAAGGCTGTCGCCAGGGAAGCGCTGACTCTTGGCGGAACGTTAATTTTCCCAAATCCGGTAGATCCCAGCGATCTGAACCTCAATTCTGACTTTAGCTCTCCCAACCGGGTCAGCGCTGTCTTCGAGGAATTTGATAAGAAGAAGGCAAATGAAATCAAGGAAGCAGCTTTTAAAAGCCTGATGGCGCTGTGGAACGACGCTTTGGTGCATATTGAGAATCAGGTCAAGGTTCACGATGCCAACCCAACCTTAACTTTCACCGATCCTAAGCTTCCCGAGAAGCAAATTGAAGAACTGCTCGAGTTTTATTGGGTGGCAGTACCTATTGAAGCAAACAATTACCCCCAGGCTCGCGACCATGCTGAGGCATTGCTCGCAGCCCGGAAGAATACCAGGGATTTTAAGATTGATGATGGCGATTGCGTTCCAAAATCGTCATTGGATGGTATTCGTGAGTCTGTGATCCCTGAAAAGCATTACGACCGGGCAGACGCGGCGCAATTTCTTTACAAGGTCTATCGTGCCAGAGGCGCAGAACGACTTTCTGGTGTGGACTTACTCAAGCGTCTTGGCAGGCTGGATGATGAGCCAAAATTTGCCAGCACATCAGACGTGGCAGCCGCGCCATTGATGAGGACTCCATCGAACTTTGATCAGGATCAACTAATCAAGGACCTTAAAGGTCTTCTGATCAAAGCAGGGATTTTACCTGAGGAAATTGCGGAAAATGCCAGTTTAGTATTCGAAAGCCGTTTTCGAGAATACCTCGGTGAAGTTCCCAACAACGCCGACATTCTTAAAATTTACCGTAATCGTGTGAACCAAGCTTTTGATGTGGAGCTGCCTAATCCTTACTATTGTTTATTCATTGCCGATGGCGATGATATGGGCAAGCTGATTAGTGAAAAAACGGATATTGCTTCGCACAGTAAGCTCTCTCAAGATCTGAGCACGTTTGCAGCAACACTTCCGGATGAGATTAAGAAGCAAGCAGGAACCTGCATTTACGCTGGAGGTGAAGACATTCTCGCTTATCTGCCTTTGCATACTGCCCTGGAATATGTCAGCAAGCTCAACCTCGAATTTGAACCAAAAATTGGCACTACCCTTTCTGGCGGTTTGGTGATCGCGCACCACCTGACGCCGCTCAATGAAGTCATGCGCCTTGCCCGTGATGCTGAGAAGGAATCTAAGAAAACTGAGAATAAAAATGCACTTACAGTGGTCCTGAGCAAACGGAGTGGCGCTGATACGGAGATTACCGATAAGTGGGGCTTGCTGGTTGATCGCTTGCTGAAGCTTAAGCAGTGGATCAAAGACGGTTTGCTTGGTCAGGGCGTCGGTTACGAGTTGGAAAAGCTGGCAGGCGACTTCCAGGCTTTCGACCTGGTGAATAATCAAGCCCACCGCGATGCGATCGCCAATGAAGCGATTCGCATTATCGACAGGAAAAAGCAGGCTAATACAACGATACCCCTGGGAGATAATGTAAAGAACAAGCTTCGCAAATGGATTGTTACGGACAAAGTTTCGGTCGCGCAGCTTGCTGATGAAATTATCGTTGCCAGAGAATTCACAAAATAGAAAGAGGAGGTGCAAGTTGTTTGACTTAAAAACTTGGTTAATATCACCAAGAGACCCACTAATTTTCCGCAACGGGAAGCCGTTCACGGCAGCACCTGGCAGCCGGGCAGAAACCCTTCCCATGCCCTTTCCGGGGACAATCTCAGGTGCGGTTCGGACGAAAGCAGGCACTGACCCATTAAGCGGTAAATTTGATGTTGAACGAATTAAGGATCATTATAATGTTCAGGGTCCGTTGCTCATTGAGTTGGATAATTTCGAAAAGGTCAAAGAATGGTTTTTTCCAACCCCAGCCGATGCAGTCTTTTTTGAAAGCAATGAAAAAGATAAGGGCAAGAAAGTCGGCGATTGTTACGACTTGAAACCGATGAACACTCCGTCAGGAATTTTCCTGGATAAAGAAGATTTGGTGCTCTGCGGATTCGAAAAGAATATCAAAGCTAAGCCTTTCAAGTCTCCCCCTGCTTTTTGGAGCTGGAAGACTCTGGAAAAATGGCTTCTTCAGGCGGTCAGCAAAGCTGAGGTCGAACTTGAGACAGTCGGCATCAATCAACTGCCAGTTCAAAACCGAGTGCATGTTGCAATGAACAACAAAAGTCAATCTGCCAAAGATGGTGCCTTATTCCAAACATCCGCTATCGAATTTGAAAACAAAGTGCAAAACGAGTCCTCACTCCGGGATGTGCGCCGGTTTGGTTTGGCAGTTTTGACCGATCTCAATCTTCCGGACAGCGGACTTGGATTTCTGGGTGGTGAAAGACGTCTTGTAGACTGGCTTTTTTTGGAAACAGAAATACCCTTCAAATCGTGTCCTGAAAAAATAAGAGATGAAATTGTAGAAAGCGGCTTTTGCCGTCTACTCCTGGCAAGCCCCGCTTACTTTAATGGAAGTAGTCATCCCAGCCAGGCATTACAGGTATTAGAAACTGAGGTTATCATCGGAAGCAGTGAACCCACTAATGTATTACAAGATACGGGAGCTAAGATAATTGCGATGGTTAACAATCGCTTCCAAACCGTCTCAGGCTGGGATTACCAAAGCAAAACTCCAAAACCCACAAAACGTCTGGTTCCAGCTGGCAGTGTTCTCTTCCTGAAGTTATCCGACGAACGAGAAGAAAGGAAGCTATTCATTGAACGCGTTTGGATGAAGAATATTGGTGATGATTTTCAAATGTGTTCTGCTGGTTATGGACTGTCTTTGCTTGGCACCTGGGATGGAAATTTACGAAGCATGAATATGGAGGAATCTGATGATTAACAGGAAGAAGCCTTTGGATATCGAATTCCCAGAAACCAATTGGGTGAAGAAAGATAACTGGACCATAACGACCAGGCAATATAAGCTAATAACGCCTTTGTGGGGCGGTGGCGTTGAAGCTAACGTAAACGACCCGGTAACCCTGATAAGGGGCAGTTCCATCCGCGGACATTTGCGCTTCTGGTGGCGGGCGTTGCGTGGGAATAGTAATGCGGGCACTATTGTTAAAATGCGCGAAAGAGAAAATGAGATATGGGGTTCAACCAAAGCTCCGTCACAGGTGAAGATTTCTGTCCGGGTGATTAATCCAGGAAGAGAATTTCACCCGATTGATTCAAGGGGTAGACCAATTAATGACATTGGGGCAGTGCAATCAATGGATACTTACATTGCTTTTCCATTGCGTCAAACAAATTCTGAATTGAAAGAAAATGTGGAATTCACATTAGAGCTTGAATTTCCGAATGACTATGAAAAAGACGTTGAAGCGGCTCTTTGGGCTTGGCAGACTTTTGGCGGTATTGGTGCTCGCACCCGCAGGGGCATGGGGGCAATTGAATGTACCCATATAGACGATGTACCGCAAAAGCCTGTCACCGGATCTGAATATGGTAAATATATCCGAAAGAAGCTTGAAACCTGGATAGAAGAGGGTGATTTTCCTCTGGGTGTCCCCCATCTGAGTCGGGTATCTGTCTTCAAGCTTACCGGTAACCAAAATTACCAAACAGGAATTGAGGCATTGAGAAATATCATCGGTCAATATAAAAGATTCCGACAATCCAGACCGGGCGGGGGGCCGCATCCTGGTCGAAGCCATTGGCCAGAACCGGATTTAATCAAAGACTGTTTTCCGAAGAAAACCTTCCGCCATCCACCAGGGCATAAAGTTCAGGGGAAAGCTCCCCGTGCGGTTTTTGGCTTACCGATAATCATTCGATTCAAAGAATACAATGATGGAGGACATGAGGATCCCGACGACACCACCATTCAAGGTGTCGGCAAAATTGACAGATTGGCAAGCCCGCTCATCATCCGTCCTGTACTTCTCAATGAGGGCTTTGCCGGCTTGGCTGTCTTACTGGAGTGGAAACCGCTCAACGCTAATGACAAAGCCTATACACCTCCGGGAGGTTTAACGCTAATGCAAGGAGATAAGGTTCTTTTCAACCCCTCCGCCAAATTGACACCTGCTGAAGCAAAGCATATTACACCACTTGATGGTAATACGAACCCATTAACTAAGTTCATCGATTCCATATATTAAAGGAGGACTAATGCAAACAAAATTACTCTTTATCCAGGCACTTACTTCACTTCAACCGGGCACCGGTCAGGGTGTTGGCGTAATCGATCAACCAATCTCCCGTGAAAAAGCCACCGATCTCCCCTATCTTCCCGGCTCCACCATAAAGGGCGTTATTCGGGATTATTGGGAAAACAAAGGCATTGATGACGATCCCGAACCTGTCTTTGGTCAGACCACCCAAGCAAATGCTCCCTATGCTGGCTCAGTCTCTTTTATGGACGGCAGACTTCTGCTGCTTCCGGTCAGATCGCTGGCGGGTGTTTTCGCCTGGGTGACTTCACCATTCATTCTAAACCGCTTCGTCCGCCATTGCAAAATGTGTAAGATTCAATTCGCTTTACCCACAGCCATCGTGGCGGCTGAAAACGATAAGGTTTTGGTGACAGAAAGCTCAGTTCTCAAAATTTCAGCCAATCATAACAGTGTGATTTTGGAAGACATGCAAATAAACACCTTAGCTCAAACCAGTCTTTCCGACGAATGGGCAGAATGGTTTGCGAATGCTATTCAACCAGGAGACACTGATTGGCAGGTTGACTTTAAGAAGATCGGAAGAGCACACGTCTGAACTCCAGTCACTTAGGCATCTCGTATGCC
>ENA-UOOK01005695-UOOK01005695.1-fermentation-metagenome-genome-assembly--contig:-NODE-5695-length-12388-cov-3.562637_pt1 | contig 12388 bp, 12 predicted proteins | sample MGYA00245777_ERZ724023 | MGnify/ENA primary metagenome ERZ724023 (study PRJEB28704, sample SAMN03018312) | fermentation metagenome | biome: anthropogenic terrestrial biome; feature: soil; material... | reverse complement strand
GCGTGGAGCACCTTGGCCACCCCCGCGATCTGCGCCGCCGCCTGCGCCGCGGCACCCGCGTTGTGTCCGGCCACCAGCACGTGCACATCGGCGCCCAGCTGCGCCGGAGCCTCCAGACCCAGATCCGCTCGATCCAGAGGAATCTGGGCATCACCACTATCTTCGTGACCCATGACCAGGATGAGGCCATGATTTTATCGGACGTGATCCACCTGTTCAACCAGGGCCGCCTGGAGCAATCCGGCAGTCCCATATCCCTATATACCCAGCCCGGCACTCATTTTGCCGCCAGTTTTATGGGAAATTACAACATCCTTTCCGCCGGGGATTTCGCCCGGATCACCGGCCGGGAATACGCCGCCTCCCCCAGCGTGGCTATCCGGCCGGAAACCCTGCAGATTTCTCTCCGCCCCCAGGAGAATCCGGACAGCTTCGCCGTCCGGCAGTATAAAAAATTTAAGCTGGGCGCGGGAAAATCATTAAAATCCATTTTACTTAGTGTTGCCGTCCGCCTTACGGCATTCGATATCCCGGAGGTTTCCAGGCTGCTTTCCGACGATGAACTGGAACTGGAAAAGATGGGGGAGGAAAAGACGGCCCTGTTTATTATCGTCAGCGACACAGACCGCACCTACAACTTTATTGTCGCAATCCTCCTGGACGTCCTGGTTAAGCTCCTTTCCAACATTGCGGACAAGACGGAGCCGGATCATCGGCTGAAAATCCCGGTGCGCTTTATTATCGACGAGATTGCCAATATCGGTTACTTCCAAGACCTCCCCAATACGCTGTCGGTGATTCGGAAACGGGGGATGAGCCTTGAGATGCTGTTCCAGAACTTAGGCCAGATGAAGGCGCTGTACAGGGATCACTGGGAGACAATCGAAAGCAACTGCATTGCGACCCTGTTTTTGGGAGGGAACGGGGAAGAAACTACGAAATATGTGTCCCGGGGGCTGCTCGGAAAAGCGACGATCGATACGGTGTCCTACGGCAGCAGCGGGAACGCAGCGAGCCTGGGGAAAAACAGTTACAACTCGAATGAGCAGAAAACCGGGCGCTACCTGGAAGATGAGACGGAACTTGCACACCTGGATGAATCGGAGTGCATTACCTGTGTCCAGAACCTTCCCCCTTTCAAGGGGAAGAAATATAAGCCGGAAATGCATCCGAACTACCGGTCCCTTGCGGAAAGCAATCCCGCCAATACTTATCGGTCCCATCAGGGCACAGACCTCAGGAATGCGGAAGTCTATTCCATCACGCTCGATTTAAACGAAAAGGGGTAAAAACCATGAGCACATCACTTTTGCAGATTATTCAAACCTTCCTTGTCGTCCTTGGTATCCTCAGTGCCATTTGGGGCATTTACGATATGTTCGGCGAGGGCCAGCAGAGCAGCGTCGGCGTCAAGAAAATCATCGGCGGCATCGCGTTTGCCGCCGTTTCCTATTTCCTGATGAACTACGCCATTAAAAACGTTTCCGCAGCGGAGGCAAAAGCCGGAATTTCGGGCTGCATCCTGCCGGCCATCGCTTTCTTTACATCGAGGCTGTAAGCCATGTTTGATTTTTTAGCAGACTGGATCAATGGGATATTCGGGTGGGGTATTTCAGGGATATTCGGGGGCATTACAGGGAATGTAAACCATATCGTCGAGCTGGTAACGGAAACGCCGGCCGATATTTTTGGGAAAACGTTCTGGGACAGCCTGCTTACCATTGGGGAGAGCGCCATTATGCCGTTTGCCATATTGATTATGGGATTCTGTATGGCGTCCGACATGTACCGCACCTGGTGCCGTTCCAACGGAAATCTTGATATGGAGCTTGTCTGTATGACGTTTGTCAAGTATATCATCCCGTTCCTCTGCATTACCTCCACCTACGATTTGCTCCAATTTATGTTCAATACGATTAACGTCATGGTTAAACAGCTGTATGCCAAGGTTTACATCGGCACGGGCAGCAGCATTGACACCAGTGCGTTTATCCGGCAGGTGTCCGGGATGAACTTCGGCCAGAAATTCGGCGTATGGATCCAGCTTTTGGGGCCATGGGCCTGCTCGGGCCTCATGTCCGTCGTTTCAACGGTCGTTATTTATGGGCGGATGTTTGAGCTTGTCATCTACTGGATTTTTGCGCCGATTCCGTTTGCCACCTTTGTCAGCGACGACCTGCGCCGCAGCGTTGGGATGAACTTCATTAAAATGTTCTGCGCCCTTGTTTTGCAGGGCGGGCTGATTGTGCTTGTCGTATCCCTCTATACCATGCTGATTAAAAGCGTGTCCATTCAGGCGACGGGGCAGGGCGCTTTCGCCATGATGGGGTATTCCGCCGTCCTGATGGTAACTCTTGTGAAAACAGGATCGCTTTCAAAACGCCTGCTCGGGACGTATTAAAGGGGGAACCTATCTTGATTGTACAAATACCCAAAGATATTTACAATTATGAACATAAGGTGGCGGGGAACTTTACAAAGCGGCAGCTAATCTGCGGCGGCATTGCCCTCCTGATTATCTTCCCCATATTTATCCCCGTTTTCCAAAGCACCAAAGACCCAAGGCTGGCCACCATGCTGAGCATGGCGGCCTCTTTTCCTGTCCTTGCCTGCAGCGTGTTCAAAAAGGACGGGCAGTACCTGGAACAAATCCTAAAATACCGATACCGGCAGAGGTTCCGGTATCCGCAGCACCGGAAATTCGTCATGCACAACCTGTATGAAATCATTGAACAGGGACAGAAGGAGTATGAATCAGCAGATAAAAGCCATGCGCACGGATATTCAAACCGCAGAGAAAATTCACAGGGCCGCCGGAAAGCCTGCGCATCTGGAGATCAGACGCGGGAGCAAGAGGATTAAAAAATGCCGCATAGATTTTCCTATGCGGCGCTGCTTCATTTCCCAAACAGATCTGCATGTGAACCGGTCCGGGCCAAGGTTAAAATCAGCACATTGTCCTTAATTCGATACACAAGCAGCCAGTCGCTCTGGATATGGCATTCCCGGTAACCCACCAGATTCCCTGCCAAAGGATGGTCACGGTTTTTCTTAGGCAGAGGCTGCCCCTTGGATAGTTGACGGATAATGTTGTCCAGCAGATCCATTTTCAGGCTGCGTTTCATCGCCGCCTTATAGTCTTTCTTAAACTGTGCGGTCCAAACAATGTCCAGCTTCATTTTTTTAGTTCCTTCAGAGCTTCCTCCACATCGCTGTAGCGTTTCGCATGGGGGTCTTTTGCAAGATGTTCCGCTTCCTGCACGGCGGAGAGGGTAGCGGCGTTGGGCGTATTCAGTGTCACGTCAAATGGAAAACCGCCGGACCGAAGTGACTGCCGCAAAAAGACGTTGATGGCTGTCGTAAGGTTCATGCCGAGTTCGCCGTAAAGCGCCTCGCACTGCTTTTTGATGTCACGGTCCATGCGCACACTAAAATTGGTTGTATTTGCCATAGTAATCAACTCCTTTGTAATCCATTACAATTATATTATATGCCTAATGCAATGCAATATCAACTTAATAAAAAATTGAGGCGGTTAATTCTTAATATTATATTTCTTTCTGGACAAGCATGCCCCCATATATTCTTCCGCTTACAGGCAGGACTTATGGGGACGGTTTTCCACAAAAATAATGCCGTGATGTTACGGAAAATCCGTTTATCAGCCCGAAACGCTGAAAGGCGAGGCCATTATGCCGAGAATGAGCAAGACACGCAAGCGGGGATGGCACAGGAAATTCGTCATGCACAACCTGTATGAAATCATTGAGCAGAGACAGAAGGAGTATGAATCAACAGATGACAAACAAAAAAACAAGGCAGGGAAGAAGAAAAGTGTTTTCCTTTTCCCTCCCATGGGAAAAAAGGAACACGGCCCAGGACAGCATCCCGTTTGAAAAAATGTATGACGACGGAATCTGTGACCTGGGCGGAGGCAGATACAGCGCGACATGGAAGTTTGACGATATCAACTACAGCAGCACCGGGGATTCCGAACAGGAGAAAACGATTAACCAGTTCTGCCAGGTCCTGAATTCTTTCGACGAGAACATGCAGTTCCAAATTACCATCATGACCAAACCGCTTTCCCGTTTCAACGGCGGCCTGGATATCCATGCGGAACACGCGGGGCCGTCCCCGTCGGATGAGCTGAAGCAGTGCGTCAAGGAATATAATAAATTCCTCCATAGGAGGTATATCAGCGACACCATCTATACCCAGGAAAAATACATCACGGTTACCGTTTGGGAAAAGGAATATGACAGTGCGAGACGGCGTTTTCAGCATATTGATGCGGAGAAAATGCTGATGTTCCACCGCCTTGGGAGCAAAACGCACAGGCTGAATAAAATCCAGCGCCTGACACAGCTCCGGGAAATTTACCGCCCCGACGACACGTCTGAAATCAGCTATGGCCGTATGGCGCGTTCCGGTGTTATCGACAAAGACCTGATTGCACCGTACTTCATGGACACAAGCCATGACGACTATATCCGCCTCGGCGGGCAATATACGCAGACGTTGTTCCTTACCGACGACCTGCCGGATGACTTATCGGATGAAATGCTGCGCAAGCTTACGCAGCTGAACCGCAGGCTGCTGATTACGGTGAATTCCGCGCCCCAGAACCCGGCCGAGGCCATCCGGCAGATTACGGCCCGCCTGAAAGCGCTTGACCGGGAAAAAGAGGACAGCCTTTCCCGCCAGAGGAAAATGGGGATTGTGGAACCGAACCCGCCGCGGGAGCTGGAAGAAACCATCGGGCATACGGAAGAGCTGCTGGAATCGCTCAAAACGCGGAATGAAAAACTGTTCCTGTCCAATGCCCTCATACTCGTCGGCGCCCCGTCCCTGGAAGAAATGGGCGCGTCTGCCGAAGCAGTCCGGGAAATTGCGGAATCCAAAGGGTGTACGGTGAAGCCGTTCACCTTTGCCCAGGAAGAGGGCCTGGATTCCGTTGTCCCGCTTGGGCGGAACGATACGTTTGTCAAGCGGATTATGACGACGACGGCCCTTGCGGCGTTCATTCCGTTCAATGTCGTGGAGATTGTGCAGCCGTCCGGCCTCTGCTATGGGCAGAATAAGCTGTCGCACAATGTAATCCTGATGGACCGGAAGCTCAGCATCAATCCCCATGAATTTGTGTTCGGCGGCTCCGGTTCCGGAAAAACGCTGGCGGCGGAGCTTGAAATCTGGGAATGCTTCTTCCGGACGGATGACGATATGATTATTATCGATCCGGAAGGCGGGTTTACAAAGCTTACCCGCCTTTTAGGCGGCCAGGTGATTGACGTGTCAACCGCCGCCAAAACCCGGTTCAATCCGTTCGACATTAATGAGAATTACGGCGGCGATGAGGAACCAAATCCGATCCCCCTCAAGTCCGATTTTATCATTTCCCTGATTGAATCCACCTTAAATTACCGGGACGGCATCGACCCGGCGGCGCGTTCCATTATCGACCGCTGTGTCCGGGAAATCTATCGGGAATACCGGGAGCATCCGTGTGAAGCCAACATCCCGACGTTCCGGGACTTTTACAGCGTCCTGCGGAAAATTCCCGATCCGGCTGCGCGCTGCCTTGCAAGCGGGCTGGAAATTTATATCGAAGGCAGCCTGAACATTTTTTCAGGAAAATCCAATGTTGACATCCATAACCGGCTGATCTGCTTCAACACAAAGAACCTCGGCAGGCAGCTTCAGCTGATGGGGATGTCCATCATCCAGGACTTTTGCTGGAACCTGATTTCAAAGAACCAGGCGCGGTGCAGGAACACTTGGCTCTGGAACGATGAAATCCACCTGAGCCTGCACAATCAGACGACGGCGGACTGGCTCTCCAACGTATGGAGAAGGGGGCGGAAATACGGCCTGATTGCAACCGGCATGACACAGGAAGTCCGAGACGCATCCCGCAGCGAGGCAGGGCAGGATATGATTGCCAACTCAGAATACGTTGTCCTCCTGCGCCAGGAAATGACGGAAATTGATTCCGTATCCAGCCTCATGAAACTTTCCGGCCAGCAAATCAGCGGATTGCAGCTCTGTGACTCCGGTGTCGGGCTCCTGAAGGCAGGGAACAGCATCATCCAGTTTGACAATCAGATTGACAGGGGCATGAAGCTGTTTGAATACATCCGTTCCGACATCCATGGGGCCCAGAAGAAAAAGGGTGACAGGGTTGCTGGATAAAAAAGTCATTCAGTACACGAAGGAGGGCATTGTAGAGAAAGACCTTGCGACCGGCGAATCCCGTCTTGCAGTGAAGAGTGATTATGCGAAGGAAAAGAAGTTTGAACCGCCGGGAAAGGAAAAGCACTATGACACTGAACCGGGTAAGCCCATAAAGCAGGAAGGAAAGGCCCATCTGACCGACCGTCCAGAAGGAAAGCACCAAAAGGCCGGAAAAGAGGCCGGGAATCAGGGCAGCCCGGAAGCAGCGGGGGAAAAGCCCCCGGTATCCACAGGCAGCGGAAATATTCTGCCGGGCTGCCCTGCGGGGTATGGTTCACCGCCTTTCGGAAGGGGACAGAACGGCACGGGCCATGCACCGCCTCCTCCGGGGAACAGCAGGCATCCGGGCGCGGGGAAGGAACCAAAGGAGGAAGTGCACCGCCCCCGGACGCGGCGGGGGCCGCGGAAGAACGGCCCGATGTATTCCTGGCTTCAGGTTCTGCGCCGGAGTGGAACAGGCAAAGCAAAAGAAGATGAGGATGATAACCTCGGGCTTCAGGCGGCCGGTTCCGTTTACCGGGCTGCGGGGGATATCCGGTTTGGAGTACATACCGCCAAAGGCTTCTTAAGGCGCCGATGTATCCGCAAAGCCAGGAAAGCAGCTAAAAAAGCCGCAAAAAAGGCAAAAATCATCCTCGGCAGCACACAGGCTGCCAGTACCGCAGAAACAGCCGCTGCGGAAGCGGGATTGGGTGCGGCGGCAGGAAAAGTTCCCAAAGTTTTAAAGCATCCGGCCATTGCCAAGTTTTTGCTGGCTGTGGCCGGATTTTTCTGCCTCCTTATGTTAATCTGCGCACTGCTCGGCGGAGGGGGCATCAGCTTCCTCGGAAGCGCGGTCGAGCACCCGGAGCTGACGGACTATGTCCAGGAGCTGGACACGGATTTCCTCAGCAGGCTCAATTCCATGAAAGAGTCCTATGAGAAGGAAGGTGATCAGGTCACCCTGGAAGGGGATGAAAACGTGGATACGGATCCCGGTTCCCTTGCCGTCCTTGCGACGGGTGACTGGACGGAAATCCCCCTGACACCGGAAAACAAAGCGAAGCTGAAAAAGTGCCATGCCATCCTCAATTCGTATACGGTCTCTTCCTATGATGAAACCGTGGCGGGGACGGGCAGTGCGCCGGAAAAAGTAATCCACCATGTGGAAATCCTGGTTAATGTCTGTACGGCGGAGGAAAAAATAGACGCCTTTGGGTTTGCCTCCGCGGTAAAATCCCATGTCCTTGAAATGCTCGGTGTCCTCCGCCAGATTGAGGGGGAAGCCGGAATCCAAAGCGGGAAAGGCACATTATCCGGGAATGTGCTTGCGTACCGCCCGCTTGTAAGCCGGTACTGTGGACAATATGGTATTTCCGGGTATACGAATCTTGCCCTCTCCGTTATGCAGCAGGAAAGCGGGGGAAACGGAGGCGACCCCATGCAGTCTTCCGAGTGCGGGTATAATACCCGCTATCCGCACCGCCGGGGCGGCATCACCGATCCGGACTATTCGGTCCGGTGCGGCGTCCAATACCTCGCGGACTGCCTCAGGTCTGCAAAATGCAAGTCCCCGGACGATATGCCGGGGATCCGCCTTGCGCTCCAGGGATATAACTTCGGCGGCGGGTATATCCTGTGGGCCATCCCAAAGGGAGGGTACTCACAGGCGAACGCAAGGGAATTTTCCCTCATGGAAGCGCAGAAACTCGGCGCAGGCAGCTATGGGGACGTTTATTATGCGCCCCATGTCCTGCGGTATTACAGTGCCCTGAAGGGCGGGGATTTCCTCTGGCCGCTGCCCGGGCACACCTATATTTCTTCCGGTTACGGCTCCAGGGTTGACCCCATTACCGGAAAGGCAGGGGAATTCCACACGGGGATTGACATCCCGGCCCCCACAGGGACCAAAGTCCTTGCTTCCGCGGGTGGGAAAGTCATCCTTGCCGGGTGGAACGGAGGTTATGGCAACTGCGTCATCATTCAGCACTCAGGCGGGATTCAGACGCTCTATGGCCATAACAGCGCCCTGTTGGTTAGGGAGGGGGATACCGTCAGCCAGGGGCAGGCAATCGCAAAAGTCGGGCAGACCGGGCGGGCAACAGGCCCGCACTGCCATTTTGAATTCCGGATTAACGGCCGGCATATCGATCCGGCACCATATCTGAAAGGAGTCTCACGAAGATGAGCGAAAAAACCGAAGCTATGAAGCGCTCCGTAGAGCGCGACGAAAAACGCGTCCAGAAGTTGCAGGAAAGCATCCGGCAAAGGAAGGAGCAAATCCAGAAGACTGAAAATGAAGAAATCATCCGGGAGCTTAATTCGATTGCCTCGGAGGGTATTTCAACCGTAAAAATTGTGGAGGCGATTAAAAAAAAGGATGCCGAGACCCTGTTCCGGCTCGTTGAGAAAAATAATCCGGCAGAAAAAGGCGGGGCTGAGGCCAGCCCCGCCTTTCAAAATAATAAGGAGGCAGTAAACCATGAATGACCTGTTCAGTATGCTGACGAAAGCGGGGTATGAAGCGGGCAGCATCGGGGACGATGTCCTGCCCTGTACGCTGAGAATCGGCGAGGAGCCGATTGGCTTCCTGATGGACGACCTCTCCGTCCGGCTTTTGCCGGAGCGTGAGAAAGAACGCGGGCGGATTCAGCCCATCCTCTCTTTTTCGGAGGACAACCGGGGAAACATTGAGGAACACGGGGAGTATATCCTGTCCCGGTATCAGAATGTGGTTTTCACCGCTGCGTTCGATTACGGCAGTTCCCAGCCGGTTTACAACATTTATATGGAAAGCAAGGACAAGGACTGGACTTTGCTCGATTCCACCGGTGACAAAGCCGCGGCGGGCAGGGAGTTTGCTTCCCGTTCCGGCCTGGCTGCCGGAGGCATCCCGGAACCGGCGCGGAAGGCCGGCCGGATAGCCCGGTTTATGAAAGAGGCCCGCGTGAAAGGGTTTGACTTCCGCGAGAGCCGGGCGGAAGCGGGACGCACCTATGACATCCTTGACCATGACGGCCATGAAGTCGGATTTATCGGCAAAGACAACCGGGTGACGGTTCTTTCCGAGACGGACCGCATCCGGAAGGCGCTGACCGGCGCATATCTGGATTCCAGGGCGGAAGACTCCTATCTTCCGAGCTTTTTTGAAAAGCTAAAGGAACGCCTGAAAGCAATCGGTATGGCGCTCAAGGTCGCTTTCACTCCGAAAGGCCGCCGCTATGCAATCCATAACGCGGAGCAGAAAAAAGTGGCGTCGGTTGAGGAAAAGACGCATGAAGTAACCTACACCAGTTCCGCAACGGACGAGGAAAAGGCCAAAATTGATGCCCTTGTAGAGGAGATACGGCAGGAGGAGGCACAAAAAGAACAAAAGGCAGAACGGCAGGAACCAAAGAGAGAAGCGGTTTCCGCCGAAGCACCTTCTGTTTCCGCGGAGGAAATCAGGCGCGTTACGGACGCTGTCCTGTCAGACCGCGCCGCCGCGGAGACGTTCCTGGATACCATCCTGTCCAATCCGCAGTTCCGCACCCTGCTGAACCGGAGGGTTCAGAAAGTACAGCAGACAAAAAATCAGGAAGTTAAGCACCCTGCTAAGGGAAAGGAAACGTCGGTGCAGGAGGAACGGAACCCGGAACGGGAGAAGCTGAGACAGGAATTCAGCCGCGATTATGATTATTTGCAGACGCTGTTCGGATTCAATCGGGAAAAATATGAAGCGCTGCGCGCAGATATGGTTTCCCGGTACGGAACCGACGACCCGAAGCAATTCCAGGCTTTACTCAATTCCAGGCAGCCTGAAAGCACTGGAAAGCTGAGCGACCGGCTGAAGCAGTCTGAGAAGATCGCCGAAATGGAGAACAGGACAAGAAATGCTGACAAGCCGCAGGAGAAGGAGAGGGCGTAATGCTGGAACAGATTGTATCTTATCTGAAAAAACTTGGGTATACCGCGGAAGAGCAGGGGAGCATTGAAAAATACCTGATTGTATTCCAAAAAGGGAAACCCCTTGGCTTTATCCTTTCCGATGGCACCCTGCGCCTCGTTTCGGATGTGGAAGGCGCGGACGGTGTCCGGGATGCCATCCGTTTCCTTCAGGAAAACAGGGATTTGAGGCCGGCCGGGAATGGGGAGTTCCTTCTGGCGTCCTACCGGCAGAATCAGGTGACCGTTTATTATGATGTGAGGGACAGGATTGTCCGGTATTCCGTCTGCCTGGTCGATACGGACACGGGTGAAGTCCGCAGGGAAGTTTTTGAATCGAAGGATACCGCAATGGGACGCTTTGCGGCAGAAACGGGGATGTTTCCGTCCGGAGGGCTTTCGGCGAGGAAGCAGAGCCTTTCGGAACGGCTCCGGGAAAAGCTGCTCCGTTATCTTCTCTCAAGGTCAAAACAACAGCCGGAGCGCCCATAGCGCCCCGGCCCATTTTTTCGGGAAACGGAGGGACGGGAAATGTCCGTCAGCAGAAAAACCGGTGAAATTTACTATACCGAAGAGGAACTGCATGCAGCCCTGCGGAACAACAACGCGCTCCAGTATGCGCTGTCCCGCGGATATGGCCTCGTAAAATGCGGGAATGAATACCACATGAAAGAACACGACAGCATGGTGTTTAAGCGCGATGGACGCTGGTACTGGAATTCCCGCAGCCTCAGCGGAAAAGCGCTCGATTTTATCCAGGCGTATGAGGACAGGGATTATAAGGAGGCGGTCTGCATTCTGGCCGGGACGGCAGGCCGTTCCGGCCCGGCTGTCCCGCAGAAAGCTTTGGAGGCCCTGCCGCCTGAGGAAAAAGCGGAGTTTATCCTGCCGGAGCCTGCAAGGGACTGTCAGCATCTCTTTGCCTATCTAATCAAGACGCGCGGAGTTGATCCGGGGCTGGTAAAACGCCTTGTCAGCCGGCACGGAATTTATCCGGGCATTGTATATGATAGGCTCAGGATTGTCGGCTACGACAGGGATGGAAAAGCGCGGTATGGGATAAAGGAGAAATTTCAAAAGGGAATGGCGGATATCCCCCTGGTTCAGGAAGACGTCAGCAGCAGGGCGGGGGCTCCGCCGTCCCACACCGTCCGCTGCCTTTCCGCGGACACGTTGCGGCAGCTCCTCGAACGGGGGCAGGCCCATACGTACCAGAACCTGGTTATGCTGGGGTATGGTTCCGACGGCAATCCACGCTATGCTTCCATGCGCTCAATGAATTCTGCGGGGAAGGCCGTAAAGGTTGACGTTCCAGGTTCCGATAAGAGCTATCCGTTTGTCCTGGAAGGGGAACCGGGAAACAGCACAGTCTGCGTATTCGAGAGCCCAATCGAGGCCATGAGTTACTGGACCCTCTGCAAAGTGACTGAAAGCGGGAGGATTTCCTGCCCGATGATTTCATTGGGCGGGGCCGCGGTTACCCTCGCGCTTGACCGGTACCTGAAAGGGCATCCGGGAATCCGCAGGATTGTCGTTGGCCTGAACAATGACACGGCGGAGTTCGGCCATACCATTAACGCGGGCAGGAACGGTGCAGAGAAAATCCAGAAGCTGTACGGAAAGTCTTATTTGGTTTTCCGGCACTGCCCGCATCTGGATGACTGGAACGACGTGCTGAAAGATTACAGAAAGAACCTGGAAGGAAAGCTTCAAGGAATCGGCAGGGCGGAACCGGTGCGGAATGTCACAAAATCTAAGCAGCTCGGTGTAGCAATATAAGGAAACCACAGGGAGAGAGTATGGCGGCAGGCCATATCCTCTCCCTCTATTTTTTATTGAAATATTGTCTGTGAATAATTAAACAGATTTGTACCGTTTGGACATCTCACAAGGGCCTTTGATAGTATTAATAATGTTAATTGAAATTCGCAGTTTTATCAAAATGTAAAAATTGTTCCTAAACGCGTGATAATGATTCAGCGGCTGAATGAAACGCCAATCGAAAGCTATTTTATCGTAGGCTCAACAATAATGATCTAAGGTAAAAAATGTTATTCGGCGCCGTAGATTTTTTCTATTGTCAGGGCTTGCCAAATCGGCTGTTTTAAAGCGGCAGAGGGAGCAAGGTGAGGCAATAGGGACTATGTTGACATTAGAAAACAGAACTTTTATAATTAATAAAATGATAAATTATAAAAGGATATTGGCCATGACCATTTCAGAACAAATCTGGGTTACCCGATCCGATATG
>ENA-UOOK01005694-UOOK01005694.1-fermentation-metagenome-genome-assembly--contig:-NODE-5694-length-12389-cov-18.397762_pt1 | contig 12389 bp, 21 predicted proteins | sample MGYA00245777_ERZ724023 | MGnify/ENA primary metagenome ERZ724023 (study PRJEB28704, sample SAMN03018312) | fermentation metagenome | biome: anthropogenic terrestrial biome; feature: soil... | reverse complement strand
TTACCAGGTCTTACCAGGTCTTACCAGGTCTTACCAGGTCTTACCAGGTCTTACCTGGTCTTACCAGGTCTTACCAGGTCTTACCAGGTCTTACAAAGTAGGTTTTTTTGTTCCTGGCAGGCAGGCAGGCAGGCAGGCAGGCAGGCAGGCAGCACCACCCGACCCGCCCGAAAAGAGCTTGTAATTCACAACATATTTTAACAGCGACCCTAAAATAATCACCGATTCTTATATATCTTTAACAGCAAATACTTGACAAATACCGGAGAATGTGCTATAATAATACTACAGCGAGAAATGGCTGAATTCAAAAACAAAGGAGATAGAATATTATGAAATTTAACATTGATAAACTATTGAAACTATTAAGGGCTGATACTAATGATATTCTATCTAACCCCAATAAATATTGGAACTTTAAATTCCAGAACGGCAATCAGTATCTCTACGTGGATAGAGGGGCTGAAATTTTAGCAGTTGCTCACCTTGATACGGTTGCCGATGGAAGAAGTTATGGCAAGAAGGCTGAAAAATTTAGTCAACCTTCCGTAACAAAAGCTGGATATAACGATATTGAAATTGGTTCAATTGCGTTGGATGACCGCTTAGGCGTATTTATGCTTATGGATGTCCTACCTTATTTGGGATTAAGATATGATATTTTACTAACAACCGATGAAGAAATCGGATTGAGTACAGCGATGTACTTTAACACAAGTAAAGAATACAATTGGATTTTTGAAATTGATAGACGTGATTATGGTACAGTTGTATTGTATGACTTTGAGACAAAAGAAGCAAGAACAGCTTTGCAAAGTCTTGATTATAAAATTGAAATTGGCAGTTTTAGTGACATTTGTCACCTTGACCAGTTGGGATGCGTTGGGTTTAACTTTGGGGCTGGTTATAAGTATGAACACACTAATTCTTGCTATACTCGTACAAGTTGGATGAATGTTGTAGTTCAAATGTTTGTTGACTTTTACAAATATTATAGTGATACTTATTTTCCATATGTTCCAAAACCAAAGGTTGGTAAGTGGTACGGAAATTATTATGATGACCGTGACTATAGCCAAAAAAGTTATGGTGGTAACCAAAAAAGTTATGGTGGTAACCAAAAAAGTTATGGTGATAACCAAAAAGATTATGGATATGACCCAAAGTATACTTATAGTAGTAAACAGAAAAAATCTGATGTTACTTCCAATGAAAATGTAGGTCTACCCTTAGTTAATGGGTTTAGTATTGACGATTTAGGTAAAATGACCCCAATTTCAATTGATAGTGATGGTACAATAACCAGATTTGTCAATAATGAACACGAAGACAAGGTTGAACGTGAAGCGGAATTTGTAAGATACATAACCTTAGAAGATGGAACACAAAAACGCTTATACATGAATGCATCGGGAGAAATATTATATACTGTTTATGAACCAGAAAACATAGAAACCCTTAAGGGCAAGTCTTTTGTTGAAATTAATGGCGAATTACAGGAATTTGATGATAGCAAATGTGTAACCAAAAATAATTCTAAGGTAACTACCTATGACTATTCAGCAGATAAACAGACCTTAGTTGAAAAATATTTGCTGGCAGAAAGAACTGATGAAGAAGCTTTTTGGGATGGGGGAGAAGTTATTTGGAAGGATGAAGAACCAGAAGGAAGTTGGGATGATTGCGTTGATTATAGTAATGACTATAACGATAGATTTGTTAGTTTTACACCAGTTGACGATGATGATAATTCTACGTCAATTGATGATGATGAATTTGTTGATAGCAGGACAAGTAATCCCGATGCTTTTCTTCACCCAGAAGACTTCAGAGACTTAGTTGAGGATTATGACTAAAATGAGTGACAATAGTAATAGAAATATTATATCGTATATACTTGATACTACTGGAAACCTGAAACCAATTTTTGCTGGTGATGGTATAAGACGTAAAGTTTTAACCGTCACCAGCAGGGATGGAAATATTAACAAAGAATCCGTTGTATATAAACAAATAACTCGGATGGGTGGGGGTTTGGATATCGCCGATAACTTAAACCTTTATCTTTTTGATTATTTGTTGATGTGCAATTGTTCTACTTCATTACCTTACGCTTGGAAGGATGAGTTGAGAAAAATTCTAATCGCTTTGGGATGTAATGTAACCCCAGGGGATTGGGAATGGCTCTACAGAAGTGATGGATTGATTTGCAGGAACAAAGAAACAGGGCAAATTCTACCTTATTAGGAGGGTATAGGGCAATTGACAACTGCCGTATAGATAAGTTGATTTGGGTTGTTTTTTTTCTTACTAAAAGATACTTCAATCAATTTTTATCACCAGTGAGACTCACCGCTTCCATTTGATAACCAGAAAGTCCTTACTGCAAATAGGGACTTTCTGAGGGGGGAACTTATCAATTGGTCTTGCAATTAAACACAAAGTATGTTATAATTTCGTATAACAGAATATAAAAAACAGACAAAAAGTCTGCAAGGCAAGGAGATACACATGAGAACAATTAAAATTAACTTAGAGTTCAACGATGAAACATGGGAACAGAATTTTGAATGGCTTGTAAATGAAGTTAAAAATAACAGCCTGAAAAAAATTACCTATGTTAACAATGACCTAAAGGCAGAATTTACTACTCGCAAATTATTTGTTAGTAGTCTTGGCACGCTTGCACAAGTCAATAAGGGTGCGTCACGGTGGGGGCAAGTCTGCTTTTTACCCAAACATTTTACCATTACAAAGGCGTACTACGAATCGACCCATGATGAAGTAACTGTAAATCACTTGGAAAAATTCAAAAAAGCTTTTACACACAAGGTTCACCCTAATTTATGGGCTGATTTACAGGAAGGGTATGGTAACTTAGATATTGATGATTTTATCGCTTGGCGTGACAAAAATCGCCCTGCCGATGGGCGTTATATATGGTATGTTAGTGAGTATTCTAAGGCAATGGGCTTAAGAATTATTACCGAGAATTATTATAAAACTACAACCATTAAATCTCATAACCCAAACAATTATGTTGGTGGGGATAGAGATTGGAACTATTATTCTTGTATTGAAAATATTAAAGAACATTTAGATAATAAAGAGGGATTCTATTATAGCTGGACTGCTGGATATGATGTGTCGGTTGAAGGCAGGTTGCACGAAGATGGAATTTATCGTGCCTATTTGAGCCTTGAATATAGGGGATGTGGGAATGGGCATTACTACCTTTTGATTAATGAGAATACGGCTGTTTTTGCCGAAGACGATTAACATCTTGAAATGGCTACCTGCCCTATAACCAAAAATATTTTCCTCAGACAGAAATATTTTATCGGGCAAACCCTTTTGATAACCAAAAACATGGGGCAGGTAGCCAATAACTAAAACAATACGTGAGATATTTGGAATTATTGAAATAATTGGGATTTAATCCCTTGACAAGTATAGAATAATATGTTATAATAAATTATAAAATGATAAAAAGAGAAGGTAGTAACTGATAACAATATGAGAATAGCAAACGGATTATATCATAAAGACATAATATTGCCCCCTTTGAAACTAAAGGATGTATATTTAGAACTTAGTTATACATTACACGCAATTAAGTCCGCAGAGAATGACCGTTATGAGGAAATTAATTTGCCTTCAACAATCAACTTTGCAATGGTAGAAGTCATAGAAATTGAAATTCTTGATGATGATGTAGAAAAAATGATTGTAAGACAAAAATATTCAAAAGAATATGACTTAATTCTTGTTATTATGCCACGATATATGAGGGTAAAAACTGTTTGGCTCAACGAAGTTGATGATATACATAAAACATTAGACCGCAGTAAATACAGAAAAACACTGTAACCAGAAATATATAACGTCGTTGATAATGAAGATGGCGATTATATTTTAGAATAGTGCAAGCGGAGATAAACTATGATGATAGTAGTTGCAATATTGGCAATATTTATAATGATTATAATGAGTATTACACAATAAGAAACAAGGAGATTTAAGATATGACTAAATATTATGTACCAGTACAAAGAGTTCAGTGGGGGTATGCAATTGTTGATGCAGATGATGGAGATAAGGAAGAAGCCTTAGAACTTACCAGCGAGGGTTTATATGATGAAGTTGTACCTACCTTAGATTTTATGATAAATAAGTGGGAAGTAGCAGACCTTGAAGATATTGAAGAAAATGTGGATAGATACGTTCTATCAGAAGAAGAATTTATGGATATGTGATTTAAATAAAATGACACATTTAGAAATATCATAAGAAAATGTATGAAACATTAAAAATATTGAATATAAAATACGATAATAGTTAATAAAATAAAATAAAGGATAAATAAAATGGCACAAAATATAGAACCAATTTTAAGTAGCAGAGCGGAAGCCCTTTTCTTTGATATTACAAGGGCATATAATCGTGGTGATTTTGCGCAAGCATTTTACTCTTTAGTTAACCTTAAAGGGTATATTGAGGAACTTGAAAGTAAAATAGCAACAATTAAAGTCATTATGAATAGTTAGAAATTGCCTAAACCAATTTCTTGACATGCTAAGAATAATGTGTTATAATATTATTATCAAATAAAACTGGAGAAAAATAAAATGAGTGCTAATCTATATGTTTATAATCAGTACCGCATACCAGACAAGGCAGTTGTAAAACTACAAGTTGCTACTGCAAATAGTAATATTGAGTTTGGCAACAAGCCTATTGTGTATGTTACAGAATTGCTATGTGAACTATCTGGTGCTCATAGGGTATATGACTGTATCAATAAGTATTATGGAGAATATGTCTATAACACTGGCAGAATTCAATTACATAATATTGACATAAAGACCTTTAAAGTTGAACTTAGCAAGGTTAGGGACATACTGGCAGAACAGATTGCATTAGAACGGCTTGGATATCCCGATATAACAGACAAAAATTTGCTTGGCACTCTTAAAGTTAAGCAATATGAATTAGATTCGATAGATAAGTTTATTAGTACGATGGACTTATTGCTTGATAAGAATGCACTATATCCAGAACTGCGGTCTACTGCATATTTTGAATTAGAAACCGCATAAATATTTTATAAGAAATCAATGGATTATGTTTTTATCCCTTGATTTTTTAATTTAAATATGCTATAATAAGTTATAAACCAAAACAAAAAAAAAAGACATTAGGGATTAGAATGAAACAATTAAATTATGCAAATGGATTGCAAGTCTATGGGGTCTATAATTTTGATGGATATCCCGAGTGGGACATTCTTTGTACTGACATTTCTACAACTGCTTTTTATGGATTTGCCTTTGCAAAAAATGGTGAATTTATAACTGGTGTTTATTTGAAACTACCAATTATTGGGGAGCAAATTGGTTATATTTATATGCCACAAGGAGGGTTTACCTTGCACCTTAAAGCAATTTCAAACTATGAAGAATTACCCTTGACAAGAACTTGATAGTGTGTTATAATAAATTATAAACAATTAAAGAGAAAAGGAAAATACGATGGCTAAAAAATGGCGCTTACACTTAGTAAGAAAAGAATATGGATATGTCGAGTTTGACGGTGGAGAAACCAAAGAAGAAGCACTTGCTCTATACGAGCAGGGTGCAGGGGATGAGGTTATTGGGGACTATAACCACACGATTGATGAAATTAGTTGGGCTGACCCAACAATTAATGATGTTGAAGAAATAAAATAATTACAGACTAAGCGGAGAATAAAATAATGGCACATAATATTTTTGGAAATAGATTTTACGGACATCGTGAAGAAGCATGGCATAAACTTGGGTTTGTAACACAAGAAGGAATGACCGCAAATGATGTTATTGATGTATTTGGCAGGTATGAATTTGTCAAACGCCCTTTGCTTGTTCAATTGAATGGTGAAATCACTGATACTGATGATTATGCTATCATTAGAACAGCCACAAAAGATGACCCAATTGAACGCTCGTTTGGGTATGTGACTAAGCAATATAACATTATTCAACCTGACTCTATCTGTAATTTGTTTGATACGAATGTGAATCAGCCAGTTGAAACTATGGGAACGCTTGGTAAGGGTGAAAAACTATTCTTGACTTGGAAATTGCCAGTAATTGACATTAATGGTGATGAAATCAAGATGTATGGTCTTGTAGTAGTTGGGTACGATGGTAAAACTGGTGCAAATTTGCATCTGGCAACTACTCGCACGGTATGTGAGAACACCCTGACAATTGCAGTATCTGAAGCAAATGATAATTTGGGAACTGGCAGAGTTTGGAGTGGTCGGCATAACAGTAAAAACGTTGCACGTAACTTAGGAATTTGGATGGAACATGTGCAACAGCAAGCTGAACAACAGGCTGAAATTACCAGAAATTTGTTCTTACTGATGGATGATGTAAAGCTTACCGCAAAGGAAGAAGTTGATGGGCTTTTGGCTCAAATTTATCCAATGCCAAACAGCATTCCAGCCTATTACCCCGATAAACTTATCGGTGAACAACAAGCCAGAATTGATGAAAGAATTGCAGAGGTTGAAAAAGACCGCTCATTGGCTTATGAACTCTTTTCTGGGGCAGGAACTCAAATTAAAGATACAGCCTTTGGGTTAATGAATGCAATTACAGAATATGAGAATTATGGTGGGATAATTAAAAAGCCCATCGAGTACAGCGTTGTATTTGGGAATAGAAATACAAACATGTCTCGTGCATTCAATGTAATCAATGAATATGTACGGGTTCGATAAGAATAATTTGGCAGAGCAAATAAGACTCTGCCAAATATAAAAATAAACTATGAGGACATAAAGATATGAGCACTAAGACAAATAAATTAAATGATGCAGCATATGACTTGGCTGACCTTTTAAATTCTGAGCAATTAGATTACAGTGGGGGGCTTAGGAATTTTATTGGGCGGGGGGAGCAAGACGATGGCGATATTGCAAATGCAGATGGCAATGTTATTTTTGTAGGTAAATTAAAGATTACGCTTGAAGAAGTTTAGCTTAGTGAGGTAAATTATGGCGATACAAAGAAATGAAGAAATAAAATGTGGAAATCACATTGCCGTGCCAAGTTATTTTAACTTTACTGGCACTATTATTGGGCTATATAAAATAACGGATATTAAAGAAAGTAGCAGAATTGGCAGCGATGGCATTGATTTTGATACAGGTGGAGGACATGCTTTTACGCTGAAAAATTTTTCTGATTTTAGTGACTACAAAGATATTTGCGGAGAATAAAATGGCAATATACAGAAACGAAGAATTATCAATTGGCAATCACATTACAATTCCAGAATATAAAGACTTTACTGGGAGGGCTCTTGGTAATTATGAGATTAAAAAAGTTGAAACAAATGGTAGGAGTGGTTTTAATGAAGTTCAAACCACTACTGGTAGGTATTATCTTAAAGATTTTTCTGATTTTAGCAGTTTTAAGGAAAGCTGTGGAGAATAATATGAGTGTACATAGAAATGAAGAACTAACAGTTGATAATCATATTGCAATAACAGAACAACCTATATTTTAAGGAGGTATTGTAGCGTATGGTAAAATTAGGCGGGTAATCCCAAAGGCATATATGTCCTATACTATTGTTGAACTAACCACGGAAGGTAGAAATCGCTTTTATTTAAGCGAGGTTTCAGATTTTAAAGATTTTCAAAATATTTGTATGGAGTAGATTATGTTACAAAGAACATTTATAGATAAAACGGTTGATAATATTTATATTGAACAAGTACAAACCCCTGGTGAATTTATTATAATGCCACTTGGAATAGCTAACGAAAAAGAGGTACATTTTCTTAGGATTATTAATATAGACTTATTAAATAGTGATTTGGTTTTTGAACTAACGGTAGAACAAGCACTATTACTTATTCATGATATATTTGAAGCATGGGAATTAATGGGAAAATAACAAATTGGGTCTTGACTTTTGTATCTGGATGTGTTATACTTATTTTAAGTTAGTAACTAAAAAATAGAAAGTACGAGGAATTAAACATAATGGAAATTAATGAAAGCACAGGTACTTTTATACCACAAAGACTTGCCGATATTAAGGTTGGTGATATAGTCCGCTTTAGAAGCGAAGATGCCATTCGTTCTGATTACAGGGCTGGAAAAATTGAGTTAGGTTGGTGCGATTCTATGTACTCGCTTTGTGGGCAAGAGCATGTTATTTCAGAAAAAGACATGGCTCGGATTGTTGATAAAGTAATGCCAATTTGGGTTGTCAATGTAAATAATTCATATAAGGGAATTAGTTTGAGCATGCTCGAATTTGCAAGTGAAAAAGTACCAGAAAAAGATAGTACCTCCATCCGCATAAAAGATAAAGACGAGAACATTATCAAAGAAATGATTAAAAAGGTTGATTTGATAAGATTTAAGAAATTGCTAACTATTGCTGGTGACCATAAGCAGTTTAAGTTTGGAGATATCAATAGTATCATTGTAGATAGATATCTACGTGATTGGGCTATTGCAAAGTATGAATATTATCTGATGTTTGGCAAGTCACTTTCTATTTCAGTTGATATTGAAATGGACATGGACGAGTATGACATGCGGAATAAGGTCAGCGATTTATGTGGTGATTATCCACTTTTTAGCAATTTGTTAGATGCATTTCATACACGAGAATTCTTAGAAAATAAATGCATGGGATATAATCACACTTTGGAACGATATTATCCCGAATATAAACGAGACTCCAAATTAAGCAAGGTGCTATCTAAGCTTATAGCCGACAAAACATTCAACGATGATGTAGCGAATTTGCTACAGAATCGTAAAATAAAAGCTCGCCTTGCCGTATCAATTGACCCATACGATTACCTAACAATGTCTGTTAATAATTATGGATGGGATTCTTGTCAAGCAATTGGTAGCGGTGGTTATGCCACTGGTGCAGGTTCTATTATGTTAGATGAATCAACCCTGATAGCCTATAAATATAATGGTAGCAATCAGAGCTATAATATCCATAATCTGCGTTTTGAAGGGAACAGCAAGTCTTGGAGACAGTGTTTGTATTTTGACAAGGATACAAGTAATTTTGTTTCAAGTCGCCAATACCCATCCCAATCAGACCTTATTACTAAAGAAATTCGTGGTTTGCTTGAAGGCTATGTTTGTGGATATCTCAACAGAGAGAATAATTGGGTTGTTGCTACCAATGGAGATATAAACTATAAGGAAGGTTCATCTTGTTTATATCATGACCTTTTGAGCGGGCACACAAATAAGGTGGCTTATTTGAAGGGAGCAAGCAGGGACACTACCGTTGTTGTTGGTGCAAATATTTATTGCCCATCTTGCGGTGAAAAAATTACCAGAGCAAAAAACACATTCTTATGTGGCAACTGCTATGGCGATTTAGGGGAAACCTATGAGGAAGGGATAGATGAAATCCCTTTTGATGATGAGGAAGAAGAGGGGTTTTAATTCGTTGCAATAGCACGATGTAGTATAGAGTAGAGGGCAAGAAATTGCCCTTTATTCTATTAAAGAAAGGAATAAATGATTATAACTTATTTGATGAATAATATGGGCTTTTATACTGATAGAATGGCTAATTTAATCTACTGTGATTATATGTATGGTAATAAGGACTTATCTTGGGTAAGGCATTATTGGAATTTCCTGGTAGATAATGGCATATTTATTGCCCAAACGGATGATGTCACAATTGCAGAAGTAAAATTAGAGCTTGATTCGATGCCAAATGCTCAAAAAATAAACATATGTATTTATAAACAAGAATGGGGAGGAGTGCCACGCAAGGGATTCCCAAACAAGCACGATTACATCTTGATATATAGCAATGGCAATGATTGGAAATGGTATCCAGATAGAATACAAATACCCAAAAAAATGATTGGTAAGGGGTTTAACCCCAGTGGTAGACTAACAAAGACTCCTTGTACTGTTTTTGATGATTTGGGGAACTTCTCTACAATGAGCAAAGAAAGAGTTAAGGGAGCTGATGGAAGGAATATTCAATACCAAAAACCAATGAAATTATTTGATAGGGTACTACTACCCTTTACCGATGAGAATGACCTAATTATTGACCCTTTTATGGGTTCTGGAAGCGTTGGCAGATGGTGTATTGATAACAAGAGGGATTATATTGGAATAGAATATAATGCAAGTGTTTATAATATCGCAGTTTCTACTTTGAATTCTGGTGAGGGCAAAGCCCAGAGCTTTAAAGATTCTTAATATTTTTTTTGAGCAGGGTGTCAAGCTGCCTTTCCATATGTGCCATGTGGCTCACGAATTATTGTATAACGGAAAAAATATTTTAGACAAAAAAAGATTTAACAGCGACAACATTTTAGACAAAAAAACATTTAACAGAGACAATATTTTAGACAAACTTTTATGTCAAAAAAATAACTTATTAGAAAAGGATTATTATGAATTGGTATATTTTTATTATTGTTGGGCTTGCAATAATCACCCTATCACTGGTAATTACAATTGTGAAGATGGAAAAAATTATTCGTGAGCTGAACATAATCTATAGATTCTCTTTGCAAATAATTGGTGCTTACAATGCTTTATATGGGAATTTAAGTAATGATGATATAAACAAGGCTAAGCTTATTCTGTCAAGTGAGCAAAGGAAACAAAAGCCATAACACAAATAGAATTGGTTTTTAAATTACCAACAATTATAATACGACAGCGCAACTATGAATAATAACAACAATCGAACATTATGAAACTCTAATACTTTGCCCCTTGACAAAATCATAAAAGTGTGGTATAATAGTTAAAGTTCGTTAAGAAGACGGTGGGGAGGTGCAGACATCTCACAACCCTCATAAGGTTGAAGAACTTGCTGCGATGCAAGCACCGTTACTAAAAGAGAAGGATAGGTATATTTAGCTAATATATTGACAAGCGTAAACCTCTCGCTTCCTTCTCTCAAATTTAGAGGTTTAGAGGAAAAATGAGCAACTGTTTAGAATGTGGGCACTTTACAAAAAATCCGAAATTTTGTAGTTCAAGTTGTGCTGCAAAATATAATAACAGAGAGTATCCCAAAAGAAAGGTACAAAAAAATTATTGCAAAAATTGTGGGGCAGAGCTTACTGGTAATAAAGTGAGAAATAAGTTTTGTAGTACAGAATGTCATATCCAATACAAAAATAAAGTGTATATTAAAAAATGGATAGGCGGTGAAGTAAACGGAGGACATCCAAGTAAAATGTCGGCATATGTTAGAAATTATCTTATAGACAAAGCCGGTGGAAAGTGCGAAAAATGCGGGTGGAACGAAGTAAACCCTTATATGGGGAGAACCCTATTAGAAATACATCATTTGGATGGCGATAGAAGTAATAACACTTTAGAAAATTTAGTAGTTTTATGCCCAAATTGTCATAGTTTAACCGAGAATTATAGGGCAATGAACATTAAAAATAAAAAGTAAAAATTGCTCCGGTAGCTTAATGGTGAAAGCCCTATTCTTATAAAGTAGAGACCCTCGCAAGGCATGTGAAGGTTCGAATCCTTCTCGGAGCACCAACATATATTATAGAGAGGTAAGATGGAATCATATAAAAACCTACCAAAAGAATCGGAATCTTTTGAAGGATATTCAGTTACAGTAAAAGTAACAAAGCTTGATGGCAATGTTGTTACCGCATATTACGACTCGTATACGGCAAATTGGAATGTACTATATTCAAAAGAAACTATTCCAGTAGACCATATAATTTCTTGGTCTTATATTTCTGAATAACCTGATGTCTAAAAATAATGTGTAACCAAAAAATAATGTGTAACCAAAAAATAATGTGTAACCAAAAAATAACAGGTAACCAAAATGAAATTAGAGAAAGCTAAACAAAGAGACAAAAAGCACTATAATCGAAGATATGGACATCGTGAAGATGGCAGGAGCATTTTTGTAATATATGAAAACGATTATAAGAGAGCAGAAAAAATAAAAGACAAAAAGAAGAGGAGCGCAGATGATAATGAAAACAATTTTCAGGAAAATTAAAGCTTGGTTTACAGATGGGGTATATTGTCAAGAACAAATTGTAGAAGGTTTTGATAAACAACTTCATTATACAGTTGATTTTAAACGAATCAAAGTAAAAACCTTGCGTGAAATCTTTAACAAAAAATAAAAACTAGAATTAGTTGCTTGACAAAACTATTAAAGGATGGTATAAATAACTTATGGAACAACGTAATATACAAGAGATAAATGAATACCTTGAAAGCTTGAGATATAAATCTCCAAATACTATTCGTGTATATAGGACAGCAATTGATAAGTTTTGCGAATACCTTAAGTTAGAAAATTTTGAAGATTTAAAAAATCTT
>ENA-UOOK01005693-UOOK01005693.1-fermentation-metagenome-genome-assembly--contig:-NODE-5693-length-12394-cov-2.934922_pt1 | contig 12394 bp, 10 predicted proteins | sample MGYA00245777_ERZ724023 | MGnify/ENA primary metagenome ERZ724023 (study PRJEB28704, sample SAMN03018312) | fermentation metagenome | biome: anthropogenic terrestrial biome; feature: soil; material... | reverse complement strand
ATCAGCGCCCAGTGCTTTGTTATTGCATACCAGATAAGGAATGCTATCCCTACCAGGGCGGAAAACACCGATGAAATGAACGCATTGATAAACCTTTCATTGTCGTTCCTTACCTTCTGCAGTAACGATAACACATGCCCGCTGCTCGTTTCTTCAAATTCACTGTAGGGAAGCCGCAGTGTTTGCTTCAGTCCTTCGTCGAAAATTGAAAGTCCGAATTTCTGTACCACCAGCCGGGTAAAGTAATCGGAGAAAGCATGAGCCAGCCTTGCCAGAATTGCAATGCCTATCGCAAGCGCCAGTAGTCTTATAACTCCGCTGATAAGTTCCTCCTCACTCCTGCCGTCGGTGTTGACCGCAAAGTTGTCAATTATCTTTCCGAAAATTATCGGATCAATTAATTCGAGAATTTGCGCAACTGCTGCAATCCCCATTGCTAAAAAAAGCCAGTTCCTGAATGGCTTCAGGTATTTCCATATGATTTTCATGGACCAGGAATTTAAATAAAGCGGCAGCAGAACTATCCCTCTGCACCGAAATAGATTTCAAACCTTTAAAAATAGCAATAGTAGGAGCAGGGCACAGAGGCCTTTGCTATTCAAGATACGCTGTAAAACATCCTGATAAAGTAAGAATTTGGGCAGTGGCAGATCCGAATGATTATCGTAGAAACCAAACCGCTAAGGAATTCAATATTCCGGCGGAAAATGTTTTCAAGGATGCCCAATCCATGGCACAAAGTAACATCGAATTGGATGCTGTTATTAACGGCACCATGGATCAATACCATATTCAAACCACACTGCCTTTGTTGGAAAGAGGATGGGATGTTTTATTGGAAAAGCCCATCTGCACCAATGAGGAAGATTTGCACACATTGTATAAGGCGGCTAATAAAAACCAATGTAAGGTCATGGTTTGCCATGTGCTAAGATATGCACCTTTTTATGTTGCTGTCAAAAAACTGTTATTAAGCGGAGAGATCGGGGAGATTCTTACCATTAACAGTGAGGAGAATGTCAGCTACCATCATATGTCCACTGCCTACATACGCGGCCGATGGAGAAACAAGGACATATGCGGATCTCCCATACTCATGGCCAAGTGCTGTCATGACCTGGACTTGATCACTTGGTATATGAGCGGTGTTGCTCCTTCTAAAGTGGCAAGCTTCGGCTCTTTAATGTATTTCAAACCGGAGAATGCACCGAAGGGATCCGGGAAAAAGTGCCTTGTGGATTGTAAGATTGAGAGGGAATGCCCTTATTCGGCATACAACCAATATATTGAAAAGAATCTGTGGGGAGCATATGCATGGGAATCCATCGAGCACCACGGAGATGCCTTGACACGCGAAATGAAGATCGAGTCCTTGAAAAAAGACAATCCTTTCGGTCGATGCGTATGGCATTGTGACAACAATGTGGCGGATCATCAGACAGTCATCGTGGAATTTAAAAACGGTGTCACTGCCACCCACACTTTGACCGGAACTACTACAAAACCATGTAGAACCCTCCATATTATCGGTACAAAAGGAGAGATCGAAGGAAACATGAACGACGGAACTTTGATTTTAAGAAAACCGGACTTGAATGTGGAATATACTGAGAAGGAAATTGAACTGAATGTCAAAGGAGACGGACACGGCGGAGGAGATGCACGCTTGACTGAAGATTTCATAAATTATATGATCGGGGAAGAGCACTCCATATCCACCACATCATTGGAAGATTCACTGTATGGACATTTGATTGGATTTGAAGCCGACCGCTCCATGAACAACGGTGTTATTGCCGTCATACCCGAGTTGTAATCAAAAGGAAAGGATGAGGTTTTTATGAGGACAAAAGTGTTTGCTCACAGAGGTGCATCGCACTATGCACCGGAGAATACAATGGAAGCGTTTCGTTTAGCCCATGAAATGGGTGCGGACGGACTGGAGCTGGATATCCATTTGACGAAGGACGGTCAATTGGTGGTGATTCATGATCATACCATAGACAGGACATCCGACGGTAAAGGACAAGTCTCCCAAATGACCTATGAAGAATTGCTCAAGGTTGATTTTTCATACAAGTTTGCCGGGCAATACAATCACGTGAAAATTCCTTTGTTAAAAGAAGTATTGGCTTTTGTGAAAGAAACCGGTCTGATTTTGAACATTGAAATTAAATTCAGCCCCAATACCGATGATGATATTGAAGAAAAAACCGTAGAACTGATCAAGGAATTTGATTTGGTTGATCAAATCATCATATCATCCTTCAACCACATCAGTTTGGCGAAAATAAAGGGGATCTGTCCCGAACTGGTCACGGCTCCTTTGTACAGTTGCGCATTGTATCATCCTTGGGAATATGCGAAGACTTTCGGTGCAACCGGATTGCATCCCAACGGTTTTACCGTGAACGAAGAACTAATGGTTGAAAGTCATAAATGCGGCATATTCGTCAATGTCTGGACCATAGATGATCCTTCTGCCATGGAGCAACTGATCAACATCCAGGCAGACGGCATCATCACAAATGTGCCTGATGTAGCAAGAAAACTTTTGGATCAACGATAAGCATATATAGCAGCACACAAACTAAACCGGAATTTTAACTGTTGTAAGAATTCCGGTTTAGTATAGAACAATAGCATAGGATACTATTGAAAAAGACATATCAACTTTTCTTCTGTTCTCCAAAATGCGCTCAAGCAAGAATTATCAAAATAGCACTATGCAACATAAAAGCTAAAAATAAAGTATGCATCTTCTAATACAGGAATATTTGGTATAATAGGTACATGTACCAGGTTATAACAAAGGAGATGTCCTATGATAAAAGTATTAGTAATGTTACTTTGTTTTGTGTTCTTTTTTACCGGGTGTTCCGGTCAAAATAAAAATAATTTATTGATTGATCAAACGACATCTTTTGAGGTTACGGATCAAATACCGGATTCCACGGCAGGTGAGAAGGAGGACATCCCTAAAAAGTATGGAGACTTGCATTATGAGGAGATTACCATTGCCATGCCTGGCTATTCCAATGTACCTAGAATGCAAGGTGTTGTAGAAAAACTCAATGAGCTGACATTGGAAAATATCAACACAACAATAAACGTGATGTTCATTCAAGATGTGATGGCTATGCCCACAAGAATTCCTGCTTTGCTCAATAGTGGAAATTGTGACGTCGTCTACAGCGACAATTTTAACTTGTTTAATAATAACTTTTATCAATACACAATGCCTTATCTTGCAACACAGGGATTGATCATGGAAGTCAGTGACTTGATGAAGAAATATGCACCTTCTTTATATAAAGCATATAACGATGAATACATATACCGGCATTTAATGTATGTAAATGAAGGGATATACGGACTATCCTTCAAAGAGCCGTCCATATCCATGCCCATTGTCATGGTCAGAAAAAACTTAGTGCCAAATGATTACAAAATAGAGACAATGGATGATGTGTATTATTTGTCGGATGAAATCGATGCAAAAGGCTACAAGTTCGCAACAAACCTTCTTGGACAGCGATCCTTATTCCGCATATTTTCCAATATCAATGATTGTTATCTGTTACCGGATATGCGTGTTTTCGGTGGGTATGTTCATGATCTTGTGAATGACAAGATTGTCCGGTTCGAAGATACCGAAATATTAAATGATATGAAGGCATATTATGAGAATTGGGATAAGCACGGGATATTAGACAAGAAAATTGACTTCGAGCAAAACGATCGAGTTGGAATTGCACTGTTTGATTCGGTATTAAAAGTGCCTAACACAAAGGATTATCAATTCTTTCCCTTGCATACAGATAAACGATTCCAAATTGATTACAAGAACGCAGTGAGTATGGTGGTGTCAGCCAATGCGAAATACCCGGAAAGAACCCTCATATTGTTTGATTATTTGTTCAGCGATAAGAAAGCATATGACTTGGCTTGCTTTGGTGTGGAAGACGTGGATTATTCAGTTCAAGACGGAACATACAAAGGTGGAACCCGTATGTTCTTTATGTTCAACTATATGTATGAACCGCCTGCATGGCCGGATATAACGGAATTTCGAAGAATTTTGGACTCCTGTATTCAATGTGCATTCATGTCCCCTTATGATGAATTGATCTACAAAGATTTCGATTTATTGTCAGCTTATTCAGAAAAGTTAGGTCAGATCAAGGATGAATTCCAAATTACACAACGAAACGATGCTTTTCGTAATTATGACAGAACAAGTTCAGTCGAGCCGAAAGAGGAAACAAATGCATTTTACCAAATGTTGAGCATATTACATGATACCGATGACTATAGTCAACAAATATTCGAGATGTTGCAAGAATTTGTCGAATAGTAAGTTTTTCTGTTCGGTGAAGGAGTTATCCACCGAAACGGTACTCGAATCTGTGGATAAAGTGGATAAATAGGTGTGAATTCGATGAGAAGGGGGTTTGTCCTCCTTCTTTATCGGTGGATAACTTGTTTTATAAAAAGCTACGGCAATGAATGTTCCTTCAAAGCAATCAAGCGTTCCATAAATCGACCGAACTTCGAACGGGTCATCAAGGATGTTGTGTGAATGTTTTGTTGCTTCAACCAATCCAATATGGCTTTATACTGCTCTTGTTGGTCGTATTCCCATTCAAGCTCATAATCCTGCATGCCCAAGTAGACATTTTGATCCAATTCCAACGGATTAAGGCCTTCTACCGGCATATAGGATGTTCGTTTGGTCACCATATATCCCTTATACAACAGTGCTCGCTCTTTGCGTATAACATTCTTTAATGGAAAATCGTTCAATAAGGACTCTATGGGTTGCATACCATGTATCACGGATAATGCTTGTTCATTTTCTAATGCCTTGTTGTATTCATCGGAGCTTTGAAATTGACCTGCCTTTTTCCTCCCGACCTTTAAGGTCAACATATATTCGTTGTTTTTTTCTCGGATTCGTAATGACATTTTCTCACCGGTCACATAAAAGTCCGATGTATCAAAGTAATGGTTGGTTTGCACCATTGTTTTTGCTCCGTGTTGGAAAGCTTGCCGGAAGATATCTTGGTATAATTCTTCCGTAATTAATATTTTTAATTCATTTTCAACAAATAGTTTCATAAGCATATTATATCAAAAAATAATCATGTGCATGTAGACAAAAGCGTATGATTGTTATAGAATGAGTTAAAAATATTTATGGCAGAGTAGGTTATGATGCGTTAAGTGCCGATTGGACGGGAAGTTGCCAGTTGGACGAAAAACTTTAAAGTTTGCGGTATCATTCCCGCATTCCGCTGCCACGTAAACAAGAGTATCTTCTTTATGTGGTAATTTGCCATGCAAGGAGGATTTTTTAATGCAAGATCATGTAAGAAAAGCAATGGATCGAGATGAGTTCAATATCGAACGTAAATCGATATGGGGAGTAAAGTCGTTTTTCAAGAACAAAGCTAGAAATCTGACATTAACGGCATTGTTGATTGCGTTAGTGGTGGTATTTACACGCTTTCTGGCTGTACAAATGTTGACGGTACGAATTAGCATGGAGTTTTTACCCATTGCGTTGACCTCTGTTCTTTTCGGACCGGTGATCGGTGCAGTGTGTGCGGCGGTAGCTGATTTTTTGGGGATGCTTGCGTTTCCCACCGGTGGCCCTTATTTTCCCGGATTTACATTAAGCACAGCCGTTTATGCATTCATATACGGGCTATTTTTATACAAACGGCCTTTGAAATTAAGTAACATCATGGCATGTGTGTTGGTGAACGTACTTGTTGTAGACTTTATTCTGGTGGGATTATGGTTGCATATTCTGTGGCAAATACCTTTTGAAGCTTTGGTAGTGACAAGAGCTATCAAATGTGCTATCTTGTATCCTGTTCAGGTTATCACCATTTATTACGGTTTTAATGCCATAAAAAGGAGTGTTCGGGTGAATGTTGATGAATAGACGAGAAAATTTTCGAAAAACGGTTTTGTTTGAAGATCCGGAATGCTTGACGGTAGACTTAGGGGGCAATCCTTTGTCAAGCATGGAGGGTAGAAGCATGGAAAATCTTGCTGAATTCCTGGGATATGATGTTCCTACGCAAAATATGGAATTTGGCAAGTCGAAAAGAATTGATGAGCGTATTTTGCAATACTTTGATATTGATACAAGAAGCGTAGGTAAAATACTCCGGCCGTTAAATTCTTCTTATCGGAGAGTTTCCGATGTGGAATATTTCGATGAGTGGGGCATTAAACGGGTGTTTACCGGAAAGTATTGGGAACATGCAAGCACGCCTTTAAAAGGAGCCACTTTATCCGACCTGGATCAATATCCTTTCCCGGATCCTAATAGTATAGACGAAGAGGAATTGGACGAAATTGAAAAGCAAGCTGCGGATCTTTATGAAAACACCGACTATGTAATATGCGGAGAACACCCGATTTACGGTGTTTTTGAACTGGGTTGCTGGTTGTGCGGATTTGAAGATTACTTGACCAAAATGGCCCTGGACACAGATTTTATCAAGAAATTTTCCGAGATCATACTGAACTATCAGATGATTGTCATTGAAAAGTATTACAAAAGAATCGGTAAATACATACACTACACCTCTTCAGGAGATGATTTTGCCACACAAAACGGGCTTTTTATGTCTCCGCAAATGTTTAAAGATCTGATCAAACCATATCTTGCACAACGGATCAATCACACTAAGAAATATACCGATGCCTATTTTTTACATCACTCCTGCGGCAGTGTTTATCCGATCATACAGGATTTAATCGATTGCGGGGTAGAAATACTCAATCCTATACAAACAAAAGCAAGAGACATGGATGCCGAAAGATTAAGCACAAGCTTCGGAGGAAAAATCGTATTTCACGGTGGAATCGACACACAGGAGATCCTACCATTCGGAACGAAAGAGCAAATTCAAGGGGAAGCGGTTCGAGTGGTGAATACCCTGTGGCGTAATGGAGGATATATTGCGGCTACGACTCACAATATTCAAGAGGATGTTCCTCCTGAGAACATCGTGACACTTTTTGAAACCTTGAAATCCATAAAAAATATTCAGAATAAAATAAAAAAAAACGGGTATAATGAGCGCTGAATAAGGAGTTAAAAATATTGTAAAGTAAAAAAGTTCTTTACAATCAATGATTATATGATATAATTAGCTCCAGATACAAATTACTTGGCATCGTGAGATCTTAATAATGCGGGAACTTATGAACGGATTACATTGGATAAAATGAAAATGGTTTGTGAAGATATTTCCACTAGAGTATTTCCTGATTTACCAAGATATTTGAAAAATTACGAAAGGACTAATTGCGAATATGGGTAAAAAGTTATACGTAGGTAATTTAGCGTATTCTGTAACCAGCGACGAATTGGGAAATCTTTTTTCACAATACGGCGATGTAGTAGATGCTATTGTTGTTAACGACAAATATTCCGGCCGTTCAAAGGGTTTTGGATTTATTGAATTCAACGAAGCAGAAGAAGCTAGCAAAGCTATGGAAGCATTGAATGGAAACGAATACGGTGGACGTACTCTCAAAATTGATTTTGCCAGAGACAAGAACAGCTAATAATTGCTAATAAAAAAACAGATCCTTCGGGGTCTGTTTTTTATAGACTTTTTATCTTCTTATCTATTCTGACTTTTTGTCTTTTTTTTATGCTTCTCTTTTCTTCTTGTCATTTCTTTTTTGCGGCTTTTTAAAACCGATCTGCCATGCTATAATATCTTTTATCTACATATAAAGGAGCTCTTTGATGAATTATCTTGAAGGATTGAACGAGCAACAGGAAAAAGCAGTGTTGCACAAGGATGGACCTTTGTTGGTTCTAGCCGGTGCAGGTTCGGGAAAGACCCGTGTGATCACGTGCAGAATTGCTCATTTGATCAATTACCATCATATAAAACCATGGAATATACTTGCCATTACATTTACCAACAAGGCGGCCAAAGAAATGAAAGAAAGGGTGGCACACCTTTTAGGAGAACAAATGCAAGGCATTTGGATACATACTTTCCACGCGGCATGCTTAAATATACTAAGGCAACATATTGACAAACTAGGCTTTGATCGCAACTTTTTAATCTTTGATTCTTCGGATCAACAAGTTTTAGTCAAAGATTGCATGAAAGCATTGAATATCGATGAAAAGAATTTTCCTGCAAAAAGTATTCTTTCCGAGATCGGAAAGGCCAAGGATGTTTTAATGGATTGTGATCAGTTTGAAGCAGAATACGGATCGGATTTTAGAATGCGCAATGTGGCCAAAGTCTATAAACGGTACCAGCAAATGCTGAAGAACAATAATGCTTTGGACTTTGACGACATCATCATGCACACCGTCAAAATATTCAAGGATCATGAGGATGTACTGGAGTATTATTCTCGTAAATTCAAATATATTATGGTGGACGAATATCAGGACACCAACCACGCCCAATTCGTTTTGGTAAGCCTTCTTGCCAAATATCACAAGAATTTGTGTGTGGTGGGAGATGACGATCAATCCATTTACGGATGGAGGGGAGCGGATATTAGCAATATTCTGGACTTTGAAAAGATTTATCCGGATTGTTTGACCATTAAGCTCGAACGCAACTACCGTTCCACTGATGTCATCTTAGAAGCCGCTAATAACGTCATACAGAATAACAAGGGACGAAAACCCAAAAGGTTATGGACGGATGTTACCGGAGGGGACAAGATTGTCCGCATGAACCTCAATGATGAGCGGGATGAAGCCGCCTTTATCATGGGAACGATTAAAAACAAAGTGGACACCGGGAGCAGCTACAGTGATTTTGCCATTTTGTACAGGGTAAACGCCCAATCCCGTGTTCTTGAGGATACATTGGCCAACAAGGGAATTCCATACAAAATCTACGGCGGCACCAAGTTCTATGATCGTAAGGAAATCAAGGACTTGATGGCATATTTGAGACTGTTGATCAATGTCAATGACGATGTCTCCTTCCGCAGAGTCGTAAATGAACCTAAAAGAGGAATCGGACAAGCTACGGTGGATAAACTTGAATCATTCGCTCAAGAAAACCAAATGAGCTTGTTTATAGCGGCATCCAATGCAACCTCTTTGCCCGGACTGGAAAGAGCGGCCGTGAAGTTGGAGTCCTTTACCAAATTGATCAGCCTGCTGACAAGCTTGAAAGAAACCATGGATTTATCCGAACTGGTGGAAACGGTCATAGAGCAAACCGGTATGGAAGAAAGTTATCGAAGTGAAAACACCGTGGAATCCCAGGCTAGAATCGAAAACTTAAGAGAGTTTATCACAGGTGTCATGGAATATGAATCTGAAATGGCCCGTATGGCGGAGCAGGAGCAACCGGAAGAAACCGATCCGGATGAACCTGTAGAAGTTTATGAAGCCGGCTTGGAGGATTATCTTTTCAGAGTGTCCTTATCCACTGATATTGATAATTTGGATCAAGACGAAGGCTTCGTTACATTGATGACTTTACACAGTGCAAAGGGATTGGAATTTAATGAAGTTTTCATACCGGGATTCGAAGAAGAAATGTTCCCGAGCTATATGTCCATATTCGAGGAGGATCGCCTTGAGGAAGAACGGAGACTTTGTTATGTAGGTTTTACACGGGCAAGAAAAATGCTTTATTTGACCCATGTGAATTCCAGGACCATTTTCGGCCGGACCAAATACCCCATGGTTTCCAGATTCTTTAAAGAGATTCCCAAATCATGTATGAATTTGCCGAAGGTTGCACCCAAAACACAAGACAGGCAACCGTCTTTCGGGGGAGGCCATCAGGAGAAAAAGACCCCTGTATATGATTTTGGTGCTCTGCTTACAAGAGGCGGACATCCCGTTGAACTTAATGATATCGGGAAAAAGAAAACAAATTCACAAGGCATGTCGTTTGAATCCGGAGATCGTGTGATCCATGCAAAATATGGGGAAGGAACAATTACCGCGATAACAGGCCAAGGTGACAACGCAAAAATAGAAATCATATTCGATAAGTTCGGTATGAAACGATTCATGTTGTCCATGGTTCAATTGGAAAAGATCTAAAATTTCATGTAATTTAAGAAGTTATGACGGTCGGGTCAACAGTTCCCCGACCTTTTCTATGTCTCCGGCGCCCATGACGATGATTATGTCATCGGATTTTACATGAAGTCGTAAATATTCCGTGATCTCATCAAATGTTCTGATGTATACGGCGTTATCTTTCTTTTGATTGATCAAATCCACAATCGTTTTAGAATGGATTTCACCGGTGTCTTTTTCCCTGGCGGCATAAATGTCCGTGACAATACACTTGCCCGAAAGTGCCAATGCGGATGCCAAGTCTGCGGACAAAGCGCGGGTTCTGGTGTATGTGTGAGGCTGGAAGACACACCAAAGGGTTCCTTTGGTCATGGAAAAAGCACCGGTTAATGTGGCTTGTATTTCATTAGGATGATGTGCGTAGTCGTCATATACGGGTGCACCTTGAAATAACCCCTTGTATTCAAACCTTCTGTCGGTTCCTTTAAAAGATTCTAGAGCTTCCTTGATACGGTCGGTCGGGGCATGGTGCTCGTATCCGCATGCAAAGGCCGACAAACAGTTCATGACATTATGCATCCCCGGAACTTTCAATGAAATGTCGGTCAAGATCTCTCCGTCTTTTTTCACGGAAAAGCTCATACCCAATTGACCTTGTTTAACGTTTACAGCTTGATAATCATTATGGTCGGAAAGTCCGAATGTCACTTTTCTCCCGGGCATTTGTTCCATGGCGGAATACGTGTTAGGACAATCACCGTTTAAAATGATAAACCCGTCTTTGGTAACATTTTTGCTGAACTTTACAAATGCATTTTTAACAGCTTCAATATCCTTGTAGTAATCCGCATGGTCAAAATCTATATTGGTAATGACAGCGCACTCCGGATGCAATGTGAGGAAACTCTCACAATATTCACATGCCTCGGTGATAAAATATTCTTTGGATCCGGTTCTTACCGTTCCATTGATATCTTTAAATGTTGCACCGATGTGTACAGTGGGGTCGTAACCTGCTGACACGAAAATGTTGGTGATCATGGCGGTAGTGGTTGTTTTTCCATGGGTTCCGGATATGGCGATACCTTTGTCAAAGAAATTCATCATCAACCCTAATAAAACGGAACGTTCCATCAAGGGAATGTTTTGCTCTTTTGCATAAATGATTTCCGGATTGTCCTCATGTATCGCAGCTGTGTACACCACCAACCCGGCATCTTTGACGTTGGATTGATCATGGTTCTCATAAATCGTTGCTCCGAGCTGTTGCAAACGCTCGGTTCTGTGAGAGGATTTCAAGTCCGATCCGGTTACTTTGTATCCGGATGAAAGTAATATTTCAGCCAATCCGCTCATGCTGATCCCGTTGATTCCGATCATGTGAATGGTTGTATTGTTCTTTAATGCATCAATATGGATATTCATAAATTTATCTTTCCCGTAATCAAAATAATTATCTAATATATATATATTTCTCCACAGAAAAATGAGTACATTTACCTGTAGTAATCTTATATATTATATACGAAGACTTAAAAAAAGACTATATAATAAAATAGAATAATAAAGGATTCTTTACAGTAATAGAGAATATAGTAGTGTACATAGTAATACAACAGGAGGGTAGGTTCAACTATGGAAATCACCGACATTCGTATCAGAAAAACAAATGCAGAAGGTAAAATGCGAGCTGTAGTGTCGCTGACCTTGGATAACATGATTGCCGTGCATGACATTAAAATCATTGAAAGTAAGAAAGGTCCTTTCATTGCCATGCCATGCAGGAAAACACCGAGCGGCGTTTTTAAGGACATCGTACATCCTATCAATTCCGAAACAAGGGAAATGCTGCAAACGTTAATTATTAACAAGTACCTGGAAATGGGTGACGAACCGGATGCTTCCCCGGATATGGGAGCCGAAGAGTAACACTTACATAACGTATAGAAATTCGTCAAACAGGTAGCATTATTGGTTGGTTATAAAGACATATGACATATAGCCTGTCTTTTGTTGTATTCAAAAACTGCAAGTCCAACCCAACAATCCTACATTTTAAATCGTATCGATTCATCTCATATTGAAAATAGATGCAAAACGTGAGAAAATAAGAGTGAGAATAACAGTAATCGGAGTTAACCTATGAATGAACTTTTAGTTGTTTTGTATCAAGACCGTTCTGCTACCGATGAGGGTACATTCTTTTGGGGTGCAAAAAACCGGCAATATCTTTTAGATGAGTTTTCAAAAGACGGTTTTGATGTAATGAGCACCCATATGCTCGGAGAAGGCGGCAGCAATTTCTACAAAACAGCAGAGGCTGTGAAAAAATCCGGATAC
>ENA-UOOK01005690-UOOK01005690.1-fermentation-metagenome-genome-assembly--contig:-NODE-5690-length-12398-cov-3.463015_pt1 | contig 12398 bp, 10 predicted proteins | sample MGYA00245777_ERZ724023 | MGnify/ENA primary metagenome ERZ724023 (study PRJEB28704, sample SAMN03018312) | fermentation metagenome | biome: anthropogenic terrestrial biome; feature: soil; material... | reverse complement strand
CTCTCCCATAGCCATAATACGGTCAACTATCTGGTCAATAGTCTGACGGGTAATCTCTTTTCCGCAATTAGGGCAATGCACTACGCCTGTTTTGGCATAAAGAAGCCTAAGATAGTCATAAATTTCGGTAACCGTTCCTACTGTAGAACGGGGGTTTTTTGAAGTAGTCTTTTGGTCAATACTGATAGAGGGAGAAAGCCCTTCTATGGATTGGACATCAGGCTTATTCATCTGACCCAAAAATTGTCTTGCATAAGAAGACAAACTCTCAACATAACGCCTTTGACCTTCGGCAAAAATGGTATCAAAAGCAAGCGTGCTTTTACCGCTGCCCGAAATGCCCGTAAATACCACCATTTGGTTTCTCGGAATAGTAAGGTCAATATTTTTTAGATTGTTTTCTTTTGCGCCTTTTATAATAATGCTGTTTTGTTTTTCGTTATTCATTTTTTTAGCCTTTTTCTTAATTTTGCTATTTCATCTCTTATTATTATTGCCTGTTCAAAGTCAAGGCTTTTACTGGCAAGATCCATCATAACTTTTAATTTTTCAAGCTCTCTGGGGATATCCTCAGTCTTAATATTAGCTGTAGTGTCTGTCTTTTTGGTTATTTCTAATGTGTTGGTTATATCTTTTATTATTGTCTTAGGAACAATATTATGCTCCTTGTTATATTCCATCTGTATTTTACGGCGGCGGGCAGTTTCGTCCATTGCCCGTTTCATCGAATCTGTAATTTTATCTGCATATAGTATTACCCTGCCTTCGGAGTTTCTTGCGGCTCTTCCCACTGTCTGAATAATGGCACGATCACTTCGCAAAAAACCTTCTTTATCGGCATCCAAAATTGCTACAAGCGCAACTTCGGGCATATCAAGTCCTTCTCTTAACAAGTTAATTCCGACCAGAACATCAAACTCGCCCTTTCTTAAAGAACTTATTATCTCTATACGCTCCAATGTGTCTATTTCACTGTGCAGATACCGTGCTTTGATTCCAAAATTTACCAGATAGTCAGTCAAATTTTCTGCGGTCTTTTTTGTAAGAGTAGTTGCAAGCACTCTAAAATTATTTGAAACCGTTTTATTAATCTCACTTATAAGATCATCAATCTGACCTTTTATAGGTCTTACTTCTATTTCGGGGTCAATTAATCCTGTTGGTCTTATAAGTTGTTCGGCTACCTGATCGGCCTTTTCCAGTTCGTAATCGGCAGGTGTTGCAGACAAATAAACTATCTGACCTATGCGATTATTAAACTCTTTAAAATTGAGCGGTCTGTTGTCATAAGCTGAGGGCAATCTAAATCCGTACTCAACAAGATTGGTCTTTCTGGCCACATCACCGTGATACATTCCTCTAATCTGAGGAACAGACATATGCGACTCATCTATGAACAAAATAAAATCCTTAGGAAAATAATCCAATAATGTAAAAGGAGGTTCCCCAGCATTGCGGCCGTCAAAATACCTTGAATAGTTTTCTATCCCGCTGCAAAAACCCATTTCCCTTAACATTTCTAGGTCATAATTAACTCTTTCTTTTATTCTTTGGGCTTCTATGAGTTTGCCTTTTTGTTTGAATATATCCTCTTGGATTTCTTTGTCATGGTCTATTCTTTTTAATGCATCCTCTAACTTTTGCTGTTCGACAGCATAGTGCGATGCAGGAAAAATAGCGGTATGTTTGAGTTCTGACAAAACCTTGCCAGTCAACCCTTCTATCTCATATATTTTATCAATTTCAGCTCCAAAAAACTCAACTCTAATAGCAGTTTCAGAAGCATTGGCGGGAAAAATATCAATAACATCTCCACGCACCCTAAAGTTGGTACGCACAAATTCCATATCGTTTCGTTTGTAGTTGATATCTATCAGTTTTCTAATTAACTTATCTCTGTCCAGTTTGTCGCCGGGGCGTAAAGATATGGACAAATTATAGTATTCTTCTGGTGCACCCAAACCGTATATGCAAGAAACTGACGCAACTACAATAGTATCGCGTCTTTCAAATAAAGAACAAGTTGCCGAATGTCGCAACTTATCAATCTCATCATTAATTGCCATATCTTTTTCTATATAAGTGTCTGATACAGGCAAATAAGCTTCTGGTTGGTAATAGTCATAATAACTTACAAAAAACTCAACTCGGTTATGCGGAAAAAACTCTCTCAGCTCATTACAAAGCTGTGCCGCCAAAATTTTGTTATGAGCCATAATAAGTGCGGGACGGTTGAGATTAGCGATTATATTAGCCATAGTAAAAGTTTTGCCGCTGCCCGTAACCCCCAACAGCACCTGACTCTTAAGTCCGTCCTCTAAGCCATTGGTTAGTTTTTGGATAGCGGCAGGCTGGTCACCAGTCGGCGAAAATTTTGATACGAGTTCAAAGTTCATGTTGTTTCATCTATCTCACTAATAATTTTTTAGCTAAGTATTGCCCTTAATATCATTGTGACCAAAAAGCTCAGGACTGCCAAAGCCACTGTTCTTGTTATTATCAAATATATGCTTTTGCGTCTGTCACGCTCATCACGAAGAAAGTTTTTTCCTTTGTCAGACATATTGATTACAAAAACTTCACGGTCTGAGTCTTTGGCACTGGTCAATTCAAAATATTGAGCATAAGCTAATACATATAAAATATCTTTTATATCGTCTTTAGGTATCGGCTTATCTTTAACAAAAAATTTGCCGATCTCTGCTTGGTCATAATTGGTCTTCTTTTTTAAAAATTTTATATATCTTCTGGTGTTAACCTTAGAATATATTTCATCAATGCTAAGTAATGCGCTGTCTTGTCCCATCATACAGTCGTATATTGCCCTCATTACAATGCGTTCTTTTCTATTAATAGTAGCCATATTCTCACCCTTATCCTAAAACAATAACTCAAAAAGTTTTATAACCGCTTGCCCTGCAATTGTCCCCAGCATTGCCGCCAAAAAAACACCCAGTCCTGACAACAATCCCTTTCTAACTTTTTGTATTTGTTTTTTTACTACTGTTTCCTGTTCTTCCAGATATATTCTTCCGGCAGGTAAAACTGTAAGGCAGATGTTTTCGGTATCCGAATATTTTACGGCAATCATCTCTTGTTTTTGCAAGAACTTGATTGATGAGGCAAGGCCTTCGTTATCGGACTGAAAAGGCAAGGCTTTTATTAGTTCGCTTAGTTTTATTATTATGTACTCTTCGCCTGATACCATCTCGCTAATCTTTTTTAATACTGTTCTGGTCAGCTTATCCAACATAATATGCTCCAATAAAACCGTCATATAGACAGTGTATTTTACAATATTATATCACAAAAGCTAATACAGCTATAGCTATTTTGGCTTATTGAGTATGCAAAAATGTGTTACTGCTTTTGACAGGCTGGACAAATACACGAACGGGTAGAGCCTGTCTTGATTTCTTCTATCGTTGTATTACAGACAGGACAAGGATTTCCTTTTTTGTATGCAACATATTCTAGGTCATATCCGCCGTTGTTTCCGTATAAGTCCCTTTCGTATTTTAACCCGCGCATACCAGCTGCCTTTTTTAATTGGCTGCTAATTATTTCAAACAGTCTGTGGATTTCTTGTGATGTCATAGTATTGATTTTTTTCAAAGGATGAATTTTAGCCAAAAACAAAATATCCTGAATGTATACATTGCCTATTCCTGCAATATTATGCTGATCCATTAAGAAAGATTTTATGTTGCCTTTTTTGCCTTCCAGCATTTTTTGAAAGCTTTCATATTCAAATTTTGAACTTAATGGATCATATCCTAGCAATGCTGTCATAGAATGCTCAAACTCATTATCTGTATAGTGAAAATATCCAAACCACCAAAACGACACATAAAGGCTTCTGCCGTCGTCAAAATCCAGTCTGAACTGGTATTTTTTTTCGGGCTTTTGCTGGCTGTTTTCCATCAAGAAAAAATCTCCGCCCATACCCAAACTCAAGAACAAAAAGCCCTCAGATAGTTTTATAGTTATCCACTTGCCCTTATAACCGATATCGATAATAGTTTTTTTTAGAACTTTTTTTCTAAATTCATTTCCGTTAAGATTAAGACATTTTTCCTGTAAAATCTCAACATCAACTAAAGACCGTCCCAAAAACTCTTTTTTAAACTGTTCTGACAGATTAAAAATCTCAGGTAATTCGGGCATACATTTATCCCCCTAAAATAATATATGTTATATTATATACCATCACAAAGAGATAAACAAGTGTTTGTATCAAATGTTTTAAAAATCTTTTTTTTCTATAAAAAAAGCAAACCATATTGATTTGCTTCAAAACATATTACTTTTTGTTTATCAGTCATATAGATTGTAGTTTTTCCTATAATCGTTGGGAGTTATTCCGTTATGGTGTTTGAATAATCTGACAAAATAATTGCTGTCTGTATATCCGCAAAGATATGCCACCTCATAGACCTTGAGATTGGTTGAGTTTAACAGTCTTTTGGATTCTCCTACTCGAATTTCATTGAGAACATCAATAAAGCTTTTGCTAAGTTTTTGTTTAAATAATTTACACAAATGTCCACCCGTTATCAAAAACTTTTCTGCCACATTGTTAAGAGTTAGCTTTTGACCGTAATTTTGTTTCATATACTTGATGACATTGTCCAAAAAAATGTTTTTAGATGTGTTTTCCCTTATGTATTGCTCAGAATATTTGCCTAAATTTACAGGCACTCTGCCTTCTGCTTTGCCGCCCTTTAAAACTTTTAATAGGGATGTTATAGACATAGAGGTGTATTCATAAATGCAGATATGACAGGCGGGTTTTTGCTGATCTAATATGTCGTATGGGGTACGCAGCGAAATAAGCATTATTTCATGATTGGTTTGCCTTAATGATGAATATAGAACCTTTTGAACAAGTGTAAGATGAGAGTCTGATAATGCTAGAATAATCTTTTTGTTATGTGCAAAAGCCAAAATATCACCTGTATTGAAGTTTTTATTGTCTATGCTAATATACGATATGCCAAACTCTTCACCTATTATTTTGGCAATATCCATTCTTTCTACATTGACATCTTCAGCATTAGAACTCACATAATTAGTTACGCCTATTACCACAGTATCACGGTCAATTTCAAAAAGCTCACCGCTTGCAAGCGTTACGCTTGCATAACTTATCTTTTCTGCTAAGTGTTTGTTTTTGGTAAAATCACACTCATTTGCTGTTTTTTCAAAAGCATATCGTTTTTTTAGTTCGTATATTCGCATCAATGCTTTTTCCAAAGTTTCATAAGAAATTTTTCCGCTTTTTACAGCACTTAACAATGCATTCCTTACTGTTAACTGCCTGCCAAAAGTATGGCTTACTGTAATCATATCTGTACCTGCATTAATTGCAAACATTGCAGCCTCTTCAAAGGAAAAGGTCTGAATAAGTCCAGTCATTTCAAAACAATCGGTTATGACCAAGCCCTTAAATTTGAGTTCTTTTCTCAAAATTCCGTCAATTATTGCCTTAGATATAGAAGCTGGAAATTTGTCGTCAATCTTATCAAATAAAATATGCGAAGTCATAATGGCATCAGATGCTATATCTGTATAAGGAATAAGTTCTAGTCTTTTTAATTCATCTATTGACTTATTAACTCTGGGAAGGTCAATATGCGAGTCAATGTCAACATCTCCATGTCCCAAAAAATGCTTATAACACGACATTATCCCGTTATTTTGCTGTGCCTTGGCAAAATCAGTTGCCAGCTTTTTTACGGTATAGGGGTCATCTCCGAATGACCTTATTGCAATAATTGGATTAAGCGGGTTGCTGTTGATATCAACTACTGGCGCAAGATTGAGGTTAATCCCCAAAGCTTTTAGCTCTGCCCCTAAGATATTGCCTATTATTGCAGCAGATTCGGGATATTTTGCTGAAGCTGCGGCAATAGCCATTGCCCCAGGTGTATTAGTAATTCCGTCATAAATTCTTCTGATGCTTCCGCCTTCTTGGTCAAGTGCTATAAAGCATGGTGCACCATTATATTGTATAGCTGCTTCCTGTATTTTGCTGCACATATCACGTACTTGGGAAGCTGACTTAATATTCCGTGTAAATAATATGATATTTCCAAAGTTGTATTTCTTGATATTTTCAATCAAATCATCAGTATTTGGGCTTTGCCAGCCCACAAGCATAAGCTGTCCTATTTTTTGTTCAAGCGAAGTTGTCATAATAGCTCCAAATGTTTTTTTAACCCTTAACCGCTCCAGCAGTCAGACCTTTTATAATATGGCGTTGCAACATAAAGTAAACAAGCATTATAGGAAATGATACCAAGATTACCGCAGAAGCCATCTTGCCATGGTCAAATCCCGATTCTTTTGATGCAAGCCTATTAAGTAAAAGCGATATGGGAAAGTCTTTTTCATCAGTGATAATAATCATCTGCAAAAACAAATCGTTATAACTCCAAATAAATACAAAAATCATAGATGTTACAATCGCACTTCTCATCATAGGTATAATTATAGACATCAAAACTCTAGGCACCTTAGCACCGTCTATATAAGCCGCTTCTTCAACCTCTACTGGTAGACTTTTTAAAAAGCCAGTAAGTAATAAAGTAGTAAATCCTACATTGAGGGCAATCTGCGGTAGTACTACTCCTGTCTTTGTTCCAAACATATTAATAGAAGCAAGTATTTTGATTACAGGAAACAAAAGCGCAAAAGCAGGAAACATCATACATACTATTACGACTATTTCAATTATAGGCTTTAACTTGAAGTTAAACCTTGCCAGCACAAAAGCCGCAAAGATTGAAATGGTCACTGTAAAAAGTACTACCAAACCGCTTATATAAAAGCTGTTGATATAAGATGTAAATATATTTAATGAACCGCCAAATATCTTCTTATAATTTTCAAATGTAAAGTATCGATTAAAAGGCAATTCTAGCGGTCTTACTACTATATGAAATCTTGGTTTGAACGATGCAAGAAAAGTCCATAGAAAAGGCACAATTGCAAGCAGCGCCCAAAGTGTAAGAGCAACATATATTAACACTGCTATAAAGTTTTTTGTGGTTTTATTGCTTTGCTTTATCCCTTTCATCATTATATATCCTTATTTTCTCTCAAAACTGCGTTAGACAGCAGAGATACCATTATGCCCACCAAAACTATAAAAACTGAATACACAGCAGACTGACCCAGCCTGTTAGTGCTGTACAGATAATAATTATATGTCCCCATAAACATAGTCTGCTGAGCTGGAGCTCCGTGCAAAGCTACTGTATGAGGCAGATCAAAGACCTTCAAAGCACCTGTTATAGCCAATACCATACAAGTCCGCAAGACGTTCCAAAGCATGGGTATAGTAATATATCTTACTACCTGCATCTTAGAAGCACCGTCTATTAATGCGGCTTCTTTATACTCTTCAGGAATAGTTGAGAGTCCAGTAAGCAAAATCACAAAATAAAAACCTATATATTGCCAAAGGACTGGAGCCATTACAATAAACAGCGCCAAAGGATTATTAATAGGAAGCCAATAAAAAATATCTTTAAATAATAGCTTGGTAAACAAACCTGTAGGTTGTATAAACAAAAGATACATTGTTCCTATTGCGGTAGCCGAAATTACTATAGGCATAAAATAAATAATTCTCAAAAATGAGGCATATTTTTTATTAATATGATCCACAAGCAAAGATAACAGTAAAGCAAGTCCTACTTGAACCACTACAACCAAAACAATCAAGATGCCTGTATTAAATAATGCTGTCCAAAAAATCTTATCACCAATAAGCCATGTAATATTTTTGAACCCTGCAAATATAGGATTATCGTCTAGTTTGTGTCTAAATGTAAATGCACCGTTATAGATGTTTATTATCGCAGGATAAAAAATAAAAAATGCGGTAATAATTAAAAGCGGTAATAAGAACGGAACAATCAGGTATTTCTTTTTGTTATACATAATTTTCCCCTAAAAAGTTTTTGAGCGTGCAAAGGGTATGATTTGCACGCTCAAAACTATAACCTTATGTTAAGCAATAAAAGCATTTATAGTATTAGTAATTACTTCTGCGGGTGTCTTTTCTCCGAGTATCATATCGCTAAGTCCCATATAGAAAGCTGATTTTGCGGTTGCGTCTAAGAACTTATCGTCTAGAGGTGAGCACATTACAACGCCTTCAGTTGTTAGAATATCTTTGGTCTGTTTTGCCAAAGCGGTATCATCTTCTCTGATTGCACCGTTAGCAGCCATTCCAGGGTATTCCAAAACATTTTTGCATTGCTTATTGACAAAATCAACAGCTAATTTTAACTTTTCGGGATTTTCATAGCATTTTTTAGAAATCATCCAGCCATGGAAGAATCCGCTCATTACATATTTGCTTTCGTCAACATCAGTTGTTGCGGTATTATCATCAACTACAAAAGATCTAAAAGCATAGTTGTCTGCTTTGCCAGCTGTGGAATGGGGAGCATAGAATCCTGCAGCATTCCAGTTACCGTTGACATCAAATGACTTATTGCCGTTCCACATTGCCTGTTTTTCATCACCGTACTTAATGGCAGCATCAGAACCCATATTTAAATCAGTTCTCAAATAGCTTACCATTTCGGTCAATACAGCTTCTAAGTCTGTACGGTTATCTTGGAACCATTTTTTGGTAGGTATTTGGACATCAGCCCATTTTTTACCCATCTTTTGCAAGCCAATATAGTTAAGCCATGTGTTGGTTTCGCCTGCGGCGTCAACTATTTTGGATGAATCCAAAGTCTTAAGCTTGTTTCTTAAAGCCGTATAAGAAGCAAAATCAGCATCTGCAAATACACTCTTTTCATAATAAATTCCAAAGCTGTTACCCAAAAAAGCTAAGGCTTGCGGGTCTCCGCCAACTTCTGGAAAACCTTTACCATAATCTGAATGCTTATCCCTTATATCAGCAACTTTTGCAAGTTTATCTTGAATAGGCAAATTTCTGCCTGGTGAGAATATGTACATAACATCTGGCACGTATTTTTCGCTAACAAATTTTGATATGGCAACATCATCAAAATCTTCACCAACTGCTTGAATTGATTGATCCTCAACATGCACATCTTTATGTGCTGCTTTGAACTCATCAACACCTACCATATAAGCATCTTTGTTAGGGTCTTCTCCACCAAACATTGTAAAGACAATGAGCTCATTGGCTGAATTATCTTTGCAACCAAAAAGCAAAATCGAAGCACTAAACAACAGCGTACAAGCCAAAACCAAGGACAGTAACCGTTTTCTTAGTTTCATTTTTCCCTCCTAATCTTTGATAATTTGAGTATATCAAAGATTATTTTATCTTTTTGTATGACAATCTTGGCATTTATAGCACAATCTTAGCCTTTATATAATTATATCATATTTTTATATTGAGAAATTTTTTTCCACAAGAAAATAATCTGATGACGATAAGCTAAAGGTTAATTTGAAGCATTTGTAAATATAAAGATTGTTAATTTTTTGTATAAAAAAATAGCCCTTAAAAAAGGCTATAGTTTAGCACCAAAAAAGTCTTACGCAAGGTATGTAACGTAATGGTTTTTACTAATTTAAAATCTTAGTTATCTAATTGTTTTTTGAAATACTTGCCTGTTTCCAGCATTAATTTAACTGCGTGCGGATACAATTCCAGCGGAAAAGAGCTTATAAAATTATTTGCTTCAAATGTTATATCACCCTGATAATTATTAATTTTTAGAGCATGCAAAATCTGTTCAAAATCAATGTAGCCAGTATAAGGTAATTGGTGCAGATCATGAATCAGATTGTTATCATGAATATGTATATTAGTCAGTCTGCCTTTAAGCGTGTTAATCATCTCGATAGCACTTGTCTCAAGTCCTTTCATTTCGGCATGCCCGATATCAAGACAAGCGGTAAAATATTTTTCATCCAGCATATTAAGATGCTTAAAAAAATCATTATGGTGTGAACAAGCAGCTGCTTTGGCAAATTGTGACTCCTTATCCCAATTCCACATATTTTCCAAGGCAATTTTAACACCCAAATCTTTCAAATAGGGTAAAAACCTCTGATACATTTCGGCATTCTGTTCTGCCGTATAATTGTTGCAAGGATGCACTATAACTGTTTTTGCTCCCAAGATGCTTGCGACTTCCAAAGCTCTTAGAATTTTTTGAAAGATGTAGTCGTTATAATCCTGTTCATTAACTCTTACCGTAGGAAAAGGTGCATGCGCCTGATTGCATACAATGCCCTGTTTGTCTGCATATTTTTTGAGATCCGAAGCCTTTTTCTTATAGTCATCTTCATCTATCAGTCTGTTGATTCCGCCTTCAAACATTGAAAAATCATAAGCATCAAAGCCCGCTGTTTTAAACATATTAATAATTTCAAAATTGTTTCCAAATCTGAAAAAAGATTCCGTTTCACTTGATATTAATCTAGTAGTCATTGATTAATTGCCCCTTTGCTTTTGTTTGGTCAAATTGATAGTCATTTTATATTTACATTATCGTTATATCATAATCTGTTATATCGGCATAATCATTTTATGCCTATCAAACCCTTGCTCTTTTTACTGCCTTGTGCCAGTCGTCAATCAAGGTTTTTCGGCGTTTGGGTTCTATGTCTGGATAAAAGATTTTTTCTTCATTGTTCTTTTTCAGTTCTTCTATACTCTGCCAATAGCCTACTGTGAGTCCTGCTAGATATGCTGAGCCTAATGCAGTAGTTTCCAAAATCTTAGGACGAGCAACTTCTATGTCCGCAATATCTGCTTGAAACTGCATCAAAAAGTCATTGGCGCACGCTCCGCCGTCAACTGCTAGGCGTTTGATTTTACTGCCCAAATCTTTTTCCAAAGCATTAAGTACATCCATACTTTGATACGCTATTGATTCCAAAGCAGCTCTTATGATATGTTCTTTTTGCGTTCCTCTGGTTATTCCGCATATAATTCCTCTTGCGTCTGCATCCCAATACGGCGCTCCCAATCCTGTAAAAGCAGGCACAATAAAAACACCGTCTGTGTCGCTGACCTTGCGCGCATACTTTTCGCTTTCTGACGATGTTTTTAGCAGTTTCAGACCGTCTCTTAACCATTGAATAACTGCACCCCCTACAAAAACACTGCCTTCTAAGGCATATGAAGGGGTATTTGAGGTGCCAGCACAAAGAGTGGTAATAAGTCCTTGCTTGGATTGAACAGCTTGCGAGCCTGTGTTAAGCAGCAAAAAGCAGCCTGTCCCATAAGTGTTTTTTATATCGCCGGCGTTTATGCAAAGATGTCCAAAAAGTGAGCTTTGCTGATCTCCTACAGCACAAGCAATAGGGATTTTTGCACCTGTTATATTTTCGTCTGTATACCCCATAAGATGTCCAGAAGGGTAAACCTGAGGCATCATATTTCTTGGAATATCAAATAATTTTAAAAGTTCTTCATCCCATTGCAATGTGTGAATATTAAAAAGCATTGTGCGTGAAGCATTGGTGTAATCGGTCGCATAAACTTGACCGCCGCTTAATTTCCACATTAGATACGTATCAACCGTTCCGAATAATATATCGCCTTTCTGTGCCGCCGCCCTTACTCCAGACACATTATCCAAAATCCATTTGATTTTGGGTGCGGAAAAATACGCATCCATAACAAGTCCGGTTTTAGAAAAAATCATATCGCTAAAGCCTTGGCTTTTTAGCTTTTGCATATAATCTGCTGTCCGTCTGCATTGCCAGACTATAGCATTATAAACAGGTCTGCCGCTAATTTTATCCCAAACAATTACCGTTTCACGCTGATTGGCTATACCTAAAGCGGCAATATCTTTTGGACTGATGCCGGCGGTTTTTAATGCGTCTTTATATACTTCAATCTGAGTATTTAGAATATCCTGCTGATTATGTTCTACCCAACCGGGTTTTGGATATATTTGCTTAAATTCTTTTTGAGATTTGGAAATAATGTTGCAATAACGGTCAAAAATAATGCACCTAGAGCTTGTAGTCCCCTGATCAAGTGCTACTATATATTTATCTTTCATCATATATCCCCTATTTTGATAAAAGCAACAAATCTATTAATCAGTCATTAATTTTATTTTCAAATTCTTCTATAAAGTCCATAAAGGTATTGATATCCTTAAATTTGCGATAGACCGCCGCAAAACGGATATATGCAACCTCATCAACTTCTTTCAGCCCTTCCATAACCATCTCACCTATTTCATGCGAAGGAATTTCTCTGACCATAGAATTATTGACTTGCTTTACTATATCGTCAACAAGCTCGTCAATTTTTTGAATAGGAACCGAACGCTTTTCACATGCCTTAACAATACCCATACGGATTTTTTCCGCATTAAAGGGCTGGCGGTTGCCGCCGTTTTTAACAACCAGAACGGGCGTTATCTCTA
>ENA-UOOK01005689-UOOK01005689.1-fermentation-metagenome-genome-assembly--contig:-NODE-5689-length-12402-cov-2.627845_pt1 | contig 12402 bp, 15 predicted proteins | sample MGYA00245777_ERZ724023 | MGnify/ENA primary metagenome ERZ724023 (study PRJEB28704, sample SAMN03018312) | fermentation metagenome | biome: anthropogenic terrestrial biome; feature: soil; material... | reverse complement strand
AATGCAGTAGTTATCTGCATTATGGACAACTCCGGTTCCATGTACCTGAACAAGAAATATCTGGCGCGCAGCTTCTTTTTCCTGCTCTACCAGTTTGTGCGCTATCGCTACAGTCATGTGGACCTGGTCTTCATCAACCACAGTACTGCCGCCCGGGAGGTCAATGAGGATGATTTCTTCCACCGGGGCGAATCGGGCGGTACTCTCATCAGCAGCGGCTATGAAAAGGCGCTGGAGATTATTGATGAACGCTACAACCCGGAAATCTGGAACATTTACGCCTTCCATTGCAGTGACGGAGACAACTGGCCCGAGGATATCGAAAAGGCGGTGGACCGCGCCCGGGAGCTGTGCCGGGTCGCTAATCTGTTCGGTTATGGGGAGATAAAATCCTCCTGGAAACCGGAGCGAACCATGTCCGATGAGTTCGATGAAAACCTGGTGGCCGACAACTTCGTGGTCGTGAGCATGGCCGGCAAAGAAGACATTTGGCCGGCTTTCAGAAGACTGCTGCAGGTAGCGGAGAAGGGGGAATAGACCTGGGTAGCGACTACAGCATGGCCGAACTGAAAGAATATAATCAGCGCATTGAGGAACTGGTAGCAGAGGCGGGCCTGGAGTGCTATCCCCAGGAATTTGAAATCTGCAGCTACGAAGATATGCTGGCCTACGAGGCCTACATGGGCATGCCGACCCGCTACCGCCACTGGAGCTTTGGCAAGGCCTATGAGCGTAAAAGGACCTTTTACCGCTACAACCTGACCGGTCTCCCCTATGAAATGGTCATCAATTCCGATCCCTGTCTGGCCTATCTGATGAAAGAAAATACCCTTTTGCTGCAGATTCTTACCATGGCCCATGTTTACGGGCACAATGACTTTTTTAAGAACAACCGCCTGTTTTGCTGGGGGACCAGAGCTGCCGGTGCTCTGGAAATGTTCAAGGCCCATGCCCGACAGATCCAGGAATATATACAGGATCCCAGTATTGGCTATGAGCGGGTGGAAAGGGTGCTGGATGCGGCCCATGCCCTGCGCCTGCAGGTAAGCCGCCGGATAGGGGAAAGGCATCCCGGCCACGAGGAAATCCGCGCCCGGGTCCTGGACCGCTACCGCCCACCGCAAGACGATCATCCCCTGCTCCTTAACCAGACCCGCAGCGAGCCGCCCGATTTAAACCGAATCCCCTTGCAACCCGAAGAGGACCTGCTCTGGTTTCTCAGCCAGTATGCCCCGCTCCAGGAGTGGGAAAAGGGCCTGCTCAATATTGTCCGCCGGGAGAGTCTCTATTTCCTCCCGCAGATGGAGACCAAGGTAATGAACGAGGGATGGGCCAGCTTCTGGCACTATCGCTTGCTTAATCAACTAAAGCTTCCCCAGAAGCTGCACCTGGAGTTCCTCAAGCGGCATAACCAGGTTGTTTGTCCCCATGAAGGAGGTCTTAATCCCTACCACCTGGGTTTCAAAATTTTCGAAAAGCTGGAACAGGAACGGGGAATAGATTACCTTTTGGCAGTGCGGGAACAGGAGCGGGATAGTTCTTTTCTGCGGCGGTTTGTAGATGAAAATCTGTGCCGTGATTTGGACCTGTTTACCTATATCCGGCGGGGGCGGGATTATTACGTCCATGAGGTGGCTGATGAGGAAGGCTGGAAGAAGATTCGCGATGTTCTGTCCCTGAGCGTGGGTCTGCAGGGGGTTCCCAATATCCTGGCCGTGGAAGTGGCCCCCCGCAACCGCCTGCTTATGCTGGACCATGAATGGGATGGGCGCGAGCTGCAACTGGAATACGCTCACCAGACCTTGAAACACGTGGCCCGCCTGTGGGGGACTACGGTGCGCCTGCGCACCGTAGTCCGCGGCTCCTATCAGATCCTGGAGACGGACCCGGATTTGTAAGTTAATCTCCTCTGCCTTTCCTTTTCGGGGTAGGAATTTGGACAAGCAGGAGCGAAATAGTAAAGTAAGCAGCACTATATTGGATCGGAATCCCGAAAGGAGCACAAGGGAATGAAAGGTCAAGCCGGGGTTGAGATCGTAGTTGACGGAGTAACCGGTGTCGGCAAATCCAGTCTGGTGAAGATTTTGTGCCAGGAGTTCGGCTATCAACCCTTTGCGGAAGTATTCGAAGATGAGAACCGGCTTCTTAACAAGTTCTTTCACGATCGGAAAAAATGGGCTTTTCCCATGCAGACCAACTTTCTAACCAACCGCTTCAAGCAATACCTGGAGGCCATGAGGATTGGCACGGTGGTCATGGATCGGTCCATTTATTCGGACCGTATTTTCGCCCGCATGTATATGGAATATGGCTATCTGAGCCGGGAGGAGTACGCGGTTTACAATAACCTGCTGGAAACCATGCTGGAACAGGTGGTTCCTCCCCGGTTGCTGGTCTACCTGCAGGTGAATACGGACGAGGCGGTACGCCGCATTCGTCGTCGCGGTCGCGAGGACGAGGTGGAGGTGGAGCGGGAATACTGGGATCGGCTCAACCGCTTCTATGAGGCCAATTATCGGGAATATTCCCTGGGGTCGGAACTGCTGGTTATCCCGGTGGGACATCTGGATTATGTTCATCGTCCCGAAGACCATGCCTTCATGGTCAACCGTATCCGCCAGGCCCTGCCAGGGATGGAACAACATCGGCTTAGTGTTTAAAGGGATCGGGGCAGCTTGACTCACACTTGTTCTGTTACCGGCGCAGGGTTTGTGATAAGATGGTTTACGATGCGGGAAAGGTTGTGAGTCTCATGGCCGTTGTTGTGGGCGTATTTGCCGCCACCCTGTGCCTGTTATATTCTGTTTACTTTATAAAAATAATCCGGGGCAAACCGGAGGCATTTGAAGCACAGTTGCTGCAGGCTCTGGCCGCCTGGATGATAGAGCGTGGAACCCGTAGCCGGGTGCAAATCTGGGGGGTTATATTTCTTTCCCTGCTGCTGGAGCTAACCTATTTCATCCTGGTTTTTGCTGTGGTTCAAAATCAGTTTCTGCTGGTGGTTACCAGTCTTTTTGCCGGTTTCGAAGCTGTGCACTTGTTTCTGGAGATTTTCAACTTGCAGAGTTTTTTCCGGGGGAACACCAAGCTGGGGGATGTGTTTAACTGGCGAGTGGAACGCGCCAGTGCTCTGTTTTTCTTCACTCAGACCCTGCTGGTCATTCTTCACCTGCTCTTTTTCCACTAGGGGAGCGGTTCCGGCTACTCTCCCGGACCGGGGCTGGCTGGTTTTGCTTTGATCATTCCATTTATTCGGGAGGTCGTTGCCTTGATTTCAGAAGCCCGGCTGGCTCTGGCCAGCCTTTCGTTGTACCGTAATCTGGTACAGGATCCAGTTATCTTTTCCTTGCAGGAACTGCTCAGAGTGCTGGACAAAACTGGCCCAGGACAGCAGGATCAGCTCGCCCCGGCTTCCGCCTGGGGAACTTTTCTGTATCACCTGCACGCCAGTGGCAATTCCTTTCGCCGGCATCTGCTTCACTTGGTTTTACATGATGACAATCCTTTCAGCCGGGCGGCCGAAATGTCCACTGGTAATGACATCAACCCGGCCCTGCGGGCGGCCGCATCCCAGGACCTGCAAAGGCTGCACCGGCTATATGAGCTGAACTTTAGCAGGCTTCTCCAGGGAGCCGGGCTGAATATTTCCCTGCTGGAGGGGTTCCCCGAGCAGGAAGGGCAGTCTGGGTATAAAGTCATTCTGGACGGTTCGCAAGATGTAGAAGCCGGGGTAGACCTACTGACCAGCTATTACTCCCGCTATTCGCGGGGGATATGCTCCCTCTATCGGGCCTTTCGCTGGGATAGCCAGGAAGTTCTTACCGGTCTGGCCTGTCCGGATCCCATTGGCATGGACGAGCTGATCGGTTACCAGTACCAGAAGGATACCCTGCTGACCAATACCCGTCATTTTCTGGCGGGACTTCCTGCCAATAATGTTTTACTGTACGGGAGCCGGGGAACGGGTAAATCCAGCATGGTCAAGGCTTTGTTGCAGGAACCGGGCAGTGAAAAGCTGGCCCTGGTGGAAGTCAGCCGGGAGGGCCTGGCCAGTTTGTCCAAATTGGTTGCACGCCTGCGTGGATACAGCTTGCGATTTATCCTTTATATTGACGATCTCTCCTTCGAGGATTATGAGACGGAGTACAAGGGCTTGAAGGCCATTCTGGAAGGGAGTCTGGAAGCACGGCCGGACAATGTGCTGATTTACGCGACCTCCAATCGTCGTCATCTGGTAAAGGAATTCTTTTCTGACCGCTCCAGCTTGGATGAAGAAATCCACGCCCGCGATACCATGGAGGAAAAGCTTTCCCTGGCGGACCGCTTTGGACTGGTCATCACTTTTCCAACTCCAGCCAAGCAGTTGTACCTGGATATGGTCGAGTCCATGGTCGGGAAGCGCGGATTGGTGATAGAACGGGGAGAATTACAGCGCCGGGCCCTGGAGTGGGAAAGGAGTCATAATGGTCCCTCGGGACGCACCGCCCGCCAGTTCGTGGATTCTCTGGCCGGGGTTTAGGGGGCTGGTGATAAAATCCCATTGTCGCAGATCTTTCATGTATGGCCGATAGCTGACCACCGGCTTTTAGCCGGGACGGCCTACCAGGTTGGAACAGAGCAGGGGTATAAACCGCTCCCCTTCTTTTTCCCCCAGGCTGCTGTAGCAAAAAGTCCGGGAAGGCAACTCGAAATCATAGCTGCCAATGGTGCTGCGAACGGGAATGTCCCGGGTTTTCAAAAATTCCCGGGCTTCATAAATGCGCAGGAAAATCTGATCAGACCGGAAGGTCTCCCGGCTGAGGTCCTGATATTCTTCCCACTTCTCCCGGGAAAGATGCCAGTAAGCGGTTACCCGGTGGTAATCGTTGCGTACCAGCTTGATGCTGTCATGGGGCAGGTAGAGATCTTCGGATTCTACATATTTAAAAAGCTCCTGGGCTGACTCAAACTGAAACCTATGGCCAGGAATCTTGTAGCGGCGCTTTTTGCTGCCGCCCAGTGTGCTCAGACTGATGTAGATAATCAGCAAGAGCATCCCGGCCAGTAAACTTACATACAGAACCGGCGTCATGGCTTGAACCTCCCTCACTGAAGGCCAATTTTTCTTATTATGCCCGTCCGGGTCGGACTCATCCCGGAGCTGGCTCCTGAAACATCGGGAAGAGGTAGGCTCTCATCAACCTCTGGTGCGCGGCCGGGTTCAAAGGGAGTATAATTAGAATGGAAATGAGAGGAGCGGGCAGAAAAAGTGGAGCTTAACCGCGTACGCTGGGGCCTGGCTGATATTCTTCTGGTCTACCTGGGAATTTTCTTGCTGAGCTTTTTGGCCGGAATTGTGGGCATCCGTCTGGGCTTCGACCCCGATTCCTTTGACTTCTTCGGTGGGGCGTTTCTGGTGCAGTTTGCTATCACCGTGGTTCTGGTATGGTTTTTCGCTGTGGTGGTAAACCGGGCCGGTCTGGCCGACCTGGGCCTGCGCAAAGCGGGCGGGCGGAACTTATTCCATTATGGTTTCCTGGGAGGGCTGGGCATCCTGCTGCTGGTCATTTTGACCGGGCTGCCCATCGAACATCTACAGCCGGATCTGCAGCCCCAGGTTTTCGAAACCATGTTGCGGGGGGCTCCGGACCTTTCCGCCATAATCCTTCTCACCATCATGGGGGTGGTACTGGCTCCCTTGTCGGAGGAATTATTCTACCGGGGTATGGTGTACCCGGTATTTCGCAAATATTGGGGACCTGGCTGGGGTGCTGTTGCCGCCGGGCTCATTTTTGGACTGGCCCACTGGGATCTGTGGCGCGCCCTGCCTCTCTCGATAGGAGGTGCCCTGCTCTGTTACCTTTACGAACGAACAGATAGTATTCTGGTTCCCATGGTGGCCCATGGGGTATGGAACAGTGCCATGGTCCTGCTGATAATAAGTGGGGCGGCCTAGAGAACCTGCCATAGGGCCCTGGGGAGGGGCTGGGATTAAGGCACTGAATGATTTTCGGTTGGGGTCTACCCATTATTGCGACCCTTCCCGACAAGGTTGACAGGGAGCGCAATCCGGTTATAAATAATAGTGAATGGAGTTAGTAATCAAGCAAGGAGAGGTGTATTTGTCATGCCTATCTATGAGTACCGGTGCCACAAGTGTGGCGATTTTGAAAAACTGCAGAAGTTTTCGGACCCAACTCTGGAAAAATGTCCGACCTGTGGAGGACAGGTGGAACGCCTGATGAGTCGTAACGTGGGCATTGTGTTTAAGGGCTCCGGTTTCTACTCCACGGACCAGCAGAAGACCAAGGACCAGGCCCGCCAGCTAAATAAAGAAAGACAAAAAGACAACCAGGCGATCCTGGACGGAGACGTTTCCGGTTTTGTCAAGCAATCCGAGCAAACCTCCAAAAAAGTAGCCGAAGGTTAATCCCCACCCGGGGATTTTCCCTTTTCTCCTGGTTTTTGTCCCACTTGCTCCACGAAAAAGGCCAAAAGAGGATTTTCCAACCTTTTTGACGTACTCTAAAAAAGAATACCAATGGAGTGAAGACGGTGCTGCCCATGTTGGTGCTGATCCATTACTGACGTAATCGGGGCCCAAAAAGCGGGCCTGACCGCTATCCGGTTGGCCCTGCAGGCAGACTGGAAGAGCCCAGGGGCGGATATTCACCGGCGCACGGTCACGGAACTCCCCCAAGCATGGGGCCATGCTTCCTCTTTGGGGAGCTTGATATAAAGGGGATGGATTGCACGAATTTTAGGGGATTAACGCGGAGGGGTTTTGACACTGCTTACGGCTCTGGCTTTTGTACCTGGGGTAATCACCCCGGTCCAATGGGAAAAAGTGAGTCAAGGAGCTTCCCCTGACTCACACTGATTCACGTGGGGGGTTAATATGAATGTTGTCAACATAGTAGAGCGATTGGTCTGGAATACCGTGGATGAGGTGATGGACCATAAGCCGGGGGTCTGTCGGTGCGAAAAATGCCGGGCAGATATAGTGGCTTACGCCCTTAATCACCTGGCACCTCACTATGTGGTAAGCCAAAAAGGGGAAGTGCTGGCCAAGGCGGCTTCTCTGGGCCAAGCTTATCATACCGCATTGCTGGTGGCGCTGGCGGAGGCAGTTGAAGTGGTAAATGCCCATCCTCGCCATGAGGAGCCGAATTTATAACGTAAAAGGGAGCTGTGAATGAAACAGATCACAATATACACGGATGGCGCCTGCTCTGGAAACCCCGGACCGGGTGGGTGGGGAGCCGTGCTGTTTTATGGCGAACGGGTGAAGGAATTGTCAGGGGGAGAGCCGAACACCACCAACCAGCGCATGGAACTTACTGCTATTATTGCAGCCCTGCGCGCCTTAAAGGTTAGCGATTGGGATGTCACAGTGTATACGGATAGTGCTTATGTTGTAAACGCTTTTCGCCAGAATTGGATTCCCCGCTGGCTGCAAAACGGCTGGAAGAACAGCCGCAAGGAACCGGTGGCCAACCAGGATCTCTGGGAACAGTTGCTGCTGCAGATGAAGCGCAATCGGGTAGTTATTGAGAAGGTTAAAGGCCACTCTGGGGATCGTTGGAATGAACGCTGCGATGAGTTGGCCCGTGCGGCCATTCCCAAAAGATGAGGGAGTTTTTGGCGCCGGGCTTTTATTGCGGTTAGCGGATAGGGAAGAGGAAAAGTGGTTGTTTGAGGGGGGCAGGGTATGTGGCAGAATATTTGTGACCGTTTCACCACCTGGCGGGTCAAGAAGGCATTGGCCTCCTGCGGGGAAAATTTGCGCGCTCGTAATCCCGGGGAGTTTTTCCTGGGGCAGGGGGCCGAGGTTCACCTGGGCAGTAATGTTCTCCTGGAACGCAAGGTGCGTTTCTCCCTGGGCGACAAGGCCCGCGTTTACGTGGGGGACAACACCTACCTGGGTGATTTTTGTAATGTGCTGGCTGTTCAGGAGGTCCGCATTGGCAAAGGTTGTGCCATCAGCTGGCATGTACTGTTTATGGACACCTCCTCCCATCCCTTTGGCCTGGCGGAGGAAATACCCCGCACCCTGATCGCCCCAATTCATATTCAGGACCATGTCTGGATCGGATGTCGAGCGGTCATTCTCAAAGGGGTTACGGTAGGCGAAGGTGCGGTAATTGCCAATAATGCAGTTGTGACCAGGGATGTGCCGCCCCGGGCTCTGGTAGGGGGAAATCCGGCCCGGGTTATAAAGGAGAATGTCGTTTGGGAATAAGCCGAGTGGAGGTTTACCTGGACCGGGAGGATGGCGGAACGGCAGTGGGGGTGCGCCTCCTGGATAGAGGGGCTACCCTGGAAGAACTTCTGCAGGCCTGGCAGCCGCTCTGCGACAATGTTGGCCTGTTCAAGCAATTTGCCGAAGGCAACCACTCCAGTTGCCGGGCTTGCCGGGTGAACTGCTGTTTGACCGCGTATGTCATCCCTGACCTGGTGGCCTTTAAACGCATGGCGGCACTGAGTTCGTCCAGTTATGAGGAATTTATTCGCACCTGCTGCGATGCGGACAAGGTTAACCTGGGTTTGCTCCGCCTCCAACCAAACCCCTGTGTGTTTTTGCAGGAAAAAATGTGCGGCATTTACCCTTCCCGGGCACTTATTTGCCGTTTTTACATCTGTTCCCGGTTACTGGGAAAAACCGAAGAGTTCGTCTACCGCATTACCTGGACCGGTATTGCTGCTACGCAGGTCTTTGCGGAGAAGAAGGGCCTTTTACCGCCTCCGCCCAGCGGCGGGTTCACCAGCCTGGACCGCCTGTTTCTGGAGATGATTGACAGGCACCGGCAAGGCCCTCTGGTAGAGTATTTCCTGGCGGCGCGGGATTACCGGGACATTCCTCTGGCCCCCTTTTGGGACGACTGAGGGGCACTGAAGTCACCCGGTTACTTTTATAACATAATATGACAAGATTCATAGGTTTTTTATTTTTGGGAAGGATTTTATGATACGAAACGGAATACATTATCTGTTATACTTTTGGCAGGACTGGAGGGATGAACGGGATTTGGACGCCGGCCCGGCAGCCGCAGTGTGCGGTTATGAGGGCCGCCGGGAGTTGGAAATTTGTTAAAAGCTTGAGGAGGGAGTCACAATTTGAAGACGAAAAAACACGCCAGCCTGGCTTTTTTGTTGTGCTTTTTTCTGGTTTTGACTACGGTTGCCGGGTGTAAACCTTCCGCTGAACAACAGGCCGTCGAGGAAGATGTTATCAAGCTGGGTTTTCTAGGAGCTACCACCGGTGAAGTGGCCAACTATGGTGTGCCCGGCAAAAAGGGCATGGTCATGGCTATTGACGAGCTGAACGATAAGGGCGGTATCCTGGGGAAAAAAGTGGTTGGTGTTTACGAGGATAACAAGGGGGATCAAACCGAAATCGCCACCATAGCTACCCGTTATGTTACCAGGGATAAGGTGGCCGCCATGGTGGGTGACCCCTGTACCGGGCTGACCAAGGTGGCAGCCAAAATCGCCCAGGACAACAAAGTGGTCATTTTCTCGGCCGGCGCTACTGGTACGGAGGTCGTGGAAATCGGCGATTACGTTTTCCGCAACACCCTTTTGGATATGTTTGCCGTCCCCGCTGTGGTGGACTGGATGATTAGCGAAAAGGGCTGGAAAAACATAGCGGTGATTACTTCCCTGAATAATGGTTATAGTACGGCTCTGACTCCGGTTTTTAAAAAAACCATCAAAGACAAAGGGGCCAAAATTGTTATTGAGCAGAGCGTCAATGATGGCGAAACGGACTTCACCGCCCAGATAACCAGACTGAAAAACGCCCGCCCTGATGTGCTGGTATTCACCGGTTATTACAAGGAAGCCGCCCTGCTCATGCTGGAGGCCAAAAAGCAGGGCCTGGATATCAACCTCATCGGTGGCGATGGCCTTTACGGACTGGACCTTTACAACGTAGGCAAGGAGGCAGTGGATCACAAGGTCATTTTCTACTGTGGCTTCTCCAGTGATCAGCCCAGCCCGGAGTCCGCAAAGTTTATCAAGGACTACCAGGAACGTTATAAGGAAATGCCGGATATGTTCTCTGCCCAGTATTACGACGCCGTCATGATCCTGGCTAAAGCCATGGAAGGGGCTCAGAGCAGCGATCCCAGCGTTTTCAAAAATGAACTGGCCAAACTGAAGGACTACCCCGGGGTTTCCGGTAATACCACTTTCCGCGCTGACCGCGAACCCATTAAGAATCCGGTGTTCTTGCAGACTCCGGAAATGGTTACCAAGGAAAAAGGCAAATTTGTGCTGGTGGACAAGCTACCGGTTAATGTTCAATAAGAGCTATCCTTGCGCATAACTGGAATGGCCCGTCCTGTTTCAGGTCGGGCCATCCTTGCGATTTTCGGCCTTCCTGGAGAAAAGGGAGTGGCAGCAGAGGGAGCGGAGAGCTATCCAGGGCAGATATTTCCCCGCCGGATGGAAGGCGTCCGCCCGGCAGAATAGGCAATAAACTGTTCCGCTCTTTTTTCTCCGCGAATGCTTTTTAAAACAGGGGAGGATATCTATGCTCTGGCAACAACTGCTAAACGGGCTGACATTAGGGAGCAGTTATGCTCTGATTGCCCTGGGTTACACTATGGTTTACGGGATCATCCAGCTCATCAATTTTGCCCACGGTGAAATTTACATGTTTGGTGCCTTTGCGGGCCTGTTTTTGGTAACAGTACTGGGTGCCAACCTCTTTGTCGCTATTGTGGGCGCCATGCTCTTCTGCATGGTCCTGGGCATGCTGGTGGAACGGGTGGCTTATCGCCCGCTGCGGGGCAAGTCTTCTCGGCTTTCCGCCCTTATCAGTGCCATTGGCGTATCCATTTTCCTTTCTACTTTAATGGCCTTGCTGGCGCAAACCAATACCCGCCGCTACCCGGAAATAATTTCCTCTCAAACCTACCATCTGGGGGCGATAGAGGTTTCTTCGCTGCAGGTCCTGATCCTGTTCCTGTCGGCTGGTCTCATGGTGGGTCTGCAGTTGGTGGTAAAGAAAACCCGGGTCGGCAAAGCCATGCGGGCTTGTTCGCAGGATCTGGACGCCTCCTGTCTGATGGGAATCAACGTCAACCGCATTATTTCCCTTACCTTTGCGGCCGGTTCGGCCCTGGCTGCTGCCGGTGGAGTTATGGTAGGGATATACTACAATGCGGTCTGGCCCTACATGGGGACCATGGCCGGGTTAAAAGCCTTCTGTGCTGCGGTGCTGGGGGGGATCGGATCCATACCGGGCGCCATGGTGGGAGGACTGACTCTGGGGGTAATGGAAATCCTGGGAGTGGCTTATCTGTCCTCCTCCTACAAGGACGCCATCGCTTTCGCAGTTCTCATCCTGGTTTTGATTATCCGTCCCCAGGGCATCATGGGGCAGAAGATTGTAAAAAAAGTGTAGGTGAACACATTTGGACGGACTTTTTACGCAGTATATTGATCCCTACTACTTGCGCATCCTGATGCTGATTGGCATTAATATCATTGCTGCTCTGGGGCTTAATCTGATCACTGGAGTGACCGGACAGCTCTCTATGGGACATGCCGGTTTTATGAGCTTGGGCGCCTATGCCTCAGCAATTCTTTCCATGCAGTTTCAGGTGCCCTATCCCCTGGCCCTCCTGGCGGGTGGCCTGGTAGCCGCTTTTTTCGGGCTGTTTATCGGCATCCCTACCCTGCGCCTGCAGGGGGACTACCTGGCCATGGTGACCATCGGTTTCGCGGAGATTATTCGCGTCTTCTTCCTGAATTTTGGACCGGGAGGAAAGGCGGTGGGGCTGGCGGGCATACCCCAGAACACTACCTTTTCCACGGTATGGCTGCTGGTCCTAGTGGTGGTGCTCCTTAATGCCCTGTTGCTTAATTCCCGCAGCGGTCGGGCGCTTTACGCCATCCGTGAAAATGAGATCGCTGCCGAAGCCTGTGGAGTAAACTCTACCCGTTACAAAGTTTTGTCCTTTGTTCTGGGAGCCTTTCTGGGGGGCCTGGCCGGAGCTCTGTTTGCCCACTACAACTACTACATCGACCCCAATATCGGCAGCTTTATGAAATCCATTGAAATTCTCAACATGGTGGTTCTGGGAGGCATGGGAAGCATACCAGGGACCATCCTGGGGGCGGTGCTATTGACCATCCTGCCGGAAATGCTGCGGCAGTTACCAACAACATTTCCGGCATTTTCCTTAATCTGTTAAGCTTTAATCCAGTTCGCACTGAACCAATATCCGGTTTTCTTCTTCTGCTTTACCATAGTCCAGTGAAAACATTTTTTGCAATGTTTCAACGGCAGTATCAGCAATTTTCCTGTTTGGAAAATAAATTATTTTGGTGTCGGGCAGCAACATGTTGGAATCATCAAAATTCGACACGACAACAAGATCCTGCCGATTGATATATAGCTCCGTCTCAAGC
>ENA-UOOK01005687-UOOK01005687.1-fermentation-metagenome-genome-assembly--contig:-NODE-5687-length-12404-cov-3.707345_pt1 | contig 12404 bp, 9 predicted proteins | sample MGYA00245777_ERZ724023 | MGnify/ENA primary metagenome ERZ724023 (study PRJEB28704, sample SAMN03018312) | fermentation metagenome | biome: anthropogenic terrestrial biome; feature: soil; material... | reverse complement strand
GCTGCACTTGACAACTCAACCGTCCAGCATTCCCGGCGGCAATTTAAAACGATCAACGAAGCAAAATTGGCGTTTTTTGATCTTGTATCCACATTATAAATAAAGAGGTGTAAGATGATGAGCGGCAAACGAGTCAAGAAAATTGATATTCACATTCATACCATGCCCACTTCAATGATGGTCAGACCGAACGGGGAGAATTTTGCTCTCCCCCACGAGCTTACAACCATGTATGAAGAAATCGGTATAGAAAAAGGTCTGCTGTTACCCAGCGGTGTTTACGGCGACGGTGCCGGGGACGTTATGTCCATGCGGGAAGCTGTTCAGATGGTAAAAGAGCATCCTGCAATATTTGGCTGGTGGTTCTGCGGATTAGCACCCGAGTCGGGACGTAATTCACCGCATGAAGATTTGTCTTTCTATCTGAATCAGCTGAAAGCCCACGGGGCAAAAGGTCTGGGTGAATTGGTGTATAACCGAACTTTCGATGAAGATCCTTTCCTGCTCAATTTATTGAAACACTGTGAATTATGCGACTTACCCGTTACCATCCACATCGGCAATCGGTACAACGATTACGGTGTGGTAGATGAATTGGGGCTTCCCAGGCTCGAACATGTGTTGCAAATGTTCCCCAAATTAAAAATTCTGGGTCATTCCCAAAAATTCTGGGCGGAAATCTCCTCCGATGTCACCGAAAAATCCCGAAATGGATATCCCAAAGGAAAGGTAATTCCCGGTCGTGTTCCCGCCTTACTGAAAAGGTATCCCAATTTATTCGGTGATATGTCCGCGGGCAGCGGTTGGAATGCCATCGAACGGGATCGGGAATACAGCTGGAAGTTCATGGAAGAATTCCAGGATCAACTGTTATATGGCACCGACATATGTTCTCCCAAACAAACCGCCTTTTTTCGTGACGGATTGGCAAATTTTCTGGACGAATCCATGGAAAAAGGTAAAATTTCTTATAAAGCCTATTATAAGATTTGCCGCGGAAACGCATTGTATCTGCTGGACGGCGCGAAAACAAACATAGAAGGTATTGAAAACGGATAAGGAGAATCCAATGGACTGTATTTTTTGTAACATTGCAAAGGGGGTAATTCCCTCCAAAAGAGCGTATGAAGATGAACGCATTTTGGCTTTTCACGATATCCATCCCCAGACTCCCGTGCACATTCTGGTCATCCCCAAAGTGCATATCCCTTCCGTGAACGGGGTGAATTTTGATAACGCGGATGTGGTGGGTCATATTTTTGCCGCCATTCCCCTCATTGCCAAAGAAGCGGGCTTGGCAGAAGGCTATCGCGTGATAACTAACATCGAAAAACACGGTTGTCAGTCTGTACCGCATTTGCATTTTCACATCCTCGGCGGCAAACAGCTGACCGAAAAAATGGATTGATCGTGGCCGCCGAATTGCCTCTCGGACACATTACTCCGTCCGTTTATAAAACCAATTTCAAGCATTTCCACGATGGTGCCCTCATGTTTTGGGGCGATGAGGATTATCTAAAGGAGCTGGAGCTTTATAAACTCCGCAGACTTGTAGATACAGATACCATGGAGTTCAATTATGCCAAACTGGATTTTTCCAGAGAAGCCACTATGGATGATTTAAAATACGAAGTGTCCGCCATATCTTTGATGGGCGGTGTTCGTTTGATTGAAGTGCGGGGTCTGGACATTTTGTCCCTGAAAGCCGAGGCTGAAAAAAAACTTCTTGCCGCTTTGGATTCGTTGGGCAATGATATCATCCTTGTGTTGTATTTTTCCGCCTGGGAATGCGCATTGGATAAAAAAACAAAAAATCGAAAAATCATCAGCCAACTGGAAGAGCGTGTTTCTATCGTTGAATTCCCCTTTCAGCCTTTGCGAACCATACTCAACCTATTCCTTAAAAAATCGAAGAATGACGGTGTCTACTTTTCAGAAAAAGCCATTCGTCAAATGGTGCAGCAAGTAGGCTCTTCTTTGTTGCAGCTGCGGTTGGAGTATGACAAACTGTTGATGTTTGCACGGTATCAAGGCAAACCAGACATCACCTTAGATGACGTTGACCGGATTTGCACGGTGCACACCTCCTATGCTTTGTCAAACCTTTCGGATGCTTTGCTCAATGGGGAAAGAGATCAGGTAATGACTATTTTCACCCAACTGGTGAAAGACAAGACTGAAGCCACCATGATCATATCATCCTTGTCCAGAACTTACAGCATGATGATTGCCGTGGTTTCCGCCGAGTACAGAGGGGTAAATCAAAACAAAATAGCTGCTACCTTGGGTTCTTTTGATTGGCTGGTTTCCAAGTACTCCCGGTGGGCAAAACGCTTCTCCCCCGCCATGCTCCGCAAATCATTGGACGCCTGCATAGAGGCGGATGCCAAGGTAAAATCTTCGTCCCATGATCCCTATTTGATTTGTGAACAGCTGCTGTATGTCCTGTTAGAAAGGAGAGAAACGGTTGATACACGTTGATCAGGCGGTGGTCGTGGAAGGAAAATACGATAAAATCAAACTTTCTTCCATACTCGATGCCGTAATTTTAACCACCGATGGCTTTGGCATTTTTAATAATAAAGAAAAAACCGCTCTCATTCGCATGATTGCGAAAAAAAGCGGACTGATCGTCATTACCGACAGCGACGGCGGCGGTCGTATGATACGCAATTTTATTCGGAATATTTGTGCCGGACTGCCGGTGAAACATTTGTATATTCCCCAAATTAAAGGAAAAGAAAAAAGAAAAATCTCCCCTTCCAAAGAAGGTTATTTAGGGGTGGAAGGCATGCCCAAAGAACAGCTGATAACCCTGTTTGGTCAGACGGGCATCACCTACACCCATCAAGACAAAGATTTCTCTGTAAAAAAGCCTTTTTTGACCAAAACATTGCTTTACGCCGACGGACTATCCGGGGCAGCGGGGGCTGTCCGGCGGAGAGAAGCCTTGGCGCAAAAAATGGGACTGCCTAAGGATTTATCCACGGCAGCGCTGACCGAAGCGGTCAATTTATTATTCACCGAAGAAGAGTATGAAAACGCTCTGAATGAAATCTATGTTGAAAAGGAAGGTATACTACCATGATCAAACTGGGTGTTTGTTCTGTCACATTTCGTCATTTGTCTTACAGCGAGGTTATTAATCTGGTGAAGCAATCCGGTCTTGACGGAATTGAATGGGGCAGCGATGTCCATGTGCCTCCCACGGAAGAAGGGAAAGCAGAAGAAGTCACGTTGGCAATGCAAAATGCCGGTATAGAGACCCTTTCATACGGTTCCTACTATCGTTTAGGTGAAAACGCCGACCATTGTGCTTCCTTTTTGCATGTGGTGGAATCTGCAAAAGCGCTGCGTGTCACCGTCATTCGCATCTGGGGCGGCAAAAAAAATCGGGATCAGCTTACCGATCAGGAATACCGGGAATTGATACAGGAAACGTTAGATATTGCCGATATTGCCAAGGAAAACGGCATGAAAATCGCTTTTGAATTCCATCCCAACAGTTTGACCAACGACTGCGATTCCGCCATACAGCTTATGGAAGATTTGCATCACGATGCAGTGGGATTGTATTGGCAGGTCATTTTAACCCAATCCGTCGAAGAAAACATCGCAAATTTACAGAGAGTTCTCCCCTATTTAATCAACGTGCACGTGTTTAATTACAAAGAGAAAAAGCAACAGCTGCTGGATGAATATGATGGTCTGGTTGCATGGAAACAATATGTGAACATCGTAAAATCCGATGAAAAGGAACATCACTTTCTGTTAGAATTCACCAAAGATAAGCTGCCTGAAAACTTCCTGCACGATGCCAAAGTCCTCATAGATTTGGTTCGATGATACATAAAACCGCCCGTTCAACGGGCGGTTCTTATTACCGATATGCTCTTACACTTTTTAATTCGATTTGGGGTACCAAAGAATTCTCTGTTAAGATTGGTTCAAGGGAATAATCGGTAGACAAATACTTTTTATTGTCATCGGGAAAAACAGTGACAATGTTGGCATCTTGCCCGTATTGCAAAGCCAGCATGACCGCTCCAATGAAATTGGCTCCGGCGGAAATGCCAACACCCAAACCCAGTTTGGACGCCAATTTCCTTGCCATGCCGATGGCATCGCTGTCATCTACGGATACAACCGCATCGATTTCTTTGAGTTTGAGAATTTCGGGTATAAAATCATCGGATATTCCCTGAATCCGATGGGCGCCGATTTTAAACCCCGTGGATAATGTGGGAGAATTCAAGGGTTCCAGCGGATGCACTTTGCAGTTTTGGTTCTTTTCTATGCAATTGGCCATTGGAACGCATACTTTAATGCTTTTTTATACATCAGTGATAAGAAGCTGTATCCCTTGCAGCTTTATTTAAGAGAGATTCTGGTTATGAATCAGGTGGAAACGGACCTTACTATAGATCCTGAGCTGGCCGTCGCTAGGCAGGGCATGGCGGATCTGCTTAAATATTCGCTGATCGTGGTTTCTACCGCTCCGATTTTATGCTTATATCCCTTTGTTCAGCGATACTTTATCAAAGGCGTTATGGTTGGTTCCTTAAAAGGATAGTTTATCCGCAGGTAAAAGCCAGAAAATCAGAAGGCTGTCCGGATTCCCTCAGCAAGACATTTGCCGGCAATAAGCGAATGCGTTTCAAAAGGGACCCAGGCAGCTTTATTTTTCATTGCTGACAACGCATATGATACCCCTAAAATAAATGAGATATCTGCAGAGCGAAAAGCCATATACCCTGTTGAACTGAAGAGGGTATATGGCTTTTGACCGTTGTGCGAAACCGCGATCAATTTCCTAAGGGAGTTCGTATGGAGCAAATACGTTGTGGATCGCGGTGAAAACTATTCGGGCAGCTTAACTTTTCTCACCTTCAGCAGATTCATTGACACGCCGGCTAAAACCAGCAGGACCAAGACGGCGGCAGCACCATTGCGGTCACTGGTATCAGGGATGGGAGGATCGCTCTTATACGCGGTATTGCCGTCTCCTGATTCTTTTACAGGAGCCGCAGTTACCGCATATGTTGAAAAATGGGTGGTTTCAAAGGTGACGGTTTTGGATTTTGCGTCATATTTTGCTCCCTCTACTTTTTGTAGGGTTTTGTCAGAGCCAATGTACCAAACGGTAATATCCTCGGTGTTTTCAGCATCCTCCAGCGCATAGGGAATCGTTACCGTTGCCTTTCCTCCACCGAAGCTGCTGATCGGGGCCGTTCCGTTCATAATGGAAAATTCGTAAACAGCCGCGTTTCCTATCCGGGCTTTCACCTCGTCGGCAAGTGTTTCAAAGTCTGCTGTACCGGCGACGATTTTCAGGGTGTCGTATTTTGCTTGACTGGCGATGCCGATTAATGCGTCTCTGGTAAAGGCAATCGCCGCAAGTTGCGAAACAATACTCAGGTTTTCCACTGTGCTGCCGGCGATTTTTTGAAGCGAAGCCACAGGAACAGAAACCTGCATCTCTTTTGCCTGCTTTGTGGTTTCTGGCTTGATTTCCACCTGCGGCGTTGTGCCTGCCGCCGCGGCTGCCGCAACGGCGGTTCTGATTGCCTGATTTAACGCAGTCTTGCTGATTAATGTCTTATTATGGGTATCGGAGCCATAGTTTTCCGTTTGAACGGTAGAAGTGGTAACGCCGCCTTTAGTTACCGGAACAGGCGCTTTTTCTTCCTCCGATTCCTCTTTTTCCGCAGTACCTTCACCAGGCTCCGGATCTCCAGGCGTTTTATTCAAATACCACTCGGTAAGCATGCTGACCTTTTCACCGTCTAAAGTGGCTTTGACCATGCCATAAATCGCAGTCTGATAAAAATCCACGCCTGAATTGGCATAACGGCTCTTAATGGTAAGCTGCGGCGCGTTGTATTGCTGCAAATGCATGGCCACGGCGGCATCCGGGCTTGTTGCCTGAATAAACGTGACACTGTTTGATGTCGTATAGGCATGGTGGGGGACTTTCAGCAAATCCACATCGATCAGATCAGGATATTTCTGGATCAGCTCTGATTCTTCTTTCACAAAGATGTCGCCTGTCATCAAGGCGGAGGTATCCCCATATTCTACGCGAAAGACGACGGAGGCACCGTTGATCGTGGCGTGATCGTATAAATCCTCCGCACCAAGATCGCCTGATGGGTGAAGAACGGAGATGGTAACCGGCTTGTTGTTTTCTCCGATGGTAAATACATCTCCATCAGCCAAATTCTTAACAGCCGCATCTGTCTCATGGCTTAGGTTATAGGCGCTTATGGCGTCCAGAACTCTTTGATAGTAAAGATAGGTAGTGGGAGCCAGCTCACTGTCCATTTCATAGGATGGCAGCCACAGCTCGCCCACTTCAAATGCAGCCATAATAGCCGGTATTCCGCCTGCGTGGTCGTCGTGATAATGGGACAGCGCGATGTAGTCCAGGTGTTCTATCCCCATTGCTCGCAGATCCGAGATAATCGTGGAGGCAGCCGCGGATGTACCGCTGTCTACCAGCATAGTGTTTCCGTTGGGGAAGGTGATTAATGTGCAGTCTCCGGCAACGGTGCGGGTAATGGTATCTCTTGATTCACTGGGCAGCATCATTTCAAAAAAGCGGAACACTAAATTCCCGGTATCATTTTCTGTTGACAGCACGGCATCTTTATTCTGCACATATCCTGCCAGCAAATCTATGGTTGAACTCTCCTTGTCGGTTTCTATAATGACCGCGCTGTCCTGATCCTGAATCCAACTGGTATCGAACCCTTTATAGTGGTAAACCGTAGCTGTCCCCAGGACATCGGACCCGGCACTTGTTTTTCCAAGGGGGTAAATATTGCTGCTGGAAGAATTGCTCATAAATCCGCCGTTAATACAAAGGGCAGAGTCACCCTGAACGATTCCAGCGGCGCTTCCGCCATACAAAGCGGTAAAGGTGCCTCCATTTACGGTAAAACTGACGTCGCCCGTTACCGTGTTGAATACAGGAGACAGAGTTGCGCTCTTGTTGCCGGCATAAAGGCCCTGATATATTCCTCCGTTCATGATAAAGTCGGCGTTCCCCGTTACGCCGTCATCGGAGGCGTTGATGGCTTTAGCCGAACCGCCGTTGACGACGGCGTGGATATCCTTTGTCACTGCAACACGGCTTCCATTATTTTTGCCGCCTCCGTAAAGAGAATTTAAAATGATACCATCGTTTATCGTAACGGTACTGGTCCCGACTTCGCCGCCGTATCCGCCGCCGTAAACGTAACTGACCGCCCCGCCTTCCATTGTAATGCCGGAACTTGCGACAACCGTTCCTTTGCTTCCGCCGAATATCCGGGCGTTGTCGACGGGAGTATCATATATTTTGCCGCCTTCCGCATCATAAAGGTAGGTTCCCTCCGAGTCGCCCTGAATAACGGCGGCGACTCCGTTTAAGAATACGTATAATTCATTGTTGATAAGCTCAGAAGTGATTCCAGCGGGGGCGGCTCCAGACGGATAAATCGGAGCAGCGCCGGTTCCCATAACAGTTCCGTTTATCGTAATAGCAGCCTGGAAGGAAACGTCCGCCTGAATGATGGAATCAGCATCGTCGGGATTAAAAAAGTTAATATACTCGTTGTGATATTTTTCACTTTTTATCCTTTCCTCAATGGGGACTATTACTTCAGAACCGGAACAATTTCCTGTCTGGTCAAGGATGCCGCAGGGGTAAATGTGTTCTGCAACGGCGGAATGTCCTTTTAACATAATAATGGATTTTTCGGGGGATGCGGATAAATTGCTGTCGCTTCCACCATACAGAAAATCTGCGTTTGCATTGTTTAGCACTATGATGGTGTTTCCCTTAACGCCGCCGTTTTCCCCTGAGCCGGCGCCGAAAACAGTTCCTACGGATACGTTATCTACTGCGATTTTCGTGCTGCCGTCATATAAAACATTGTTGGAGCCGCCGTAAAGGACAGCATCCGCCTCGATGGAATAATCAAGGATAGGGGAATCAAGGTCGTCCTCGTTATAGACTGGCAATTTTGCTGTTCCAAATTTATCATAAAAATTGACCTTGTTATCACTGGGGTTTTTCTTAATAATCGTATTGACACCATTGGCATAATAGGTGCCGCTGCCATCAGTGGTTATTTTTGTGTCTTCGGGAGCGTCCGGCGCATTATACGTGCCATAGGTAAAGGAGCTGATGATTTCTTCCTTATTACAGAGATTTATTATAACATCGTCTTCCTTGCTCGCAGGAATGTTTCCGATGGTTGACAAGTCAAAATCAGACGGCAGATTCAGCGTTGCTGTACCCTCAATACTTGGAGCGGTCGTAGATGCGATTGTTTTGCCTAATGGGTAAAACAATGCACTGATTGCGGCTCCGCCGTCAATGGTAATAGAAATATTTCCGCCGAAGCTGGAAGCATCGCCGCCGCCAAAACAATTCAGAACATAGGAAGAGTCGGATATTTTTACGTTCATATCGCCGGTAATGGAACTGGAAGCCGCCCGGCTTCCGCAATATAAAGCGGTTATTTTGGGTTTATATTCTTTGATATGGATGTTAACGTCGCCATTGACAGTGTCACCATATCCGCCGCCGTTTACGGATTTGGTAGCAGAGGCGTTGCCCGATGCGGTGTTTAGCATGATGTTGACGCCGTTTGACGCTCCGTAATAGCTGCCGCCATAAATGTTGATACTTTTTGCTGTATCCTGTATCACAACATTGCAAATTCCGTTTACTGCGCTGTCAGAACCTCTTCCGCCGCCGTATATGGTGGCGACAACCGTATTGACTCCGCCCAAAACGATCAGGGTGTTCCCGTTCACCGTTGTATTATTGGAGCCGCCGTAAATATTCAGCGCTGAAGTAATGCTCGCCTTTACTTCATCGTCGGTTAAAGCTGCATTGCTGTCAGCCGCCTGGTAAACTGTAATTTTGTCCCCGGCGGTATAAATCCCCTCATTTTCCTCCGCCGCATATATGCCGTCTTCTTTAATATAAATGGGAACTCCGTTTGCGTAAAGGTAGCCGTCGCCATAAATAACTTTGGTATCGCTGCCGTCAGGGCCTTCTGCCGATACCGGTAAAGGCAGCAGACCTATCAGCAGCATAAATGATACAAAAGCTTCCAGAATCCGTCTTCTCTTTTTCATTTCATATCCCCCTGTATTTTGTTTTTATTGCAAGCCAAAAGCTTGTAATGTCCCACGTTTTCAGACCGGGTATCGCTAAGGCGGTATGTCAGGCATTTTTCCGTTTTCAGGAAGACCTGAGTATTCTTTCTTATTTTAAAGTTATCATGCATACAAAGGGAATGAAACTTGATAATCGAAAAGGAAAGTGAAAATATAAAAAAACAGGGGATGAAAATTGATAGTAATAATGAAATTTCATTAAAAACGGATCAGCCATAAAAAGGTTTCGAGAAAGAGTCGCTTTTTTCCATAGATGGTGTAAATCCTTTTCAAAAATTTAATTGGTATGGAGCGTGATTATCAGGACAACAAAACAAAGCCTGTTCAGAAAACCATTCATCCGCCGGAGGGCTGACTCCAAAGCAGAGAGAAAATGGCTGGATGAACAGGCTTTGCTGTTTGAAATAGAGGGGAAGAATCTTTCACGGATTCTGGATAAAAATGTAAATCAGGTAAAATATACCTGATCCGGCTTCGGGACGCAGCTTTGAAAAAGCTGACAAAGTCCACACTGGCGGGGGACAAACAGGTTATTCGGGGGATTTTTCCGCATCGGGACATTTCAGGCGGACAGAACTCCGCCCGGATATCATCTTTTAAGTCCTCTGTTTTCTTTATTTGGTTGCTCTATTTGACATATTTCTTGCGGCTTTAAATCATTGTTAAAGCCCTGTTCCAGTTTTCCTAATGGAAAGGGGGGCGTCGCCAGCGGCTTCACTGCAATAGACATGAGCAGAGCGGGATTATCATCCGCCGCTATCCGGTTTGAACTGAGTGCGCCACATGACCGGCAACGGTGTATGATTGCCCATTCACCGTTTTTGCGCACCCATACTCCAATCGGGTCCATAATTCCTTTGCACAGGGATGCTCTGTCGCCCGGCTCGTTGTCCACATGAACGCTGGACAGACAGTTCGGACAATGGTTCCGGTGCTGACTGCCAGAACCTTCCGGTACGACCAAAGCTCCGCAGACATTGCAGGTAAAGCTTTCCGTGCAGGCCGTGTGTCGGTAATCCGCCTTTTGAATCTGTTTTTGAGACTTGGAGATCTCTTTATTTCTTTTCCACTTTTCCCGCGATGCGCCTGCTTTATCATCGGAATATCGGGCTTCTTTTTTCAGACGGACATAGCTTTCCCACCGTTCCATGGAAAGCTCGCCGTTTTCGATAGCCGCCTTGACGGCGCAGCCCGGCTCGTTTTGATGCCGGCAGTCGGAAAATTTACACCGGCCAAGGTATTGCTCCACGTCGGAAAAAGCATCGCCCAGCCCTGTACTTACATCCCACATGCCAAGTTCTCGCATACCCGGAGTATCAATGATCGCCACGCCGCTTTTCAGCATGATCAGTTGTCGATGAGTGGTGGTGTGCCGTCCCCTTCCGTCGTCTTCGCGGATTTCGTTGACTGCCATGATTTCTTCTCCCGCAAGGGCGTTGACTAAGCTCGACTTGCCCACGCCGGACGAGCCGAGGAAGACAAGAGTCTTGCCCGGTTTCAGATAGCCCGATAAATCATCAAGACCCAAGCCGGTTTTTGCGCTGACGGCAAAAACGTCCACGCCTGCCGCCGTTTTTTCTGCTGCCCGGATATGACTGCTGGAATCGCTCATCAAATCCGCCTTGGTCAGGATGACCACTGGCATGGCCCCGGACTGCCATGCGAGAGTCAGGTAGCGTTCCAGCCGTTTTGAGTTAAAGTCATGGTTTAACGACTGCATGATAAACACATAGTCAAAGTTGGCGGCTACCGCCTGCTCTCCGCGCCCCGGAGTGGGGTCGCGTCGTGAAAAAAAGGTTTTACGGGGCAATGTTTTTATAATCTGACTGTCTCCACCAGAATTATAATTAATCAAGACGAAATCGCCGGTTGTGGGAAAATTCTCTGCTTCCCTGCCGTAATAAACGCCTGCTTTCAGCCTGCCAAAGCAGGCGCCGTATTCGCAGACAAGCTCATATCGCTCCTTGTGAACGGCGGTGATCCGCGCAGGAGTACCGCTTAATTTTTCCGGTGCCATATCGGACATAAAACCATAGTTTGTTAAATTCATTGTGATCCTCCGTTATTGTTGTTGTAAATGGCCTGAATTTTATAGAAAACATAAGACAACACTCCTTTCTGTACTTAAAAAAGGACATAAAAATACCGCAGAAAGCAGCCCCTAATGTCGGCTGCTTTCTGCGGTTACAAGCAGATGTGCAAAGTGTTTATAAATAAACGCGGGCACACCTGTTCGATGTGCCCGTAGAAAAGGTCCTGATAAACAAGCCTTCTGCAGTATTCACGAAAGGTTACTCTAATCGGCATGACAAACCAAAGGGGTAGCCTTACCTCTTTCTGCGTTGCCTTGCCGGATATTCTGTTTTAAGCCGAGGCCACCTCAAAAGCGACAGTCATTAATACAGCTCCTTTCGCATTCTCCGGAACATAGGAATCTATCCGCAGAATCAAATCAACATCATTATACTATTGTTTCCAATAAAAAGCAAATCTTTTAATATTTTTTATTAATATTTCGGATACATACTTTTTGCAGGTGTCATAAAAAAATTTAAGTGCTCTGGCGCGAGCGGTACTATGGGATTTATACAAAAACTCCATGTTGCCAAGACTTTTGGCAACTAAAAAGCAGTCGTCCCCAAAAGTTATTAAAATCTGCAATATAAAAGGGCGTTTCCTTAAGGCACGCCCCCAATAAAGAAGTATTTGTACGGCATACGGCATGGTCAGTTTTGACTATGCCGTTTTGCTGTTTGTTTCGTTCATGTCCGGCAGTTCAATTACACCGACACAGTTGTAATGGATTTCTACCTGTTGTACCCGTTTGCCGCTGCTCTTGTCGGGAGCGTGGACAATGATTTTTTCAACAAACTCATTGAGTACGGTGGGTGTCAGTTCCTTTACTTCGGTGTACTTTTTCACCGTGGCAAGGAAGCGGTCAAGGCTCATGGCCTGTTCTTCCTGCCCGGTCAGTTCCGCTTGTAATGCGTCAGCTTTTTCCTGCAAATCTTTCTGTTCGGCTTCATACCCGCCGGACAGCTTTTCAAATCGTTCGTCAGAGATTTTCCCGGAAACATTGTCCTCATAAATCCGCTGGAATAACTTGTCCAGTTCTTCCATGCGCCGCTGTGCCTGTGCCAGCGTCCGGCGTTTTGCGGAGATTTCCTTTTTTCGGTCAGCCGCCGATTTTTCCCCCGTCGACTTTACAAATTCATCCTCGTACTCCC
>ENA-UOOK01005686-UOOK01005686.1-fermentation-metagenome-genome-assembly--contig:-NODE-5686-length-12406-cov-3.159096_pt1 | contig 12406 bp, 14 predicted proteins | sample MGYA00245777_ERZ724023 | MGnify/ENA primary metagenome ERZ724023 (study PRJEB28704, sample SAMN03018312) | fermentation metagenome | biome: anthropogenic terrestrial biome; feature: soil; material... | reverse complement strand
AAGCGAAAGCTTAAAATTTTTTAAAGTCTTGACAAACCGGATAAACCACTTTATTATAGTAGAGTGGTAATAAACTATCAAATTAAACTACATAACTTAAAATCAACGGAGGAACAAAAAAATGAAGATGATCAACGAAATGAGGCTGCAGATTCCCGGAAAGAGCGCAAACGAGGGCTTTGCACGGGCGGCTGTTTCGGCGTTTGCGGCACAGCTCGACCCTACCATTGATGAGCTTGCCGATATTAAAACTGCGGTATCGGAAGCGGTTACGAATGCCATCATACACGGCTACGACAACCCGAATGAGTTTGTGCAGGTCATCACGCAGATCTATGACGATTGTGTGGCGATAGAGGTTATCGATCACGGCAGGGGCATCGAGGATGTGGAGCTGGCCAGGCAGCCCCTGTATACCTCAAAACCGGAACTGGAACGGTCCGGTATGGGGTTCACCGTTATGGAAACCTTCATGGATGAGGTGGAGGTGACTTCCGCTCCCGGCCAAGGTACCAAGGTCAGAATGTTGAAACACATAAAAAATGATGCGGCCGAAATGGGGAAAGACGGATGAGTACCATGTCGGATTTTCGGGAGGAGGACAGGCGGCTTCTTACTCATGAAGAAACCATGGCTCTGATCGAACGGGCACAGAAGGGCGACAACGATGCCAAGGAGATACTGGTCCGCAAAAACATTGCCCTGGTCAAAAGCCTGGTGAAAAAGTTTCTGAACCGGGGTTATGAATATGAGGACCTGTTTCAGCTCGGATCCATCGGCTTGATCAAGGCGATTCAGAATTACGAGCCCAAATATAACGTACGGTTTTCCACCTATGCCGTTCCTATGATCGTCGGGGAGATCAAACGGTTCCTGAGGGACGACGGGATGATCAAGGTAAGTCGTTCTCTCAAGGAGCTGGTAAGCAAGGCCGCATCGGTCCGGGAACAATTGAAAGCCAAATTGGGCAGAGACCCCAATATCCAGGAGATTGCCGACGCCGTCGGCACCTCTCCCGAGGAAATCGTCTATGCAATGGAAGCTGCGAGGACTCCGGCATCCATCTATGACGTGATCTATGAGGATGAGGACAATCCTATCCTTCTGATTGACAAAATGTCGGAGGACAGCACCCAGGTGGACGATGCCATGGAACGCATCACCCTGAATGACCTGCTCTCCAGATTGGACAAACGGGAAAGGACCATCATCATCATGCGGTATTTCCGCGATAAGACCCAGAGTGAGATTGCCGAGCTTCTGAATATTTCACAGGTCCAGGTTTCGCGCATCGAAAAGAAAGTACTGCTGAAAATGAGAGAAATGATGTAAAGGACATCTTCGCCGGAGATGTCCTTTTTTGAATAAAAATCCAGATCATGCGTACAATAACAAAAGCTTGGATAGCAGAAATAATGTGGTAGGGAATGATTTGTTTTGAAGGTGTGGAGCAAGAGATCCATAAAATGGGTCATTATTTTGATTGTTGTCGCGGTGATCGGCACTGTTTCCGTCTGGTCTATCTTAAGTCGTCAGGCCAACGAGGACAAATCCTATACAGGTGCCAGGTTTATCCGGTCTGAGACTGGGGGCAGCATGTTTGGAGCGGTCTGAAGTATATTTCCAGTTCAAGCCGTATTCCAGCAAATCCTCCGGTGAAGCCGTGTATCTGAGAGATATTCTTGAACTGTCCTGTCCGGTACCGATCAGGGAAAGGATAGAAAGCATCCTGATCTTTCCGGAAGGCATAACGGAACCGGTCCGGATAACGGCAATCCAGGTAATCGGATTGATCCGGCAGGCAGAAAATGATATTTCAATCAGCCACATTGGCGATTCTTCCGTATTGTATGAACCAAAGAAAACCAATAGGGAAAATCCGGTGTTTGTGTTCCTGAGAGTTGCGTTTTCCTTACTGCTCCTGTTCTTTGGGTCTGCTCTGGTTATCATGTATTTTCACTCCGATGTTAACATGAATCAGGCCCATGAAATGATATATTACCTGATCAGCGGGGAGAAAGGCGCCAATCCGATATTATTCTCCGTTTCCTATACCGTTGGGATCGGAGCCGGAATCGCAATTTTTTTTGATGTATTCCGCAAAATCAGGAAGAAGGACAATCCCGGACCCCTGGAGCTGGAACTTCACCAAGCGGAAAAGGAATTGACGGATTACCTGAAGGACCGGGAAGGGAAAAAGGGAAATTGATTACGACGATCCTGACTGTTTTCATCGGCATAGCCGGCGGAATAGCAGTTGGAGCAAGCGTTACCGCTTTATTTACAACATTGGGCGTGCCTGCTAGAATTATCCAATGGAGCGAAAAACCGGAGTATCTTCTATTCTATCAAATCAGTCTGCTACTGGGAGCTTTGGTCTCCTGTCTGGTCTATTTCTTTGATTTCAGCCTGGCAATTCCCGGAAAACTGTCCTTTAAAATGCTGTCCGCACCGGTAGGGCTGCTGCTTGGTACCTTTGTCGGCATGATTGCCGCAGCATTGACGGAAACGCTGGATATCATATCCACGGCTGCAAGTAAGTTGAAAATGCTGAAGTGGATCTACCTGATTGTAGCTGTCATCATTCTGGGCAAGATGGCAGGTTCTCTTTTATTTTTTATAATCCCTGGATTTTTTTAAGATTTAAGATCAGAGGTGGACAAAATCCATAAGAAATATTACCTCAAGATAAAGCAAGCCGGCCCGGAGGGAAAAAATCCGGAAGAGAGTGAGATCCGCTATCCGTTGCCGCCGGACTGGAATGCGGATAAGGATGCTCGGTTGGACCGGGTTTCTCAAAACGATAATCTGAAACAAATACAAGGGACCCGATAAGAAACAGGATGAGGTGCATCATTGAAAAGAAAAGTAATTCTCGTCACAGACGGCGATGATATCGCCAGAAAGGCGGTGGAAGCCGCTGTGCGGAATATCGGAGGACGCACCATCTCCAGGTCTTCCGGCAATCCCACTCCCTTGTCCGGCAAGGATGTCATCCGGCTCATAAGGAAGGCAGCCAGGGATCCCGTCGTGGTAATGGTGGACGATTGCGGTGACCCCATAAAAGGCCCGGGGGAGGAGATCCTGCAGAAAATCGTAAAACACCCCGATATTGATGTTCTTGGAGTCATTGCCGTGGCATCCAATACAGAAGGGGAAGACGGTATCACAGTAGAAGAATCCGTCACACGGGATGGCAATGTGATAGACGGTGCGGTAGATAAACATGGATCTGCCAAATCGGGGCGGACGGTAACCGGTGATACACTGAGCATTCTGAAGGAACTGAACGTGCCTGTCATCATTGGCCTTGGCGATCCGGGTAAAATGGGCTATCGGGACGATCCGGCCAAGGGAGCGCCTATCACAACGAAAGCTCTCAGGGAGATCATGGAAAGCAGCGGTTATACCGCTCCGGATTGAACCATGGGGTCCCCGGCTAAGCATTCGCTTGCCATTATACTGGCGCACACAAAAAAAGAAGAGAGATCTCTCTCTTCTTTAGTTATTGTTGTTTTTTCCTTTGCCTCTGCCATTGTTGTGGTTGTCTTCCTCTTCTTCTTCGCTGTCATCGTCATCATCTTTGCTGCCATCGTCATTATTGTCGTGTCGGCCGCCGTTCAGAAAATCCCAGAAATCAAAGCCCTTGATATTGTTAAATATGTTTTCATAGGCTTCCCGCAGGGCATTCATTTCTGTCCGTACCTTATCGGCGTCGAAGTAGGGTATTTCCGTATAATAGGGCTGCCCTTCCTCCGGCGGAGCCGGCGTTCCCGTGTTCAGGGCTTCCTTCAGCTTGTTGATAGCGGTCTCCAATGTATTTTTATCCTGCGGTGTCAGCTTATCGGAATACCGGTCGATATTTTCGTTGATCTGATGGATCAGCTGATTTGCTTCGGATGTCAGCTGTTCCCGTTGATCTTCGGACTGTTTCCATTTCTCATCGTGGAGAGGACAGAATGCATCGCGCTGTTCCGGGTTGTTGTAATCAAAGGAAGTCTGGTCCACCGGTGTCCGGAAAGCACCCGGAATATACTGCTGCAGCTGCTCGTCCGTCAGTTTCTGATAGATCGAATCCTTCGGAATCACCACGATGGGACTGGATACCAGATGATCCTCCGGACAATAAGGCGTAGGCAGCTTACCGGAATAACGGCATACGGTGAATTCCCGGTGCATATCGCACTCCTCGGTAGGTACGGCATTTTCAGGGAAGTATTCCGTAACGGTTTCCTTGCACATTTCATTGGGCAGCTTCCCGAATAAGGCGCATACCGTAACCTGCTTGACGCCATCGGGTATACTTTCATAGAAGGGCTTGTTCTCCAAATCCTTGTGGATTTTCTCCATGAATTCCTTCCATAAGGGGGCGGCATAGACTCCGCCGGTCGTACCCGACGCCAGGGAAACATTGTGGTTGTCGGGCGCAATCACTACGGTCGCGGTATAGTACGGGGTATAGCCGGCAAAGAATACACCGCGGAAATCATTGTTGGTTCCGGTCTTGCCGGCTATGGACATCCCTTCGAACTTTGCCCTGGTACCTGTGCCGCTGGCAACCGCATTTTGCAGCCAGTCTGTCATGATAAATGCGGTGCTTTCCTTGAATACGGAAAGCTTCAGCTGAGATTCATTATTTAAAATAACCTTGCCGTCCTTATCCAGCACTTTTGTAATGGAAATGGGCGCCCGGTATTCGCCTTTATTAGCCAATGTACCATAGGCGGCGGTCATTTCGATCATATTGACCGGATCGCTGCCCAGAGCAAGATTGGAGGGCAGGGGAGTCTCCACATAACGCGGTTCGGTGATGCCCAACTCCTTCAGCTTGTTCATGGAATATTCGGTGCCGACCCTTTCCAGAACGGTTCTTGCGGCGGATACGTTGTAGGATCCGGTGACTGCCTTGCGAACCGGTATGGGACCATAGAATTTGCTGGTGCTGTAATTGGAAGGATAACCCTTTCCCCCATCCCATCCCTCGATGGGTACCGGGATGTCGTCCAGTATAATGCCGCCGGGATACCCGGCTTCGATAAACGGGGCATAGACCGCCAGTGGCTTGATGGAAGAGCCGGGAGCCCAAGGCAGGTTCGCGCGGTTATTCCAGAATTGTTCCTGAGGTTCCATTTTACCTCCGACAATCGCCCGCAATTCGCCGGTATGTTGATCCAATACGACTGCGGCAGCCTGAGGCTGGGAAATTTCCAGCACCCTGTCTCCCTGCTGTTCGCGCTTGACACTGTCTTTGGAATTGGCTGTTTTGGGATAACCATTGAAATGGTAGATGGTGTCTTCCACCGTCTTTTGGATGACCGGGTCCAATGTGGTATAAATATGAAGTCCGCCGTTCAGGATCATGTCGTTGGCCTTCTGACGGCCCTCCTTGCCTTCCCAGCCATTCTGCTTCATCAGGGCTTCCATCAGATCCTGAATGGCATATTCTACAAAATAGGGGTAATCATACAGCTTCTGATGGCTGGACTCCTCAATAATCTGGAATCCTTCATTCTTCGGGCTTGAGGGATTTTCTTCGTCAAACTTTGCTTCTTCATACTCCTTCTTGCCGATGAAACCATTCTCATACATCAGGAGAAGCACCAGATTCGCCCTTTCATAGGTAACTTCCGGCTTGTTTCTGCTGTAGAAATTGAGCCTGGGATCATAGCGGTAAGGGTTCTTGGTAATGCCTATGAGAACAGCGCTTTCCCTCAGATTCAAGTCTTTCAGGTCCTTGCCGAAATAGTTCATGGCGGCAACTTTGACGCCATAGTTGCCGCTGCCCAGATAAATGGTGTTCAGATAAGCTTCCAGAATTTCATCCTTGTTATATTCCTTTTCCAGTTGAACCGCCAGGTAAGCTTCTTGAATCTTGCGCTTGTAAGTCTGCTCGGGGCTCAGCAATGTGTTCTTTATCAGCTGCTGCGTGATCGTACTGCCGCCCTGGACCGTTTCACTTCTCAGGTTGTTGAGGAAGGCGCCGGCCAACCGCTTGTAATCCAGCCCGTTGTGGGCATAGAATCTCACGTCCTCTGTGGCGATCAAAGCATTCTGGACGGTCTTGGGTATCTCGTCCAATCCTGCCCAGATACGATGCTCCAGGCCCTTGTACTCCGTAATCAGGTCACCATTCTTATCATAGATAAATGACGTCAGGCTCTGGTCCTCGATGCGGTGTACGTCAAGAGCCGGCGTACCGTCCACATAAGCCTTTGCAACGCCCAGAAGCGCACCGAATCCGGCAAACCCAAGGATGATAATGGAAATGACAAAGAGCTTGATGGTGGTGACAAATATGGAAAGCAGAAAGTTGGGCTCTTTTTTCCTTTCCGTCAGGTTCTGTCGGATATTTCCCACAAATTGATTCAGTTTTCCGTGTGTCTTCCCTTTGTTTGTGTTGTTCTTATCCATAAAGACCTCCGTCACATGGCAAAATAATTTTTCGGAATGGGTATTTTGCAGCAATACGACTTGTTGCAGTGGAATCAATCATCATTTATTACAACAATTATATTATGGCAGGTTCCAAAAGTAAAGCCTGTAAAAGCTTGCACCTGTAAAAGCTTGCACAATATATGACCCTTGAAAAGTAGCCATGCAGTCGGCCGGCACATCCGTCACAGTTTTGACCCTTCCTGCATAGAATATATGGGGAGGTGTATGCCATGCGCAGGATGAGAGTGAAAAGCAAGCTCATAATCATCATAATAAGTATCATGGCTTTTATCCTGTCTGCATTCCTGCTGATCGACTGGGGAATCAAGCCGACCATTATCGCCATGTCGGAAGCCAAGGTGGAATACATAGCAGTCCTGGCAATGAACAATGCAGTCAGCCAGATACTCGGGAGCAACATCAAGTATACCGACCTGACGGATGTATTGACCGACAAGGACGGCAAAATAACGATGATCCAATACAACACCATTCTGATCAATACCCTTGCCAGAGATACCTCCACGCTTGCCCAGGATGAAATCCGGTCGTTGGGAGCGGAAGGAATCAGCGTGCCGCTTGGCTCCATAACAAAAAGCAAAATACTCTCCGGCAGAGGTCCGAATATCAATGTAAAGATTATCCCGGTAGGCTCCGTCTCGACGGATTTTACCGATGAATTTAAGCAAGCCGGCATCAATCAGACCCGGCACAAAATATTTCTGACATTGAAAACCCAGGTACGTATCGTTGTGCCGTTGGGCAGCGATATCATCGACGTATCCACCAGGGTCCCCATAGCCGAAACCATTGTTGTAGGAGATGTCCCGGATTCCTATGTCAATGTGGATAACGAGGATCAGATGCTCAACCTGATACCGGACGGAGACTGAATCTTTACAGGACGGGCGGCATGTGATATGATGGGAAAGGGAAGTTACGAGTAGGAGGTTTGCTTTATGTCAGGCCATTCGAAATGGGCGAATATCAAGCATAAAAAAGAAAAAACCGATGCCCAGCGGGGAAAGATTTTTACCAAGATCGGCAGGGAAATCGCGGTGGCGGTGAAGGAGGGAGGCGGCAGCGATCCGGAAGTGAACTCCAGGCTGAAGGACGTTATCGCCAAAGCCAAGGCCAACAACGTGCCCGGTGATAATATAGACCGTGTTATTCATAAAGCTGCCAGCAGTGATAGCGAAAATTATGAATCCATCACCTATGAAGGCTATGGCCCTTCCGGCGTGGCTGTAATCGTGGAGACAGCTACCGATAACCGCAACCGTACCGGCTCGGATTTAAGACACTATTTTGATAAGTTCGGCGGTAATTTGGGTACGACCGGGTGTGTATCCTATATGTTTGAACGAAAAGGTATTATATTGATAGAAAAAACCGATGCCATTGAAGAGGATGAACTTATGGAAGCTGCCTTAGAAGCAGGAGCGAAAGATATTATTATTCATGAAGATAGTTTTGAAATTCAAACTACAACTGAGGATTTTAATGCTGTAAACGAAGAATTAAAAAAAATCGGATATGATTTTGTTGAGGATGATATTGAATACATACCTTCTATGGAAGTCACTCCTCAAGAACAGGATATAAAAAATCTAAAAAAGATGATTGAGTTACTAGAAGAAAACGACGATGTTCAAAACGTCTACACCAATTGGGATATGCCTGATGAGCTTGAATAGAACCGCATAATATTTTTAACCCTGTGGAAAAATAATCAGGGTGATGTTATGCTTTCTCAGGGAATGCGAAAATTCATTGCTACAGCCATTGTTTCCTTGGTTATCTTGACAACGGGAGTGCTGGGGGGAAGCCGCTTCGGCAAGTCTGCAGACATCAGGGAGCATCCCAGCTCCCCGCCTCAAGATTACTGTGAGGAATGCCGGTGGCCTCGGCGGGGTTACATCGGTCTTGCCGATGCTGAACAAATGGCGGTTTTCACCGAAGGGGGCGATATTTTTAAAATTATCGGTGACGCTCCCGGTTCATGGTTACAGGAACTCCAAGAAGGGATTCCTTTCGAAAGCCCAGAAGAATGTGAACGCTGGCTGCTCAACTTGACTAGTTGAACGCCCGGTAGAACCGGGTTTTTTTATTTCCCCGGGCAGGGAAGTCGGCGGAGCATGTCGAACATATGTTGCCAGGAGGTTGAGTAAAGGTGCGGATAATGGGGATCGAACCTGGTTTGGCAACCCTTGGATATGCTATAATTGACAAACAAGGGAATTCTTATATAGCTAGAGATTACGGCTGTATTCGCACCGGGGCAGATATGCCCGTCGAGCTGCGGCTGCTCAGCATCTACCGGGAGGCCGGGGAATTGTTTGCCCGCTGGCAGCCTGAGGTCGTCGCGGTGGAACAGCTATTTTTCAATCGCAATGTAACCAACGCTTTTTTGGTTGGACAGGCTCGGGGGGTATGCTTGTTGGCTGCAGCGGTGGCCAAGTGCCAGGTTGCTGAGTATACTCCTCTCCAGGTGAAGCAAGCTGTAGTAGGCAATGGCAGGGCAGCAAAGCAGCAAGTCGCCGCCATGGTCAAGGCCTTGCTCAACCTTCGGGAAACACCGAAACCAGATGATGTCTCCGACGCGCTGGCGGTTGCCCTCTGTCATTGCCATCGTCCAGTGAACTTCGGAATAAAACGGGGGTGAGGATAATCTTTGCCTTTATTGAAGGGGAACCCGTAGGCAGGGGTCCGGACTACGTGGTTTTGGCGGTGGCTGGACTGGGGTTCAGGATTTTTGTCCCTGCCTCTAAAGTTGAAGAAATTTCTGCCGTTCCTTTGGCAAGATTACATACCTACATGGCAGTGCGCGAGGACAATATAACTCTATATGGCTTCCCCGGGGAAGAGGAACTGGCGGTATTTCGCCTGCTGATTTCTGTTACCGGGATCGGCCCCCGTTTGGGCCTGGCTGTACTTTCCACTTGGAATCCAAACCAGCTTGCCCAGATTCTCGCTCGGGAAGATATTGATGCCTTGACTTCGGTGTCAGGGATTGGCCGCAAGACTGCCCAGCGCCTGCTTCTAGAGTTAAAAGATAAGATTGATCTTCCTGCTGCTGTTGCTGACGAGCCCCAAAAATTGGTGGCTGATGCCGAGGCCGCGCTGATTGCCCTGGGATTTCGGAGCAGTGAAATTAGACCGGCGGTGCGGGTTCTGGCCCGAGAGTGCAACAATGCGGAGGAATTGGTACGCAGGGCACTGGCCCGATTGGCCGGGGGTGAAAGATAATGGATAGGGAGAAAATTCTTTCTGCTGATCCTTTGGAACAGGATACCGGTGAATCGGGCTTACGTCCCAAGCGTTTAGAGGAATATATCGGGCAGGATAATCTCAAAGCCAATCTGGCAGTATTTATCGAAGCGGCCCGCCGCCGGGGAGAACCGCTGGATCACGTGCTCCTGTCGGGACCCCCGGGTTTAGGCAAGACTACTCTCGCCTCTATTATTGCCCGAGAGATGGGCAGTAACATTCATGTTACCTCCGGACCTGCCATCGAACGTCCCGGGGATTTGGCCGGAATTCTCACGAATTTGCAGCCTGGTGATGTGCTTTTTATTGATGAGATTCATCGTCTCAGCCGGGCGGTTGAAGAGGTCCTCTATCCAGGCATGGAGGATTACTGCCTGGACATCGTCTTGGACAAGGGGCCGGCAGCCCGCTCAATTCGCCTGCAACTTAGTCCTTTTACCCTGGTCGGAGCCACGACTCGGGCAGGGGCGGTGACCGCACCCCTCCGGGATCGGTTTGGGGTGATTAACCGTTTGGATTTTTATACCCCGGAGCAATTGCAGGTTATCATCACCCGGTCTGCGGGCATCTTGGGAATTGAGATTGAGGCCGTAGGAGCTTTTGAAATTGCCCGGCGTTCCCGGGGAACACCGCGAATCGCTAATCGCCTCCTCCGCCGTATCCGTGATTTCGCTGAGATTGAGGGCGAGGGCAAAATTGACCTGGCCGTGGCTAAGAACGCTTTGGACAGGCTTGAGGTCGACCCCATCGGCCTAAACAGCTCGGATCAAAGATTGTTGCTTACCATTATTGAGAAATTTGCAGGGGGACCGGTAGGGGTGGAAACCCTGGCCGCGGCCATCAGCGAAGAAGTAACAACCATCGAAGATGTATATGAACCTTACCTCCTGCAACTGGGGTTTATTCACCGCACCCCCCGGGGCCGGGTACTAACGGCCGCTGCCTATCGGCATATGGGGTTTCCTGTCCCTCACCAGGGACAGCTTTGGGATGAAGAAAGGGAATAATTCCTGGGTTATCTATGTCCAGCCTTTAAACCCCCGTTTTTTTCGCCTTACTTTCGAATATATTAAGGAGGGGTGGTAGTGACAGAGAAAATAGACCATATTTCCACCCTCCGGGCGATTCGCTCCGGTGACTCAGTGGCAAGGCAACAGCTGTTGACGAGCTATACGCCGCTGGTAATAAAGATTGCCTCGGGCTTGACGGGCAGATATGTTGAGATCGGAAGGGATGAAGAGATCAGCATCGGCCTGTTAGCTCTTAATGAAGCTATAGATAAGTACGATGCCAGCCGGGGAGCCAGCTTTACAAGCTTTGCCAACCTGGTTATCAGCAACAGGCTGCGTGATCACTTGCGCAAGCAGAAGGGCAAAGAGCTTCCTTCCAGCTCAGTATCCAGTCTGCTTATTCCCCTGGACTCCCGCCAGGCTTGGCAGGAGTTTAGAGACAAGGAGCTTCAGGAGAATCGGCGCAGTGAGGTCATACAATTTGTGCGGCAATTATCCTCTTATAAAATAAATTTAAAACAACTGGCAGCGGCTACTCCTAAGCATCGACAATCCAGGCAGCGGGCCCTGCAAGCCGCAAAGCTGCTGGCTGCAAGCAAAGAACTGGCCAGACATGTGCAAGAGAAAAAGGAACTGCCCCTTAAGGAGTTGGAAGGCAGGGTGAGTGTAAGCCGCAAGACTTTGGAACGGCAACGGAAATACATTATCGGTCTTTTTATCTTGTTAACTGGAGATTACCAGTACCTGGTAGAATATCTTCCGAGTGAGGCTGATGCAGATGAGTAAAACTGCAGTGGTTCTTGAACTGAATAGCAGCCACCTAGTCCTTCTAACTGATGAGGGAGCTTTTATGCGCATTCCCGCCAAATCCTTGCCTGGGGCAAGATACATTGGCCAACAGGTCGATCTTGGGGAAATGCGGTCCCTTAATCATCGCAGCTGGCTGTCCGTAGCTGCTGCCTGTTTGCTTTTGGTGTTGGTGCTGCCTGTATTTAGGCCTGCCCCTGTGCGGGCTTGGGTAACTCTTGATGGTTCCTCCAGCCTTGAGGTCTTAGTGGATCGCAACTTTAAGATTCTCGAGTTTCGACCGCTTAACAGTGGTGCCGAGAATTTCCTCGCGGATTTTCCTCCGGATAATCACAACTTTTCCGCCCTTGTCGACAGTTATTTGGCCTGGTCTACGGAAAAAGGCGACAGTACCGTTTTGGTAACGTCCACTGCTTCCACTGGGTTCATAGAAGAATTTTTTAAACAGCGGGATTCCGATGCTGTGGAAATAGTCGTTCTGGAACTCGATCCCGAGGCAAGGGGAGAGGCGGAGAAGCTTGGAGTCAGTGCCGGCAGGGCACTCTTCCTTGCTGAGGCTGGGAGCCAGGGTGTGGATATTTCTGTGGACGATATCAGGGAGAGTAATCCTTTTATTGCCCTTTCCGCTGCGGGGGCTGATGTCGAGAAAGCTGTTTCCAGCACTGCTGACCCCGGGACTCAGGTGGGCAAAATCAAGGACTTGCCAAGGCCGGAGCCCGATACCCCCGGCGATTCTGCCGCTAATGACCCCGAACCTCCCGGGCCGGATGCAGATTCTGATCAACCTGGCCTGACAAACCCAGAAGATAATATTCCGGGTAAGGATTCAGTACCCCCCGGTCTTCAGGATACGGATGGCGCTCCTCCCGGCCAGCAGGATAAGG